>Ga0209966_1000043_pt1 | contig 53437 bp, 49 predicted proteins | sample RhisoiCoNPM_FD_187575 | JGI IMG/M metagenome (GOLD analysis project Ga0209966, IMG submission 187575) | Arabidopsis thaliana rhizosphere microbial communities from the Joint Genome Institute, USA, that affect carbon cycling - Rhizosphere... | ecosystem: Host-associated > Plants > Roots >... | reverse complement strand
GGCGCCACCGTGGCCGCCGGATGGCGCGCCAACAACCAGTTCCACGCCCCGTAGCCGAACAGGGTGTTGCCGAGCGCCTGCCAGGCCACCGCGCTCCAGGCCGCGAGGCCCGCGCCGCGAAGCCCGGCGGCGACCGCCGCCGGGCCCTCGACCGCCAGGCTGATCGCCGCCAGCGCCGGCGCCGCACAGGCGCTGCTCCAGACCATGAAGCCCAGCATGTCGACGCGCCCGGCGGACTTGGCGACCATGTTCGCGCCGGCCCAGGCCAGCGCGGCGGCCAGCACCAGCGCGAGGCCGAAGGCGGTGGTCTGCACGCCGGGGCCGCGCGCCTGGGCGTGGGCGGCGATCACCGCCATGCCGGCCAGCGCGACCAGCAGCGCCGCGTACTGCAGCGGGCGCGGTCGTTCGCCGCCGAGCAGCATGGCCAGCCCGATCGTGAAGAACACCTGGACCTGGATCGCCAGCGAGGCGAGTCCGGGCGCGATGTCGGCGCGCATCGCCAGGAACAGCAGCCCGAACTGGCCCGGCCCGAGCAGCAGGCCGAAGGCCGCCAGCGTGCGCCACGGCACCGCCGGGCGGCGCACGAACAGCAGCAGCGGAAAGGCCGACAGGGCGAAGCGCAGCGTCGCGAACAGGAAGGGCGGCAGCTCGGCCAACCCCCACTTGATGACGACGAAGTTGCTGCCCCATACCGCCACCACCGCGATGGCGAGCAGCAGATGCGACGCGGGCATCGGTGCAGTCTAAGGGCCGCGTTCAGACCGCCGTCGCTTGCCGCACCGCGCGCTCCCAGCGTGACATCGCCTCGGCGGCGCGCTCGCGCGGCCAGGCCGGCTCGAAGCGGCGCTCGACGCGCCAGCGCGCGGTCAGTTCTTCAGGGCCGGCGTACAGCCCGCAGCCCAGCCCGGCCAGCGACGCGGCGCCCAGCGCGGTGGTCTCGGTGACCGCCGGGCGCAGCACCGGGATGCCGAGCAGGTCGGCCTGGAACTGCATCAGCAGGTCGTTCACGCAGGCGCCGCCGTCGACGCGCAGTTCGGCGACCGGTCCCGCGTCGCGCACCATCGCCTGCAGCAGCGCGGCGCTCTGGAAGGCGATGCTCTCCAGTGCCGCGCGCGCGATGTGCGCGGCGGTGCTGCCGCGCGTCAGGCCAACGATCGCGCCAGTCGCCTCGGGTCGCCAGTAGGGTGCGCCCAGGCCGGTGAAGGCGGGCACGAACATCACGCCTCCGGCGTCGGGCACGCTGGCGGCAAGCGCCTCGACCTCGCCCGAGCCGCGGATCGCGTGCAGGCCGTCGCGCAGCCACTGCACCACCGCGCCGCCGATGAAGACGCTGCCTTCGAGCGCGTAGCGCGGCTCGCCCGGGGCGAGCTGCGCGGCGGCGGTGGTCACGAGCCCGTTGGCCGAGCGCGGCGCCGACGCGCCGGTGTGCAGCAGCAGGAAGCAGCCGGTGCCGTAGGTGTTCTTCGCGATGCCGGCGTCGAAGCCGGCCTGGCCGGCGAGCGCGGCCTGCTGGTCGCCGGCGATGCCGGTGATCGCGATCGGCGCGCCGAACCATTGGGCGTCGCTGCGGCCGTAGTCCGCCGCTGAGGGGAGCACTTCGGGCAGCAGCGCGCGCGGGATGTCGAGCGCGGCGAGCAGCGCATCGCTCCAGGCGCCGCGGCGGATGTCGTAGAGCATCGTGCGCGAGGCATTGCTCGCGTCGGTCGCATGGCGGCCGCCGGTCAGCCGCCACAGCAGCCAGCTGTCGACGGTGCCGAAGGCGAGCTCGCCGCGTTCGGCGCGCGCGCGGGCACCGGGCACCTGGTCCAGCAGCCAGGCGATCTTGGTGGCGGAGAAGTAGGGGTCGATCACGAGGCCGGTGGCCTCGCGCACCGTGTCGGAGAGGCCGCGCTCGCGCAGCATTGCGCACAGCGGCTCGGTGCGGCGGTCCTGCCAGACGATGGCCTTGGCGATCGGCTGGCCGCTCGCGCGGTCCCAGACGATCGTCGTCTCGCGCTGGTTGGTGATGCCGATCGCGGCGATGTCCTGGGCGTGCAGCCCGGCCCGGGCCAATGCGGCGCGCGCGGTCGCGAGCTGGCTGGACCACAACTCCTCGGGGTCGTGCTCGACCCAGCCGGGCTGCGGGTAATGCTGGGTGATCTCCTGCTGCGCCTGCGCGACGGGCGTGCCGTCGGCGCGGAAGACGATCGCGCGCGAGCTGGAGGTGCCCTGGTCCAGGGCCAGCAGGTAGGCCATGCGGCAAGACTACCCGCAGAATGGGCCATGGGGAACTCGGTGCAGCCGCTGGCCTGCGACGTGCTCGTCGTCGGCGGCGGCATCAACGGCTGCGGCATCGCGCGCGACCTCGCCGGCCGCGGCTGGCGCGTCGTGCTGGCCGAGCGCGACGACCTGGCCGCGCACACATCGTCGGCGTCGACCAAGCTGATCCACGGCGGGCTGCGCTACCTCGAGCACCGCGAGTTCGCACTGGTGCGCAAGGCGCTGGCCGAGCGCGAGCGGCTGATGCGCAGCGCGCCGCACCTGATCCGCCCGCTTTCCTTCGTGATGCCGCACGACGAGGCGATGCGCCCGGCCTGGATGATCCGCGCCGGCCTCTTTCTGTACGACCACCTGGCGCGACGCGACTTCCTGCCGGCTTCGCAGGCGATCGACCTGCGTGCCCACCCGGCCGGCGCGGCGCTGCAGCCGCGCTTCACGCGCGGCTACACCTACAGCGACGGCTGGGCCGACGACGCTCGGCTGGTCGTCGCCTGCGCGATCGACGCGCGCGAGCGCGGCGCGACGGTGCTGACGCGCACCGCATGCGTCGCGGCGCAGCGCGGCGCGGCCGGCTGGCGCGCGACGCTGCGCGGGCCCGGCGGCGACTGCGCCGTCGAGGCGCGCGCCCTCGTCAACGCCGCCGGGCCCTGGGCCGAGCGCTTCCTGCGAGAGGCCGCGCCGACGCTCGCGACGCGCCAGCTGCGCCTCGTCAAGGGCAGCCACATCGTCGTGCCGGCGCGCTTCCGGCACGAGCAGGCCTACCTGTTCCAGAACCCGGATCGGCGCGTGATCTTCGCGATCCCCTACGAGCGCGACTTCACGCTGATCGGCACCACCGACAAGGAACTGCACGGCGATCCGGGCGCCGCGGCCATCGACGCCGACGAGACCGCCTACCTGTGCGAGCAGGCCAGCCGCTGGCTCGCCGCGCCGGTGACGCCAGCCGACGTGGTGTGGTCCTACGCCGGCGTGCGGCCGCTGCTCGACGACCATGACGGTGACCCGAGCGCGGTGACGCGCGACTACCTGCTCGAGCCCGGCGCCGGCGGCGCACCGCTGCTCACCGTCTGGGGCGGCAAGCTGACGACCTTCCGTCGGCTCGCCGAGGAGGCCGGCGACGCGGTCGGCCGGATGCTCGGCGAGCGCCGGGCGCCCTGGACCGCCACGGCCGCGCTGCCCGGCGGCGACCTGGGCGCCTGGGCCGGCGCGCCGACCACGCCGCCGCAGGACTTCGCGCGCTTCGTCCGCGCGCTGCACGCGCGCCACCCGGCGCTGCCCGAGCCGCTGCTGCAGCGCATCGCGCACGCCTATGGCAGCCGCGCGACGCTGTGGCTGCGCGACGACCTCGGCGCCGAGGTGGTGCCCGGCCTGCACGAGGCCGAGCTCGAGCACTTGGCGCGCGACGAATGGGCGCTGAGTGCCGAGGACGTGCTGTGGCGCCGCTCCAAGCTCGGCCTGCATTACGACGCTGCGCAGCGCGCCGCCGTGGTCGCCTGGTTCGCCGGGCGGCCGGTTGTGGCCTAATCGAGGGTTTTCCGAAATCGGAGTCCCCGCCATGGGCAACAAGATCGTCACCGAGGCCGACCGCAAGGCCACCCCCCGCCCCGCCGCCCCGACCGGCGTCGCGTTCACCGCCGGCCATGGCCAGAAGGTCAGCCTGGAGCGCGGCTCGCACACCCGCAGCAAGAAGAACCCGGGCAAGCGGGCCAAGAAGGGCGGCTGACGCCGCGTTGGTGGCGGCGCCAGCCGCTGCCACTTCAGGCCCCGGCCCTGAACAGGCCGCGCCCACGATGTTGCGCATCACCGAACTGCGGCTTCCGCTGGACCATGCGGAGGACGCGCTGCGTCCGGCCGCGGTCGAGCGCCTGGGCATCGCCGACGCGCAGCTCGCCGGCTTCAGCGTCTTTCGCCGCGGCTACGACGCACGGCGCAAGAGCGCGATCCAGCTCGTCTACACGCTGGACTGCGACGTCGCGGACGAGGCGGTCGTGCTCGCACGGCATGCCGGCGACCCGCAAGTCCGGCTGGCGCCCGACACCCGCTACCGCTTCATCGGCCAGGCGCCGGCCGACTTCCACGCGAGCGGCCGGCCGCGCCCGATCGTCGTCGGCTTCGGTCCCTGCGGCCTGTTCGCCGCGCTGATCCTCGCGCAGATGGGCCTGCGCCCCATCGTGCTGGAGCGCGGCAAGGCGGTGCGCGAACGCACCCAGGACACCTGGGGCCTGTGGCGCAAGCGCGAACTGAACCCGGAGTCGAACGTGCAGTTCGGCGAAGGCGGCGCCGGCACCTTCTCCGATGGCAAGCTGTGGAGTCAGATCAGCGACCCGCGCCACCTGACGCGCAAGGTGCTGACCGAGTTCGTCAAGGCCGGCGCGCCGGACGAGATCCTCTACGTCAGCAAGCCGCACATCGGCACCTTCCGGCTGGTGTCGATGATCGAGAAGATGCGCGCCGAGATCGAGGCGCTGGGCGGCGAGATCCGCTTCCAGCAGCAGGTCGCCGACCTGCGCATCGAGGCCGGCGCGGTGCGCGGCGTGACCTTGGCCGACGGCCGCCAGATCGATGCGGACCACGTGGTCCTCGCGCTCGGCCACAGCGCCCGCGACACCTTCGCGATGCTGCATGCGCGCGGCGTGTTCATGGAGCCCAAGCCCTTCTCGATCGGCTTTCGCGTCGAGCACCCGCAGGGCCTGATCGACCGCGCGCGCTTCGGGCCGAGCGCGGGCCACCCGCTGCTCGGCGCGGCCGACTACAAGCTCGTGCACCATGCGGGCAACGGCCGCTCGGTGTACAGCTTCTGCATGTGCCCCGGCGGCACCGTCGTTGCCGCGACCTCCGAGGTCGGGCGGGTGGTCACCAACGGCATGAGCCAATACTCGCGCAACGAGCGCAACGCCAATGCCGGCATCGTCGTCGGCATCGCGCCGGCCGACTACCGGCAGGACGGCCGCACCGAGGGCCCGGTGAACCCGCTCGACGGCATCGCCTTCCAGCGCCTGTGGGAGTCGCGCGCCTACGAGCTCGGCGGCGGCGGCTACGTGGCGCCGGGGCAGCTGGTCGGTGACTTCGTCCGTCGGCAGCCGAGCGCCGCGCTCGGCGGTGTCGAACCCTCCTACAAGCCCGGCGTGCGGCTGACCGACCTGGCGACCGCGCTGCCGGGCTATGCGATCGACGCGATCCGCGAGGCGCTGCCGGCCTTCGAGCGCCAGATCAAGGGCTTTTCGATGCCCGACGCGGTGCTGACCGGCGTCGAGACGCGCACCTCCTCGCCGCTGCGCATCACGCGCGGCAGGGACTACCAGAGCCTCAACGTGAAGGGCCTGTACCCGGCCGGCGAGGGCGCCGGCTACGCGGGCGGGATCATGTCCGCCGGGGTCGACGGCATCGAGGTCGCCGAGGCGGTCGGCAAGGCGATGCTCGGCGTCGCCGGCTGACTCAGTCCAGCCACACCAGCCGGCCCTGGCCGCCGTCGTCGAGGCGCGCGCGCAGTGCCGCCGCGGCCGGCTCGGGCAGGCTGAAGCCGGCCTCGACGCGCATGCCATGCGCGACCTGCAGATCGGCGGCGCCGGCGGCCTCGAGCTCGCGGCGCAGCCAGCCTTCGAGCGGATAGGGCACGGCGCAGCGCAGCGCGGCGCGCCGCACGATCGCCACCTTGCGCGCGTCGCGCAGCGCGGTCGCGACGCTGTCGGTGTAGGCGCGCACCAGCCCGCCGGCGCCGAGCTTCACGCCGCCGAAGTAGCGCACCACGGTCGCCAGCACGCTTTCCAGATCCTGGTGGCGCAGCACCTCGAGCATCGGCCGGCCGGCGGTGCCGCCGGGCTCGCCGTCGTCGACCGCGGCCGAATCGCCGCCGGCCAGCAGCGCCCAGCACACATGCGCGGCGCCGGGGTGGGCGGCGCGCAGCGCGGCCACCACGGCCAGCGCCCGCGCGCGGCCGTCGATGGGCTGCACGCAGCCGATGAAGCGGCTCTTGCGCAGCAGCAGCTCGCTGTGTACGGGTTCGGCCAGTGTGTAGGGCATGGCGCGCGAGCTTACGATGCCGTGGCGCACGTACCGCTGGGGGAGGGTCCATGGAGCGCTGGGGCTGGACATCGATCGTCGCGATCCTGCTGCTGTCGCTGCTCGGCGGCTGCGCGAGCCGCCCGCCGGACGATGCGGCGCGGCTGCACGCGCTGTTCGAGCGCCACTGGGACGCGCGCGTGCGCACCGAGCCCGAATGGGCCACCTACCGCGGCGAGCACCGCTCGGGCGATCGCTGGCTCGACAACTCGCCCGCCGGCGTCGCCGAGCGCGACGCGATCGCGCGCGACGCGCTGGCCGAGGCCCAGGCGATCGACCCGCGCGGCCTGTCGGCCACCGACCGCGTCTCGCGCGAGGTCTTCATCGCCTACCGCGCGATGGAGGTCGAGATGCAGGCCCACGAGGGCTGGCGCGGCCGCACGCTGCGCTCGCTGTGGGGCTACCAGACGCGGCTGGTCGACCTGATGCGCGTGGTGCCGGTGGACACGCCGGCGCAGGTCGAGCAGCTGCTCGCGCGCTTCGCCGCCTACCCGGCGAGCGTCGACCAGGAGATTGCGCGCCTGCGCCGCGGCCTCGCCGCCGGCTGGGGCAGCCCGCGGCCGGTGCTCGAGCGCGTGCTGGCGCAGATCGACGGGCAGCTCGCGGACCCGGCGCCGCTGCGCGAGCCCTTCGGCCGCCTCGGGCATGGCATGCCCGCCGAGCAGCGCGCGGGCTTCGAGGTGCGCGGGCGCGAGGCGGTCGAGCGCCGGGTGCTGCCGGCGCTCGCCAGGCTGCGTGCCTTCGTGCATGACGAGGCGCTGCCGCAGGCGCCGGCGGCGCTCGGCCTGCACGGCCTGCCGGGCGGGCGCGAGGCCTACGCGGCGCTGGTGCGTGAGCGCACGACGACCGAACTGGAGCCCGAGGCGATCCACGCGATCGGCCTGCGCGAGCTGGCGCGGCTGCGCGCCGAGATGGAGGCGGTGCAGCGCGAGGTCGGCCACCCGGGCAGCTTCGCCGACTTCGTGCGCCACCTGAACACCGACCCGAAATACTTCGCGGCCGGCCCGGACGCGCTGCTCGCGCACTACCGCGAGATCGCCAAGCGCATCGACCCCGAGCTGCCCAGGCTCTTCGCCGAGCTGCCGCGCGCGCCCTATGGTGTGCGGGCGATGCCGGAGCACCTCGGCCCCGACGCGGCCGACAGCTACAACGGCCCGGCACTCGACGGCAGCCGCGGCGGCTGGTTCAACGCCAACACCGCGGGTTGGCGCACGCGGCCACTGTGGGCCGCCGAGTCGCTGGTGGCGCACGAGACCGTGCCCGGCCACCACCTGCAGGTCGCGCGCGAGGCCGAGCTCACCGCGCTGCCGCGCTTCCGCCGCGCCGGCGGCGGGATCGCCTACAACGAGGGCTGGGCGCTGTACGCCGAGACGCTGGGCTTCGAGCTCGGCCTCTACCGCGACCCGCTGAGCCGCTTCGGCCACTTGAGGTGGCAGGCCTTCCGCGCTGCCCGGCTGGTCGTCGACACCGGCCTGCACGCCAAGGGCTGGGGCCGCGAGCAGGCGATCGAGTTCATGGTCGAGCGCACCGGCTTCGAGCGCGGCTTCGTCGCGAGCGAGGTCGACCGCTACCTGTCGCAGCCAGCGCAGGCGCTGGGCTACATGATCGGCCAGCTGAAGTTCGTCGAGCTGCGCGAACGGGCGCGCGCCGCGCTCGGCACGCGCTTCGACATCCGCCGCTTCCACATGACCGTGCTCGACGTCGGCAACGTACCGCTGGGCGTGCTGGAGCGCGCGGTCGACGACTGGATCGCGGCCGAGCGGTCGCGATGAGGGGCCCCGCCCGCCAGGGCGGGGATCAGCGCCCGGCGAGGCCGCGGTGCGCGCGACGGCGCGGCCTGGTCCGGTCCCTGGCGGCGCGGAGCGCGCCGGCCGAGCGGTCGCGATGAGGGGCCCCGCCCGCCAGGGCGGGGATCAGCGCCCGACGAGGCCGCGGTGCGCGCGACGGCGCGGCCTGGTCCGGTCCCTGGCGGCGCGGAGCGCGCCGGTCGAGCGGGCGCGCTAGCTCAGTCCGCGCCGGCCGTGGCCTGCGCCACCGCGTCGAGGATCTCCTGCGACAGCGCCGCGTCGTCGACCGCGCGCGCCAGCACGATGCCGCCGACCAGCGCCGCATAGGCGGCCCAGGCGCGCTCGCGCCGGCGCGCGGCGCCGCGGCCGGGCATCAGGCCGGCCAGCAACTCGACGTTCGCGCGCACGCCCGCGGTGACCGCGGCGCGCACTGCCGGCCCCTGGCGGGCCGCCTCGGCGCCGAGCGCGGCGATCGCGCAGCCGCGCTCCGGGTGGTCGCGGTGGGCGGCCGACAGGTAGCTGCGCACGATGCGCCCGAGCGCCTCGTCGGGAGCCGCGTCGGCCAGCGCCTGCCAGCCCGCGCCCGCGTTCGCCAGCGCGCGCGCGGCGGCCTGCGCCATCAGGTCCTCCTTCGACGCGAAGTGGCCGTAGAAGCCGCCATGCGTCAGTCCGGCGTCCTTCATCAGGTCGGCCACGCCGATGCCGTCGAAGCCGCGCTCGCGGAAGCGCGCCGCCGCCGCGTCGAGGATGCGCTCGCGGTTCTCGGCCATCTGTTCCTTGCTGACTTTCATGCGTCCGTCCTCCGGTCGCTTGACATTTTACATGACGTGCATCATCATTGAATTACATGACGAGCATCATGTAAATAACCCGACCCAAGGAACCCCCATGAGCACTCCCTCCGCTTCCGCCCGCCCGGGCACGGCCCTGATCACCGGCGCTTCCGCCGGCATCGGCGCCACCTATGCCGAGCGGCTGGCGCGCCGCGGCCACGACCTCGTGCTGGTCGCCCGCGACCGAGCCCGCCTCGACGCGCTGGCCGCGCGCCTGCGCGCCGAGACCGGCGTCGCCGTCGAGACGCTGCCGGCCGACCTGAGCGACCGCGCCGACCTCGCGCGCGTCGAGGCGCGGCTGCGCGACGACGCCGCGATCACGATGCTGGTCAACAACGCCGGCATCGCCGTGAGCGGCCCGCTGGTCGGCGCCGACCTGCCGCGCATCGAAGCGATGATCGACCTCAACGTGGTCGTGCCGACCCGCCTGGCCGCCGCGGTGGCGCCGCGCTTCGCCACCGCGCGGCGCGGCACGCTCATCAACGTGGCCTCGGTGCTGGCGCTGGCGCCGGAGCTGTTCAACGGCCCCTACAGCGGCACCAAGGCCTACGTGCTGAACCTGACGCAGTCACTGCAGCGCGAGCTCGCGCCGCACGGCGTGCGCGTGCAGGCGGTGCTGCCCGGCGCGACGCGCACCGAGCTGTGGGAGCGCGCCGGCGTCGCGATCGACAGCCTGCCGCCGTCGATGCTGATGGAGGTCGGCGAGATGGTCGACGCGGCGCTGGCCGGGCTCGACGCCGGCGAGCCGGTGACGATCCCCTCGCTGCCCGACGTGGCCGAATGGGAGGCCTACAGCGCCGCGCGGCTGCAGCTCGGCCCGAACCTGTCGCGCGACCGCGCGGCGGCGCGCTACCGGCGGGCCGCGCAGGCGGCCTGATCGGGGCGGCGGCTCAGGCCGCCGCGAGTTCGCGCGCCTCGGCCTCGCACCAGCGGCGTTCGTCGGCCGGCACGGCGTCGAGCTGCGCCAGCGCGGCGCGGCGGGCCGCGTCGAAGCCGGCGGCGTCGCCTGCGGCGCGGTGCGCGAGCGCCTGCACCGCGGTGCCGAAGAAGCGCTCGAAGGCCGGCGCGTCATGCGCCTCGCACAGTGCCGCGCAGCGTTGGCCATGCAGCAGCGCCTCGGCCGGCCGATCGGCGGCCAGCAGGCTGCGCGCGAGGCGGTACTCGGCACGCTCCTCCTCGAGCCAGCCGCCGGCGACGCGCCACCAGTGCAGCGCCGACTCGGCCGCGGCCACCATGCCGGCGGTGACCGCCGGGTCGCGGTCGTGGCGCTCCTCCAGCGTCGCGGCGAGGTTGTTGCCGCCGGCGGCGAGCGCGCGCGCCGCCGGCGAGGCTGCGCTCAGGCCGGCGCCGGCCAGGGCCAGCGCCTCACGGTAGGTGGCCAGCGCGCGCGCGCAGGCGCCGCGGCCGCCGAGCATCGCGGCGGCCAGCGCCAGCGCGGCGATGCGGTCGTCGTCCTGCACGCCGGTGGCCTCGACATGCTCGCCGCTGGCCACGCGCAGCGCCGCGGCCTGGCGCGCGACCGCATGCCGGCCGGCCGCGTCGCAGGCCGGGTGGTGGGCCAGCACGTCGAGCACGCCCAGGCCCTGGGTCCAGCGCCCCAGGTGCTCGCCGAGCACATGCGCGGCCAGGTGGGCGCAAGCCGGCACCTGCGCGGGCTGCTCGGCCAGCGCGAACAGCTGCGGCAACCGCTCGGCGACCGCGTGGGGGTCGTCGGCATGGTCGGCCCAGGCCTGGGCAAGGCAGGTGTCGAAGTCCATCGCGGCCCTCCCTCGGCGGATCGGTGCGCGCAGTGTCGCAGCGCGCTCAGCGTTCGAACAGCAGGCGCGCGAAGCTGCGCGCGCTGATCAGGTTGCCCGGCGTGTGCGTCTCCTCGAGCACGCCGCTCATGCGTTGCAGGCGCCGCGGGCTGCGCCGCGCGCTCCACACCAGCAGGTCGACCAGCCAGGGCCGCGAATTGACGCCGTTGGCGCGCTCGTAGACCTCGAAGCGCGGGCGCAGCGCCTCGATCGCGGCGCGGTAGCGGGCGCACAGCGCCTCGGCGTCGCCGGCGCCGCGCAGCGCGTCGGCGGCGATCAGGCCAGTCTCGAGCGCCTTGCCGATGCCCTCGCCGGTCAGCGCGTACGTGCTGCCGGCGGCCTCGCCGGTGACCAGCAGGCCGGGGCGCGCGATCCGCGCGCCAGCGAGCGAGCAGCGCAGCGGCGCGCCCTTGAGCTCGCCGAGCAGCGTGCCACCGGCCATCAGCGCACGCGCCGGCGGATGCACCTCGGTGAAGGCCGCGAACACCTCGCGCAGGTTGACGTCGGGCATGCGGTGGCGGCCGCGCCAGTCGGGCCGGTGGCTGTGGGACACGCCGACGCCGATGTTGAACACGCCGTCGCGGCAGGGAAAGATCCAGCCGTAGCCGGGCTTCACGCGGCGGTGCCAGAGCACCTCGAGCTCGGTGATGCGGCCGACCATCGCGTCGTTCTTCACGTAGCCGCGCAGCGCGATCGCGCTGGGCGTGCGGCGCTCGCACATGCCGGCGGCCAGCGTCGCCAGCGGTGCGGCGCCGCTGGCGAGCACGACCCAGCGTGCGCGCAGTTCGCGCTCACCACCCTCGCCGAGCAGGCGCGCGCCGACCACCGTGCCCTGGGCGTCCTCGATCGGCGCGACGAAGCGCAGCGGCGCGTGCATGCGCGCGCCGGCCACGGCGGCGCCGCGCGCCAGCACCAGGTCGAGTTCGCGACGCGGCAGCACCGCCAGCGTGCCGGGCACGTCGATGTGCCGGCCGCGCGGCCCGATGCAGCGCACATGCTGCACCCGCTGGGCCAGCGCCATCACTTCGTCGAGCAGGCCCAGGCGCTTGAGCGCGCGGTGGGCGTCGGGGATCAGGCCGTCGCCGCAGACCTTGTCGCGCGGGAAGGGGTGCTGGTCGACCAGCACCACGTCGTGGCCAGCCAGTGCCAGCGCGCGCGCACAGGCGCTGCCGGCCGGGCCGGCGCCGACGACCAGCACCTCGCAGGCGGCGGGCAGCGCGTCGGCAGGGCGGTTCAGCAGGGGCAGGTCGGCAGCCACAGGGGCCGCATCTTAGGCCGTCACCAGACCGTCGCGCGGTCCTCGGGCGGCAGGTGCATCGTGTCGCCGGGCTGGACGCCGAAGGCGGCATGGAAGGGGCCCTGGTTGCGCACCGAGCCGTTGGCGCGGTACTCGCCCGGCGCATGCACGCCGGCCTTGATCTGCTCGATCAGCCGTTCCTCGCGCCACTTGCTGCGCCAGACCTGCGCCCAGCCGCTGTAGAACCGTTGCGCGCCGCTCAGGCCGTCGATCACCGCCGCTTCCTGGCCGCCGAGCGACAGGCGCCAGGCCTTGTAGGCGATCGCCAGTCCGGCGTTGTCGGCGATGTTCTCGCCCAGGGTCTGCCGGCCGTTCAGCCGGTAGCCGGTGACCGGCTCGTAGCGGCCGTACTGCTCGACCAGCCGCTCGGTCAGCGCCTCGAAGCGCGCGCGGTCCTCGGGCGTCCACCAGTCGCGCAGATTGCCCTGGTCGTCGTAGCGGCTGCCCTGGTCGTCGAAGCCGTGGCTGATCTCGTGGCCGATCACCGCGCCGATCGCGCCGTAGTTGACCGCGTCGTCCGCCTGCGGATCGAAGAAGGGCGGCTGCAGGATCGCCGCCGGGAAGACGATCTCGTTCATCAGCGGGTTGTAGTAGGCGTTGACCGTCTGCGGCGACATGCCCCATTCGTCACGGTCGATCGGGCGGCCGAGCTTGGCGAGCTCGCGCGCGTACTCGAACTCGCGCGCCCGCACGACGTTGCCGACGAGGTCGTCGCGCCGGACGACGACGCCCGAGTAGTCGATCCAGCGCGCCGGGTAGCCGACCTTCAGCGCGAAGGCGGCGAGCTTGGTCTGTGCCGCGTCGCGCGTGCGCTCGCCCATCCACGGCAGCGTGGCGATGCGCTCGCGGTAGGCGGTCATCAGGTGGCCGACCAGCTGTTCCATGCGCACCTTGCTGCTCGGCGGGAAGTGGTGCTCGACGTAGAGCCGGCCGAGCGCCTCGCCGAGCGAGTCGCTGACCAGGCGGGTGCCGCGCTCCCAGCGCGGCAGGTCCTGCGGCGTGCCGCGCAGCACCGTGCCGGCAAAGGCGAAGCGTTCGTCGACGAAGGACCGGCTCAGGTAAGGCGAGTAGGCAGCGAGCAGCTGCGCCTTGGCGTAGCGCCGCCAGTCGGCCAGCGGCGCGCTCGCCAGCAGCCGGGCGCAGGCGGCGACGAAACTCGGCTGCGCGACGATCACGTCCGGCGTGCCCCCCGCGAGGCCGGCGGCATCGAGGAAGGCGCCCCAGTCGAGCTGCGGCGCGAGCGCCGTCAGCGCGCCCACCTCGACGCGGTTGTAGAGCTTCACCGCGTCGCGGTTCTCGACGCGCGACCACTGCGCCTCGGCGAGCGCCGTCTCGAGCGCCAGGATGGCCACGGCGGCCGTCTCGGCGTCGTGCTCGCCGGCCAGCGCCAGCAGGCGCGCGAGGTGCGCCTGGTAGGCGGCGCGCACCTGGGCGAACTTGGCGTCCTCGCGCTGCAGGTAGAAGTCGCGGTCGGGCAGGCCGAGGCCGCCCTGGTAGAGCGTGGGCACGTAGCGCGTCGAGTCGCGCGCGTCCTGGCCGATGACCATCGCCAGCGGCCCGGGCACGCCCAGGCGCATGAAGCGCGCGAACAGCGCCGCCAGCGCGCTGTGGTCGGCCACCGCGTCGATGCGTGCCAGCTCGTCGGCCAGCGGGCGGATGCCGAGCGTCTCCAGCGCCGCCTCGTCCATGAAGCTGGCGTAGAGGTCGCTGATCTGCCGCGCCACCGGATCGCGGCCGTCGGCGGCGGCCTGCTCGATCAGCGCGCGCAGCTGCGCCGTGGTGTCGTCGGCCAGCGTCTCGAAGGCGCCGATGTGCGAGCGGTCGGCCGGCATCGGTGTCGCGTGCAACCAGCCGCCGTTGACGTGGCGGAAGAAGTCGTCCTGCGGCCGCACGGCGCGGTCGACGTTCCCGGCGTCGAGGCCGGCGGTGCTGCCACCCCCGGGCGCCGGGCCCAGGCAGGTGCACAGCAGGCGGTGGGGGCGCAGGCGGTCGAGGCTCATCGGCTGGGCTCCTGGCGGGCGGCGAACCGCGGGGCACGAGCACTGCACTCTAGCGGAGCAGCCCCCGCGCGCAAGCCCGTCGAACGCAAACGGGCCGCGCAGGGCGGCCCGTTTGCTGGCAGGGCCTCGGACTCAGTGGTCGGCCAGGCCGAGCTGGCCGCGCAGCGCGCCGCTGGGGAACTCGTTGTTGTGGATGTTGATGTAGAAGTTCTGCGGGTTGGCGAGGATGCGCTGCACGATGCCCGGCTCGCCGGTCGGGAACTTGACGCCCGGCGTGCCTTCGCCTTCGCCTTCGGTCAGGCAGTCGCCAGCCTGGCCGTCCTGCGGCCAGGCGAGGTTGGCGACCACCGGGCCGTTGGTGCCGCGCGCGCCTTCGTGGATGTGCGCCGCGCGGCCGTTGCCCGGGGCCAGCGCCAGTCCGGAGATCTTCTTGACGCCGACGAGCAGGTAGCACAGCGTGGTCGTGTCGCCGTCGATGCCGAACACATAGCCCTCGGCACGGCCGTCGGGGTCGCCGACGATCGAGGTGCTCGACGCGCCGGTCGCGACCTCGTTCATGCCGTCGAGCCGGGTTTCGAGCACGGTGTTGAGGTGGCCCGCGTTCGCATGCGGGGCCCACGCGGCGAGTGCGAGCAGGGCGGCGCCGATCGAGGTACGGATGGGGGTCATGTCATCTCCTTGGGGGTTGGAGGCGACCGAACTGCAGCCGCCCTGACCCTCACTACGCGCCCCCTCGCGGCCTGGATGCAGGCCCCCCTCAGCGGCGCCAGCCGCCGGCCTGCGCCGCCCGTTCGGCCGTGGCATCGAGCGGCTCGCCGGCGATGCGCGCGTCGATCGCGCGCAGCACCGGCTCGGGCAGCGCGGTCGCCGCCGGGCGCACGCTGCCGGCCGGCGCCGCCGGCTCGGCGGTGGCGAGCAGTTCGACCTGCCAGCCGGCGTCGGCGCGGCAGGCCAGTCCGGCGAGCGATTCGCGCGCCAGCACGAAGCTGCGGCACCAGCGCCCGTCGGTGCTGGCAAAGCTGACCGGCAGCGTGACGCCGCCGCCCGATTCGCCGGCCAGTTGCGTCGTCAGCGCGCGGTCGAGCGCGCCGCGCGCCAGCAGGCGGCCGGCCTCGTTGGCGAAGGGGGCGCCATCGGCAGGTGCCAGCAGCGCGCGGCCGATGAACAGGCCGATCGCCAGACAGGCCGCCATCGCGCCCCATTCGGGCCAGTGCCAGCGTCGGCGTTCGCGCTCGGCACGTGCCGCCGCGAGGTCGATCACCGCCGGCGGCTGCAGCGCCTCCAGCAGCCGCTGCGGCACCGGCTCGTCGAGCACCGCGCCGAAGGCGGCCTCGACGCGCGAGCGCAGCGCGCGCTCCTGCTCGACGCGCTCGGCCAGCGCCGGGTCGGCGGCCAGGGCGCCCTCGAGTTCGGCGCGCAGCGCCACGTCGAGCTCGCCGTCCACGTAGGCGGCGATCGTCTCGTCGGACCAGGTCGTCATGCCAGCACCTCCTTGAGCGCCTCGCGCGCCCGCGCCAGCCGGCTCGTCAGCGTGCCGATCGGAATGCCCAGCACCTCGGCCGCCTCCTTGTACGGCAGGCCTTCGACCCAGACCAGCGCGACGGCGGCGCGCTGGTCGTCGCCGAGCGTGCCGAGCGCCTTGCGCACTGCCAGCGCGTCGATCTGCGCCTCGGTCGGCGAGACGCCGACCTGTTCGCCGGCCTCCTCGGGCAGGAAGGTCTCGGCGCGCCGGCGCCGCGCGCGTCCCTCGTCGATCCAGGCGTTTTGCATGATGCGGAACATCCAGCTGTCCAGTCGCGTCCCCGGCTGCCATTGCTCGGCGCGCTGCAGCGCGCGTTCGAGCGCGAGCTGCAGCAGGTCGTCGGCGTCGTCGCGGTCGCGCGTCAGCGCGCGGCCGAAACGGCGCAGCCGCGGCAGCAGGGCGGGCAATTCGGCGCGCAGGCGGTCGGCCGGGGGGCTCATGGAATCATTGATATGTGGGACAACGTTCGGCGGGCGGATTTTCTTCCCGCCTCCAGGCGTTGTCCTCACGATGACCGCCACGACCCGATGCGCCGCCCCGTCCTGACCCTGCTGCTCGCGCTGCTGCTGGCCGCGCCCACCGCGCGCGCCCAGCTCGGCCTGCCGGCGCGTCCGGCGCTGCCGTCGCTCCCCGGCCTCGGCCTGCCGATCGAGCCGGCCCGGCCGGTGCTGGAGCGCGACGCCACCGACGAGCTGGCGCAGGCCGCCGGCCGCCGCGCGCGCGCCGTGCAGACGCTGCTGCGCCGCCATGCCGGGCGGGTCGAGAGCGATCCGGCCGGCCAGCCGGTGGTGCGCGGCGAGCTGCTGCTCGTTGCGCCCAGCGACGCGCTGCTGGCGGCGGCGCGCGAGCGCGGCTACGCGCTGCTGCGCGAGCGCCGCATCGACGCGCTCGACGCGCGCTGGGTCGTGCTGCGCCCGCCGGACGGCCTGGCGCTGGCCGACGCGCTGGCGGCGCTGCGCGCGCTCGAGCCGACGCTGGAGGCCGACTTCAACCACCTCTACCTGGCCGGCGGCGCGGTCGGCGCGGCCGACACGCCGGCCGCCGACGCGCCGCGCGCCGCGGCGGCGCTGCGCGTCGGCCTGGTCGACGGCGGCGTCGATGCCGCCCACCCGGCGCTGCGCGGCATCGCCGTGCAGCGCCAGGGCTGCGGCGGCGCAGCGCATCCGCAGGCGCATGGCACGGCGGTCGCGTCGCTGCTGGCGGGCCAGGGCACGGCGCTCTACGCGGCCGACATCTACTGCGGCGCGCCGACCGGCGGCGCCGTCGAGGCGGTCGCCGAGGCGCTGGGCTGGCTGGCGGCCGAGCGCGTCGCGGTCGTCAACCTCAGCCTCGTCGGGCCGCCCAACCGCCTGCTCGAACGCGCGGTGCGCGCGATGACGGCGCGCGGCCACCTGCTGGTCGCCGCGGTCGGCAACGACGGGCCGGCGGCGCCGCCGCTGTACCCGGCGGCCTATCCCGGCGTCGTCGGCGTCACTGCGGTCGGCGCGGCGCGCAGCCTGCTGCCGGAGGCCGCGCGCGGACCGCAGGTCGTGTTGGCCGCGCCGGGCGCCGACCTGTCCGTCGCGCGGGCCGGCTCGACCGGCCAGGCGCGCGCGCGCGGCACCTCGTTCGCCGCGCCGCTGGTCGCGCGGCTGCTGGCCGCGCGGCTGGCCGTACCGGAGGCCGGCGCGGCAGCGCGCGCGCTCGATGCGCTGGTGCGCGAGGCCATCGACCTCGGCCCGCCGGGGCGCGACCCCGGCTACGGCTGGGGCCTGGTCGGCGAGTCACGCTGAGCAGGCGCAAGCGTTTGTAAACGCAGGGAAGAAGCGCGCGCGCAGCTTCGTTGTCCTCGATACAGGCCGCGGATGGACCGCGGCCTCGATCCACTCGACGAAAGGACATCGATCATGCGCACCTCCCGTCTCATCTCCCGTCCCCTGATCGCGGCGCTGGCCGCCACCGCGTTGACGGCCTTGCCCACGGCGCATGCCGCCGGCCTGCTCGGCGGTGGGGGCGGCGGCGCGCTCGGTGGTGGCGTCGGCATCGGTGGTGGCGCCCACGGCGGCCTGGTCCGAGACATCGCGCTGCCGCGTGCCGAGCGCCCGATCGGCGACGCCGGCGCCACCGCCCGCCAGCGCGCCGCCGACGCGCGCAGCACCGGCGAGCAGACCGCCGACGAGGCGCGTGCCAGCCGAGCCACGGCGGCCGGCAGCGGCCAGGGCGGCCTGACCGGCTCGGCCTCGCGCGACGGCGCCGCGGCCAGCGGCGATGCCGCGGCCGCCGGCGCGCTGCGCGGCCGCAGCCCGGCCGGCACCGCAGCCAGCCGCGGCGAAGGCAGCGGCGCGGCCGCGCTGCAGGCCGACCGCCAGGGCGCCTCGGTCGGCGCCGAAGGCTCGGCGGCCGGCGCCGGCCGCGCGTCGACGCGCTGACGTTCCGCAGCCACCAAGAAGAAGGCCGCGGCAGATGCCGCGGCCTTCTTCATCGGGGCACGACGCCTGGCGTCAGAACTCCTCGTACAGCGGCAGCGTCAGGAACTCGGTGAACGATTCCTGCGTGCTCATCTGCTCGAAGATCTGCGCCGCGCGGTCGATGGTCTGGCCCTCGTAGCCGGCCTCCTTGATGCCCTTGAGCTCCTCGGCGACCATCGCGCGCACCATCTCGGCGGTGATCTTGCGGCCGTCTTCCAGCACGCCCTTCGGGCTGCGGATCCACTGCCAGACCTGCGAGCGCGAGATCTCGGCGGTGGCGGCGTCCTCCATCAGGTTGAAGATCGGCACGCAGCCGTTGCCGTCGAGCCAGGAGCCGAGGTAGTAGATGCCGACGTTGATGTTCATGCGCAGGCCGGCCTCGGTGATCGGCGTCTCCGGCTTGAACTCGAGCAGGTGCTCGGCCTCGATGTGGGTGTACTTCTTCTGGCGCTCGAGCTGGTTCGGGCGGTCGCCGAGCACGTCGACGAACTCCTTCATCGCCACGTCCACCAGCCCCGGGTGCGCGACCCAGCCGCCGTCGTAGCCGTCGTTGGCGTCGCGGCGCTTGTCCTTGATGATGCCGGCCATCGCGATGGCGTTCTTCTCCGGATCGTCCTTGATCGGGATCAGCGCGCTCATGCCGCCGATCGCCGGCGCGCCGCGGTGGTGGCAGGTCTTGAGCAGCAGCAGCGCGTAGGCGCGCATGAAGGGCGCCGTCATCGTCACCTGCTTGCGGTCGGCAAGGCAGAAGTTGCGGTCGTTCTTGAACTTCTTGATGCAGCTGAAGATGTAGTCCCAGCGGCCGGCGTTCAGGCCGGCCGAGTGCTCGCGCAGTTCATAGAGGATCTCGTCCATCTCGAAGGCGGCGAGGATGGTCTCGATCAGGACGGTGGCCTTGATCGTGCCCTGCGGCAGTCCGAGTTCCTTCTGCGCCATCACGAAGATGTCGTTCCACAGCCGCGCTTCGAGGTGGCTCTCCATCTTCGGCAGGTAGAAGAACGGGCCGGCGCCGCGGCCGATCTGCTCGAAGGCGTTGTGGAAGAAGAAGAGCGCGAAGTCGAAGATGCCGCCCGAGACGCGCTGGCCGTCCACGGTGACATGCTTCTCGTCGAGGTGCCAGCCGCGCGGGCGCACCTGCAGCGTGGCGATCTTGTCGTTGAGCTTGTAGGTCTTGCCCTTGCTGCCGACCGCGAGCGTGCGGCGGATCGCCTTGTAGAGGTTGACCTGGCCCTGGATCTGGTTGGTCCACTTCGGGGAGTTGCTGTCCTCGAAGTCGGTCATGTAGCTGTCGGCGCCCGAGTTGAAGGCGTTGATGACCATCTTGGCCTCGACCGGGCCGGTGATCTCGACGCGCCGGCATTCCAGCGCCTTGGGCAGCGGCGCGATCTTCCAGTCGCCGTCGCGGATGTGCTTCGTCTCGGCCAGGAAGTCCGGGCGCTCGCCGGCGTCGAGCCGTGCCGCGCGCTCGACGCGCGCGGCCAGCAGCTCCTTGCGGCGCGGCTCGAAGGCGCGGTGCAGCTTGGCGACGAGCGCCAGCGCCTCGGGCGTCAGGATGGTTTCGAAGCCGGGCAGGATCGGCGCGTTGATCTGCATGCCGGCAGGCAGGGCGAGCGTGGTCATGGTGGGGTCCTGATGGAGAGCGTGCCGCCTCAGGCGGCCAGTGGAGAAGAAACCGGGGGGAAGAAGTCGAGGACGTCGCGCAGCGAGCTGCCGCTGCGCGTCGGTGCGGTGTCGAAGGCCTCGGGCGGTGCGCCGTTGCGGTTGACCCACAGCGTCGTGTAGCCGTACCAGGTCGCGCCGAGCGCGTCCCAGCCGTTGCTGGAGACGAACAGGATCTGCTTGGCCGGCTTGCCGAGCGCGCGCGGGCCCAGCGCGTACGCGGCCGGGTCGGTCTTGTACTTGCGCACCACGTCGACGCTGATCACATGGTCGAGCAGCCCGTCGAGACCGGCGCTGCGCACCGAGATGCCGAGCATCTCGGGGTCGCCGTTGCTGAGGATGCCGGTGGGCACGCCGCGCGCGCGCAGCGCCTGCAGCACCGGCTTGTTCTCGGGGAAGGCGCTGAGATGGCGATACTGGTTGAGCAGCTGGGTCTCGCGCTCGGGTGTCAGGTCGAGCTTGAGCCTGGCGGCCGCGTAGCGCAGCCCGGCGCGCGTGAGGTCCCAGAAGGGCTGGTAGCGCCCGCTCATCGACACGAGCCGCGTGTAGTCGATCTGCTTGTCGCGCCACAGCAGGCCCAGCGCCTCGCCCTTGCCCGGGAAGAGCTGTTCGGCCAGCAGGCCGACGCTGTAGACGTCGAACAGCGTCCCGTAGGCGTCGAACAGCACGGCCTGGACGACGGGCAGCTTGGCGGCGGTTTTCATCGGAACGCTACTGTATTGCGAACTGGCGTGCCGATTTCGCGGCGGTGCAGCGCTTGATCTTCACCTTAAACCATCCTAATCTCGGCCCCATTGATGACCTGAATGATATGGATCGCCTCAAGCAACTCGAATCCTTCACCGCCGTCGCGACCAAAGGCAGCCTGACGGCCGCCGCCCAGGCCGAGGGCGTGGCCCCGGCGGTGATCGGCCGGCGCATCGACGCGCTCGAGGAGCGCCTGGGCGTCAAGCTGCTGGTGCGCACGACCCGGCGCATCACGCTGACCCACGAGGGCAGCGCCTTCCTCGAGGACTGCCAGCGCCTGCTGACCGACATCAACAACGCCGAGTCCAGCGTCAGCGCCGGCGGCATCAAGGCCAGCGGCCACCTGCGGCTGACCGCGCCGGCCGGCTTCGGGCGCCGCCACGTCGCGCCGCTGGTGCCGCGCTTCGTCGAGCAGCACAACGACGTGTCGGTGTCGCTGAACCTCAGCGACCGCGTCGTCGACATCGTCAACGAGGGCTTCGACTGCGCGGTGCGCGTCGGCGATCTGCCCGACTCCAGCCTGGTCAGCGTGCGGCTGGCCGACAACCGCCGCCTGTGCGTGGCCGCGCCGTCCTACCTGAAGCGCGCCGGCACGCCCCAGCACCCCAGCGAGCTGGCGCGCCACGAGTGCCTGACGCTCAGCACCGACGCCGGCCAGACGCGCGGCTGGGTGTTCAGCATCGACGGCGTGCAGACCCATCTGCGGCCGAGCGGGCGCTTCGACTGCTCGGACGGCCAGGCACTGCACGACTGGTGCTGCGCCGGCCACGGCATCGCCTGGCGCAGCACCTGGGAGGTGGCCGGCGAGGTCGCCAGCGGCACGCTGGTCAGCGTGCTCGACGTCTTCGCCGCGCCGCCGAACGGCATCTACGCCGTGTTCCCGCAGCGCAAGCACCTGCCGCTGCGGGTGCGGCTGTGGATCGACTTCCTGAAGCACACCTACGGCGACGCCGATTACTGGGCCAACCCCCGCTGAGCGCGGCGCTCAGAGGATGCGGCGCGGGTGCGCCAACGCCTCGTGCGCCACATGCAGCCTGCGCACCAGCACGCGGATGAAGGCCTCGTCGAACAGGTGGCGGCCCGCGGGGCTCAGGCGGGACATCGCTTCAGGCGTGAAGGAGACCGTCGTCGCCGGGTCGACGACGATCACGTCGGTGCTGTGGCGCTTGAGCTCGGGGTTGGGCGCGAGGTAGACCATCTCGCCGACCGAGGTGCCGGCGCCCAGGTGGGCGACGCGCTGGCCGTCGCGGTGCACGTCCACCGCGCCGGCGGCGATGATGTGGAAGGTGTTGCCCTCCTCGCCCACGCGGTAGATCTTGTGCCCCAGCGGGTAGCGCTGCCAGGTCGCGCGGTGCACCACCTCCCACAGTGCCACGTCGTCGAAGCTGGCGAAGAACTCCAGCTGCCGCAGCAGCTTGAAGCGCTCGGAATCGAGCACGTCCTGCAGCCGGCCGCGCGGCACCTGGCGGTTGGCGACCAGCGCCGACAGCGCGTCGGCGAAGGCGTCCCAGTCGGCGAAGCGGTCCTCGGGCCGCTTGGCGAGCGCGCGCTGCACGACCGCATCGAGCGCCGGCTCGACGCCCGCGCGCTGGTCGGTCAGCGGCGGCGGCGTGGCGGTGCAGATCTGCGCCATCAGCACCGACTGCTGGGTCGCCTCGAAGGGCGGCCGGCCGGCGATCAGGTGGTAGAGCACGGCGCCCAGCGCATACATGTCGGCGCGCGCGTCGAGCGTGCCGCCGTCGAGCTGCTCGGGCGGCATGTAGGCCAGCGAGCCGACGCCGAACACCTGCGTCGCCTCCGACTGCAGGTTCAGCACGCTGCCGAAGTCGCTGATCTTGACCTCGGTGACGATGCCGCCCACCACCGTGGCGAGCAGATTGGCCGGCTTGACGTCGCGGTGGATCAGGCCCTGGCGCGACACGTAGCCGAGCGCCATCGCGCACTTGAAGCCGATCTCCACCACCTGGTCCAGCGGCAGCAGGGCGTCGGCGCGGCAGTAGCTGCGCAGCGTCGTGCCGGGCACGTACTCCATCACCACATAGGGCTGGACCGGATCGGGCGCGGCGTCGTAGATCTGCACCACGTTCGGGTGCTGCAGCCGGCCGACCAGCGCCGCCTCGGCGGCGAAGAAGCGCGCCATCAACGGGCCGTCGTCGGCCCCGGCCAGCGCGCCGGCGCGCACCCGCTTGATCGCCACGCGGCGGTTGTTGAAGTCGTCGTGGCAGAGGAAGACTTCGCTGGTCGTGCCCTCGCCGAGGCGTTCGAGCACGCGGTACTTGCCGATGCGGGCGGGCAGCGCGGGGGCGGGCGAGACGGCGGGCGTGTTCATGGGCGGGGGACGCGCATCTTTTCACCGCCGGCCGCGCCCGGCAACCGCAAGCTTTCGGGGTGGCGCCGCCGCGACCCTGCGGCGTGACGGAATGCCGGTCGGGCCGCGCCGGGGTCGCCGCCTAGAATTCCGCGATGATCCGTGTCCAGCAAGAGCTCCTGCAGGCCCTCGGCGACGCGCTCGCCGAACTGGCGCCGGAGCAGCCCCCCGTCCCCGCGTTCGAGAGCCCCAAGCAGGCCGGCCATGGCGACCTCGCCATCACCGCGGCGATGCAGCTCGCCAAGCCGCTCAAGCGCAACCCGCGCGAGCTGGCCGCGCAACTGGTCGAGGCGCTGCAGCGCCGGCCGGCCGTGCAGCGCTGGGTGCGCGCGCTGGAGATCGCCGGCCCGGGCTTCATCAACCTGCGGCTGGCCGACGCCGCCAAGCAGCAGGTCGTCGCCGAGGTGCTGGCCGCGGGCGTGGCCTTCGGGCGCAAGCCGGCGAGCGGCGAGCGCGTGATGGTCGAGTTCGTCTCGGCCAACCCGACCGGCCCGCTGCATGTCGGTCATGGCCGCAACGCCGCGCTCGGCGACTCGATCGCCCACCTGCTGGAAACGCAAGGCCACGCGGTCACGCGCGAGTTCTACTACAACGATGCCGGCGTGCAGATCGCGACGCTGGCCACGTCGACGCAGGCGCGCATCAAAGGGCTGAAGCCCGGCGACGCGGCCTGGCCCGAGAACGCCTACAACGGCGACTACATCGCCGACATCGCGGCCGCCTTCCTCGCGAAGCAGGCGGTGCACGCCGACGACCGCGAGTTCACCGCCTCCGGCGACCCGGAAGACCTGGACAGCATCCGCCAGTTCGCGGTGGCCTGGCTGCGCCACGAGCAGGACCTCGACCTGCGCGCCTTCGACGTGCGCTTCGACCACTACTTCCTCGAGTCGGGCCTCTACACCGACGGCCGCGTCGAGGACACGGTGGCCAGGCTCGTCGCCGCCGGCAAGACCTACGAGGACGGCGGGGCCCTCTGGCTGCGCAGCACCGAGTACGGCGACGACAAGGACCGCGTGATGCGCAAGTCCGACGGCAGCTACACCTACTTCGTGCCCGACGTCGCCTACCACCTGAACAAGTTCGAGCGCGGCTACCGCAAGGTCATCAACGTCCAGGGCACCGACCACCACGGCACGATCGCGCGCGTGCGCGCCGGACTGCAGGCCGCCGGCGTCGGCATCCCGGCCGGCTACCCGGACTACGCGCTGTACAAGATGATCACGGTCATGAAGGGCGGCGAGGAGGTCAAGATCTCCAAGCGCTCGGGCGGCTACGTGACGCTGCGCGAGCTGATCGAGTGGACCAGCAAGGACGCGGTGCGCTTCTTCCTGATCAGCCGCAAGGCCGACACCGAGTTCACCTTCGACGTCGACCTGGCGCTCAAGCAGAACGACGAGAACCCGGTCTTCTACGTGCAGTACGCGCATGCGCGCATCAGCAAGGTGCTGCGCGACTGGGCCGCGGCCGGCGGCGACCGCGCCGCGCTCGCGCAGGCCGACCTGTCGCGCCTCGTCGCGCCGACCGAGGCCGCGCTGATGCTCAAGCTCGCCGCCTACCCGGCGATGCTCGAGGCCGCCGCCGCCGCGCTGGCGCCGCACGACGTGGCCTTCTACCTGCGCGAGCTGTCCGGTGCCTTCCATAGTTACTACGCCGCGGAACGTTTCCTCGGCGACGATGCCGAACTGACGCGCGCCCGGCTCGCGCTGCTGGCGGCTGTCGCGCAGGTGCTGTGCAGCGGGCTGGCGGTGCTGGGCGTCGGTGCGCCCGAACAGATGTGACCCACGGAGTGTCGATGGCTTCTTCCTCGCGGGCCGCGCAGCGCGGCGGCTTCTTCCTCGGCCTGGTGGTCGGCGTGCTGCTCGGGCTGCTGACGGCGCTCGGCGTCGCGCTGTACGTGACCAAGGTGCCGGTGCCCTTCATCGACAAGGTGCCGCAGCGCACCGCCGAGCAGGACGCCGCCGAAGCCGAGAAGAACAAGAACTGGGACCCGAACGCGCCGCTGGTCGGCAAGAGCCCCGTGCGTCCCGCGGGGGCGGCCTCTCAGCCCGGCGCGCCGGTGGTGCCGCCGACGCTGCCCGGCCCGGGCGCGCTGCCCGCCACCACCGCCAGGCCGGCCGCGTCGGCACCGGCCGGCCGCGACCCGGCGGCCATCCTCGCCGGCGCGCCGGCGGGCGCCGCGTCCACCGCCGGGGCCTCCGAAGCGTTCGTGTATTTCGTGCAGGCCGGCGCCTATGCCCGCACCGACGAGGCCGAGGCGCAGCGCGCCAAGCTGGCGATCCAGGGTTTCGAGTCGCGGATCACCGAGCGCGAGCAGTCCGGGCGCACCGTCTACCGGGTGCGCGTCGGGCCGTTCAACCAGAAGGCCGACGCGGAGCAGGTCAAGGCGACGCTGGCCGGCGCCGGCACGGAGTCGGCGCTGGTGCGGGTGCAGAAGTGAGTCGTGTCGTCGAAGGAACGTTGAAAGGATCTCGTCCATGAACCGTCGTGAGTTCACGACCCTGTCGATCGCCGCCGCCGGCGGCCTGTGGCTGCCGGGTGCGGCCTTCGCGCAGCGCGCCGCCCCGGTCGAGGGCACGCATTTCGTCAAGGTGTCCAGCCGCCAGCCGACGCTGGACCCGAAGCGCATCGACGTGGTGGAGTTCTTCTGGTACGGCTGCCCGCACTGCCACAGCTTCGAGCCGCAGCTCGACGCCTGGCAGAAGAAGCTGCCGCCCGACGTGGCCTTCCGCCGCATGCCGGTGGCGTTCCGGCAGGTGCCCTTCGTGCTGCACCAGCAGCTGTACTTCGCGATCGAGACCATGGGCCTCGTCGAGCAGCTGCACCGCAAGGTGTTCTACGCGATGCACGTCGAGCGCAACAAGCTCGACTCGCCCGAGGCGATCGGCGAGTTCGTCGCCAAGAACGGCGTCGACAAGGCCAAGTTCCTCGACGTCATGAACTCGTTCGGCGTGCAGACCAAGGCGCGCCAGGCGGCGGCGCTGTCGGCCGGCTACCGCATCGACGGCACGCCGGCGCTCGGCATCGACGGGCGCTGGTTCACCTCGGGCTCGCTGGTCGGCAGCAACGAGGGTGCGCTGCAGGTCACCGATTACCTGATCGCCCAGGCGCGCAAGGAACGCTCCTGACGCGCGCCGGTCGCGCCGCGGCGGCGCGACAGCCGGCGGATTTCCGACGCCCCGGGGGCGCGGACCCCCTAGAATCGGCAGCAAGATTCATGCCGCCAGCCGCTGCCATGCCCGTTCCCGTTGCCCGTCCGTCGCTGCGTCCCCGTCCGGTCCTGGCCGCCGCCGCGCTGCTGCTCGCCTGTGCCGTGCCGGCGCTGCAGGCCGCCAGCGCTGACCGCAACCAGCCGCTGAACTTCGCCGCCGACACCGCCAAGGTCGACGAGGCCAAGCAGCTCAACATCCTCAGCGGCAACGTCGAGATCACCAAGGGCACGATCCTCATCAAGGCCGACCGCGTCGAGGTGCGGCAGAGCCGCGAGGGCTTCCAGTCGGCCGTCGCGACCGGCTGGCCCGACCGCCGCGCGACCTTCCGCCAGAAGCGCGAGGGCAGCGACGAGCTCATCGAGGGCGAGGCCGAGCGCCTCGAGTACGACAGCCGCAGCGACACCGTGAAGCTGGTCAACCAGGCCGTGATGCGGCGCCTGCGCGGCGGCGCGGTGGTCGACGAGGTGTCGGGCCAGACCATCTCCTACGACAACAGCTCCGAGGTCTTCCAGGTGCTCGGCGGCAGCACGGCGGCCGAGCCGGGCGGGCGGGTGCGCGGCGTGCTGACGCCGCGCGGCTCGGCGGGCGCCGCGTCGGCGCCGGAGGCGGCGCGGTGACGGCAGCGGCGCCGGCACCGAGCCGGCTGGAAGCGCAGGGCCTGCAGAAGAGCTACGGCGCGCGCATGGTCGTCAAGGACGTCCATGTCGCGGTCGGCGCCGGCGAGGTCGTGGGCCTGCTCGGCCCCAACGGCGCGGGCAAGACCACGAGCTTCTACATGATCGTCGGCCTGGTGCGCGCCGACGCCGGCGAGATCCGCATCGACGGCGAGCGCGTCGAGCGGCTGCCGATCCACCGGCGCTCGCGGATGGGCCTGAGCTACCTTCCGCAGGAGGCGTCGATCTTCCGCCGGCTCACGGTGGAGGAGAACATCCGCGCGGTGCTCGAGCTGCAGCTCGACGAGCGCGGCAAGCCGCTCGCGAAGGCGCGCATCGACGAACTGCTCGACGGCCTGCTGCACGACCTGAGCATCGACGGCCTGCGCGACAGCCCGGCGCCGGCGCTGTCGGGCGGTGAACGCCGGCGCGTCGAGATCGCGCGCGCGCTGGCGACGCAGCCGCGCTTCATCCTGCTCGACGAGCCCTTCGCCGGCGTCGACCCGATCGCCGTCATCGAGATCCAGCGCATCATCGGCTTCCTCAAGTCGCGCGGCATCGGCGTGCTGATCACCGACCACAACGTGCGCGAAACGCTGGGCATCTGCCACCGCGCCTACATCATCAGCGAGGGCCGGGTGCTGGCCGAGGGCACGCCGAGCCAGATCGTCGAGAACGCCGACGTGCGCAAGGTCTACCTCGGCGAGCATTTCAGGATGTGAGCGGTCGCAGATGAAGCACTCGCTCCAGCTGCGCGTCTCGCAGCACCTCGCCCTCACGCCGCAGCTGCAGCAGTCGATCCGGCTGCTGCAGCTGTCCACGCTCGAACTCCACCAGGAGGTCGAGCAGATGCTCGAGCAGAACCCCTTCCTCGAGGTCGACGAGGAAGCGCCGACCAATTTCGACGCGCCGCCCGAGCGCGCGGCTGCCAGCGAGCGCCAGGCCGACGAGGCCTGGGAGGGCAGCGGCGGCGAGGCGGCCGCGTCGGCCGATCCCGAGCCGGCGCCGGTCGACGCCGCCGAGTTCGGCGCCACCGAGCGCGAGGACTGGGAGAACGGCACCGAGGCCGAGGACTTCGACGGCATCCGCGAGACGCCCGAGTCCGGCGGCACGCGCAACGCCGGCGACGGCGACGACGTCGACGCCAGCGAGCGCAGCAGCGCCGGCATCACGCTCACCGACCACCTGCGCGAGCAGCTGCGCGGCATGCGCCTGTCCGACGCCGACCGCGCCGCGGTGATGGTGCTGATCGATTCGCTCAACGAGGACGGCTACCTGGCCGACGCCATCGAGGAGATCGCCGAGCGACTGGCCGGCGGCGACCCCGAGCTGCAGGAGGACATGCTCGACCGCCTGCGCTGCGCGCTGAAGTGGCTGCAGAACCTCGAGCCGGCCGGTGTCGGCGCGCGCGACCTGTCCGAGTGCCTGGTGCTGCAGCTGCGCGGCGGGCCGCGCTGCGAGGCGCAGATGATCGCGATCCTGATCTGCAAGCACCACCTCGAGCTGCTGGCGCGGCGCGACGCCAAGAAGCTGATGGCCGCCACCGGCGCCGACGAGGAGCTGCTGAAGGCCGCGCAGTCGCTGATCGTGCATTGCGAACCCAAGCCGGGCCGGCCGTTCGCCAACGCCGAGGCCAACATCGTCGTGCCCGACGTCATCGTGCAGAAGGCCGGGCGCGGCTGGAAGGTCGTGCTCAACCCCGACGTGATGCCCAAGCTGCGCATCAACGACCTCTATGCGCAGGCGATCCGCCAGCAGCGCGGCGCGCGCACCGAGTCGGGCGCGGCGCTGTCCTCGCGGCTGCAGGAGGCGCGCTGGTTCATGAAGAACATCCTGCAGCGCTTCGACACCATCCAGCGCGTCAGCCAGGCCATCGTCGAGCGCCAGAAGGCCTTCTTCAGCCACGGCGCGATCGCGATGAAGCCGCTGGTGCTGCGCGAGATCGCCGACGAGCTGGGCCTGCACGAGAGCACCATCTCGCGCGTCACCACCGCCAAGTACATGAGCACGCCCTACGGCACCTACGAGCTCAAGTACTTCTTCGGCAGCTCGCTCAACACCGAGGCCGGCGGCAACGCGTCGTCGACCGCGGTGCGCGCGCTGATCAAGCAGCTGGTCGCCGCCGAGGAGCCGAAGAAGCCGCTGTCGGACAGCCAGATCAGCCAGATGCTCGAGGAGCAGGGCATCCAGGTCGCGCGCCGCACCGTCGCGAAGTACCGCGAGGCGCTGAAGATCGCGCCGGCCAACCTGCGGCGCGAGCTGTGAGCGCCGCGACGCTCTTCCTGCCCTGCGCCGCCGGCGTCGAGGCGCTGCTGGCCGACGAGGTCGTGCGCCACCTGCCCGGCAGCGCGCCGGTCGCGCGGCGCGGCGGCGTCGAAGTCGACGGCGGCGCGCGCGAGGCGATGGTGCTGAACCTGCACAGCCGCCTCGCGCAGCGCGTGCTGTGGCCGGTGGCGGGCGGCGCCTACCGCGCCGAGGACGACCTCTACGAGCTGGCGCGCGGCGTGCGCTGGGGCGACTGGATCACGCCGCAGCAGACCATCAAGGTCGACGTCACGGCCCAGCGCGCGCCGCTGAAGAGCCTGAACTTCGCCGGCCTGCGCATCAAGGACGCGGTCTGCGACCGCCTGCGCGAGGACGCCGGCGAGCGCCCCAGCGTCGACACCTGGCGGCCCGACCTGCCGCTGCTGCTGCACCTGACGCCGGACCACGCGACGCTCTACGTCGACACCTCCGGCGAGGCGCTGTTCAAGCGCGGCTGGCGCGAGGACCAGGGCGAGGCGCCGCTGAAGGAGACGCTCGCCGCGGCGATGCTGGCCGCCGCCGGATGGCAAGGCCGCGAGGAAGACGGCCCGCTGCTCGACCCGGTGTGCGGCTCCGGCACGATCGCGATCGAGGCCGCGCAGCTGGCCTGCGGCATCGCCGCCGGCGCGCTGCGGCGCTTCGCCTTCGAGCGCATCGGCCCGTTCCGCGAGCCGGCGGCCCAGCGCGCCTGGCGCGAGCTGCGCGAGGCCGCGCGCGCCGCGCAGCACGCGCCGCGCGTCGCGCTGTACGCCGGCGACGTGTCCTTCCGCATGACCGACTTCGCCGCGCGCAACGCCGAGCGCGCCGGCGTGAAGGGCGCGATCGAATTCAAGACCGCCGACGCGCTGCAGCGCCCGGCGCCGGCCGAGCGCGGCACGCTGATGCTCAACCCGCCCTATGGGGAACGCATCGACCCCAAGGGCACGCGCGGCCAGCCGCAGGCCGCGCGCGGCGCCCGCGAGGGCTTCGACGGCGGCGCCTCGGCCGGCGACTTCTTCGCCCGACTGGCCACGCACTGGAAGCGCGCCTACCCCGGCTGGACCGCCTGGGTGCTGAGCCCCGACATGAAGCTGCCGCAGGCGATGCGGCTGAAGGAGAGCCGGCGCGTGCCGATGTGGAACGGCCCGATCGAATGCCGGCTGTTCCGCTTCGACCTCGTCGCCGGCTCGATGCGCGACACGCCGGCCCCCTGAGCGAGGCGATGGCCCCGGGCCGGCCCGACAGCTTTGCGGCGCTCGCGGCGAGTGCGGTCGAGGGGCGCGACTACCGCATCGTCGTGCAGCGGCGCGCCGGCGCCCGCGCCGCGGTGCTCGCACCGCACGGCGGCGGCATCGAGCGCGACACCTCGGCCGTGGCGCGCCTGGTGGCCGGCGAGGAACTGCACCTCTACCTGTTCGAAGGCCTGCTGCCGGCGCACAACCACGAGCGCCTGCACCTCACCAGCCATTGCTTCGACGAGCCGCGCTGCCTCGCGCTGCTGGCCGAAGCCGACCAGGTGATCGCCGTGCACGGCTGTGCGCTGCCCGAGGCGCGCGCGCTGCTCGGTGGCCGCGACGAGGCGCTGAAGGCCGCGCTCGCTGCCGCGCTGCGCGACGCCGGCCTCGACGTGGAGACCGACGGCCACCGCTTCCCCGGCCTGCATCCCGACAACGTCTGCAACCGCGGCCGCAGCGGCCGCGGCGTGCAGCTCGAGCTGTCGGACCGGCTGCGCGACGCCGACCTGCGCGGCCCGGTCGCCGCGGCGGTGCGGGCGGCGCTCGGCCTGGGCCGGCGCGGGCTGGCGGCATGAGCTTGGACCCCGGCCAGGCGCTGCAGCGCATCGCCGCGCCCCCCACCGCCCGCCCGACGGCGGAGCCCCTGCTGCTGATCGGCGGCGCCGGTGCGCTGGGCAGTGAATGTCTGGCCCAGGCGCTGGCGCGCGGGCCGGTGCAGGTGGCGACCATCGCGCCGCTGCAGAGCGCGCTGCGCGGGCTGCAGCCGCTGCCGATGCCGGCCGCCTTCGGTGGCGACGCCGTCGGTGACGCGCCGCTGCCGCCGCTGGCTGTGATCGTGTTCGACCGCGCGCGCGGCCGCCGCGGTCGCGAGGACGCCTTCTTCCAGCCCGAGCCGGCCCAGTTGCCGGCGCTGGCGCGCTGGCTGCACGGCCGCGGCGTGCGCACGCTGGCGGTCGTGCAGCCGCATGCGCCGGCACTGCTGCCGGCGGCGCTGCGGCACGGGCTCGCGTCGCTCGACGAGCAGGCGGTCGCCGCGCTCGGCTTCGAGCGGCTGCTGCTGGTGCGGCCGACGCAGTTCGCCGGCCGCGAGGCCGGGCTGGGGCGGCTGCAGCGCTTTGCGGCGTGGTGGCTGTCGCAGCTTGCGCTGATGCTGCCGGAGGCCGAGCGCCCGCTGCGCGCGCCGCAGGTTGCCGCGTTCACGCTGGAGGCGCTGGCGCAATGGCCGCGCGGTGCAGCGGGCACGCGTGTCGCGGGTGCCGACGCGCTGGCGCGCAGCAACCGCCCCGGCGGCGCGGCCGCGGCGGTGCGGGCCTGGATGGCGCCGCTGCCACAATCGCCGCCATGAAGTTGCCCGCCCTCCACAACGACCGATTCCTGCGCGCCTGCCTGCGCCTGCCCACCGACATGACGCCCGTCTGGCTGATGCGCCAGGCCGGCCGCTACCTGAGCGAGTACCGCGACACGCGCGCCAAGGCCGGCAGCTTCATGGGGCTGGCCACCAACCCGGACTACGCGACCGAGGTCACGCTGCAGCCGCTGGACCGCTACGCGCTCGACGCGGCCATCCTGTTCAGCGACATCCTGACCGTGCCCGACGCGATGGGCCTGGGCCTGTCCTTCGCGCAGGGCGAGGGCCCGCGCTTCGCGCACCCGCTGAAGAACGAGGCCGATGTCGCGAAGCTCGAAGTGCCCGACATGGACAAGCTGCGCTATGTGTTCGACGCCGTGTCGTCGATCCGCCGCGCGCTCACCGTCGAAGGCAAGGGCCGTGTCCCGCTGATCGGCTTCTCCGGCAGCCCGTGGACGCTCGCCTGCTACATGGTCGAGGGCGGCGGCAGCGACGACTACCGCCTCGTCAAGACCATGATGTACGCGCGACCCGACCTGATGCACCGCATCCTGGCGGTCAACGCCGACGCGGTGGCCGCCTATCTCAACGCCCAGATCGAGGCCGGCGCCCAGGCCGTGATGGTGTTCGACAGCTGGGGCGGCGTGCTCGCCGACGGCTGCTTCCAGCGCTTCAGCCTCGCCTACACCGAGCGTGTGCTGAAGCAGCTGAAGAAGGAGCACGACGGCTGCCGCATCCCGCACATCGTCTTCACCAAGGGCGGCGGGCTGTGGCTGGAGCAGATCGCCGCGACCGGCTGCGACGTCGTCGGCCTCGACTGGACCGTCAACCTCGGCCAGGCGCGCGCGCGCATCGGCGGGCATTGCGCGCTGCAGGGCAACCTGGATCCGAACGTGCTGTTCGCGCCGCCCGAGGCGATCCGTGCCGAGGTCGCCAAGACGCTGGAGAGCTATGGCCTGCCGACCGCCGGCAGCGGCCATGTGTTCAACCTCGGCCATGGCATCAGCCAGTTCACGCCGCCGGAGAACGTGAGCGTGCTGGTCGACGCGGTGCACGAGTTTTCGCGCCGTCAGCGCGCCGCCGGCTGAGCCTCGCCCCGACAAGGGGGTTTACCCTTGTTCGACCCCGGCGGAGCCCGACTTATCCCCACCGGACGACCAGCGGGCGCACCGTCTCGAGGCTGCTGCGTTGCAACAGGGTGCGTCCGACCGGAGGCGCTAAGTGATTGATTCGTATAAGGCTCCGGCGCTGCACGGAAATGCCTCAATCCAAGGCATCTGCAAGTCCGGCAAGCAGTTAGACGCCATGTGCGCAGGTTTCCCACAAAGTTTTCCACAGGCTCCGTGGATAGGTCGGAAAAGCCTGTCGGATCAAGGACTTGTGGGGAATCCTTGAGCCAAGGTCGAGCTTTCGTGCCCAAGTCATCCCCCATCGCCGATGACGATGCGTCGCACCGCGTGGCGGTCGCCGTCGAGGCGCCGGCGCACAGCGGTCTGCCCGGCCCGCTGGACTATCGGGCGGAGCGGCCGCTCGCGCCCGGCACGCTGGTGCGCGTGCCGCTGGGCCGGCGCGAGGTGGCTGGCGTGGTCTGGGACGCGCCGGCCAACGGCCAGGCCTGGGATGGGCCGACTTCCGGCGGCGGGGAGGGCCTGCGACCGGTGCTCGAGGCCTTCGACACCCTGCCGCCGCTGCCGGCGGCCTGGCGCGAGCTGGTCGGCTTCGCGGCCGGCTACTACCAGCGCAGCATCGGCGAGCTGGCGCTGGCGGTGCTGCCGCCCGAGCTGCGCACGCTCGACGGCGCCGGGCTCGCCCGCCGGCTGACGCGGCTGCGCAAGCGGCTGCTGCCGGCCGACGCTGCCCCGACGGCCGAGGGCCCGGCGCCGACCGCCGAGCAGGGCGCTGCGCTCGCGGCGCTGGCCGGCGCCGCCGAACCCGGCGTCACGCTGCTGTTTGGTGCCACCGGCAGCGGCAAGACCGAGGTCTACCTCCGCGAGGCCGCCCGCGCGCTCGCCGCCGGCCGCCAGGCGCTGGTGCTGGTGCCCGAGATCAACCTGACGCCGCAGCTGGAGGCCCGCTTCGTCGAGCGTTTCCCCGGCCGGCGCGTCGTCTCGCTGCACAGCGGGCTGACGCCGGCGCGGCGGCTGCGCCACTGGCTGATGGCGCTGCTCGGCGAGGCCGACCTGGTGCTGGGCACGCGCATGGCGGTGTTCGCGCCGCTGCCGCGGCTCGGGTTGATCGTCGTCGACGAGGAGCATGACCCGTCCTACAAGCAGCAGGAAGGCGCGCGCTACTCGGCGCGCGACCTCGCGGTGCTGCGCGGTCGGCTCGAGCGCGCGCCGGTGCTGCTGGGCTCGGCCACGCCCTCGCTCGAGACCTGGCACAACGCGCTGCCCGTGGCCGACGGCGGCGCCGGGCGCTACCGGCGCCTCGTGCTGCCGGCGCGCATCGGCGGCGGCGCGCTGCCGGCGGTTCGTCTGGTGGACCTGGGTGCGCTGCCGCGCGAGCAGGTCTACCGCAACGGCGGCCTCGCGCCGGCGCTGCTGGCGGCGCTGCGCGAGCGGCTGGCGCGCGGCGAGCAGAGCCTGATCTTCCTGAACCGCCGCGGCTACGCGCCGGTGCTGCATTGCACCGAATGCGGCTGGAAGAGCGAGTGCGCGCATTGCAGCGCCTGGCGCGTGTTCCACAAGAGCGACCGCACGCTGCGCTGCCACCACTGCGGCCTGGCCGAGCGCGTGCCGCGCGCCTGCCCGGCCTGCGGCAACGCCGACATCCAGCCGGTCGGCCGCGGCACCGAGCGGCTGGAAGAACAGCTCGGCGAGCTGCTGCCCGGCGCGCGCATCGGCCGCATCGACGCCGACACCACGCGCCGCGCCGGTGCGCTGGAGGCCGAGCTGGCGCGCGTGCATGCCGGCGAGGTGGACGTGCTGGTCGGCACGCAGATGATCGCCAAGGGCCACGACTTCCGCCGCATCACGCTGGTGGCGGCGGTGAACCCCGACGCGGCGCTGTTCGCGAGCGACTTCCGCGGCCCCGAGCGCCTGTTCGCGCTGCTGCTGCAGGCCACCGGCCGCGCCGGCCGCGACGCCGGGCAGGCCGCGCAGGCCGAGATGTGGGTGCAGACCTGGCACCCGCAGCACCCGCTGTACGCGGCGCTGCGCGCGCACGACTTCGACGCCTTCGCGACCACCCAGCTCGCCGAGCGGCGCAGCGCCAGCCTGCCGCCCTACAGCCACCTCGCGCTGCTGCGCGCCGACGCGCGCAGCCAGGCGGTGGCGCAGGGCTGGCTCGCCGCGGTCAGCGCCGCGGCGGCAGGCGTCGAAGGCGCCGAGCAGATGCTGCTCTATCCGCCGGTGCCGCTGGCGGTGCAGCGGGTGGCGGACGTGGAGCGGGCGCAGATGCTGGTGGAGTCGGCGTCGCGGCCGGCGCTGCAGCGATTTCTGGCGGCGTGGACCGCCGAGTTGCAGGCCAAGCGGGCGGAGAGCAGGGGCGTGCTGCGGTGGGCGGTGGATGTGGATCCGTTGGCGATCTAGGTCAGCTTGCGGAGGACACGACTGCCCGCGCTACGCAGAGCTTGCATTCGGGCGCGTTCGACCCCGAAGCGACATCCGCCGTCCCAGTCTGGCAGCCCCGAAGCTGTCGGTGGATTCGCGAGCGATCACGCGGCAAGGCGACATGGCGGCTTGCCGTGGCCGCGGCGCGTCATCGCCGCCGGTGCCCTCGCCTTGGACCTCACGATCCTCACGGGGTAGGGCAAAGTCAGGTACTGAGCGGAGGCGACGGCACCTGGTGTTTCAAGCGCACATCATTTCGTGTAGATCACCTTTCCTGCACGCACCACGCACTTCACCGCGGCGAAGCGTCTCACGTCCTGCCCGGGATCGGCCTCCAGCACCACGAGGTCTGCGTCGAGCCCGGGCGCGATGCGCCCGCGCCGACCGGATTCGTTCCACCGCGCGGCCGGCGCTGTGGTGAGCGAGGCCAGGATCTGCATGGCGCTCATGCCCGCCTGCCCCATCAGCGCGTACTCCTCGGTGGGGTCGGCGTCGGTCATGTAATCGACGTCAGTGCCGAAGAGCACCTCGCCGCCGGCAGCAGCGAACTTGCCGAACTCTTGCACGCTTTCGTTCACGATGCGCTCGGCGATCTCTTTGGGCACCTGCTCCTTGGCCAACTCGTAGCGCAGCAGCTTGAGCGTCGGTATCAGCGCAACGCCCTCAGCTCGCAACTGGTCCAACAGGGGCTTCGGCCATGGCGCCGGTACTCCAAGAGGCGGGTGCGCCAGGATGTCCACGTGCGCGTGCAGCGCAGCTCGCACGCCATCGAGGTCAGTGGGATGCGCGAAGACCAGCTTGCCGCGCCGGTGCGTTTCCTCCGCCGCAGCTGCGGCGATGTCGGCCCTCATGCGCTTGACGTTGCCCCGGCCCTGAGGCGTGGTGATGAACAGCTTGGTCGCGTTCGCGCCAGCGTCGAGGTTCTGCCGCACGGTGGCCAGCGCCGAGTCCACCGAGTCGGGCTGCGGAAGCTTGTCGCGAAACGCCGGATCTAGGTGATCGAGGTAGATGGGTAGGCCGTCATGCGGAAAGAGCGGCCAGCCGGTGGTAAGAATGCGAGGGCCTGCGAGCTCACCTTTGTCGACTCGCGTGCGCAAGGCCAGCGTGTTGTCGCGATCGGAGGCGATGTCGAAGACAGTGGTGAAGCCCCAGCGTGTCAACAGCTCTGTCAGGCCTTCCTCGAGCGCTGCCGCAGGCCGCGTGCGGGCGTTGGCGATCGCGCTGCCGAGCAGGTGGACGTGGCTGTTCTGGAAGCCCGCGAGGATCACGCCGCCATCGCATTGCGGAGCAAGCGGCGAGGTTGCTTCGGTGCCTTTATCGGCGGGCCCAACGGAAGCGACCTTGCCGTCGCGGACGAGGACCACGCCGTTCCTGATCGGCATTGCGTCGGGCGCCGGGTAGACCGTGGTTCCGCGCAAGGCCTGGCCTGCCGAGGCCGCTGCATGAGCCACAGGCAAGGCCAGCACTAGCATCATCAGACAGGCCAACGCGCACGAGTTGTTTCGATGGGTCATCGGGCAGCTCCTGAAGGGAGTGACTCATGGCAAGAGGGTCCGACGGGGCCTTGAACCTCGGAGCAGGGGCAGGAAGAGGCGATCGCAAGGGGCACTATCGCGGGCGCCATACCTGGCGCCCTCAACGCAGGCGACTGATCACGCCAACTCAGACGCCAACGTAAGGCCGAGACTATCCGACGAAGGGATAGCAGGACGGCGGCGTTGATCCAACGGACTTCAGCGCACTCGGAAGCCGCCTGTCGCCAGCGTCTGGAACTGGCCATGTGCGTCAGCGCTACGCTGACGCACAACGGCTTGTTCTACAGCCACGACTACGATGCGGCTCTTACCTGGCGCCGGCTTGCACTGGTCGGATGCCCACCCGCTTGCAGCAACGAAGCCGATGCCATGTGGAACCGAATTGTCGATACCGTCCTGGCCGAGTTCTCCGACGCCACGGATATTGAGCAGATCACGCGCATCCTGACGCGCCTGGTGTTGGCGGCATTGCTCGGTGGCGTGCTGGGGTACGAGCGTGAATCCCAGGGCAAGGCCGCCGGAGTCCGCACCCACATGCTGGTCGCGATGGGGGCGGCGCTGTTCGTGCTGGTGCCGCAGCAGGCCGGCGTGATGCTGCCCGACATGAGTCGGGTGATTCAGGGCGTCGTGGCAGGCATCGGCTTTCTCGGTGCCGGCGCCATCATCAAGAATCGCGGTGAAGACGACGTGCGGGGATTGACCACGGCAGCCGGCGTCTGGATGACGGCGGCCATCGGCATTGCATGCGGACTGGGTCGGGAGTCGACCGCGGCGCTGAGCACGCTGCTGGCCTTGATCGTTCTCGGGGGGATACCGAAACTGGTTGATCGTCGCAAGACGCCAAGCGCGAACGACTCTTGATGGCCGCGAGTGTGAAGCCCTGCAGGGCCCCGAGAGCGACATAGGGCGGCGTCGCCCCCCCGCCGCTCAAGCCTTCACTTCGACCACCTGTTCAAAGCCGCCGAAGATCATGCGCTTGCCATCGAAGGGCATGGGCGGGTTGCCGGGTGTGGACGGATCCATGCGCGGGTCTTCCATCATCTTCTTCATGGCGGCGTCGCGCGTGGCCTTGTCCGGCCATTCGACCCACGCAAAGGCCACCGTTTCCTCGGCCGTGGCCTGGACCGCACGGCGGAAATCGGTGACTTTGCCGTCGGGGACATCGTCGCCCCATCCCTCGATCACACGGATCGCGCGCCAACTCGATGAACATCGCGTCGAAGTGACGCGCGTGCTCGATGAACTTCTGCTTGTTGGCGGTGGGGACCGCGATCACGAAACCGTCGATGTAGGACATGTCTTCACTCCTGTTGGGTTGACCGGTCGGTGCGCCCGCCCGAGGGCGCCTCGTATCCCATCGACGAACGAAAGGAAGCCAAATCGACATGGCCTGCCCGCTTCGGGCGGCTACTCGAACTGCACCTTGATCTCGTCAGCGCCGATGGTGATGCCCTGGACTTTGAGCCCGAAACGAAGCTCCTCCGGGCGGAAGGTCCGCAACGGATAGCCTTGCAGCGCTTCCTGCACGACGGTCGCGCTGATGCGCTCCAGGTTCTGTGCGTCGTTGCCGGTGACGCCGTCGATGCGCAGTTGCTCCGCGCGCGGGTCCTGGAGGCGCACGGCCAGGCCCGAGGCATCCCAGCGCAGGCCACTGCTCACAGCCACCTGCCCGCCCATGGGAGAGGGGCGCAGCAAGGGGCTGGTGATCACCAATCGCGACGCCAGCTTGGCGCGGTTGGCACTGCCGTCCAGCGCAAGCTGCGGGTCGTGCAGCGACACCGAGGCCAGCTCGCCATAGCGGCGCGTGATCGGGAAGCGCCTGGCCAGTTCGGCTTGCAGTTCGTCGCGCGTGGCGGTGAACTCGTTCAAGAGCAGGTTCAGGCCGGCACGGGCCGGCCGCGCCTGCACGCACAGCGTAGGAACCAAGATCGCTGCCAGTGCGGCGCGCAGCCATGGCCGCCTGCCTGCTGGAGAGGGGTCGGATCCGCCGCGTCGGACCGAGAACGGGCCATGGAACATGGTGACGAGCTTGCCATACACCGCATGCGCACCAGGTATCAGAACATTCCGCGGCGCTCGGCGATCACCTGCCCTCTACAGGTCCACCGGTCTCTCCGTCGGGCAGCCGCAGCGCCGGCAGCGTCGTGACCCGGGCCGCACGGCCCGCCTCAGACCACCGGCTGCTCCTCGGTCACGTTCGCTACCTCCCGCAACTCATCGAGCAGCGGCAGCGCCGCCAGCACCGCATCGGCCTCGACGCCGAAGTCGATCAGGCAGGCCACCTCGTCGACCTCGATCGCCTTGAGCCGGTCGGTCATCGCCAGGCAGTGGTCGAAGCTGCCCAGCAGCGAGCTCGTCGTGTAGTAGCGCTCGAAGGAGAACTCCAGCGCGTCGGCCACGTCGTCCGGCGTCAGCTCGCCGGCCGCCACCGCGCAGCGCTGCTGGAAGAAGGGCACCGACGCGGTGTGCCCGCCCACCAGGTTGGCCGAGCTGGCCAGGTAGTTCAGCATCGGCGCCTTGACGGTGCGGCGCACCGTCGCGTCGTCCTCGCCGACGAAGGTGTGCAGCATCAGGCTCACCGTGCCGCGCCCCGGGTGGCCGGTCTCGGCCCAGGCGGCGCGGTAGGCGGCGATCTTGTCGGCCAGCGCCTCGAGCGACTGGCCCAGCAGGTGCGTCAGCACGTTCAGCCCCAGCGCGCCGGCGCGGCGGAAGGTCTGCGGGTTGCCGGCCGCGGTGATCCAGACCGGCAGCTCGCGCTGCACCGGGCGCGGCATCGTGTGCACGCTGACGCGCTCGCCCAGCGGGTTGCTGGCCTCGTAGGGCTCGCCGGCCCACAGGCGGCGCAACTCGTGGGCGCGCTCGAACACGAGCTCGCCGCGCTGTTCGTAGGCGCCCGGCGGCGCGAGCACGAAGTCGTTCGGGAACCAGCCCGATGCGAGGCCCAGGTCAACGCGGCCGCCGGACAGGAAGTCGACCACCGACCACTCCTCGACCACCCGCACCGGGTGGTGCAGCGGCACGACCACGCTGCCCGAGCGGATGCGCACCTTGCGCGTCAGTGCCGCCAATGCCGCGGCCAGCACCGACGGGTTGGGCGACAGGCCGCCGAAGGCATGGAAGTGCCGCTCGGGCACCCACACCGCCGAGAAGCCATGCCGGTCGGCGAACTGCGCGCTCTCGAACAGCAGGCGGCGCTGCGCGTCGGCGCGCGGCCCGCCCTCGTCGCTCGCGAAGTAGTAGAGGCCGAAGGCCAGCGGGCGTTCGGCGTGCGCGGAGGGGTCGATCTGCATGGCCCATTGCAGCCCCGGGCTGCGGCGCGATCCCTGACGCAGGTCAAAGGCAAGGCGCCCGCGTCATGCCGGCCCCGCGTTCGGGTGGCGCGGTGGCCACGGCGGCGGCGCCGCTCGGCCGGGCTTGACGCAACGCAAGGCCCGCTGCGGCCCGCTGCCTAGGATCGACGGGCATTGCCTAGGAGCACCGCATGGAAACCGCCTCGCAACTGGCCAGCCGACTGTCGCGCGCGTCGTGCCGCAAGTTCTACGACGTCTACAACGCCTTCGACTGGCCGCCGCAGCTGCAGGAGGGCGCCTGGTGCATGCCGCCGGAACTGATCTCGATCCACGGCACGCCGGTCTACGACGGCCTGAGCGAAGCCCAGCGCCAGCGGCTGAGCCTGCACGAGCTGTGCAACTTCTTCAGCCTCGTGCTGCAGGGCGAGCGCCTGCTGGTGCAGGGCCTGGCGCACCGGCTCTACCAGTCGAGCAACAACCGCGAGATCACCGGCTACCTGCACCACTTCCTCGACGAGGAGAACAAGCACATGGTGATGTTCGGCGAGTTCTGCCACCGCTACATCGGCAAGGTGTACCCGGAGAAGAAGGTCGCGCTGCCGCGCGAGTTCGCCAAGGGCGAGGACGAGGTGGTGTTCTTCTGCCTCGCGATGGTGGTCGAGGAACTGGGCGACTACTACAACCTGGCGATCGCGCCGGACGAGCGCTGCGACCCGCTGGTGCGCGAGATCAACAAGGTCCACCACATCGACGAGGCGCGCCACCTGGCCTTCGGCCGCAGCTACCTGGCCGAGCTGTTCGAGCGCTACCGACCGCAATGGAGCGAGGAGAAGCTGGCCGCGTTCCGGCAGTGGCTGGTGAACTACCTGAAGTCGTCCTGGGGCGACTACTACAACCCGACCGTCTACCGCGACGCCGGGCTGGCCGACGCCTACGAGATCCGCCTGGCCGCGCTCGCCCACCCGGCCTGCACCGCCCACCGCCAGCGGGCGTCGGCCAAGGTGGTCGACTACTTCGTCAGGATCGGCCTGCTGGCCGAGGCGCCGGCGCTGTGAGCCGGATGCCGCGTCACTGCGGCCGCACCCCGAAGACCCAGGCCAGCGCCGTGAAGCTCACGAACGCGATCACCGTCGAGCTCATGATGATCCGCGCGACGCGGCCGTTGTCGGCGCCGTAGCGCTCGGCGAGCAGCGAGACGTTGCTCGCCGACGGCAGCGCGGCGGCCAGCGTCAGCACCATCAGCGCGAAGTCGGAGATCGGCGCGCCGGCGCGCTGCAGCCCCCAGCCGAGCACGAACACCAGCGCCGGGTGCGCGAACAGCTTGACCAGCGCCACCGGCAGGAAGCGGCCGACCGGTGTGGCGGTGTGGGCATGCTGGCCGGCGCGCCACAGCACCGCACCGATCGTGAACAGCGCCACCGGCGACGCCGCGTTGCCGAGCATGCGCACCACCTCGTCGACCGGGCCTGGCAGCACCAGCCCGGTGGCCGAGGCCAGCGCGCCGGCGGCGATGGCCCAGGGCAGCGGGTTCGACAGCGCGCCGCGCAGCGCACTCACGGCCGCGCGGCGTGCGCCGTGGCCGGCCGCCTCGTGCCCCTGCGCAATCGCGATGCACAGCGAGCTGGTGACGAACAGGTCGGCCAGGATGGTCGCGATCACCGGGCCGGCCGCCGCCGGGCCGAGCAGCGCGGTCAGCAGCGGCACGCCCATGAAGCCGGTGTTCGGGAAGGCGGCGACGAGCGCGCCGAAGGCGGCGTCCTTGTGGCGCACCGCGTTCGACAGCGTCAGCGCGATCGTTGCGCCGACGATCGCCAGCGCCACGACGACATAGATGCCCAGCACCCAGGGATCGAGCAGCTGCGCGACCGGCAGCCCGGCGCCGAAGCGAAACAGCATGCAGGGCAGCGCGAAATACAGCACGAAGGCGTTGAGCCCCGGGATCGCCGCCGTCGGCAGCACCTGCGCGCGGGCCGCGAGCCAGCCGCACAGCACCAGCGCGAAGAACGGGACGGTGACGGCGAGGATGGGCTGCATCGCCGCCGCAGTATCTCAGCGGCCGGTGGGGCGCGCTGGCTATCATCGCGCGCTTTCGCCGCACGCTTCCGCCTTGTCCGCCCCCGCCTCGCTCAACACCGCCCAGATGCAGGCGGTCCACCATCTGCGCGGCCCCTGCCTCGTGCTCGCCGGTGCCGGCTCGGGCAAGACGCGGGTCATCACGCACAAGATCGCGCGGCTGCTGCAGGCCGACCTGGCGCCGTCCCAGATCGCCGCGATCACCTTCACCAACAAGGCCGCCGCCGAGATGCGCGAGCGCGCCAAGGCGCTGGTCGGCGGCAAGGCGGCCAAGCCCCTCGTCATCTGCACCTTCCATGCGCTCGGCGTGCGGCTGCTGCGCGAGGACGGCGCGGCGATCGGGCTCAAGCCGACCTTCTCGATCCTCGACAGCGACGACGTGCTCGGGCAGATGAAGGACGCCGGCGGCACGACCGATGCCGCGACCGCCCGGCGCTGGCAGTGGACGATCAGCCTGTGGAAGAACCAGGGGCTCGATGCGGCCGCGGCCGAGGCCCAGGCCGCGAACCCCGACGAGGTGCAGGCCGCGCGCGTGATGGCGCGCTACCAGGAGCGGCTCGCTGCCTACCAGGCGGTGGACTTCGACGACCTGATCGGCCTGCCGGTCGCGCTGCTGCAGCGCCATGCCGAGGTGCGCGACAAGTGGCAGGGCCAGCTTCGCCATGTGCTGGTCGACGAGTACCAGGACACCAACGCGCAGCAGTACGAGCTGCTGAGACTGCTGGTGGGCGATGGCACGCAGCGCCCGGCGATGTTCACCGCGGTCGGCGACGACGACCAGAGCATCTACGGCTGGCGCGGCGCGACGATCGACAACCTCAAGCGCCTGCCGCAGGACTATCCGGACCTGCAGGTCATCCCGCTGGAGCAGAACTACCGCTCGACCGGCCACATCCTGCGCGCCGCCAACCGCGTGATCGCCGCCAACCCGAAGATCTTCGAGAAGAAGCTGTGGAGCGAATTCGGCGACGGCGAGCCGGTGAAGGTGGTCGAGGCCGACAGCGAGGAGCACGAGGCCGAGCGCGCGGTGGCGCGCATCCAGGCCACGCGCGCCCAAGGGGGCGCGCTTCAAGGGTCCGGGGGGGCCGGCGGCCAGGGTCTCGAGTTCCGCGACTTCGCGATCCTCTACCGCGCCAACCACCAGGCGCGCGTGTTCGAGCAGAAGCTGCGCGCCGCGCAGATCCCCTACAAGGTCTCGGGCGGGCAGAGCTATTTCGAGCGCGCCGAGATCAAGGACCTGTGCGCCTGGCTGCGCCTGCTGGTCAACCAGGACGATGACCCGGCCTTCCTGCGCGCCGTCACGACGCCCAAGCGCGGCATCGGCCACCAGACGCTGGCGGCGCTGGGCGAGTTCGCCGGCAAGTGGAAGGTGTCGATGTACGAGGCGCTGTTCGCCGAGTCGCTGGCCAGCGCGCTGCGTGGCAAGGCGATCGACGGGCTGCGCGAGTTCGGCCGCTACGTCAACGACCTCGAGCACCGCGCCCGCCACACCAGCGGCGCCGAGGACGCGCGCGCGCTGCTGCTCGGCTGGCTGAAGGACATCGGCTACGAGCAGCACCTGCACGACGGCGAAGACAGCGACAAGCTCGCCGCCGCGCGCTGGAGCAATGTGCTGGACTTCGTCGACTGGATCGCCAAGCGCTGCGGCGGCGAGATCGTGCAGGAGGCCGGCACCTTCGAGACCGAGCGCAAGAGCGTGCTCGAAGTGGCGCAGACCATCGCCGTGATCATCAGCCTGGCCGAGCGCGGCGACGACCAGAACGTCGTCACGCTGTCGACGCTGCATGCCGCCAAGGGCCTGGAATGGCCGCATGTGCAGCTGGTCGGCGTCAACGAGGGCCTGCTGCCGTTCAAGACCGACGACGAATCGCTGACGCCCGAGGCGCTGGCGCAGCGCCTCGAGGAGGAGCGCCGCTTGATGTACGTCGGCATCACCCGCGCCCGCAGCACGCTGGCGGTGAGCTGGCTCAAGCGCCGCAAGCGCGGCCGCGAGACGGTGGCCGGCGCGCCCAGCCGCTTCATCGCCGAGATGAAGCTCGACGAGGAGCGCGCCAAGGAAGACCCGCGCGTCCGGCTGGCGGCGCTGCGCGCCAGCCTGGCTGCGCGCAGCGCCTGACGGGCGCTACATGCCCTTGAAGAGGTGGGTGTAGGAGCGGCTCACCTCGAGCCGCTCGCCATGCCCCCTGACCGCGACCATCTGCCGCCCGCGCAGGTCGCGCGTCACGCCGGCGATCGCCTTCGCATTGACCAGCGTCGAGCGGTGGATCTGCCAGAACAGCTCCGGGTCCAGCTCCTCGATCAGCTCCTTGATCGGCTTGCGGATCAGCGCCTCGACCGCGGCGGTCTGCACCCGCGTGTACTTCTCGTCGCTGATGAAGAACAGCACGTCCTCGACCGGGATCATCTGGATCGTCTGGCCGACCTGGGCCTGGATCCACTGCAGCCGCTTGGGCGCGGTGTCGGGCGTCACGCGCGTGGCCAGCTGCGCGAGCATGCGCTGCATCTGCGTCTGCAGCGCCTCGGCGGTGCCTTCGTCGCCCTGGCGGCGGCGCGCCGCGAGGCGCTTGCGCACGCGCTCGGCGGTCAGCGCCAGGCGCTCGGCCTCGGCCGGCTTGAGCACGTAGTCGATCGCGCCGTGCTCGAAGGCCTCGACCGCGTACTGGTCGTAGGCGGTGATGAAGACCACCTCGCAGCCGGGCCAGGCCGCGTCGGCGTCGAGCCGGGCGATCGCGCGCGCCGCCTCGATGCCGGTCATGCCGGGCATGCGGATGTCGAGGAAAGCGACGTCGGGGCGCAGCGCCTCGACCTGCTGCACCGCCTCGGCGCCATGCTTGGCCTCGCCGACGATCTCGAGCGCCGGCCACACCTCGGCCAGGCGGGCGCGCAGCTGCTCGCGCATCAGCCGCTCGTCGTCGGCGATCACGGCGCGGATCGGGGGGGTGTCGTCCATCAGCCGATTGTGGCCTTCGACTCGCCGAGCTTCCAGAGCCCCCAGCCGAGCAGCAGCAGCGGCGACAGCAGCAGCGCCGTCACCACAGCCGCCACCAGCAGCGGCAGGCCGACGGCAACCGCCAGCAGCAGCGGCAGCATCAACGCCAGCATGGCCAGCGCGAGCGCGATGCCGATGCCGAGCAGCAGCCAGTGCGTGCCGGTCAGGACACCGACGTCGATGCCGCGGCCGTCGATCGTCACGTGCGCCAGCAGCGCCGGCAGCGCCTCGCCGATCAGCCAGCCCAGCGCGACGATGGTGGCGATGCCGGCCGCCAGCAGCAGCATCGCGCCGACCAGCAGCAGCCGCTTCATGCCGCCGCCGTCTCGGGTTCGGTGCGGTGCCGGTAGGGCACCGTCACGGTCACGAGGGTGCCGCCCGCCGGGTTCTCGGTCACCGTCAGCGTCGCCTTGCTGCCGTACAGCAGCTTGAGGCGCTCGCGGATGTTGGCCAGGCCCACGCCGGTGCCGGCGGTCGCGGCCTTGCCGAAGCCCAGGCCGGTGTCGGACACCGTGACGGCCAGCTTGCCGTGCACGATCTCGGCCTTGACCCGCAGCAGCCCGCCCTCGGGCTTGGGCTCGAGGCCGTGCTTGATGGCGTTTTCCACCAGCGTCTGGATCATCATCGGCGGGAATTCGGCCGACAGCAGGCCTTCGGGCACGTCGATGTCGGTGGCGAGGCGTTCCTCCATCCGCACCTTGAGGATCTCCAGGTAGGGGCGGATCACCGCCAGCTCGCGGCCGAGGTCGCGGGTGCCGCCGTCGCTGGCCTCGCGCAGCGTCGGCATGCTGGCGCGCAGCAGTGCGATCAGGTGCTTCTGCATCTGGCTGGCGCGCGGCGGGTCGGTCTCGATCAGGTGGTCGATGCTGGCGAGCGTGTTGAAGAGGAAATGCGGCTCGACCTGCGCCTGCATCGCCGCCATGCGCGCCTCGAGCACCTGGCGCTTGAGCGACTCGCCCTCGGCCACCTCGGTGGCCTGCGCCGCCTTCACCTCGGCCTGCATGCGGCCCTTGTAGGTGATCTTGACGATCAGCGACATCACGATCCACAGCATTGCCAGCTGCGGCAGGTAGTCGCCCAGCGTGACGGTGCGGGTGCGCACGCGCGTACCGCCGTCGCGCAGCTCGGCGGCCGCGGCTTCCGCATCCCGCATCGCCTCCTCGGCGTCGCGGCGCGCCTCCTCGGCATCGCGGGCGGCCTCCTCGACCGCGACCTCGATCTCGCGCCGGGCCGCCGCGACGGCCTCGCGCACGGTCTCGGACACGGCGCCGGGCGGCAGCTTGATCTCGATCTGGTTGCCAGCGTCGCGCGCCACGCTGGCGGCGGCCTCGGCGGCCGAGGCGGCCGAGGCCGCTTCGGCGGCCGCCGAGGCGGCGCTGTCGGCCGGCGTCGCCGCGCCGCGCTTGATGCGGATGCCTTCCTTGCCGATCGAGATGTCGATGTCGCCGTCCTTGCCGACGGCCGGGTCGGGCTTCTCGATCTTGATCACCGGCTCGCGCGGTGGCTTCGGCGGGGTCGGCGCGACGACGATCTTGCGCGGCGCGTCCTCGACGACGGTGCGCTCGCTGATCGTCCAGTTGAACGGCGGCAGCTCGGACAGGATGCCGCAGGAGATCAGCAGCAGCACCGCCATCAGGATGAAGCGCCACCAGCTCAGGCCGACCAGCCAGGTCGCGTAGGCGTGGAAGGCGCGCACCCAGGCGGAATTGCCGTCGGCCCACCAGGCCGGCGGGCGCGAGCGTGGCGGGGCCGGGGGGGCGGGCGGGGGTGGGGGCGTGGCGGGGGGCATGGGCGGCACTGTACGGAAGCCGGTCTCGCCGCTCCAGCGCCGCGCGACGCCTCGTCGAAGCCGCACGACAGGCTGCAGCGGCAGCCGACGGGCGGCGCGCTCAGCGCCCCAGGCCGCGCTTCGCCCGCTCGCTCAGGGCATTCGGGAAGTACAGCGCCGTCAGGCTCTTGCTGTGCACCGGCGAATGGCCGTCGCTGTGGGCGCGCCCGGGGTCCTCGTCGTAGCGGCGCCAGTCGCGCACCCAGTGGATCGCATCGCAGACCTCGAGCAGGCCCATGGTCTCGCGGTCGCCGACCAGCACGCCCTGCACGCGCAGGCCGTGCCGCGCGCGCGCGGCATCCAGCGCCGCCAGCGTGGCCGGCGTGCAGCCGAACTCGCCGTCGCTGACGATCAGCAGGTCGGCCTCGTGCCAGCCGGCCTCGTTGACCGCCTCGACGGCGCGCGCGATCGGCGCAGCGACGTCGGTACCGCCGTCGAAGGCCTGGCCGATGAAGTCGAGCAGCGCGTCCAGCCCGGCCGGCGTGAAGGCGAGTTCGTGCTCCAGGACCTCGTCGGCGCCGCCGAAGGCGAGCAGCCGGCAGCGCCGCCGCTCGCGGTGCGCGACGCGCGCGGCCTCGATCGCGACCGCCTTGGCCAGCGGCTCGGGCGCGCCGCGCATCGAGCCCGAGGTGTCGATCGCCAGCAGCATCGGGCCGCGCTCGGCGGGCGGCGCGTCGGGGGCCCGGGCGCTCTTCAGCGGCAAGGCGCCGCCGGGGCGGTGCTCGAGCAGCACCGCCTCCTCGTCCCAGACCATCAGCCGCGCCTCGGCGAAGCGCGCGCGCCACAGCTTGTGCAGCAGCGGATGGCGCAGCTGGGCGGCCTCGGACGGCAGCATCTGCGCGATCGAGCGGCCCGGACGCACGCCGCGGATCTCGCCCGGCGCGTCGGGCAGCCGCACCTCGACCAGCCGCCCCGGCGCGCGTTCGCGGCCCGGCGCCACCGGGGCCGGCGCCGGCAGCGCCTCGCGCGGCAGGCCGCGGCCGATGGACTGGATCAACGCGGCCAGTGCCGGCACGCGGCCGATCAGCTCGGCGAGCTCCTTCGCGCGCCGCCACTCGCGGCGGTTCAGGCGGCCGCGCAGCGCGTCGCGCGAGAGCGTCGCCAGGTCGCCCAGGCCCTGCAGCAGCGCGCGCACCTCCTCCCAGTCGTGGCGCTGCTCGTCCCATTCGGCGCGGAAGGCCTCGACCATCGCCGCGATCGCCGCGCCGCGCGGCTGGCCCGCCGGGCGGTCGATCAGCCGGTCGAGGTGCCAGAAGGCCGTGCGCAGCACCTGCTGCGCGGCGCCGGCGTTGCCGCGCGCATAGCCCGGCAGCGCGAGCTCGCCGAGCGCCTGGCGCAGCGGACGCACGGCCGCGGGGTCGTCGAAGTCGAGCGCGGCGTCGGGCAGCGCGCCATCCTGCAAGGCGCGCAGCCAGCCTTCGGTGTGCGCGAGCCGCGCGCCCGGCGTGCCGATGGCGGCGGTCAGCGCCGGCAGCCAGACCTCGCGCGGCAGCGCCTGCAGCGCGTCGTAGGGCCGGTCGACCGCCGTACGCCGGACGGCGTCCATCGCCGGCTCAGGCCGCAGCGGCCTCGTCCCAGGCCACCGGTGCCGGCGCGCCGCCGGCCAGCGCCGGATCGACCGGCATCGCCGCGAAACCGGCGCGCACGGCGTCGAGCCGCGCGACCAGCGCCTCGACCGTGAGGACCGAGCCGGCATGGCCGGCCGCGATGCGCGCGGCGAGCGCCGGCGGCAGCCAGGGCGCCTGCCGCAAGGCCGCTTCGGCGACGGCGGCGCGTTCGCGCAGCGGCGCGAGGTGGCCGGCGGCGCGCGCCCGCAGCTCGTCGAGCTGGGCCACGCGCGCGGCGATGTGCAGCGGTCCGTAGGCCGGCACCGCGCGGCGCTCCATCGCCGCGGCCATCAGCCTGAGCATGCCGCCCTCGTCGGCGGCGCCGGTCGTGGACGAACTGCCGATCGAGCGCGCCAGCGCGAGCTTGCCGGCCTCGCCGTCCTCCTGCCGGGCGCTGCTCTCCAGATGGAGCTGGGCCTCGAAGGCCTCGACCGCGCGCGTCAGCCAGGGCGCGTCGAGCGCGACGGCGCCGAGCAGCTCGCGCTCGACCCAGGCCGCCAGGCTCGCCACCTGGCCCGGCTGCTCGGCGACGCACCAGGGCAGCAGCCACAGGTCGATGAAGCTCACCGCGTCGCGGCCGCTGGTGGCGGCCGCCGTCTTCAACAGGCCGACGGTCTGGCGCCAGCGGCGGTCGGACACGGTGATGTGCTCGGCCTGCAGCACGGCGCGCAGCGCGGCGAGCGCTTGGAGGATGTCGGGCCCGACCATCACCGCGTCACGCCGCGCGAGCACCGCGGCGCGCTCGGCATCGGTGACCGGCTGCGCGACCGGCGCCTCGGTGGTGTCGAGCGTCAGCAGCGCGGCGAAACCGGCATCGCCGACCGGCGCGACCGGCACGCGCAGCAGGAAGCGGTCGTAGAAGGCCTGCAGCGACTCGTCGGCCGGCACCTCGTTGGTCGCGCCGACGACGCAGACGAGGGGCGTCTTCAGGCGCACCGCGCCGTTGTCGAACTCGCGCTCGTTGAGCAGCGTCAGCAGCGCGTTGAGGATCGCCGAGTTGGCCTTGAAGACCTCGTCGAGGAAGGCGATGCCGGCGGTCGGCAGGTAGCCCTCGGTCAGGCGCTCGTAGCGATCGTCCTCGAGCGCCTTCAGCGACAGCGGGCCGAACAGCTCCTCGGGCACCGAGAAGCGCGTCAGCAGCCGCTCGAACCAGCGCGCGCCGTCGAAGGCATGCTGCAGCCGCCGCGCCAGCGCGCTCTTGGCGGTGCCGGGCGGGCCGATCAGCAGCACATGCTCGCCCGCCAGCGCGGCCAGCAGCGCCAGACGCACGGCCTCGGCGCGTTCGAGCAGGCCGGCTTCCAGCGCGGCGATCAGCGCCGACAGGCGCTCGGCAGGCAGCGGGTGGGCGACGACTGGCATGCGCGAATTGTCGCGGTTCGCCGCGGCGAACCGCCTGACCGGCGTCAAGCGCGGTCCAGCACCCGCTCACCCTCGCGCGCGAGCGCGCCGCCGTCGACCAGCTCGCCGAGCAGGGCCGTGCACCAGGCGGGCAGGCTGTCGGCCTCGTCGCGGCCGCCGCGCGCGAACAGGCGCTGCCACAGCGGCGTGGCGTCGGCCCAGGCCAGCAGCGCCGGCAGCGCCTGCTCGCGCTCTTCCATCAGGTGGTACTTGAGCATCACCTTGGCGGCGTGGCGCAGGTGCTTGCGCGGCGCGGCCCGCCAGCTTGCGAGCCGGCTGTGCGCGCGCGCCAGCGCGCCGCGCATGTCGGAGAAGGGCGCGCCGTGGCCCGGCACGACGACGGCCACCGGCAGCCGCTCGATCAGCGCCAGCACCGCGGCCACGTCGTCGAACGCGCTGTCGCCCTCCAGCTCGGGGAAGACGACGCCGAAGCCGTTCTCCCACAGCGCGTCGCCCGAGACGAGCAGGCCATGAAGCGGATCGAACAGCATCACCGCGTCGGGGTCGTGGCCGGGCGCTGCGATCACCTCCCAGGGGCGGCCGCCGAGGGTGACGCGGCTGCCGGGCGCGAGCGCAAGGTCGGCGCCGAAACGCTGGCACCGCTGGCCGGTGTCTCGGTAGCTCAGCGCGGCCTCGTCCCAGCGCTGCACGACCTCGACGCTGCCGGTCGGCACGGCCGTGGGCAGCGGGCCGAAAGCGGCGACCACCGCGGCATTGCCGCCGCAATGGTCCGAATGCAGATGGGTGTTGAGCAGGCGCTCGAGCCGCGCGCCGCGCAAGGCCTGGCGCAGCAGCGCGACGGTCTGCTCGGCATGGGTGACATGACCGCTGTCGATCAGCACCGCACCGGCGCCGCCGGGCGCGTGCACGAGGATGTTGTTCGACGACAGCCAGCCGCGTTCGAGGACGGTGACGTCGGGGGGCAGCAGCGAGGTGGGCACGCGGGGAATGTATCGGTTCAGGGCTCTCGTATCCCCTCGACCTGCACCCGGATGCGCACCCGGTCGGCGACGAAGGGCAGGCCGTAGTCGATGCCGAAGTCGCTGCGCTTGAGCTCGCCCTCGAAGTCGCCGCCGCACACCTCGCGCTGCAGCCGCGGGTGCGGGTAGCAGCCGAAGCGCGTGGCCGTCAGCGCCAGGCCGCGGCTCTGGCCGAGCAGGGTCAGTTCGCCCTCGACGGCGGCCAGCGCCGGCTCGCCGTCGGCGCCGTAGCGCAACCGCCGCGCGACGAACCAGGCCAGCGGATGCGGCTCGACGGCCAGCAGGTCGGCGCGCCTCAGGTGGGCGTCGAAGGGCGCGACGCCGGTGCTGACGCTGGCCATCGGCAGCTCGATGCTGACCTCACCGCTGCGCGCCTCGCGGTCGAGCGTGACGCTGCCGCGCGCCGGGCCGAAGCGGCCGCGGATCGTCGAGGTGCCGAAGTGCATCAGCTCGAACTGCACGAAGCTGTGGGCCGGGTCGAGCGCGTAGCGCTGCGGCTCGGCCCGCGCGGCGGCGAGGGCGGCACCCGTCAGGGCGATGAAGACGGCGAATCGCATTGCCGAGATGCTAGGCCGCGGCGATTACCCCGACGCGGCGCTCGGCACCATGTCCGGCCCTAAGCTCGTCTGATGACCATTCCGCGCCGCCACCTGCTCGCCCTGCCGCTGGCCGGCGTGCTGCCGGCGCTGGCCGCGCGCCGCGAGGCGCCGGACCTCGGTTTCAGCATCGAGCTGCCGGACAACTGGGTGCCGATCCCGCGCGCGGAGATCCTTGAGGCTGTCGAGCGCGCGCGCCAGGCCGGCGCCGCGACCGACTGGACGCTGCGCGCCGCCTGGCAGCGGTTGCCGCACCAGCGCTGGTTTTCGCTGCCCCACCTGACCTTGGACACGCGCGCCGAGGCCGGCGCGCCTGACGGGCCACCTCGCGCGGAGCACCTCGAGGGCCGCGCCGGACCGCGCACCGTGCACACCCACCGGGCGCAGTGGCAGCGCGGTGGCGAGGCGCTGCGCCTGACCTTGCTGGCCTGGGAGGACGAACGCGCGCTGTTCGACGCGGTCCTCGCGTCGGCGCGCATCGGTGCCGACGGCGGCTGAGCGCGCCACGCGCGCGAGCGCGGCCGGGCGGTGCGGCTGGCATCATCGCGTCGCCTGCGACCCCCTTGCGCCGTCCGTGACCGACCTCGACCCCTGGACCGATGCCCAGCTCGTCGCCGCCTGCCGACGCGGCGAGCAGCCGGCCTGGGCGGCGCTGGTGCGGCGCTACCAGCGGCTGGTCTACACCGTGCCGCGGCGGGCCGGGCTCGACGAGGCGGCGGCGGCCGACGTGTTCCAGGCGGCGTTCTCGAAGCTGTTCGAGCACCTCGCTCGCATCGAGCAGCCCGAGCGCGTGCAGGCCTGGCTGGTCACCACGGCCAAGCGCGAGACGCTGGCGCTGCTGCGCGAGCGCGGTCGCTGGGCCGCCCTGCCGGCGGGGGGCGACGACGAGGGCGACGACCCGCTGGACCGCATCGCCGACCCCGCGCCGCTGCCCGAGGCCCTGCTCGACGACCTGCAGCAGCAGCAGCGCGTGCGCCGCGCGCTCGAGCGCCTCGACGAGCGCTCGCGCCTGCTGCTGACGCTGCTGTTCCTGCAGGACGAGCCGCTGGCCTACAGCGAGATCGCCGCGCGCTGCGGCATGCCCGAGGGCAGCATCGGCCCGACGCGCGCACGCGCGCTGGCCAAGCTGCGCGCGCTGCTTGCGGAGGACGGCGGTGGCTAGCGCCGCGTCACAGGTTGCGGCACTGGCCTTCCTTGCTGGCCGCCACGTTGCCGGAGCCGGTGGGCGCCGGCACGTTCTGCTTGCACTGCAGGTTGCCGATCATCGTGTTGTTGACCAGCGTCACGCCACCGGTGTTGCTGACCGCCTGCAGGTTGCCGCCGAGGCGGTTGCCGCGCGCGCTCACCGCCGCCGTCATCGCGTCGACCTGCAGGTCGCCGGTGATGCGGCTGCCGGCCACGTGCATGGCGCGGCCCTGCTTGACCTGCACCGAGCCGCCGAAGCGGCTGCCCGGGTAGACGCGTACCAGCCGCGAGCCCTCGGCCTGCAGGTTGCCGACGACGCGCACGCGGTTGGCCAGCAGCGTGGCGCGGCTGCCGACCTGGATCGAGCCCCTGAGCTGGGTGTCCTCGAGCTGGCAGGTCGTGCCGTCGGGCACGAACACGGTGTCGATGATCACCGCGCCGATGCTGCCGTTGGCGCAGGTCGTCGTGCCGCCGTCCTCGAGTTCGCGCACCGGCGGCAGCGTGATGATCGAGGTGGCCGCGGCGGTCGGGGCTTCGAGGCTGTCGGCGCGGTCGGCCAGCGCGGCGGCGGCGTCGTCGCCGCCACCGCCGCAGGCGGCGAGCAGGGCGGCCGTCGCGGTGACCGTGGACAGGCGGGCGAAGGCGTGGGCAAGGGACATGATGGACTCCTGGTGAAGGGGCAGGACGCGCGATGCGGCGTCCGTGGCCCACAGAGCGCGCCGCGGCGCGGCAAATACATGCCGCCGTGCGCGGACGCCGCCACGATGTATCTGCGCGTGCCCGTGGCCCTCTGTGCAGGCAGGACGCCCTCGGGGCGCGGACAGCGAGGACGACCGTGATGGACCACGACGAGGCCGACGACGACAAGCTCGAGGCGCTGCTGCGCGCCAGCCGGGGGCTCGA
>Ga0209966_1000042_pt1 | contig 53500 bp, 52 predicted proteins | sample RhisoiCoNPM_FD_187575 | JGI IMG/M metagenome (GOLD analysis project Ga0209966, IMG submission 187575) | Arabidopsis thaliana rhizosphere microbial communities from the Joint Genome Institute, USA, that affect carbon cycling - Rhizosphere... | ecosystem: Host-associated > Plants > Roots >... | reverse complement strand
GGCCTCGAGAGCCCCGCCGAGCACGTGCGGGCGCTCGAGCAATTCAGGAAGGACGTGCTGGGTTAGCGGCGTGCGGGGCGTCGAGCAGATCCCGTGGCTGTACGACGCCATCTGCGCGATCTACGAGCGGCTCGGCCTCGGACGGTGGCGCCGCTGGCTCGTCGGGGGGGCGAGCGGCCGGGTGCTCGACGTCGGCTGCGGCACCGGCCGGAACCTGGCGCTCCTGCCGCGGGGCGTCGTCGCGGTCGGCCTGGATCCCTCGTGGGACGCGGTCCAGCGCGCCCGCGGTCGGGCGCCGCAGGTGCCGCTGGTCCTGGGCCGCGCCGAAGCGCTTCCGTTCCGGGACGCGGCGTTCGACACGGTGCTGAGCGGCCTGGTCTTCTGCACCGTGCCGGACGCGCAGCGCGGCCTCGATGAGGTGCGGCGCGTGCTCGCCCCGCACGGCCAGCTCCGCATGCTGGAGCACGTGCGCTCCACCCGCCCGTGGAAGGCGCGCTTCCAGGACCGCGTGCAGCCGATCTGGACGCGGCTGGCCGGCGGCTGTCACCCGAACCGCGACACCGAGCGCGCGGTCGAGTCGTCCGGGTTCCGGATCGACCTCGAGACCCGACGGGCGCGCGACGAGATGAGGCGCTTCGTCGCGCGTCCGCGTGCGCCCGGCTCGCCTACGAGCCCTCCACCGTGAGCTCGACCGGCACGTTGCCGCGGGTGGCGTGAGAGTAGGGGCAGATCTGCTCGTGGGCTTCCTGGGCCAGCGCGGCCAGCTCGCCCTTCGGCAGGCTGCGGTCCTCGACGTGGAGCTTCACGGCCAGGCCGAAGCCGCCTGCGTCGCGCGGGCCGATGGAGACCGCGCAGGTGATCCGGGCCCGCATGGCGTCCTTCCGGTGCTTCTTGCCCACGAGGTCGAGCGCTCCGCCGAAGCAGGCGGCGTAGCCGGCCGCGAACAGATGCTCCGGCGTCGCGGCGCCCGGTCGACCCGGGCCTCCCATCTCCTTCGGGACCGACAGGTCGACCTTCACGAGGCCGTCGGCGCTCTCGGTGTGCCCGTTACGGCCACCGACGGCGGTGGCGGTTGCGGTGAACAAGGGCTTGATCGTGTCCATGGCGTGCTGGTCCTCCCCGCGGCCACGGTACTCCTCGGCGCCGCCCCCGTGCCAGCGGATCAGCTGACCAACGCGTAGGTCCGCTCGATGTTGGCGAGCAAGCCGGTCCGCCACGGCCGGTAGTGCTCGTAGGTCGAGAATGCCTTCTCGTAGGTCGGGGCCAGGCGGGTCGGCACGCGCTGCTTGACCTCGTCGAGGGTCGCGCCGCGCGCGACCTCCTCGCGCACCGCCTCGACCATGTCGTGGACGTATCCGCGGAAGGTCCGCAGCCAGTCCCGGCCGGCGGGGCGGCCGTGGCCCATGATCAGTGTGTCGAAGTCCAGCTCGGCCAGCCGGTCGATGGTCGTCACCCAGTCTTCGGGGTAGCCGTCGCCCATGAAGGGTGTCCAGCCGATGACCGCGTCACCGGTGATGACGACCTTCTCGCGCGGCAGGTAGACGAACACGTCGCCCTCGGTGTGCGCCCGGCCGAGATAGAGCAGGTGGATCTCGCGGTCGCGCCGGTAGAGCTTCATGGTGCGCTCGAAGGCCATGGTCGGCAGCGCCGGCTTGAGCGCCCGCACCTCCGCCAGGTAGGACTCGGCGAGCCCGAGATCGGCGCGAAGGCGCTCCCGCTGCTCCGAGGTCGTCGCGGCGGCCAGCTCCGCCTGCAGCCGGGCTACCTCCGCTGGCACCTGGCGGACGTGGTCCTGGATGCGCTTGAGGCCCTTGCGGACCATCGCCTCGCGGGTGAGCTGATTCGTGATGATCTCGGCCCCGGGGTAGGCGGCGGGGTACACCTCGTTGCCGTGCCAGTGGTCCCAGTGGAAGTGGGTATTGACCACGAAGCGCACCGGCTTCGCGGTGATGTCGCGCAGACGGTCCACGATCAGCCGTGCCGCCGACGGCTTGGAGTGGGTATCCACGATCACCACCCCGTCGTCGCTCTCGATGATCGCGGTGTTGGAGTTCACCTTGTACGCGGGTGCGGCCACCGCCACGTGTACGCCATCGGCGACCCGCTCGAAGTCGAAGCGCGCGTCGCCGGCCGCCGGACCTTCGTGAGCGCAGCAGTCCATTTGTGTGCTCTCCTTGCGCCCGATACTATGCGATGGAACGGAGGCGCTCAACCGGGCGCCGGGGGAGCCGTGGGGAGAGGCCGATGAGGAGAGGCCGATGAGGGGAGCACGATGACGAGGACGCGGACCGAGAAGGACACGATGGGCAGCATCGAGGTGCCGGCCGACCGGTACTGGGGAGCGCAGACCCAGCGCTCGCTCGAGCACTTCCGAATCGGCCGCGAGCGCTTTCCCCGCGAGATGGTCCGCGCCTTCGGGATCCTCAAGAAGGCGTGCGCGCTCGTGAACCGGCAGCTGGGCCTCCTCCCCGACGACCGCGCGCGCGCCATCGAGCGGGCCGCCGACGAGGTCATCGCGGGCGACCTCGACGCCCACTTCCCGCTGTCGGTCTGGCAGACCGGGAGCGGGACGCAGACCAACATGAACGCCAACGAGGTGATCGCCAATCGAGCGATCGAGCTGCTGGGGGGCCAGCTCGGGTCGCAGCGTCCGGTCCACCCGAACGACGACGTCAATCGCAGCCAGTCCTCCAACGACACGTTCCCGACCGCGATGCACATCGCGGCGGTCGAGGAGATCGACGGCCACCTTCTTCCCGCGGTGGGGCAGCTGCGCGACACCCTGTGGGCGAAGGCGCGCGAGTTCGGCGACGTCGTCAAGATCGGGCGGACGCACCTGCAGGACGCGGTGCCGCTGACCCTGGGCCAGGAGATGTCCGGGTGGGCGAGTCAGCTCGATCGCGCGCTCGATCAGGTCCAGACCGCCCGGCTGGGCCTCTACGAGCTGGCCCTCGGCGGCACCGCGGTGGGCACCGGGCTCAACGCGCCGCTCGGCTTCGGCGAGCTGACCGCCAAGACGATCGCCGGGCTGACCGGGCGCCCCTTCGTGTCGGCGCCCAACAAGTTCGAGGCCCTCGCCGCCCACGACGCGCTGGTGGGCACGCACGGGGCGCTGCGGACGATGGCCGGGGCGCTCACCAAGATCGCCAACGACGTGCGCTGGCTCGCCTCGGGTCCGCGCTGCGGGATCGGCGAGCTGCGCATTCCCGAGAATGAGCCGGGCAGCTCGATCATGCCCGGGAAGGTCAACCCCACCCAGTGCGAGGCGCTGACCATGGTGTGCGCCCAGGTCATGGGCAACGACGTGGCGGTGGGTATCGCGGGGGCGTCCGGCAACTTCGAGCTGAACGTGTTCAAGCCGGTGATCATCCACAACGTCCTGACGTCGGTGCGGCTCCTCGCGGATGGCTGCGAGTCGTTCGACATCCACTGCGTCCGCGGCATCGAGCCGGACCGGGAGCGGATCCGCTTCCTCGTCGAGCGCTCGCTGATGCTGGTGACCGCGCTGGCACCTCGGCTCGGCTACGACCGGGCCGCCCAGATCGCCAAGAAGGCGCACGCGGAGGGGCTCACCTTGAAGGAAGCCGCGCTCGCCCTCGGCTATCTCACCGCCGAGGAGTTCGACCGCGAGGTGCGGCCGGAGGGGATGGTGGGTTAGCGGGCGGTCGCGGGAGCGGGCGCGTCGGCCCCGCTCGGGCCTTCGGTCATCTTGGCGAGGACCTCGCGAAGGGTGGACAGGCGGATCGGCTTCTTCACGACCAGGTCCACCCCGTCCGGCTTCTCGCCCGCCGCGTTCATCAGGTCGCCGAAGCCGGTCAGGAGCACCACCGGGGTGCTGGGCGCCTGCTCCTTCACCATCGCGGCGAGCTGATCGCCGCCCATCTCGGGCATCGCGCGGTCCGTGATCACCACCGAGAAGTCGCCGGCCTTGAACTTGTCGAAGCCCTCGCGCCCGTTCGCCGCGGTCTCGACCTGGTGGCCGTCGCCGGTGAGGTACTCGGTGAGCACGTCGCGCGCGATGGGCTCGTCGTCGACCACGAGGACGCGCAGCGGACCGATGGGCGCGGCGGCGCGGACGGGGGCCTCGCGAGTCCGGGAGGCGTCGGCGGGCAGGAGCACGATGAAGGTCGTGCCCTTGCCCACGGTGGACTCGATGTCCATGGTGCCCCGGTGCCGCTTCACGATGCCGAACACCATGGGCAGGCCCAGGCCGGTGCCGCGCTCGCCCTTGGTGGAGAAGAACGGCTCCAGGCAGCGACGGCGCACCTCGTCGGTCATGCCGGTGCCGGTGTCGCTGACCTCGAGGAAGACCTGGGGAGCGGCGTCGCCGGAGGCGGCCTCGCGGAGGCCGGTGCGGATGCGGATGGTGCCGCCCTCCGGCATCGCGTCGACCGCGTTGAAGATGAGGTTGGTGAGCAGCTCCCGCAGCTCGGACTCGCTCCCGAGGATGCGCGGCACCGGCCGCATGTCGGCTTCCACCAGGATGGTCCGTCCGCTGCCCAGGGCCTCGTCGCGCCACCGGGGCCGGGTCAGGGCGACCGCCTGCTCCACCATCTGGTTCAGCGAGAGCGGCCGGTAGGTCTCGCCCTCCTCGCGCTTCCGGTAGAATTCGCGCAGGCGGCTCACCACGCTCGCCGCGTCCTCGACCCCGGTCATGATCAGCTTCAGGTACTTGGTGGCCTTGGCCTGATCCTTCAGGATGTCCTGGTGCTCGAGCAGCATCTCGGCGTAGCCGGAGATCGGCACCAGCGCGTTGTTGAAGTCGTGCGCGAGGCCGCTCGCCATCTTGCCCACCGCGTTCAGCCGCTCCTGCTCGATGATGTGCCGCTGGGTCCGGTGCAGCTCGATGGCCACCGCGGCCTGCTTGGCGATGCCGTCGGCCATCTTGAGGTCGTCCATCGAGAAGGCGTGGGCGTCGCGGGTCCACGCGATCGCGAAGATGCCGAGCAGCTCGTCGCTGACCTGGACCGGCTGCACCAGCAGCGAGGTGTGTGGCATGAGGTGCAACGCGGGCTGGTTGAAGCGCGGGTCCGTCTTGCTGTTGCTCGAGTGCAGCGCGGTACGCAGGCGCTTGACCAGGTCGATGAGCGGATCGTCGGGGGCCAGGGGCAGGGCCGACAGCGGCTCGCGCAGATCGCGCGGCACGTGGTAACCGGCCAGGGGAATGAAGCGGTCGCCGCCGCGGGTCACGCACCACGCCACGCCGTTGTCGGCGCCCAGGATGCGCACCATTTCCCGGGTCGTCCGGCGGATGGCCTCGGGAAGGTCGGGGGCCGAGCCGATGGCCTGGCTCACCGCGAGCAGCGTCTCGGTCTGCTGCAGCCGCGACTGGATCTCGTCGTACAGGCGTGCCTTCTCCAGCGCCACCGCGGCCTGCGCGGCGAGCGTGACGGCCAGGCGGATCTCCTCCTCGGTGAACACGTGGAGCGTCTTCAGGTGGTCCAGGATCAGGACGCCCGCGGTGCGGCCCTGGTGGATCAGCGGCACCACCAGCGCCGCCTTGGCCTGGAACAGACCGACCCAGCCCTGCGGCACCCGGGGGTCGCTGCCCGGATCGGAGATGACCACCGGCTCCTGGCGGCGCACCGCCTCCAGCAGGAACGACGGCATCTCTTCGAGGGCGAGGGCGCGCAGCGACTCGGCGCCGTCGCCGTGCTTGGCGGCCGCGCCGCGGTCGGCGAGCTGCGAGCTGACCGGCACCATGAGCTGGCCCGACTTGTCACGGAGGAAGATCGAGCAGCGGTCGACGCGGCAGGCGCGAGCCGCGCCGTGCGCGATGACCTCGAAGAGCCCCTTCTGCTCGATGGCCGAGCCGATGGCCTCGGTGACCTCGAGCATGCGATCGGTCTCCTCCGCGCGCTGCTTGACCGCCTTCAGGGCCTCGCGAAGCTGCTCGGTGGTGCGCTGCAGCTCCTGGGTCCTCTGGATGGATCGCTGCGCGGTCGAGCTGGCCTCGGCCCGGGTCCGGCGCTGGCTGCGCCACGCCGCGGGCAAGAGGATCGAGCAGAGGACGAAGCCGAACCCACCCGCGATGGCCCAGGCCAGCTGGCTCCAGCGCTCCTGGGCGGCCTCCATGCGGAGCGGCGTCTGCGCCAGCTCGACCACGCCGACCACGCGGGCCACCCCCGGGCTGTAGACCGGGACGTAGAGGTCGGCGACGTTCGGGGCGGTGAAGCTCTCGGGCGCCGCATTCGGCGGCGCCGCCGTGATGAACCGCACCGCGACGCGGCCGGCGAAGGCCTCCTTCAGCTCCTGGCCGTCGGAGTGCTGGCCGACCAGGCCGCCCTGGACCGCCCACACCACATTGCCCTGCGGGTCCCACACCTTGATACGGACGACGCCGGGCAGCTCACGCACGAGGCGTGCGGTCTCCTCGGACCACCGCTTGGGGCTGCGCGCGCTCTGGCCCGCGAGCAGCTCGGGCAGCCCGCTGCGGTCGACCGCGCGCTGGGCGATCGCCGCGGTCTCGGTCCACTCCGGCTCGGAGATGGCCACGTCCAGGAGCCAGGTCAGCGCCAGGCCCGCCACTGCGGTGAAGAGCGCAATGCCGAAGAGGCGGATGGCGATCGTGCGGGCGAGCCCGCGCAGCATCACCCAAGACATGTCGGGCTTTCGCGCCGGTCATCGGCGTCGAGGCTGGCCAGGAGCTCGGGCAGCCGGTCGGCGGAGACCGGCCGCGCGAAGTAGTAGCCCTGACCTTGCTCGCAGCCGAGCTCGCGCAGCTGGGAGAGCTGCTCGGTGGTCTCCACGCCTTCGGCGGTCACCGTGATGCCGAGGCTCCGGGCCAGGGTGACCACCGCGCGGATGATGGCGGTGTCCTCGTTGTCGAAGCCCACGCCCTTGATGAGCGAGCGGTCGATCTTGAGGCAGTCCACCGGCAGTCGCTTGAGATAGGAGAGTGACGCATAGCCGGTGCCGAAGTCGTCGATGGCCAGCCGCACCCCGATCTTCTTCAGCGCGTCGAGCCGGTCGAACATCTTGGGGTCGTCGCGCATCAGCACCGCCTCGCTGATCTCGAGCTGCAGGCGAGAGGAATCCAGCTCCGTCTCCTGCAGGATCTGGGCGATCTCGTCGGGCAGGGCGTCTCGCTCGAACTGGCTCGCCGAAAGATTGACGCCCACGATCAGCGGCACGTCCCGCTGCCAGGCCCGCGCCTGCCGGCAGGCCTCGCGCAGCACCCACTGGCCCATCGGCACCATCAGCCCCGACTCCTCGGACAGGGCGATGAAGTCGGCAGGGAGCAGGGCGCCCCGGCGCCGGTGGTCCCAGCGAATCAGGGCCTCGACCTCGACCGCGCGCACCGAGGCGAGGGTGACCACCGGCTGGTAGCGGAGGCTCAGCTCCTGGCGGGCGCCCGCGGTGCGGAGATCGGACTGCAGATCGAGGCGCTCGCGGGTGGAGACGCTCAGGCCCGGCTGGTACAGCTCGTAGCGGGCGCGTCCCTCCGCCTTCGCCTGGTACATCGCGAGGTCGGCGTTGTGCAGCACCTCGTCCGGCTGCATGGAGCCGCCGCGAGTGAGCGCGATGCCGATGCTGGCCGAGATCAGGATGTCGCGGCCGTCCACCACGAACGGGCGCTGGATCTCGGCGGAGACGCGCTCCGCGACCGCGGTGGCGGCGGCCAGCTCGACGGTGTCCTCGAGGAGCAGCCCGAACTCGTCGCCACCCAGGCGGGCCACCGTATCCTCGGGACGCAGGCAGGTGGTGATGCGCTCGGCGACCTCGCGCAGGAGGCAATCGCCCACCTCCTGCCCGAGCGTCTCGTTGAGGATCTTGAAGCGATCCAGGTCGAGGAACAGCACGGCCAGATTCGATCCGCAGCGCTCCGCGCGGGTCAGCGCGTGGCTCAGGCGATCCATGAATAGAGCTCGATTGGGCAGGCCGGTCAGGGCGTCCCGGAAGGCCTCGCGGACCAGCTGGTCCAGCCGCCGCGGGAACTCGTTGATCTCCTGCGACTGCTGCTCGATGGTGGCGAGCATGCGCGCGAAGGAGCTCACGAGCGTGCCGATCTCGTCCTTGCGCCCGACCTCGGTCGGCGCGAGGTCCGGACGGGCTTGATTGCTCAGCTGGGCGGCGCGGGAGAGCGCGGTCGCGATGTCCCAGACCACGAAGGCGCCGCCGGCCATGAGCAGCAACGTGAACAGCATGATCGCGGGGACGCTCACCGCGTCCACGATGCCGGCGAGCGGTCCCAGCAGCTCCCGTACCGGCGCGTTGAATGCGTAGGTGATCAGCAGCAGCGGAATGACCGAGCAGAGCGTGAGGGCGAAGATCACTTTGCGCCGGACCTGCTGTCCGGCAAACGCCACCTCACGATTGATGGGTTCCTTGCTCATCCGGCCTCCGAGCCGAGGAATCGAGCAAGAGCGGTGCCACGGGGTGGTCAGGCTAAGGCGCTGATAAGACGCGTCGGGAATCGGCGGCCGCCGGAGCGGCGGCGCGAGGCTTACAAATTCTCGAAGGGGGCGACGATTTTCGTCTACGGCGCCTTCCACATCGTGGCGCCGGCGCGATCCGACAGCAGCAGGCTCGGCGCCGCGCTGGGGCTGATCGCGATCGAGGCCTGCGGCCGTGACGGATCGTTGCCGAGCCCGAGGCTCGCGCCGGTCGGCGCGGCCACCAGCCAGCCCTGCTGGCCTCGAGTCCCGACCGACACTTGACCGTTGTCGCCGGTGGCGGCCAGCTGCGCCTGGGCCCCGGCGCGCGACACCGAGAGCGCGGCGGACTGCCCGGGGCTGACCGTGAGGTCGGCGCTGGTGGTGCTGTCGCGATCGTTCATGGTGAGGCGGGTACGATCGCTCTCGTCGACCGTGAACATGGCGCGGGCGCGTCCGTCGCCGTCGGTGATGATGAGCCGCCGGGTCTTCACCTCGTCGGGATTGGTGGTGACGGTGGCCGCGACCGCGCCCAGGAGCCCGGCGCCCGCCAGCGCGGCGATGCCCAGCCGACGCCACCAGGTGACCTCGCGCTCGAGGCGGCTCAGGCGTCCGTGCAGTGCTGCGAGAGTGCTCTCCGTCATCGTGGTCCCTCCTGGAGCGCGGGTCGCCGCCCGGCTCGTTCGCGATCGTGGACGTGCACGGCGACAGCCTGCCCCGCCACGCCGCCGATGTCCAGCCCCTCGGCGCCTTGACCCTTCGCGACCCCGCGTGCTACACAGGGGCGGCTTCCGATGACGCGATCCTTCCCGTTCCCACCGTCAACCGACCTCGAGGAGATCTGACCATGCCCGGCTTCCGGACTCTCGCCGTCGTCCTCTGCCTCGCCGCCCTCTCGAGCGCGCCCTCGGCGGCCTCCGCGCAAGCGCCCCAGTACGTGTGGAAGGCCGGGACGGTGACCGCGGGCGGCAACCCGCTCAACGACGCGATGGAGCTCTTCGCCAAGCAGCTCGCCGAGCGGAGCAAGGGGCGGATCAAGGTCGACGTGCACATCGCCAACGCGCTGGCCAAAGGCGAGGGCGCGCACCTGGAAGGCGTGCAGCTCGGCACCATCGACGTGGTCGCGATCGGCAGCGCGCCGGTGGGCGGGATGTTCGAGCCGCTCTACCAGTCGCTCGACCTGCCGTTCCTCTGGTCCTCGCGCGAGCAGGTGTGGAAGGTGATGGACGGTCCCCTCGGACAGGAGCTGCTCAAGAAGATGGAGAGCAAGAACCTGAAGGCCTTCTGCTTCGGCGGCGGCTGGGGGTTCCGCAACATGATGTCGAACAAGCGGCCGATCACCACCCCGGAGGACATGAAGGGGCAGACCATCCGGGTCCAGGAATCGCCGACCTACGTGGCGATGATGAAGGCGATGGGGGCCAACCCGGTACCGATGCCGTACGTCGAGGTGTATCTGGCCATGAAGCAGGGCACCATCGACGGGATGGAGCTGCCGTCGTTCACGTTCACGTCGGACAAGTTCCAGGAGGTGACCAAGTACTACTCGCTGACCCGGCACTCGTATCCGCCCATCGCGTGGTTCATGAACCTCAAGAAATACCAGGGCCTGCCCGCCGACATCCAGAAGCTGGCGGACGAGACGATGCGCGACGCCTGCCAGGCCCACCGCCGCCTCGAGGTCGAGAAGGAGAAGAGCGATTTCGAGGTGATGAAGAAGGCGGGCGTGCAGATCAACGATGTGAAGGACATCAAGGCCTTCCAGGGCCTCATGAAGCCGGCCTACGACTACGTGGAAGGCCAGGTCGGCAAGGAGTTCATGACCCGCCTGCGGGCGGCGGTGCAGGCGGCGACCAAGTAGTCCGTGCTGCTTCGGGCGCTGTCGCAGTTCGTCGAGGGCCTGCTGCTGGTGATGATGGTGGTGCTCTGCGCCGACGTGTTCCTCGGGGTGTTCTCCCGCTACGTGATCGGGCGCACCTTCACCTGGTACGACGAGATCGCCCGGCTCCTCTTCGTCTGGATCGTGTTCCTCGGCGCGGCGGTGGGGGTGAGACGCACCGCCCACTTCCGTCTCCATCTCGTGATCGACCGCCTCGGCCCGACGGGCCGCCGGCTCGCCCACGCGGTCGGCGTGCTGGTCCTGATCGGATTCGGCCTCGTGCTCATCCAGCAGGGCTGGAAGCTGGTCGAGCTCGGCCAGTTCCAGCGGACACCGGTGATGGGCCTGTCGAAGCAATGGATCTACGCCTCGGTGCCGACGGGCGGGATCCTGATCATCCTCTATAGCCTGCCGCATCTCCGGCGCGCGCTCCGGGGCGCGCCTCCGTCCACGACATGATCGCGATCATCGCGGTCTCGTTCTTCGTCCTGCTGCTGCTGGGCGTGCCGGTGGCCTTCGTCATCGGGGCCTCGGGGTTCATCGGGCTGTGGTGGAGCGGTCAGTACCCGCTCAGCGTGGTGGTGAAGCAGATCTTCGAGGGCGTGGACTCCTTCGTCCTGCTCGCCATCCCGCTCTTCATCCTGGCCGGGGCGCTCATGGAGACGGGCGGCATCGCGGTGCGGCTGGTGCGCCTGGCCCAGGCGCTGGTCGGCCGGATCCGGGGCGGATTGTCCATGGCGGTGGTGGTGGCCGAGTACATCTTCTCCGGGATCTCCGGCTCCACGGTGGCCGACGTCTCCGCGATCGGCTCGACGATGATTCCGCCGATGCTGCGCGCCGGCTACAAGCCCGAGCAGGCGGTGGCGGTGGTCTCGGCGGCCTCCGCGATGGGGATCCTGGTGCCGCCGTGCATTCTCATGATCGTGATCGGCTCGGTGGCCAACGTCTCGGTGGCCGCGCTGTTCGCGGCGGGCTTCCTGCCCGCGGTGGTCCTGGCGCTGGCGATCATGCTCTACATCTGGTACGACGCCGGCCGCAGCGGCATCGAGGCCCGGGCCCGCGCGGGCTGGGCCGACATCTGGCGGGCGTTCACGGACGCGGTCATTCCGCTGGGCCTGCCCGTCATCATCTTCGGCGGCATCCTGGGCGGGGTGGTGACCCCGACCGAGGCCGCGGTGCTCGCGGTCATCTACGCGTTCATCGTCGGCGTCTTCGTGTACCGCGAGATCGCGTGGAGGGACCTCCCGAGTCTCCTCGTGCAGAGCGCGGTGGTCACCGCCGCGGTGTGCTTTCTCCTGGGCACCGCGGCGGTGGTGGCGTGGGTGCTCGCCGTGCAGCAGATCCCGCAGCTGCTCCTGAGCTTGATGCTGGCGGTGCCCGGCGGCAACATCGTGTTCCTCGTGCTGACCGCGATCCTCTTCATCCTGCTCGGCGCGGTGCTGGAAGGGTTGCCCGCGGTGGTGATCCTCCTGCCCACCTTCATGCCGGTGGTGACCCGGCTCGGGATCGACGTGGTCCACTACAGCACGGTGGTGGTGGCCGCGACCGGCATCGGACTCTTCCTGCCCCCGATCGGGGTGGGCTTCTTCATCGCGTGCGGCATCGCCAGCATTCCGGGCGACCGCGCGACGCCGGCGATGATGCCCTACGTCTACATGATGTGCGCGGGGCTCGTGATCGTGATCCTGGTGCCCTGGGTCACCCTCATCATCCCGCGGCTCCTCGGGCTCGGCTAGGGCTCAGTCCACCATCAGCACCGCGGTGCCCGCCACCCGGTCCGCCGCGAGCGCCTGCAGGGCGCGGTTGGCGTCGCTCAGCGCGTACCGGGTCACCCGCGGGCGGATCGGGATGGCCGCGGCCTCCGCGAGCAGCGCCCGGCCATCTTCCCGCGTGTTGGCGGTCACGCTCTGGAGCGTCTTCTCCCAGAACAGATTCGGCTCGTAGGCCATCGCGGGCAGGTCGCTCATGTGGATACCGGCCAGCGCGACGGTGCCGCCCTTCTGAAGGCTCTGCAGCGCGACGGGCACCAGACCCCCCGCCGGCGCGAAGACGATGGCCGCGTCGACCCGCTCGGGCAGCGCCTCGTGGGTGCCGCCAGCCCAGCGCGCGCCCAGATCCAGGGCCAGGCGGCGATGCGCGGCGTCGCGGGTCACCGCATACACCGTGCACCCCCAATGTCGCGCCACCTGCAGCGTGATGTGAGCGGAGGACCCGAAGCCGAACAGCGCGAGCCGGCCGCCGCGCGGGACCTGGCTCCGCCGCAGCGCCCGGTAGCCGATGATGCCCGCGCACAGCAGGGGAGCGGCCTCGGTGTCGTCGAACTCCGGCGGGATGACGTGGGCGAAGGCCTCGGGCACGCAGCAGTGGGTCGCGTAGCCGCCGTCGTGGGTCCAGCCGGTGTAGGTGGAGGCCTCGCACAGGTTTTCGCGACCGGTCGTGCAGAAGGAGCAGGCCCCGCAGGTCGAGCGGAGCCAGGCGATGCCGACGCGGTCGCCGATCCGGAACCGCTGCGCGCCCGGCCCGAAGGCTTCGACCACGCCGACCGCCTGGTGGCCCGGCACGAGGGGCAGACGACGCGGCGGCAGATCGCCCTCGATCACGTGCAGGTCGGTGCGGCACGCGGCGCAGCACCGGACGCGCACCCGTATCTCGCCGGATGCAGGGGCCGGCGTCGGGCCTTGCGACGCGCGAAGCGGCGACGAGCCGATCGGAGCCTGCGCGGGCAGCGTCATGCTTCGCATCACGACGCAATTCTCCCACACCAGCGCGACTCGACGCTTGCAGGTCCACCCGCCCGCAGAGTAGGCTTGGACGGCTCGACGTCAGAGAGCACGCGGTGGACAGGGCCCCGGCAGGCACGCGCACGGGTGCCCGCGAACGAAAGCCCGCCAGACGCGGGCCGCCGCAACCATCTCGACCACGGTCAACATGGCTTCAGCCCTGTTGAAGATGAAGGGACGCTATGAACGGACTGGGCGGCGCGGTCGCGATCATCGGCACCGGGACGATCAAGTTCGGGGAGAACTTCCACCAGAGCCTCACCGACATGATCTACGAGGCGGTCACCCTCGCGCTCGCGGACGCGGGCATCGAGCGGCGCCAATTGCAGGCCGGGTGGCTCGGCTGCTACGAGCCGATGCTCTACGGGTTCGAGGGCAACTCGGGGGCGTTCGTCTCGGATCCCCTCAACCTGTTCCCGATCCCGATCACCCGCGTGGCCGCGTACTGTGCGACCGGCATCGAGGCGGTGCGGAACGCGGCCCTGGCGGTGGCCTCCGGCGAGTACGACCTGGTCCTCGCGGTGGGCGCCGAGAAGATGCGCGAGGTGCCCTCGCGCGGCTCGCTGGTCGCGCAGGCGGTGAACCGCGGGCACCCGGTGCTGGCCAAGGGCCGCACCGCGCCCGGCATGTTCGCACTGCTGGCCTCCCGCTACTTCAAGGAATACGGGGCCGACGAGAGCGCGCTGGGCGCGGTCGCGCTGAAGAACCATCATCACGGCTCGCTGAACCCGAAGGCCCACTTCCAGAAGGAGATCACCGCCGAGCAGCACGCGCGGGCGCCCAAGGTGGCGGAGCCGCTCGGGCTCTTCGACTGCTGTCCCACCACCGACGGGGCGGCCGCCGCGATCCTGACGCGCACCGATCTGGCGCGGCAGTTCACCGATCGCTACTCGGTCATTCGCGGGATCTCCTATGCGGTGACCGCGGGGTACTGGAATACTCAGTTTGACCCCTCGTGGAACTTCACCTCGTTCCGGGCCACTCGCGAGGCGGCGAAGGCAGCCTACAAGATGGCGGGGGTCACCAATCCGGCCAGGCAGATCAAGGTCGCCGAGTGCCACGATTGCTTCACCATCACCGAGATCGTCAACTACGAGGACCTGGGCTTCTTCGAGCCGGGCGCGGGCTGGCGGGCCGTGCAGGCGGGGGAGACGCGACTCGGCGGCTCGCTACCGGTGAACACCTCGGGCGGGCTCAAGTCGTGCGGCCACCCGATCGGCTCGTCCGGCATCCGGATGATCAACAACGTCCACGACCAGCTCGTAGGGCGCGCCGGGAAGATGCAGGTGGCCGGCGCCGACATGGGGCTGGCCCACAATCTCGGCGGCCCCGGCTCGGTGTCGGCGGTCGCGGTCCTCTCCCAGCCCTGAGCGGGGCCTGAATCGAGGAGGCATTGATGCCAGAGCTGACCCGTCGGTACATCGTGATGGCCATGGCGACCGAGGCGCCGTTCGACGCCCACGATCCGGAGGCTCCGTTCGTGCTGAAGCCGTGGAAGGACCCGGCGGCCCTGCGGGCGCTCGAGACGTATCGGGATCACTGCTATCCGGAGCTGGCCGAGGACTTGACGACGTGGATCCACACCATCGCCAGCGGCGCCAAGGTCCGAGGTGGAATCGGCGCCCGCAACGAAGCGCACATGGCCAGCCGGGCCAGGGCGCGGGCCGCCGCCCGGCCGAAGGCGAAGGCGAAGGCTAAAGCGAAGCCAAAGAAGGCAGTGGGTAAGTCGTCGAAACGCAAGGGGAAGCGTCGCTAGTGAGCGGATCGCCGGTCGATCACCTCACCGAGCTGGTCCGGAATTCGTCCCGGATTGTCGTCTTCACCGGCGCCGGAGTCAGCACCGAGTCGGGCATACCGGATTTTCGGAGCCCGGGCGGGGTGTGGGACCGATTCGATCCCAGCGAGTTCACCTTCCAGAACTTCATGAAGGGCGAGGCGGGGCGCCGCCGCTACTGGGAGCTGGGACGCACGACGTTCCCGGTGATCCGCCGCGCCGAGCCGAATCCCGGGCACCACGCGCTGGTGACCCTGTGGCGACTCGGGCAGCTGGACTGCGTGATCACCCAGAACATCGACAACCTCCATCAGCGCGCGGGACTGCCCGCGGACCGGGTGATCGAGCTGCACGGCAACGCGACCCAGGCCCGGTGTCTGACGTGTGAGCGGTCGTACGAGCGCGACGTCATCCAGGGCTGGCTCGAGGCGGGCGTGGCGATCCCCGCGTGCGACCCGCCCTGCGGCGGCATCATCAAGCCGCGCACCATCATGTTCGGCGAGGCGATGCCGCGGGTGGAGCTCGAGGCGGCGGAGCGGCGGGCCCGCGCCGCGGATCTCTTCATCGTGGTCGGGTCGTCGCTCGTGGTGTATCCGGCTGCGTACATGCCGCTGCACGCCAAGGACGCGGGCGCCACCCTGGCCATCGTCAATCTGACCGAGACGCCGCACGACGCACAGGCCGACCTGGTGATCCGGGGCAGCGCCGCGTCCGTGCTGTCGGAGGTCGTCGAGCGGGTGCACGCGCGATCGGCGCGTGCCGATGGCTCCGCGGTGCCATGACCGCGGCGCTGGTGGAGCGCCTGCTGCAGGGCCGTCTCGGCGGGCAGGTCAGCGCGCCATTGAGCGTGTCGACGCCCGATCTCACCCTCGACCAGGCGTACGGGCTCCAGCGCCAGCTCGAACAGGCGCTCGTCGGCCGGGGCGACCGGGTCGTGGGCTACAAGGTCGGCTTCACGACCGCGGCGTTGCAGGAGCGTCACGGACTGACCGAGCCGGTGCTCGGCTTCATGCTGGGCTCGGGAGTCTACGGAAGCGGCGATGCGGTCCCGCTCTCCCGCTTCATCGCGATCGGTGTCGAGGTGGAGGTGGCGTTCTTGCTCAAATCGGACTTGGCCGGCCCCGGAGTGACCATCGCCTCCGCGCTGCTCGCGGTGGAGGGCGCGATGCCGTCGTTCGAGCTGATCGACTTCCGCCTGAGCGGCACGCCGCGCGGCCCCGACGTGATCGCCGACGGCGTGTACACCAACGCGATCGTGCTCGGCCGGCCGCTCACCCCGGTGACCGGTATCGACCTCGCGCTGGAAGGCGTGGTCTTCGAGCAGGACGGCCAGATCGTGGCCACCCGGACCGCCGCGGAGGTGCTGGGCAACCCGCTGGTGTCGCTGGCATGGGCGGCCAACACCCTCGGCCGGATGGGGCGCGGCCTGCGCGCGGGCGAGGTGGTGCTCACCGGCTCCATCTCCAAGGTGCTGCGGCCCACCGCCGGCCAATCCGTTCGCGCCTCCTTCACGCGACTCGGCTCCGTGGCCTGCCGCTTCGTGTGAGCGCGCCCCCGCCGATCGGTCTCGAGGCGCTCCGTCGGCGGCTCGATGCCGGGCTCAGCCGCAGGCCGCGGGTCGCGCTGGATCAGAGCGACCTAGTATCGGCCGCGGTGCTGGTGCCGATCACCGATCGCGGTGGGCCTCATCTGCTGTTCACCAAGAAGACCGGGAGCGTGCCGCACCACAAGGGCCAGTTCTCGTTTCCGGGCGGCATCGTCGACGTGCGCGACGGGTCGCGCGTGGAGACCGCCTTGCGCGAGGCGTGGGAGGAGATCCATCTGCCCGCGGAGGCGGTGGAGGTGCTGGGGTTGCTCGACGACACCCCGACCCGCGCCACCAACTTCATCATCACGCCGGTGGTGGGCATCGTGCGCGATCCGGTGGAGCTTCGCCCCGACGGCCGCGAGATCGAGCGGGTGCTGGAGGTGTCGCTGCAGACGCTGCGGGATCCGTCCATCTTCCGCACCGAGATCTGGGAGCGCAACGGCGAGCCGCATCCGGTGCTGTTCTACGACGTCTCGCCCGCCGACGTCATCTGGGGCGCCACCGCGCGCATCCTGAGCCAGTTCCTCGCCCTGCTCGACGAGCCGGAGTCGCCCCCGTGAGCGAGGCCCCCGTCCTGGTGGACATCGCGGACGGCGTGGCGCGCGTGACCCTGAACCGGCCCTCGGTGCGCAACGCGCTGAACCCGGCCATGCTCGCGGCGCTCGACGCGGCCCTGCGGCGGCTCGAGGACGACGTGGCCGCCCGCGCGATCGTCCTGCGCGGCGCCGGGGATCGCGCCTTCTGCGCCGGTGCCGACCTCAAGGGGGTGGCCGACCGGGGCACCACCCTGCAGGCGCGCGAGTCCTTCGGCGGCCTCGCGCGCATCCTCGAGTACATGGCCCGCATGCGCACGCCGATCATCGCGCAGGTGCGCGGCTACGCCCTGGCCGGCGGCTGCGGGCTCGCCGCGGGATGCGACGTCGTGGTCGCGGCCGACGACGCGGTCTTCGGGCTGCCCGAGATCCGGGTGGGACTGTTGCCGCTCGTGGTGATGGCGCCGATCCTGCGCGCGGTGGGACGCAAGCGAGCGATGCTGATGATCCTGAGCGGCGAGCCGGTGACCGCGCGCGAAGCCTACGAGATGGGACTGGTCAGCCGAGTCGTGCCGCCCGGGGATCTGGAGTCGTCGGTGAGTGCGCTGGCCGCCACCCTGGCCGGCTACTCGCCGACCGCGCTGGGGCTCGCCAAGGAGGCGGCCTCGATGGTGCCCGACATGGAGTACGGCGCGGCGTTGCGCTACCTGCGCGAGATGATCACGCTGGTGGCCCTCTCCGACGACGCCCGCGAGGGCATCGCCGCGTTCTTCGAGAAGCGCGCCCCGCGCTGGACCGGCCGCTAGCCGCGCGGACCGTCGTTGAAAGAGCCGCGCGCGCCGTCGCCCGATCGGTCGATCGGCCTGTGCGCGACGTGCGTGCACGCGCGTCGCATCGTGTCGGACCGCCGATCCGAGTTCTGGATGTGCTCGCTGTCCGCCCGGGACGCGGCGTTTGCGAAGTATCCACGCCTGCCCGTGCTAGGCTGTCCGGGATATCAGCCCAGGTCCACGGAGGTCTGAGCGTGCCCGGAATCATGCGGCCGGCGGTGCTCGGTGGGACCATCATCCTCGTCGCGCTCTCCGGCTCCGCGTGGGGGCAGCCGCGTGAGCTGCCGGCCCGGATCGTCACCCTCGGCGGGATCGCCGAGCTCTACAAGAAGGACACGCCGACCTGGACCTCGGCCGCCCTGCGAGCCGAGGTGGGCCAGGGCGACAGCGTGCGCACGCAGTCGGGCGGCCGGGTCACGCTCAAGACGGGCAGCGGGCAGGCGCTGCGTCTGGGCTCCCGATCGCAGATCGCGCTGCCGTCCGGCTCCGACGGCGCGCCGACGCGGGTGCGGTTCGACTACGGCTGGATGTGGGTGGCGGTGATGCCCGGCGGCGAATCGACCCAGGTGGAAGTGCGGGCAGGCCCGGCGGTGATCGTCCCGCGCGAGGGCGGCGTCGGCATCCGCCGCAATCCCGACGGTTCGCTCCTGATCCAGGTCCATCACGGCACCGCCATGTGCGCCGGACCGGATCGCCAGTGGCAGCAAGCCGTGAGCGGGCAGCAGCAGCTCTTCGTGCCGGCGTCCGGGGTGCCCGGGCCTCCCGCGAAGCTGGTCGTCGACCCGGTGGAAGCGACGTGGGTGCGGTGGAACGCGGACCAGGACTTCGCGGGCGGCTACGGCGGCCAGAAATCGGGGCCATGAGCCTGGAGGCGCTGGTGGTGGGGACCGCGCTTCCCGAGTATCGGGTGAGCGCGGTCGCGACATCCGACGCGTGGGAGAACAAGATCCACGAGGACTCGCTGGCTCGCGCGTTCGGCTTCCGCGGCGGGCTGGTGCCCGGCGTCACCGTGTACTCGTGGATGACGCACCCGGTGGTCGCGTCACTCGGCGGCGCGTGGCTCGATCACGGCACGTTCTCGGTGCGCTTCGCCAAGCCGGTGTACTTCGGAGAAGAGGTGACGGTGCGGACCAGCGTGGCCGCGCATTCTCGCGACGAGGTCACCATCCAGGCCCGCGTGGTGAACGCTCAGGACGAGGTCTGCGCGACCGCGACCATGGGCATGCCGCTGGGCCCGCTGCTGCCGCTGCCGGACGTGGCCGCGTATCCCGCGGCCCCGCTGCCCGCGGAGCGCCCGCCGGCCAGCCGCGCCGCGCTCGAGAGCCGCGCCGTGCTGGGTACGCCGCGCCTGCAGCTGGACCGAACGGTGCTCGACGCCTTCCTCTTGAAGGTCGGCGATCGGCTGCCGATCTACCGCGGCGCCGACGCCCCCGCGCATCCCGGGATCTATCTCGAGCAGGCCAACCGCGCGCTCGACCGCAACGTGCGTGTCAGCCCGTGGATCCACGTGGAGAGTCACGGCCGGCATCTGAGCGTGCCGCGCGTGGGGCAGCCCCTCGAGATGCGCGCCCGGGTGAAGAATCTCTTCCAGGGCAAGGGGCACGAATTCGTGGAGCTGGATCTGCTCCTGCTCGCCGCGGGCGCGCGCCCGGTGGCCGCGATCCGCCACGTCGCGATCTACCAGCTCCGAGCCACGGGATGACCTGGTGACCAAGATCCTGGTGGTCGACGACGAGGCGGAGATCCGATCGCTCCTCGGCGCCATCCTCCAGAATCACGGCTACGAGGTGGTCACCGCGGAAGACGGGGACGCCGCCCTTCAGCAAGTCCAGCGCGAGCGGCCCGACGTCATCCTGCTCGATCTCAGCATGCCCCGCATGACCGGGCTCGCCGCGCTGCCCGAGATCAAGCGCGTCGATCCCGAGGTGCCGGTCATCATCTGCACGGCCCACGCTGACCTGGCCACCGCGGTGCGGGCCATGAAGCTCGGAGCCTACGACTACCTCACCAAGCCGTTCGACGTGGATCTGCTGGCCCTGACGGTGGGCCGGGCGGTGGAGCGTGGCCAGCTCCGCTCGCGCATCGACGAGCTGAAGCGGCAGGGACCGGACAGCTCGCTGGCCGAGCGCATGGGGGGCAGCGCGGCGATCGGGCAGGTGATCCAGCAGGTGGCGCGCGTGGCCGAATCGAGCTTCACCGTGCTCGTGCAGGGCGAGACCGGAACCGGCAAGGAGCTGGTCGCCCGGGCCATCCATCAGCAGAGCCCGCGCCGGCCTGCGCCCTTCGTGGCGGTGGACTGCGGCGCGATCCCGGAGACCCTCGTGGAGTCGGAGCTGTTCGGCCACGAGCGCGGGGCCTTCACGGGCGCGCAGGCGAAGCGCGCCGGGCACTTCCAGCTCGCGCGCGGCGGCACCCTGTTCCTCGACGAGATCGGCAACATCCCGGTCGCCACGCAGGCCAAGCTGCTGCGCGCGCTGGAGCAGCGGGAGGTCCTGCCGCTCGGATCGACGCGACCGGTCGCGGTCGAGGCCCGGATCATCGCGGCGACGAATTCCTCCCTGGAGGATGGCGTGAAGGCCAGCCGGTTCCGGGCCGACCTCTACTACCGGATCAGCGAATTCACGATCGCCCTGCCGCCGCTGCGCGCCCGGCGCGAGGACATCGCGCACCTCGCGCAGCGCTTTCTCGACGAGGTCAGCATGGAGCTGCGCCGCTCGGTGCGGCGCGTGGCCGACGAGGCCATGGACGTCCTGCTCCGCCACGACTGGCCCGGCAACGTGCGCGAGCTGCGGAACGTGATCCGCAAGGCGGCGCTGCTCGCCTCCGACGAGGTCACCGTCGAGCATCTGCCCGCGCTGGGCGCGCCCATCTCCGCCCCGGCTCGGGGCGCAGCGGCGCCGGCCGGCGAGGACCTGTCGCTTCGCGAGGCGGCCGAGCTGGCCGCGACCCGGGCCGAGCGAGAGGTGATCCGGCGGGCGCTGGAGACGACGAAAGGCAACAAGAGCCAGGCGGCCCGCATGCTGCGCACCGACTACACGACACTGCACGCCAAGATGAAGCGCTACGGGATCTCCGCCCGCGACTTCACCTCCCGCTGACCGCCATCGCGCGGCTCCTATGGCGCGCCCGCCATAGTTGTGGGGCGCCTTCGCTAGCCCGTCCGCTTCACCCATCGGCCTGCCCCGTGGTCGGCCGCCGCGACTGCACGACAAGTGGCGACATTCATTCGCCACGCGCTCGCACGCCGCGGGTGGCATCGCGCTTGCCCTGACTTCGCCGGCAAGGAAGGCGACCGATCATCGACGGAGGGCAGGTATGAGCAGTGTCGAGGTCGCGGCCGTGGAACCGGCCGCCACGTCCGTCCGCGCCAGCGGGTTCGCGCTACGCCGGATCGTCACCCACGCGGTGACCCGCGCCGAGGTCGAAGCGATCCGCCACGCGCTGGGGCTCACGCACGGCAACAAGAGCCGCGCGGCCCGGCTGCTGCAGACCAACTACACCACGCTCCACGCCAAGATGCGGCACTACGGCATCTCGGCGCAGGAGTTCTTCGCTCAGGGATAGCGCGCGATCAGGGCCACCAGAGATACAGGAAGCGCGGGCCGCCGCCGCCCAGCGCGGCCGCGAACTGGGCCAGCGTGCTCTCCGCGGTCGAGGCCGCGGGGGTGGCCGAGTAGATGTTCGTGCGGTACTCCTTCGGCCGGTGGTACATGATCACCCGCGCCTCGCTCACCCCCGCCTTCTCCTTCGCCAGCGACACCACGTCCTCCAGATAGCCGATCCGGTCCACCAGGCCCAGACGCAGCGCCTGCTCGGCGGTATAGACGCGGCCGTCGGCGGCGGCGCGCACGCGGTCCTCGGGCAGCTTGCGCGACTGCACGATGAGGCTCAGGAAGCGGCCGTACATGTCGTCGATGATGCCCTGGAACACCGCCCGCTCCGGCTCGGTCATCGAGCGGAACGGCGAGCCCGCGTCCTTCATGGGTCCGGACTTGATGGCCAGGGGAGCCACGCCGATCTTCTCGAGCAGCCCCTGCGCGTTGACCGTGACCATCACCACGCCGATGCTGCCGGTGATGGTGGTGGGGTTGGCGACGATGGTGTCGGCGGCGAGGGCCGCGTAGTAGCCCCCGGAGGCGCCCACGTCCATGATGGCGGCGATCACCGGCACCTTCTTGCGGCTCTTGAAGGTGAGCAGCTCGTGATAGAGCACGTCGGAGGCGGTGATGGTGCCGCCCGGGCTGTTGATCCGAACGATCAGGGCGCGGACGTGCTCGTCCTCCTCCGCCTTCTGCAGCTCCTCCCGCACGCGCGCGATCAGGGGCACGCGGGGAGGCGGGGCGCCGATCGAGAAGCTCGTCACGTCCTCGGAGAGAACGCCGGAGAGATCGAGCAACAGGATCTTGCTCGGGCCCTTGCCCTCGACGGTCTCCTCCTCGAGCGGCCGGATCCGGGGCTGGAGGTCGAGCGTGATCAGCGAGCATCCGGACACCACGAGCAGCATCGCGACGGCGAGAACGGGCAGGCGGCGCATGGCGGCAGTATACGGGTGGGTGCGGCCGGGGCCTAGCCCCGTGGGTCGCTCAGCGGCGGTGATACTCCGGGCAGACGTGCTCGGCCACGATGCCCAGCTGCTCGAGCATGCGGTCGGCGGGAGCGAGCGGTCGCAGGATGAACTTGGAGGCGCCCGCCTTGACGTACTCCTCGACCCGCTCCAGCAGCCGGCCCACCGGACCGAAGGCGGTGCACTGGCGCATGGTGGCCTCGTCCACGCGGCCGCGAGGGATGAAGGGCTGGGCCATCGCGTGCGCCGCGTCCTCGCGGTCGGCGACCGCGTAGTTGATCAGGGTGCCGAAATGGTCCTCGGGCACCTGACGGCCTTCGGCCGCGGCCAGGTCCTGCACCTTCTGGATGCCCGCGCGCATCTCGTCCGGCGTGATGAAGGACGGGATCCAGCCATCGCCGAGGCGCGCGGTGCGCCGCATCGCCGCCTCGCTCTTGCCGCCGATCCAGATGGGCGGCGGGGTCTGCCAGGGCTTGGGGAAGACGGAGATGCGGTCGAGCTTGAAGAACTCGCCCTGAAAGGTCACCTCGTCTTGCGTCCACAACATCCGGATCACCCGGATGGCCTCGTCGGTCCGGCGCCCGCGCTGGGCGAACGCGACGCCCGAGGCCTCGAACTCGCGCGGCAGCTCGACCCCGACGCCGACCGCGGGGAACAGTCGTCCCTGCGAGAGCCAGTCCACCGTGGCCATCTCCTTCGCGCAGACCACCGGCGTCCGGTAGGGCAGGACGACCACGCTCGGACCGAACTTCAGCCGGGTGGTGCGGGCCCCGATGGCGGCGAGCGTGGTCATCACCTCCGGGACGGGGGCGGGCGAGGAGAGCCGGTCGGAGAGCCAGATCGAATCGACGTCGCTCCGCTCGAGCATCTCGCACAGCGTCCACAGGAACGCGGCGCCGCCGCGGCCAGGCGGCCACGGTCCCGGCATGATGCCGATGCGGTACTTGATCGTCATGGTGCGGGATCGTACGCGTCGGTCCCGAGCGCGTCAAGGCGCCGGGCGCGGAGTCGGAGTTGACAGCGAGCCCCCGGACGCGTCAGGGTCGTGGACGGCGTGCGAGCCCGCGGCCGTTCGAGGGCGGGCCATCACCATCAGGAGGCGCGAGTGAGCGGCCACGATCGGCGATCCTTTCCGAGAGCGGCGGCGGCCTGGCCGGCCACCGTGGAGACTACCGACGGACGGGTCGTCTCGGGCGAGGTGGTCAACCTGAGCCTGTCCGGGATGAAGGTGCGATCCCAGACCGAGGCGACGGTGAACAGCATCGTCACGGTACGCGTCACGATGCCGGGCGACGCCGGCCGGCTCGAGATGGTGGGCACCGTGGTGCGACGCGACGCGGAGAGCGTCGGCGTCGGGTTCCTCAAGATGTCGGACTCACCGGCGGGCCGGGTCACCCCGTTCGTCTCCCGCGGCGACATGCGCCGTCGATTCCCCCGCGTGCCGGTCAGCCTGCCCATCCGGGTGGAAGGCGGCTCGGCGGGCAGCGCGGGCGGCCACACGGTGGATCTCAGCGCGTCGGGCGGCCGCGTGGCTACCGATCAGCCGCTGGTCGAGGGCGACGTGGTGGTGATCGAGCTGCCCGCGCGCGCGGGTCTCGATCGGCTGCGGTTGCCCGCGCTGGTGTGGGAGGCCTATGAGGGTGGCGCGGTGCTCGTCTTCACGAATCTCGACGGCAAGGAGTTCACGCGCCTCCAGGAATACGTCGCGAACTGTCAGCCGCGCGGCTCACGGCCAAGTTCCGTTTGACAGTGCGGAAGGCCCCGCATAGTATGAACGGCGATTCACTGCCTGCCATGCGTGATCCAGACAAGCCCCAGCACATCATCGAGGCCGCGGTTCGGGTCTTCGCCCGCAAGGGCTATTTCAACTCCCGCGTCTCGGACGTGGCGCGCGAGGCCGGCATCGCGGCGGGCACCATCTATCTCTATTTCAAGACCAAGGAAGACCTCCTCATCACGCTCTTCCGGGAGAAGATGGCGACCTTCGTGGCGTCGATGCGCCGCTCCATCGCCGACGAGCCCGACGCGGTGGCGAAGGTGCGGCGGCTCGTGCACCTGCACTTTCACATGCTGGAAGAGGACCCCGACCTGGCCGAGGTCGTGCAAATCGAGCTCCGTCAGGGCCAGAAGTTCTTCCGCGGCGCCTCCAGCCAGGAGGTGGGCGAGTACTTCGCCCTGATCGGCTCCGTGCTGGAGGAGGGCGTCGGGCAGGGCCATTTCCAGTCGGACCTGCCGGTGAAGGTTGCCACGAAGGTGCTGTTCGGCAGCATGGACCAGATGGCGACGTCCTGGGTGCTCGGAAAGCGCGGCTATCGCCTCACCGAGACCGCCCCCGCGGTCGCCGATCTGTTCCTGAAGGGCGTGGCCCCGCGTCCCTAGCCCCACCGAGAGGAGAGTCGCCCGATGGCGTACGAGACCCTCATCCTGACCCGCGAGGAGCGCTTCGCGATCATCACCCTGAACCGGCCGCCCGCCAATGCGATCAGCGAGACCCTGATGCGCGAGCTGAACGCCGCGCTCTCCGATCTGGAGCACGACGACGCGGTCCGCAGCGTGATCATCACCGGCGCGGGCGACAAGATCTTCTGCGCGGGCGCCGATCTCGGCTCCGCCTTCCAGGGCGCGGACGTGGGCACGTTCATTCGCTTCGGCAACAGCGTGGTGCGCCGCATCGAGCGCTTCCCGAAGCCGGTGGTGGCCGCGATCAACGGCCACGCCCTCGGCGGCGGCTGCGAGATCGCGATGGGCTGCCACATCCGCATCCTGAAGGAGACCGCGCGGATGGGGCAGACCGAGTCCAACCTGGGCATCACGCCCGGCTTCGGGGGCACCCAGCGCTACCCGCGTCTGATCGGCCGGGGGCTGGCGCTGGAGCACCTGATCCTCGGGACCCAGATCCCGGCCGCGGAGTGCTACCGGCTCGGACTCGCGAATCGCCTCTCCAAGGAAGGTCAGACCCTCGACGACGCCCGGGCGCTGGCTCGCGAGCTGGCCAAGCGCCCGCCGGTGGCGACGCGGCTCATCATCGAGGCGGTCGACGACGGCCTGCCCGCGCCCATCGACACCGCGATCGAGATCGAGGTGCGCGCGTTCCTGCAGTCGCTGCGGACCGACGACGCCTCCGAGGGCATCCAGGCCTTCTTCCAGAAGCGCCCCGCCGATTTCAAGGGCCGCTAGGTGGACCTCGGCATCGCCGGGAAGACCGCGCTCGTGACCGGGGGCGCGCGGAGCCTCGGCAAGGAGGACTGCCGGGCGCTGGCCGCCGAGGGCTGCCGGATCATCGTGCTCGACCTCAACGGCGAGGGCGCCGCCGAGACCGCGAAGGAGATCACCGACGCGGGCGGACGCGCGCGTGGATACGCCGTCGACATCACCGAGCGGGTCGCGCTGGCCGAGGTGCTGCGGCGTGCGGAGGGCGAGGTGGGCCCCGTCGACATCTGCGTGAACAACGCCGGGTGGATCTACACGATGGGGCAGCTGAAGGACACCGCGGATGACGACTGGGACCTGAACCTCCGCATCAACCTGACCGGCACCTACAACGTGACCAAGCTCGTGTTCCCCGGCATGCGCGAGCGCCGGTGGGGGCGGGTGATCTGCATGGCCTCGATCGCCGGCCTCATGGGCGGCTTCGGACAGACCGCGTACTCCGCGAGCAAGATGGGCGTCATCGGGTTCGCCAAGTCGGTCGCCCTCGAGGGCGCGCGGTACAATGTGACCTCGAACGTGATCGCTCCCGGCATCGTGGGGCCGAACGCGAACATGTCGCCGTTGTACGACCGCATGGTCAAGCGGGTGGCCATGCAGCGGGAGGGGCAACCCGAGGACATCGCCAGCGCCGTCGCGTTCCTGTGCTCGGAGCGCGCGCGCTACATCACGGGGGCCGTGCTCACCGTCACCGGTGGGATGGACCTCTTCACCTTCTAGCATCGCGCTCGACATCGGAAAGGAGACGCGTCCATGCCGACAGTGAAGGAGACCTTCGACAACATGACCTCTCGCTTTCGCCCCGACAAGGCGGCGGGAGTCAACGCCACGATCCAGTACGACATCACCGGGGACCAGGGGGGAACCTGGAACGCGGTGATCAAGGACGGCGCCTGCAACGTGAGCCAGGGCGCTGCCGCCAACCCGAACCTGACCTTGACCATGTCGTCGCAGGACTGGCTCGACATGACCGGCGGCAAGCTCTCGGGCCAGATGGCCTTCATGTCCGGCAAGCTCAAGCTCAAGGGCGACATGGGCCTGGCCATGAAGGTGGGCAGCCTGTTCCAGGTCTAGCCGCCCGACGTCGCCGCGGCCCGCTCCGGCCCTCACCGTGCGGAGCGGGGGCCGGTCGACGAAAGGTTGACGCGTAGCGTCACCGGGCGGTAGGATGGAAGCCTATGAAAGACGAGCTCTTCACGATGATGGGTGAGCTGCCCGCGATGTCGCCGGAAGTGATGGCGCGGATGAAGGAGGAGGCCAATCGCAACCTTCTCCGCATGAAGCACTTCAGCGAGATGGTGATGAACCCGACGGAGCCCAAGGTCGGGCCCACCCCACGCCAGGAGATCTACCGCACCAACAAGTCCCGGCTCTGGCGCTACGAGTCCCGGCGCACCATCCGGACGCCGCTGCTGTTCGTGCCCAACCTCGGGATCAGCCGTCCGTACATTTTCGACCTCATGCCCAAGGGCTCGTTCATCGAATACATGACCCAGCAGGGGTTCGACTTCTACCTGGTCGACTGGGGTGTGTTCGGCGAGGAGGACAACGGCCTCACCGTCGAGGCCGCGGTGACCAAGATCCTGCCCCGACTGGCCCGCAAGGCGCTCGAGTCCTCGGGCGCGTCCGAGATGTCGGTCCTCGGGTACTGCATGGGCGCCCCGCTCTCCGCCAGCTTCGTGACGACCCACCCGGAGTTCCCGCTGAAGAACTTCATCAACATGGCGGGCCCCATCGACTTCGCCCACGTTGGGCTGTTCGGCAAGTGGCTCGCCCCGGACGTCTTCGACGTGGACAAGTACGTCGACACGCTGGGGAGCATCCCGGCCGACATGGTCAAGATGGGCTTCAAGCTGCTCAAGCCCACCATGGACGTCAGCACCAACCTCAATCTCTGGTGGAACCTCTGGAACCCGGAATACGTGTCGGGATTCAACGCGCTCAACAAGTGGGCGAACGAGTATCTGCCGTTCCCGGGCGAGTTCTTCCGCCAGTGGGTCCGCGACTTCTACCAGCAGAACAAGCTGATCAAGGGCGAGCTGGTGATGGGGGGACGCCGCGTCGACCTGCGCGAGATCCGCTGCCCGGTGCTCGCGGTGGGCGCCAAGGAGGACAACATCGCCCCGCCCGGGTGCGTGAAGCCGCTCATCGACGCGGTGAGCACGCGCGACAAGGAGTACGTGGAGCTGCCGGGCGGGCACATCTCGCTGATCGCCGGACGCGGCGCCTCGGTGCACTGCTGGCCGAAGGTGGCGTCCTGGCTGGCCGCGCGCTCCTAAGCGCGGGGCCGAGGAGCACGGTCATGGCCGACAGTCCGAGTCAGCAGCTGGTGGACATGTGGAAGCGGCAGGTCGAGGAGGGCACGCAGGCGTGGCTCCGGATGATGGGGCAGGGACCGGGGGCGGCACCGACCATGGATCCGCAATCCTTCTGGCGGCCCTTCATGGATCAGGGCATGGCTGCGTGGTCCAAGGTCATGACGCAAGGGACGGCGCCGTCGCCGGACCTGATGACGCAGTGGAAGCAGTTCCTCGACCAGTGGATCGCCGCGTGGTCTCGCGTGCTCGAGCAGGCGATGGGGACCGACGCGTTCGCCAAGGCCATGGGCAAGCAGCTGGAAGGCTTCCTGAACGCGTCGGGTCCCGCGAAGAAGGCGGCCGAGCAGCAGATCGAGGTCTCGCTGTCCGGCCTCGGGATGCCCTCGCGCACCCAGGTCACCGCCCTGGCCCGCCACCTCGCCCAGGTCGAGGAGAAGATCGACACGCTCGAGGACAAGCTCGACCGGGTCCTGAGCCGGCTCGAAGGAACGCCCGGCCGATCGGAGCGCGCATGATCGGACTCACCATCGATTCGATCGCGGTCGGCGACAGCGCCCAGCTCACCCGGCGCGTCACCGACGACGACATCGCGGGCTTCGTGGACGCGGTCGGCGACTACAACCCGGTGCACTCCGACCGTGACTACGCCGCGGGTACCGTCTTCAAGGAGCCGATCGCGCCGGGCATCTGGACGGCGGGGCTCGTCTCCGCCGTCATCGGAACCCGACTGCCGGGTCCCGGTGCCATCTACGTCTCGCAGGACCTGAGATTCCTGAAGCCGGTGAAGTCCGGCGACTCGATCTCCGCGCGCGTCGAGGTGGCCGAGGTGAATCGGGAGAAGAACCGCATCCGGCTTCGCACCGTGTGCACCAACCAGCGCGCCGAGGACGTCCTGACCGGCGAGGCGGTGGTGATGCCGTCGCGTAACGCGATCACCTACGTCCGGCCCGTCGACGCGATGGGGCCGCTCGCGCTCTGGATGCTGCAGCCGCTCGCCTGGATGGCCCAGGGCGCGAGCATCATGAGCATGCTCGGGATCTCCGCGCTCGCCGCCGCCACTCCGACCTTCCCCGCTCCTCCGCGGTCGAAGTAGTCACCGCGCGCGCTCGGCGGTCGCGCGCCCCGCGCCGGCGGCGCCTTGTGACGCTACATGCGCGGTGCTAGACTGAATTCCGCCATGCCGTACGTCATCAAGCGCTACTCCAATCGCAAGCTCTACGACACGCAGGAGAGTCGCTACGTCACGCTCGAAGAGCTCGAGGAGCTGATCCGGGCCGGCCGAGAGATCTCCGTCGTCGACGTCTCGACCGGGGAAGATCTGACCTCGGTGACGCTCGCCCAGATCATCCTGGAGAACGAGCGCAGTCATCGCGCGACCCTTCCCACCGCGTTCCTGCACCAGTTGATCAAGCACGGGGAGGCCTGGCAGGATTTCGTCCAGAAGTCCCTCCGCTCCAGCCTGGAGGGATTGATGACGAGCCAGCGGGAGGCGGACCGGGTTCTTCGTGAATGGGCCTCCCGCGCCGGCTGGATGGCCTCGACGACGCCGGCGGGCGAGCCGGTGAAGACCGAAAAGCGCGCCGAGCCCGCGGAGGCCGACGCCCTCCGGGAAGAAGTTTCCGTGCTGCGAGAGCAGCTACGCGCGCTCGAGGAGCGTCTGGAAAAGAAGCGCGAGAAGTAGCGCGCGGGCCGGCCGACGCCGACCCGCGCCTCAGCTGGACGACTAGGCGATCGGGGCGTACAGCGACTTCATCTTGCCGGCGAGCTGGGTGACGGTGGCCTGGATCTCGGTGCCGGCCTGCTCCGTCTTCAGCTGGAGCCGCTCCGCCGAGCGGGTCATGGCCTGGGCGGTGGTCTCGAAGAGGCGGAAGCCGTGCTGGGCACCCTCCACGGATTCGGCCACGCCCTTCTGATAGAACGTCACCGGATCGCGAGGCGCGTCCTGCAGCTCGCTCTGACGCCGCAGCAGGTACGACTGGCTCTCCTTCACCGCCTCCACCGCCGAGGATTGGATCTCGGCGTAGAGCCGGACGCCCTCCTTCGCGGTGGTCGCGGACAGGTCGACCAGCTCCCGGAGGATCCGCTGGTTGGCGTCGGCCCAGACGGAGAAGGCCTCCACGGCGCGGCCGGTGAGCTGCGAGATGAGCTCGCTGGGGGGCATCGGATTCGTCATCATCGACTCTCCTTCGTTGTGATTCGCTGGGGTTCTTGACCGAACGAGGCCAGTGTAACGCGTCGCGTAACGTTGAGCAAGAGTTTTATCGCGACGCGTTACCCGGCGCGTGATATACGGGGTAACCTCTTGAAACTCATTGCGAACTGGTAGCCTCCCATGTCACTGAGCCGCCTGGCGGACGAGGCCCTCGACAGGTTCGGGGAGTATCCCGCGCTGGCGTTCGAGGGCCGGCAGTACACCAACGTGGATCAGGAGCGCGCGGCCGGCCGCCTGGCCCACGCCCTGCGTCGCCTCGGCGTCGACCCGGGCGACCGCGTGGTGGTCCTGCTGCCGAATTGCCCGGAGGTGATGCAGAGCTACGGTGCGATCCTGAAGTGCGGCGCGGTGATCGTGCCGCTGATCTTCCTGCTGGGCGAGCGAGAAGTCGCGCACGTCCTGGCCGACTCCGAGGCGAAGATCGTGATCACGTCCACCGATCTGGTCTCGAAGGTGGACGGCCAGATCGGGGTGACGCCGACGCTCCGTCACGTGCTCTCGGTCGACGGCGGCGGTGACGGACGCGTGCGCTCGCTGGAGGCGGAGACGGCGGGCGAGTCGGACCGCTTCATCGCGGCGAATCGGCGCCCGGAAGACCTCGCGGTCATCCTGTACACCTCGGGCACGACCGGGACCCCGAAGGGCGTGGCGCTCTCCCACGCCAACCTCGAATCCAACGCGCGCGCGATCGCGTCGCTGCACGAGCTGCCGCGGGAGGAGTGGGCGGTGACCGTCCTGCCGCTGTCGCACTCCTACGGGCTCACCGTGATGAACGCCGGGCACATCCTGGGCACGCGCGGCGTCCTGCTGCGCTGGTTCAACCCCGATCTGGTGTTGCAGACCATCCAGGACTTCAAGGCGGTGTCGATGGCCGCGGTGCCCACCATGCTGCTCTATCTGCTCAACTATCCGGGCGGAGACGCCTTCGACACGCGATCCATGCGCGTGTGGGGATCGGGCGCCTCGCCGCTGCCGGTCGAGGTGGTCGAGCCCTTCGAGCGAAAGTTCGGCGGCAGGATCCTCGAAGGCTACGGCTTGACCGAGGCCTCGCCGGTGGTCTCGGCCCACCGCCTCTCCGGGGCGCGGAAGATCGGCTCGGTGGGGCAGGCGATCCCGGGAGTGTCCATCTCGATCCAGGACGATGCCGACCGGCCCCTGCCGGTGGGCGAGGTGGGCGAAGTCTGCGTGCGCGGGCCCAACGTGATGACCGGCTACTATCGCAATCCCGACGAGACCGCACGCACCCTGCGCGCGGGGTGGCTCCATACCGGCGACATGGGGCGCCTCGACGAGGACGGCTTTCTGTTCATCGTGGAGCGCAAGAAGGATCTGATCATCCGCGGCGGCTTCAACATCTACCCGCGCGAGGTCGAAGAGGTGCTCTACGCGCATCCCGCCATCGCGGAGGCCGCGGTCGTCGGCATGAAGGACCCGCTGATGGGCGAGGACGTGCTCGCGTTCGTGGTGCTCAAGGACGCGTCGGCGGCCTCGGTCGAGGAGATCATGACCTTTTGCGAGAGCCGGCTGGCCCGCTTCAAGTGTCCCAAGCAGGTCCGGTTCGTGCCGTCGTTACCCAAGAGTCCCATCGGGAAGGTCTTGCGCAAGGAGCTGCGCACCCAGGTCTGAGGAGGCGACGATGGCCAACGTGACGCTGGCGAGCATGTTCTGGAACCGGGTCGAGCGCGACGGCGATCGCCCGGCACAGCAGTCCAAGGAGGCGGGCGCCTGGAAGACGCGCACCTGGGGTGAGGTCGGCGAGATCGTGCGGGAGCTCGCCACCGGGCTGCTCGCGCTCGGCCGCAAGAAGGAGGACGCGGTCGGCATCCTCTCGGCCAGCCGCGCCGAGTGGGTGCAGGCCGACTTCGCGGGCTTCTCGGCCGGGTGCCGCACCATTCCCATCTATCCGACCTATCCGCCGGACCTCATCCAGTACATCGTCAACGACGCGGGGGTGAAGACCCTGTTCGTGGAGGACCCGGCGCAGCTCGCCAAGGTGCTCGAGGTGCAGGGCAAGATGGACGGCCTCGAGCAGATCGTGGTGATCCACGGATACCAGGGCGAGCCGTCGTCGCACATCATGACCTGGGAGGGGCTGCGGCGGCTCGGACGGGACCAGGGCGAGCGGCTGAAGAGTGACCTGGCCGGGCGCGTGGCCGAGATCCGGCCCGAGGACATCGCGACCATCGTCTACACCTCGGGCACCACCGGGCCTCCGAAGGGCGTGGTGCAGACCCACGGCAACCACATGGCCACGCTGGACTCGGCCTCGAAGATGGCGGGAATCCAGGACCGCGACACGCACCTGCTGTTCCTGCCTCTGGCTCATTCCTTCGCGCGGCTCGAGTCGTTCATCGGCGTGCACCGCGGCCTCACCACCGCCTTTGCCGAGAACATCGACAAGCTGCGCGACAACCTGCCCGAGGTGAAGCCGCACTTCATCTGCAGCGTGCCGCGTGTCTTCGAGAAGGTCTACGCGGGCGTCCTCGCCCGGGCGGAGGCCGGCTCGCCGGTCAAGCGGAAGATCTTCCACTGGGCGGTGGGGGTGGGACGCGAGGTCTCGAAGCTGCAGCAGGCGCGGCGGCCGGTGCCGCCCGGCCTGGCCTTCAAGCACCGGCTCGCCCACAAGCTGGTGTTCTCGAAGCTGCACGCGGCGCTCGGGGGTCGCCTCCGCTTCGCGGTATCGGGTGGCGCGCCGCTCTCGAAGGAGATCGCCGAGTTCTTCCACGCCGCCGGCATCCTGATCCTCGAGGGCTACGGTCTCACCGAGACCTGCCCGTCGCTGACCTTCAACCGCCTCGACAACTTCCGGTTCGGCTCGGTGGGGCAGGCCCAGCCGGGGACCGAGATCAAGATCGCGCCGGACGGGGAGATCCTCGGGCGCGGGGCCAATATCGCCAAGGGCTACTTCAAGAAGCCGGAGGCGACCGCGGAGGTGTTCCTGCCGGACGGCTGGTTCGCCACCGGCGACATCGGCCGCCTCGACGACGACGGATTTCTCTACATCACCGACCGCAAGAAGGACCTCATCGTGACCGCGGGCGGCATGAACATCGCGCCGCAGAACATCGAGAACCGGCTCAAGGGCGACCCGTTCATCAGCCAGGCCATGGTGCACGGCGACAAGCGTCCCTATCCGGTGGCCCTGATCACCTTGAACCCCGAGGAGCTGGCCAAGTTCGCCAAGGCCGAAGGGATCCTGGACACCGAGCCGACCTCGCTCGCGAAGAATCCGAAAGTGGTCGAGCGGGTGAGCCGCAGCGTGGAGGTGCGCAACGAGGAGCTGCAGTCGTACGCCAAGATCAAGAAGTTCTCGATCCTGCCGATCGACTTCACGGTGGAGAACGGGCTCCTGACCCCGACGCTGAAGGTCAAGCGCAAGCTCATCACCGAGAAGTATCGGGAGACGCTCGATTCCCTCTACCGATAGCGATCGGGAGGCGGTCTCGCGCCTCGATGGCCGCGTCGCCATCGTGACCGGGGCCAGCCGGGGCCTCGGGCGGGCGATCGCGATGGCGCTGGCCCGGGCCGGGGCCGACGTGGCGGTGGCCGCGCGCTCCAAGCCGGACCTCGAGGAGACCGCCCGCCAGGTGGCCGCGACCGGGCGGCGGGCCCTCGTGGTGGAGACCGACGTGACCGCCTACGCGCAGGTCGACGCGCTCGTGCAGCGCACCGTCGGCACGCTGGGCGGCCTGCACATCGTGGTGAACAACTCGGGCATCGCCCGCGTCGCACCGGTGGCCCACATGTCGCCGGACGATTTTCGCGCCACCCTCGACGTCAATCTGGTCGGCGTGTTCAACGGCTGCCGCGCGGCGGCGGCCCATCTCATCGCCCAGAAGGCCGGAAAGATCATCAACATCTCGTCGGTGCTGGGGCAGGTGGGACTGCCCGGGTACAGCGCCTACGCCGCCTCGAAGTCCGGCGTCATGGGCTTCACCCGCGCGCTCGCCGCGGAGTGGGCCCGGTACTCCATCCAGGTGAACGCGCTGGCCCCGGGCTGGTTCGTCACCGACATGAACGCGGAGGCCTTCGACGACCCGCGAACCCGCGAGCGTCTGCTGCGCGACGTTCCCGCGCGCCGCACCGGACGACTCGACGAGATCGGCCCGCTGGTCGTATACCTGGCCTCGTCCGCGTCCGACTTCATGACCGGCCAGACCCTGTTCCTGGACGGCGGCCACTCGGCGGCCTGACCGCTACTCGCTCGGCACCCGGTCCCAGAACGCGCGCTCCGCCTCGCGGGGCGCCACCTCCACGCGGCACCGTCGATCCAGGATCATGGTGCGGCGGCTCGAGACGTCGTAGCCCGGCCACTCCGGGAGCCCCGCGTGATCCGGCCGTCCCGTTCGCGCGAACGCGATCCACGCATCCTGCATGCGCTCGGCGAGCGCGCGCGCCTCCGGGCCCTTGCCCGCGAAGGGACGGAACATCGGGTGCCCGAGCGTGCCGAAGACGAACGGCAGGTCGAGCGCGTGGCAGGAGCCCAGCAGGCCTCCCAGGGCCGGCGACGGCCACGTGAACAGGTACGCGTAGGTGTCCCGCTGGTGCGCGGATTGAAGCCCGGCCAGCACCATCGCAGGATGGCGCATCGTCCGGTCGGATTCGATGGCAAACCACAGCTCGCCCGGCTCGATGCGCTCGCCGCGCGCGGCGCGGGCGGCGCGATAGACCTCGATCGCCTCCCGGGCCGTCGCGTCACGCTCGCCGTCCTTGCCCGGGATCGCGTCCCGGCAACGGGCGAGCAGAGACGCCTCGTCGAGCGTCGCCGCCTCGGGATCGAGCGGCAGGAACAGCCTGGTCTCGTCGCGATTCGTGCCGATCAGGAGCGGGACGTCGCGAGCCGCGCCGTCGCGAACCGCCTCGAGGGGATCGCGCGGCACCACCGCGCCATCCACCACCGGCTGGAAGGGCAGCCCGCGCGTGCCGAGAGCGTGGAGGGCGGCCGCGCGCGACGACGGCATCCCGTCGCGTCGCCGGCGGCGCAGCAGGGTGAGGAGCCGCGCCGACAACGGCGCGGCCACCGAGCCGAAGCGCCGCCGCGCCAGCGCCAGCCCCAGGAACACCGCGCCGGCGACCCGCTGTCCGCCCGGCGAGAGGGCACCGAGCACGTAGTGGTCGCTCAGCAGCATGTTCATGAATAGCCGCCGCTGCGCGTCGAGCAGGGTCGACACGCGGGCCGCGCGCAGCGCGTCGGGCGAGGCCAACCCCAGATCCTCGAGGAGCAGGTCGGCGAGACCGGCCGCGACGTCGGGCGGCCACCGGAAGTTCGCCGCGCCGGACTGGAGGATGGCCCGGTGGAACAGACCGCGCGCCTGGGGCATGCCGAGGAGAGTGGCGCAGCTCATCGCGCCGGCCGACTCGCCGAAGATGGTCACATTGCCCGGGTCGCCGCCGAAGGTCTCGATCTCGTCGCGCACCCACCGGAGCGCCGCCACCTGGTCGAGGAGCCCCTCGTTGCCGGTCGCGGGCAGTCGATCGCCGAAGCGCTCTCGCAGCCGCAGGAAGCCGAGCGCGCCCATCCGGTAGTTGAGGGTGACCACCACGACGTCGCCGCGTCGGGCCAGGGCCGCGCCGTCGTAGAGCGTCTGCGAACCCGCGCCCAGCACGAAGGCGCCGCCGTGGATCCACACCAGCACCGGCCGTCGCGCGCGATCGGCGCGGGGCGTCCACACGTTCAGGTAGAGGCAATCCTCGCCGGTCCGTCCGATGCCCAGGCTCAGGAGGGGGCCCGCGATGGCCGCATTCTGCGGCGCGGCCCGGCCGAACCGGCTGGCGTCGCGCACGCCGCTCCAGCGAGGCGGCGGCTCGGGTGGCCTGAATCGGAGCGGTCCGACCGGCGGGGCCGCGAATGGAATGCCGCGGAAGACCGCCAGACCGCGCTCCTGGACACCGCGAAGCGCGCCCCGACGAGTCTCGATCTGAAGGTGCACGGCTCCCATCCTACGTTCCTCTCGGAGGAATCGCGCCGGGCGCACGCGGGATCTGGTGGGTGGCGGACGACGTCACGGCCTCCAGATCGACGAGAGCCGCGCGCGTCAGAGCAGCCCGAGCAGCAGGTGGATCGCGTAGAGGCCGCCCCCGGCGAGCCCGCCCACGACCGTTCCATTGACGCGGATGTACTGCAGATCGTCTCCCGCGTGCTCCTCGATGAGACGCACCGCCCCTTCGGGGCCCAGGGCATGGACGCCGCGCTCGATGAAGCGCGCGATGCGGTCGTGATAGCGCTCGAGGACCTCGGTGATCCGCTCCTTCAACCATGCGTCCAGGGTTCGCCGCACCGGCTCCTCCCGGGCGAGGGCGAGCCGGGCGCTCTCCAGACGTGCGGTGATCCAGGTGACGACCTCGGACGAGTCGGCGGCCAGGTCGGCCACGATGGACCGGCCGAGCCCGGCGGCCACGTCGTCGAGCAGCCGGGCCACCGCCGGGCTCTCGAGCAGCTCGGCCTTCGCGGCCTCGATGCGCGCGGCCAGCGCGGGATCCGCGCGTAGCCGCCCGGGCAGCGCGCTCAACGTCTCGGCGAGACGCACGCGTAGCGGATCGTCGGGATCATCCGCGATCTTCTGGAGCGCCTGCCGCAGCGCCGCGACGAGCCGTTCCCGGTCGATGAGCCCGAACGTGCTGGCCAGCCCCATCAGCAGCCGGGGGTAGAGGCGCATCCGCGCGCGGTAGCCGGCCAGGACCTCGTCCACCAGGCCGCCCACCGCGGTGCGGAAGCCCGGCCGATCGAGCGCGTCGGCCAGCGCGGTGGCCACCGTCTCGATCAGGCGCTGGTCCCAGCCCTGCTTGCGGGCCATCTCGAGCGCGGTGGCCAGCAGCGGCGCGATGGGATGCGATCGGGCGAGCCGCGTGAGCCAGGACGCGACGTCGTTGGTGGCCGCGGGCGAGATCTGCCCGGCGGCCCAGCGCGCGACGGAGCGGACCGCCGAGTCCAGGTCGTCCGGCTCGATCTGCGAGGCGCCGCGCGCGAGCAGATCGGCGAGATCGAAGCGGGAGATCTCGTCGATGACGTATTGCTTGGTGAGCACGCGGTCGCCCACCATGCTCCCGACCCGCTCGGCCATCAGCTCCCAGTTGGCCGGGATGAGCGCGGTGTGGGGGATCGGCAGCCCGAGCGGGCGCCGGAACAGCGCGGTGACCGCGAACCAGTCCGCCAGCCCGCCGACGATGCCGGCCTCCGCGATGGCGAGGATCCATCCGCCCCACCAGGTGCCCCGGAACGGAATGGCGGCCGCGGCGAGCGCGACGGCGGCCACCAGCACGAGGGAGGCGAGGCGCCGCTGGCGCGGCGGACGCCGGGTCTCGGAGGCGCGGGCGTCCACGTCCCTCAGCCTACTACGGCCGGTCAGATGACGACGAGCAACGGCGGTCAGCTCCAAGGAGTGCCGAGCAAGCTGATGGAGGCCGTCCCGGCATTTCGCGCAGACCAACGAGCGGAGTGGTCGGCGAGATGCAGGACGCGGCGAACCAACGTGCAGATCGTGACACGCAACATGGAACGGATACGCCTCGGCGGATCACGCGACGGGGGAGATCGAGCAGGCCACGAGCGGCCATGCCAGCCGCATGAAGGACGCTACGCGAAGTAGGCGCCGGCAGCGGTGCGCGCCGCGGCGGACCGCCGCGCTCGCGCGGCCGCCACGGCGACGAGATGCGCGGCCAGCGCCCGGTAGACGGCCGGGTTCGCCACCAGCGCCACGTGGGTGCCCGCCACCTCGACGTTGGTGTCGGGATCGTCGTTGACGCACACCCGCCAGTCGACGATGCCGTCGGTCCTCGTGTAGACCGCGACCTGCGGAACCGACGACGGGAAGGCGGACTCGAGGCCGGTCACCGCCGGGCAGCCGCAATGGCCGGTGAAGCAATCGGGCCGATCGTCACGCTGCAGGCGCTCGCGCACCCGATCGGAGACACGCAGCACCAGCGGGTGCGAGCGGATCCCCCGGAACGGCGCGCCCAGGGTCACGACCGACGCGACCAGCTCCGGGCGGCGCACCGCCACGGAGCGCGCGAGCAGGCCACCCAGGCTGTGGCCGACCAGATGGACGGGACGGCGGGTGGCCCCGCGCGCGGTCTCGGCGGTCTCGAGCAACCGACGCGAGAGTGTCTCCAGGCACTCCGCGTTGCGGCCGATGCGCGAGAGGAAGGGACGGTAGCCGAGGCGGCCGAGCCACCCGTACAGCTCGAGCAGATACCAGTCGGTTCCGAGAAAGCCGGGCACGAGCACCACCGCCGAGCCGTCACCGCGCGGCACGCCGATCCCGTAGAACACCGGGGACGCGCGTAACGCCAGCCAGTCGAGCCCGAAGAGGCTCTCGCGCCAGAGCGGCACCGATGCCGGCTGCTGATCCCGGGAAAACGATGGGGCCGGCGCCGTCGCCACGGCCCGATGCTATCACGACGGGCGCGGCGCCTTGCCTCGGTCGGGGCCGGTCCGCTACGATACTGACGATGCTCGCTGCGGTCCTGCGCGGTCCCCGCTCGCTGGATCTGGCCTCGGTGCCCACCCCCACGCCGGGCCCGACCGACGCGGTCATCCGGGTCAAGGCGGCCGGCCTCTGCGGCACCGACTACCGCATCTGGACGGGCGAGCGGCCGGTCCAGTATCCGCGGGTGATGGGCCACGAGTTCGTGGGCACGGTGGCCGCGGTCGGCGCCGAGGTCGGCACGCTCACGGTGGGCCAGACGGTCGCGGTGGAGCCCAACTACTCCTGCGGGGTGTGCCCGCTCTGCCGCGAGGGCAACCGCAATCTCTGCCTCTCGCGCGTGGCGGTCGGCATCGACGTCGACGGGGGCTTCGCGGAGCAGGCGACGGTGCCCGCGCGCTGCTGCTGGCCGGCACCGGATGGCCTCGCCGACGAGCGGCTGCTCCTCGCCGAGCCACTGGCGGTGGTGGTGCGCGCCATCGGCCGCGCCGAGCCGGTCGAGGGAGAGACCGCGGCGGTGCTTGGCCTCGGCTCGCTCGGGCTGCTCGCGGTGCAGGTCTTGAAGGCGCGCGGTGTGCGCGTGCTCGCGGTCGCGCGCTCCACGCGACGGCTTGGCCTGGCGCGCGAGCTCGGCGCCGACGCGGTGGCGCTCTCCGGTGCCGACGACGACACCGCCGCCGCGCGCGCGTTCTCGGGCCGTGAAGGCGTCGACACCGTGATCGAAACCGCGGGGACCGCTCCCGCGGTGGAGCAGGCGGTCAACCTGTGCCGGCCGGGAGGTCGGGTGGTGCTGACCGGCCTGCCGCACGAAGCGACGTCGCTGAACTTCTTCTGGGTGGTGCGGCGCGAGCTGCGGATCATCGGCTCGATGATCTACCAGGACGAGTTCCCCGAGGCGATGCGCCTCCTCGCGACCGGCGCGGTGCGGGTGGAGCGCCTCCTGTCCCAGACGTTTCCGCTCGATCGGATCGACGACGCCTTCCAGGCGCACCGCTCGCCGGACTCGATCAAGGTCGCGGTGATTCCGTAAGGCGGCGGCCGCCCGGGACCGCCCCTGTAAACGTCTGGATACGGGGAGGCGTCTGTTACCGGAACGGGAGGACACCGATGCGTGGAGCAGTCGTTGTCACCGGGCTGACGCTGGTGGTGCTGGCCGGGGCTGCGTGCTCGTCGGCTCCGCCACCGCGCCGCGCCGTGGAGGCCCCGGCGCCCGCTCCGGGTCCCGCGCCGTCGCTGACGTTGCCGGCCTCGCCGCTGTCCGAGGAGCAGCGCGTGCTGCATGCCCTCAATCGCCTGGGCTACGGGCCCCGGCCCGGCGACGTCGAGCGCGTGCGGCGCACGGGGCTGGCGGCCTACATCGAGCAGCAGCTCAGCCCGAGCCGCATCGCCGATCCCGCCGTCGATCAGGCGCTGACCGGCTACCCGGTGCTGGGCCAGAGCGCCGCCCAGCTCGTGCGCGACTACCCGCAGCTCAGCCCGCAGATACGGCAGCGCGTGGCCCAGGGCGAGATGAGCCGTCGAGACGTGATGGAGATGTACCCGCTCGAGCGCCGACCGGCGGTCATCACCAGCCAGATGCAGGCGGCGCGGATCGCGCGGGCGGTGCTGAGCGAGCGGCAGCTCGAGGAAGTGATGGTGGATTTCTGGTTCAATCACTTCAACGTCTACGCGCAGAAGGGCGCGGTGCGCTGGATGCTGCCGGCCTACGAGCGCGAGGCCATCCGTCCCCACGCGTTGGGCCGCTTCCGCGATCTGGTGCTGGCCACCGCGCGGCATCCCGCCATGCTCTTCTACCTCGACAACTGGCTCAGCACGCGCGCCGACCTCATGATCCGGCAAGGACCGAATGCGGGCCGGCGCATGGGCTTGAACGAAAATTACGCCCGCGAGCTCATGGAACTGCACACGCTCGGGGTGGACGGCGGCTACGGCCAGGAGGATGTCATCGAGGTGGCGCGCTGCTTCACCGGCTGGACGATCGACCGCCCGCAGCAGGGCGGCGGCTTTCTCTTCCGCCCGCAGGCGCACGACCGCGGCGCCAAGCGCGTGCTCGGCCAGACGATCCCCGCGGGCGGCGGCCTGCAGGACGGCGAGCGCGTCATCGACATCCTGACGCGCCATCCATCCACCGCGCGCTTCATCGCCACCAAGCTCGCCCGCCGGTTGGTGAGTGACGACCCGCCGTCGACTCTGGTCGACCGGGCGGCGGCCACGTTCCAGCGCACCGACGGGGACATCCGCGCGGTGCTCACCGCCATCGTGACCGCGCCCGAGTTCTGGTCGGCCGAGGCCTACCGCGCGAAGATCAAGACGCCGCTCGAGGTGGTCGCCAGCGCGATGCGAGCCCTCGACGGCCGCATCGCGCCGGCCGGCGCGTCCGAGGCGCCGGCCGGCGGCGTCGCGCTGGCGCGCGAGGTGGGCAAGCTGGGCGAGCCGCTCTACGAGGCGCAGCCGCCGACCGGCTACCCGGATCGCGCGGAGTCGTGGGTCAATACCGGCGCCCTGCTCGGCCGCATGAACTTCGCGCTCGGCCTGGCCCACAATCGCTTCCCGGGAGCGCGCGTCGATCTCGCTGGCTTGCTCGGCCCGGTCGATCGCCGCCGGCCCGATCAGGTGCTGGACCGCCTGCTCGCGGTCATCCTCAACGGCGAGGCCACGGCCCACACCCGCGCGGTGCTGGCCGCTCAGCTGGGGAGCCCCGAGATCACCCGCATCACCGCCTACGACCGGGTGCCGAAGGACACCGACGTGGAGAAGCTGACCGCGCTGGTCCTGGGCTCGCCCGAGTTCCAGAGGAGGTAGGCATGGCTCGATGCACGCGACGGTCCTTCATGAAGGGCGGGGCCCTCGCATTCCTCGCGCTCGGGAGCGCGCCGCGGTTCCTGCTCCGCTCCGCCCTCGCGCAGGAGCGGACGGGCAAGCCGAAGATCCTGATCGCGATCTTCCAGCGCGGGGCGGTGGACGGCCTCAGCATGATCGTGCCGCACGGCGACCCCGACTACTACGCCGCCCGCGGCGGCATTGCGATCGCGCGCCCGGCCGGCGGCGGGGCCGACACCACGATCGACCTGGACGGCTTCTTCGGGCTGCATCCGGCGCTGGCCCCGCTGAAGCCGCTCTGGGACGGCCGTCGGCTGGCGATCGTGCACGCGTGCGGATCGCCCGACGTCACCCGCTCCCACTTCGACGCGCAGGACTACATGGAGTCGGGCACGCCCGGGGTGAAGAGCACCGCGGACGGCTGGCTCGCCCGCGGCCTCGCCGCGATGCCGGCGCGCGAGGTCGCGTCGCCCTTCCGCGCCGTCTCGCTCGGCCCCGCCCTGCCCCGCGCGCTCCGCGGCGACGTGGGCGCGGTGGCCATGAACAGCGTGGCCGACTTCGACGTCAAGGAGGCCCCGGTGGTGATGGGCGGCGCGGGCGCGCGCCAGGGCTTCGAATCGCTCTACGAGCAGGGCGTGCGAGACCTGCTCTACGGCACCGGGCGGGAGACCTTCGACGCGGTGCAGATGCTCAAGGCCGCCGCGCCTCATCGCCTCGCGCCGGCCCACGGCGCCGTATACCCGCGCGGGCGCCTCGGCGAGAGCCTGCGTCAGATCGCGCAGCTCATCCGGGCCGACGTGGGCCTCGAGGTCGCATTCGCGGACGTGGGCGGCTGGGATACCCACGCCGGGCAGGGCAACGAAAGGGGCCAGCTCGCGTTCCGCCTCAAGGACTTCGCGGCCGGTCTCGCCGCGCTGGATCGCGATCTGGGCCCGCGGATGAGCGACGTGGTCGTGCTCACCATGTCGGAGTTCGGCCGCACGGTCCGCGAGAACGGCAACCGGGGCACCGATCACGGGCACGCCACCGCGATGCTGGTGCTCGGCGGCCCGGTGAAGGGCGGGCGCGTCTACGGCCGCTGGCCGGGTCTCCGGCGCGAGCAGCTCTACGAAGGCCGGGATCTGGCCGTCACCACCGATTTCCGGAGCCTGTTCACCGAGGTGGCGGTGAAGCACCTGGGCGCGCCTCCCGAGCCCCTGTTCCCGGCCTTCACGTCGAAGCCCTCCGCCTACCCGGGCGTGCTCGCGTAGGCGCGGCCGCGGCCGACGGCGCCGCGTGCCCCAGCCGCTCGCCGACGCGGCGCCCCTCTGCGACGAGCCGGGTCGCGAAGCGATCGGCGGCCGCCCCCCGGCGGAACCCGGTCCGGTAGAGCAGGGCCACCGAGAGCGCCGGGACGTCGGCCCGCTCCCAGCGCACGCGCTCCCGATCGATCTCGGTCACGGCCAGCGCCGGGGCCAGCCCGATGCCCAGACCCCCCGAGACGTAGGCGAGCAGCAGCGACACGCTCGGCACGTCGATGGTGGACACCGGCTGGATGCGCTCGCGCGCGAGATAGTCCTCGAGCAGCCGCCGGCCCTGGCTGCCCGCGCTCAGGCGAAGCAGCGGCTCGCGGGCGAGACGCTCGGTCAGCGGCGGCTGCGCGCGGCCGCGTCGCGGGCCGATCCAGACGAACGCCTGCTCGAAGAGGCGCTCGGCCTCGATCCCGCGCGGCGCCTCCTGGCCGGTCACCACCGCGCAATCGACCTCTCCCAGACCGACCAGTCGCGCGCCCTCGCGGGAATGGGTGGTGGCGATCTCGAAGCGCAGCCGCGGCTGCGGCTCGATCAGCTCGCGGAGGACCGGGACGAGCAGGGCGCGGCCGAGGTAGTCGCTGACCGCCACCCGCAGCGTTGCGGGTGGCCGCCCCGAGAGATCGGCGAGCTGGGCGAAGAGCGCCTCGGTCTCGGTGCTCAGCTGCAGGATACCGGGCAGGGCGGCCTCGCCCGCCGCGGTCAGGCGCACGCCGCGGCCGGCCCGCTCCAGGAGCCGGACGCCGAGATGGCTCTCCAGCTTGCGCACCTGCTGGCTGATCGCCGACGAGGTGCGGTGGTGCAGCCGGGCCGCCGCGCCCACCGAGCCGGTGCGGGCGACCGTCAGCAGGCTCAGGAGGGCCGGGAGGAGCGCGGCGTCTATCATTAGCGGATCTTACGGGACCGGGAAGAAGATTTCACTATACTTAACGATCTGACGGCGGCACACTCCCGGGCAACCGCTTCGATCCACGGAGGCTGCCATGGCGTCATCGCTGCTCGACAAGGTGTGGGACGCGCACACGGTGCGGACGCTCCCCTCGGGGCAGACCCAGCTGCTGATCGGTCTGCACCTGATCCACGAGGTCACCTCGCCGCAGGCCTTCCAGGCCCTGCGCGATCTGAACGTGCCGGTGCGCATGCCCGGGCGCACCTTCGCGACGCTCGATCACATCATCCCCACCACCGCCCAGCAGCGGCCGTTCAAGGACGAGGTGGCCGAGGAGATGACGGTCCATCTCGTGCGCAACTCGGAGCAGAGCGGGGTGTCCCTGTTCGGTCTCGACAGCGGCCGGCAGGGCATCGTCCACGTGATCGGCCCCGAGCTGGGGCTCACCCAGCCCGGCATGACCATCGCGTGCGGGGACAGCCACACCGCCACCCACGGCGCGGTCGGGGCCATCGCCTTCGGCATCGGCACGAGCCAGGTGCGCGACGTGCTGGCCACGCAGTGCCTGGCCATGGCCAAGCCGAAGCTGCGCCAGGTGCGGGTGGACGGCGCGCTGAGCCGGGGCGTCTACGCCAAGGACGTGATCCTGGCGATCATCCGCACGCTCGGGGTGAACGGGGGCGTCGGGTACGCGTACGAGTACGCGGGCCCGGTCGTGGACGGCATGACCATGGAGGAGCGCCTCACCCTCTGCAACATGTCCATCGAAGGGGGGGCCCGCTTCGGCTACGTCAACCCCGATCAGACCACCGTCGACTACTTGCGCGGGCGCCAGTATGCGCCGCAGGGCGCCGCATTCGAGCGCGCGACCGCGTGGTGGAAGGGCGTGGCCTCGGACCCGGAGACGCGCTACGACGACGTCAAGCGGCTCGACGGCGCCGCGATCCCGCCGATGGTGACCTGGGGCATCAATCCCGGCCAGTCGGTGGGCGTGGGCGACTGCATCCCCAGCCCGGAGTCGGCGCCCGAGCAGGAGCGCGCGACCTATCGCGAGGGCCTCGCCCACATGGGCTTCGAGGCGGGCCAGCCCATCGCCGGGGCGAGGATCGACGTGGTCTTCATCGGCTCGTGCACGAACTCGCGCATCTCCGACCTGCGGGTCGCCGCCGCGGTGGCCAAGGGGCACCGGGTGGCGAAGAGCGTCCGGGCCATCGTGGTGCCTGGCTCGCAGCAGGTGGCCAAGGCCGCCGAGGCCGAGGGCCTCCACGAGATCTTCCGCGAGGCCGGCTTCGAATGGCGCAACGCGGGCTGCTCGATGTGTCTCGGCATGAACGACGACAAGCTGCGAGGGCGGGAGATGAGCGCCTCGACCAGCAACCGGAACTTCATCGGGCGCCAGGGGAGCCCGACCGGGCGGACCTTGCTGATGAGCCCGGCGATGGCGGCCGCGGCGGCCCTGAACGGCGCGGTCACCGACGTGCGGCAGATGCTGCAACCGGCTGGCGCGGAGGCGGCGCGATGAGCGAGAGCGCGCGGCGGCAGGTGGCGGGACGAGGCATTCCGGTGCCGGGCAACGACATCGACACCGATCGGATCATCCCGGCGCGGTTCCTCAAGACGGTGACCAACGAGGGGCTGGGCCTGCACGCCTTCGAGGACGCGCGCAAGCACGATCCCGAGCATCCGTTCAACCAGAAGGCGTACGAAGGGGCCTCGGTGCTGGTGGCCGGCCTGAACTTCGGCTGCGGCTCCTCGCGCGAGCACGCGCCCGAGTCCCTCAAGCAGTGGGGCATCCGCGCCATCGTCGGCGGTTCGTTCGCCGAGATCTTCTTCGGCAACTGCACCATGCTCGGCATCCCGTGCATGTCCATCGACAACGACGACGTGCTCTGGCTGCAGCGGGCGGTGGGCCGCGATCCGCGGCAGAGCGTGACGGTGGACGTGGAGAAGCAGGAAGTGCGCGTCGGCGACCGCGTGATCAGGGGGCGGATCCCGGACGGGGCCCGCAACCACCTGGTCTCGGGGGCGTGGAACGCCACCGGGGTGCTGCTCGAGGCGGGCGACGCCATCGAGGCCACCGCGAAGCGCCTGCCGTACATCAGCGGCTTCTAGTCCGGGCCCCCGGGTCGTGGCCCCGCGCGCGTCGAGCGTTCGCACGCCCTCGCTCGAGATCGCCTACGAGGAGCAGGGCCCGTCGGACGGCGCACCGGTGATCCTGCTTCACGGCTTCCCCGACGACGTGCGCGCGTGGGACGGGGTGGCGGCTCCCCTGGCCGCCGAGGGCCGCCGGGTGCTGGTGCCGTACCTGCGCGGCTACGGCCCGACGCGCTTCCTCGACCCGGCCGCGCCGCGCATGGCCCAGCAGGCCGCGATCGGCCAGGATCTGCTCGACTTCATGGACGCCCTCGGGCTCGAGCGGGCGAGCCTGGCCGGCTACGACTGGGGCGGACGCGCGGCCTGCATCGTCGCGATCCTGGCGCCGCGGCGGGTGCGCGCGCTGGTCACCATCGGCGGCTACAACGTGCAGAACACGCTCCGGCCCTCCGCTCCGGCCTCGGCCGAGGAGGAGCGCGCCTACTGGTACCAGTGGTACTTCAACACCGAGCGCGGCCGGGCCGGGCTCGAGGCCAACCGCCGCGACATCTGCCGGCTCCTCTGGCGCGAATGGTCGCCGGGCTGGCGCTTCGACGAGGCGACGTTCGATCGCACCGCGGTCGCCTTCGACAATCCCGACTTCGTGCCGGTGGTGATCCACTCCTACCGACACCGGCACGGCAACGCCGCCGGCGATGCGCGCTTCGACCCGATCGAGCGCCGCCTGGCCGAGCGGCCGCGGATCGAGGTCCCCACCGTCATCCTGCACGGCCGCGACGATGCGGTCGACCGGCCGCGCCGCTCCGAATCCCACGTCGGGCTGTTCCCGGACGGCACCGAGCGGCGCGTGGTGGCGGACGCCGGCCACTTCATGCCGCGCGAGCAGCCCGGCGCGGTGGCGGACGCCGTCCGCTCGCTCCTGGCCCGCACCCGATAGACCGCCGCCATGTGGCTCGTCCTCGCGCTGGTGGCCGCGCTGTGCCAGGTGCTGCGCAACACGGTGATGAAGCGCCTCGGCCACTCGCTCGACGAGTACATCAACGTGTGGGGCCGGTTCACCTTCCTGCTCCCGTTCGCGGCCGCCTTCGTGCTCTGGAAGGGCGTGCCGGAGATCAAGCCCGGCTTCTACCTGGCCTGCGCGTGCTTCGCGGTGAGCCAGACCATCTCCACCATGGCGCTGTCCAAGGCGCTCAAGCTCTCCGACATCTCGATGGTCACCGCGCTGTGGAAGGTCAGCCTGCTCGTGCTGGTCGTCCTCGGCTACTTCACCCTGAAGGAGCGGCCGACCCTGCTCGGGATCGTCGGCATCCTGATCAGCATGGCCGGGGTCTACCTGCTCAACGTCCACCGCGCCCACATCGCGTGGTGGGCTCCGCTCGCGGTGCTCTTCACCGACCGGGGCATGCGCTACTCGCTGCTCGCCGCGCTGTTCTTCGCGCCCTCGGTGGTCACCATCAAGTGGGCGATGCAGTGCTCGGACCAGTACATGGGCACCCTGGGAGGCTACGTGGCCGCGAGCCTGCTGGTCACCCCGATCGTGCTCAAGACCTCGCGCCGGCGCTTCGCGGAGGTCCCGCGCTACTGGAAGGCGTTCGTCAGCTTCGGTCTCTTCGCCTCGCTCACCACCGTGAGCCAGGGCACCGCCTATCTCATGACGCTGTCGTCGTACGTGGAGGCGGTCAAGCAGGTCGAGATCCTGTTCGCGATGGCGATCGGAGTGATTCTGTTCCACGAGAAGCAGAGGGTGCGCGACATCGCGCCGGGCGCGGTCGTGATGCTGGCGGGGGTGGCGCTGCTGAGCCTGGCCGGCTAGAGCTCCGGCCGCTTGCCGTGGGTGGCCCGCACCACCGTCTTGATGCCCCCGCGCACCGTGAAGTCGCCCACCACCTCGATCCAGCGCGGCGCGGCCGCGGCCACGAAGTCGTCGAGGATGCGGTTGGTCACGTCCTCGTGGAAGGCGCCCTCGTTGCGATACGACCAGATGTAGAGCTTGATCGACAGGAGCTCGAGGAGCCGCTGGTCCGGCACGTAGCGGACCCGGATGGTCGCGAAGTCGGGCTGCCCGGTGCGCGGGCAGATGCAGGTGAACTCGGGGATCTCGAGGCTCACCTCGTAGTCACGGTCCGGGTGCGGATTCGGGACGACCTCGAGGCTCTTCGACGGCCGGGTGGGCATGGATGGACGCTACCGCACCGTCTCCCGGGCGGTCAAGCGTGCCTCAGCGCCGAACCGTGAGCCCGATCCCGGCCGCGACCATCAGGGTGGAGAGCAGCAGCAGGGGACTCAGGCGGTCGCCGGTCACCGCGGCCGCGATGAGCACCCCGAAGAGCGGCGTGGTGAGCGAGCAGGTGGCCAGCGCGCTGGCCAGGTACTTCTGGTAGAGGTACGAGTTCACGATGAAGTTGAATCCGGCGATGACGACGCCCTGGTAGAAGAGCGAGGTGGCCAGCGCGCCGGTGTAGCGGGTCGGCGTTCCACTCTCGAAGAGCAGGCTCGCGAGCAGGAAGCACGCGCTGCCGATCGCGGACTGGAAGACCAGCAGCTTGATCGGATCGAGCCTCTGCACCGCCTTCGCCATGTACACCACGCGCTCGCCGAGCAGCACCGCGCTGCCCGCCACGATCAGGTCACCGACCAGGGTCGCGCTGTGGAAGGAGAACTCGCGGGCGAAGAGCAGCACGATCCCCGCGTAGGCGACGAGGACGCCGGCCAGCTTGGCGGGAGTCAGGCGATCGCCCGGGATCATGAAGTGGGCGAGCACCACCGCGTGCACCGCGTAGGAGTTGAGCAGGACCGCGCCGTGGGCGGCGGAGGTGAGCCCGATGCCCACGTTCATCGTGCCGATCTGGATCGAGAAGATCACGCCGAGCGAGATCAGCACGCGCCACTCGCCGGGCCCCACCGCGAAGACGCCGCGGTGCCGCGTCCACCGCGCGTAGGCCAGGATCGCGAGCGCGCCGAGCACGAAGCGGAACAAGGCGAGGCGCAGCGGCGGCGCGTCGGCGAGACCGACCTTCACCGCGACCGGATTGCCGCCCCACATGGCGGCGAGGAGGAGGGCGGTGGAGGCGCCGCGCCAGTCGAGGGGACGGAGCGAGGGCACTAGCAGCCGCGCGCGCGGCGCCGGAGGACGGCCATGTCGGGCGCTATGGTAGCATGGCCTGCGATGAAGATCGGTCTGGTCGGACTCCCCAAGAGCGGGAAGACCTCGTTGTTCAACCTGCTGACCGGCTCGAGCGTGGCCACCTCGTCGTTCGGCACCGCGCGCGGCGAGATGCACGCGGGCATCGCGCGCGTGCCCGACGCGCGGGTGGATCGCCTCACCGCGATGTTCAAGCCGAAGAAGACGACCTTCGCCACCTTCGAGGTGGTGGACCTCGCCGGCTTCGCGAAGGGCGAGCGCCAGGGCCTGGAGGCCAAGGAATTCCGCAACGCGGACGCGCTGCTCCACGTGGTGCGCGCGTTCGCGGATGCCGCCGGCACCGCCGCGGATCCGGCGGGTGACATCGACGACCTGGAGACCGAGCTGATCCTCGCCGATCTGGAGGTGGTGGAGCGGCGACTGGAGCGGCTCGAGGCGCAGCTCAAGAAGAAGCGCACCGACGCCGACGCGCACGAGCAGGCGATCCTGCTGAAGGTCACGCCCGGGCTCGAGGCGGGGCGGCCGATCCGGGCGATGGGACTCGCGGACGAGGAGGCGCGGGCCCTCCGGGGCTTCACCTTCCTTTCCCAGAAGCCGATCCTGCACTGCCTGAACCTCTCCGAGAAGGAGATCGCGCGCGGCCAGGGGCTCGCGGCGAGCTTCGGGCTCGAGGCGGTGGCCCAGCGGCCGGCGACGCGACTCGGCTGGGTGTCGGCGGTGATCGAGGCCGAGGTCGGCCAGCTCGAAGGCCCGGAGCAGGCCGCGTTCCTCGCCGATCTGGGACTCACCGAGCCGGCGATCCGTCGCGTCCTCGAGGACTGCTACGCCCTGCTCGGGCTGATCTCGTTCTTCACGGTCGGCGAGGACGAGGTGCGGGCGTGGTCCATTCCCCGGGGCACGCGCGCCCAGGACGCGGCGGGCGCGATCCACTCGGACATCGCGCGCGGCTTCATCCGGGCCGAGGTGGTGGGCTACGACGATCTGCTCGCGGTCGACGGCTCCATGGCCGCCGCGCGCGAGCGTGGCCGGCTACGGCTCGAGGGCAAGGACTACGAGGTGCAGGACGGCGAGATCTGCCACTTCCGCTTCAACGTCGCCAAGTAGGGCGAGGTGCAGCCGAAGGCGAGCCGAGCGAATAAGTAAAGACGGTTACGGTGTATGCGCCTGGCGCTTAGTCGGTAACCTCTCCCCCGCGGCCCGGATGCGGCATGAGAGCGCGGTCCACCGGGTCGCGCGGCTACTGTGGGCGGAGGAAGCCGAGGCGAGGCACGCCGCCGAGGGACTTGGCGATCGCCACGAGCGTCGCGTCGGAGGTGCCGACCGGCAGCACGCAGCCGGCGCCCAGGATGAGGCCGCGGCCGTCCACCTGCGCGATCGCGTCGCGCACCTCGGCCTGGGTGTCCTCGACGCTGCCGTCCTTCAGCGGTCCCCACTGGTCGAGGCCGCCGATCACCGCGCCGGGGACCCGCGCGAGGCCGTCTCGCAGTGACGGCCCGGCGCGGCGGTCGTCCCAGTTCCAGGCGTGCGCGGGGAGGCTGGCGAGCCGCTCGAACATCAGCCGCTCGCCGTGGCCATGCACGATCGTGAGCTTCGACTTCGCCTGCACCGCCTCCAGGATGCGCCGATCGTACGGCTCGCCGAAGCGTCGGTACTCCTCCTCGGTGTGGAAGGTCGTGCTCGCGGCCTGGATGGAGTAGAAGAAGCCCTCGGCGCCCTCGCGGAAGCACGCTTCGGCGAAGGCCAGGATGGTCTCGGTGATCGCCTCGAGCGCGTCGCTGACCGCCTGCGGATTCTCCTTGAGATCGTAGGCCAGCCGGTCGCCGGATAGCTTGCGGGCCAGCGAGAGCGGGCTGAACACCGTCGGCAGCGTCGAGCAGTCCGCTCGGCGGTCCACCACGCAGCGGATGATGGTCTCGAGATGCGACGCCCACGCGGTGGACTCCATCTTCACCGGCCGGATCTTCCGCCAGTCATCATGGGTGTTGACCGCGTGGCGCACGCAGGCGCGGTGCCCGTCGGCCAGCACCTCGTCGCCCTCGACGCAGCCCCAGTCCTCCACCGCGTAGCCGCCGGTGGGGGTGACCTTGAGGAAATCGGACTGGTAGCGCTCGTGGAAGCGCAGCGTGGACTGCGCCAGCGCCGCCGCGTTGCGGTCGACGTCGGGGAAGTGGCGCCAGAAGGCGTAGGGGGGCCGGTCGGTCGGCTGCCGCTTCAGCGCGGCCTGCACGCGCTCGAACTTGGTCATTCGCTCGTCTCCGTCAGCCTTCGAACACCAGCTCGCCGTCGCGCACCGCCGGGCGCCCGCCTTCGGCGAGGGCTTCGAAGCGGACCATCGGGCCATCGGCCGACGCCACCGGTTCACCGCCGCGGACGGTGAGTCGCGAGGGCAGCCGCACCATCGCGCCGAAGCGGCACGCGATCGAGCGCACCGGCGTGGCGGCGCCGCGCGGGTCGCGGCGCAGCGTCTGCGAGATCGCCAGGGCGAGCGTCGCGGTGCCGTGGAGGATGATGTCGGGCAGGCCCGCTCCGAGGGCCACCGCGCGATCGGTGTGGATCGGATTCCAGATGCGGGCGCACTCGGTGTACACGTGCGCGAGGGTGGCCGGGATGGGGATCTCGGTGGACCAGCTCCCGGACCACCCCTCACCCTGCCCTCTCCCCGCAGGGGAGAGGGTGGGGGAGGCGGGGTCGCAGTCGACGCCGAGGTAGAGGGAGCCGTAGTCGGTCATGCTGACGGGGTGTCCGGCGGAGTCCACCGTCTCCATGCGCAGGACCATGTAGGCACCGGGCGCGCGCCGCTCGAGCGCGGCCACCGTCGCGGTGGTGGAGAGGCGATCGCCGGCCCGCGGCGGCCGATGCAGGACGACGCGATGGGTCGCGTGCACGCCGCGCACCGCGATCTCGTCGGAGAGCGCCTTGGCGCGAAGATCGAGCGCCAGCGGCCACTCGTAGCACACCGGGAAGAGTGGGTGGGCGAGGATGCCTCCGGGGCGCGTGGTGTCGAAGTATTCCGGTGCATCCTCGCCGAGGGCGGCCGCGTAGGCCATCAGCCAGCGCGCGTCGATCTCCTGCTCGCGCGGCCCGACCTTCGTGCCGACGCTGGAGGCGGGGATGTGCACGGAAGACCCCTCACCCCGCCCTCTCCCCGGAGGGGAGAGGGGGGCGGGGGAAGTTCATGGAGTCGACGAAGATAGTCTCGAAGTCGGGATGCGCGGCGAGCGAGACGTGCTCGATGCGCCGGGCGATGGCCGCGGCCCGCGCCCTCTCGGCCTCGGAGACCAGCGCGAGCTGGGCGCCGAGTGCGGCCGCGTTGCCGACGTAGCGGACGCGGTGCTCGGGCAGGCCGGGCGGGATCAGGCCGATCCGCAGCGCGCTCCGCACCGAGAGATAGTTGCCGAAGCCGCCCGCCAGCATCAACTCGTCGACCCGCTCGGTGGGCACGGAGGCCACGTGCTGGAGCATCGCGACGCCCGAGGCGATCGCGCCCTTGCAGAGCTGGACCTGGCGGATGTCGTCCTGGGTGATCGTCAGCTCGCGCTCGGCACCCTGCTCACCCACCCGGGCGATGACGACGAGCCGCTCCTCGCCGCGCATCTCCACCCGCGAGCGGATCGGAGCGGGCAGGTGATCGCGCCCGTCGACGTCGATGAGGCCGGTCCAGTCGACCACGCCGAGATCGAGCAGCGCGGCGACCGCGTCGACGAGGCCGGAGCCGCAGAGCCCCTGGGCGGCGCCGTCGCCGATGGCGTGGAGCCGGAGGTCGCCGTCCGCCACCCAGACGCGGTCGATGGCTCCGATGGCCGCGCGCATGCCGTGGCGGATCTGCGCTCCCTCGAGCGCCGGGCCGGCGGGGGCCGAGCAGGCCCAGAGATGCTCGCGCGAGCCCAGCACCACTTCGCCGTTCGTGCCGATGTCCACCACGATGCGGAGCGAGGGCGACTCGTCGATGCGCGTGGCCAGCGCCGCCGCCACCGCATCGGCGCCCACGAAGCCCGCGACGATGGGCAGCAGGCAGACCACGGTCTCCGGGGGCAGCTTCAGGAACAGGTCGCGCGCGGGCAGCGTGAGGGGATGGCGCATGACCGGCGCGTACGGGGCCAGGCCGACGTGCGAGGGATCGATGCCGAGCAGCAGGTGGTGCATGCAGGTGTTGCCGACGATCACCACCTTGTAGATCCACTTGGCGAGCACTCCGGACTCGCGGGTGATCTGCTCGATGTGCTGGTTGAGCAGGCCGATGATGCGGGTCTGCAGCTTGCGCAGGTTGCCCGGGTCGAACTGGGCGAAGGCGATGCGTGACATGAGATCGCCGCCGAACACCGCCTGCGGGTTGAGGCTCGACACCGCGGCCATCTGCTCGCCGGACTCGAGCTCCATCAGCGTTGTCACCACGCTGGTGGTGCCGATGTCGATCGCGAGGCCGAACTGGTGCAGCGCGGTGTCGCCGGCCTCGACCGCGAGGAGGCGACCGCCGAACGTGGTGACGGTCACCTCCGCGTCGCGGTCACGCAGCGTCGCGGGCAGCGTCTTGAGCAGCGAGGGCGGGACCGCGTCGACCGCGTCGCCGGTCGCGGCCAGCAAGGCCTCCAGGTCCGACGTCTGCAGGTGCTCGTCCTTGGGCAGGGCCACGTGGACAACTCGCTTGCGGATGCCCGCGTCGATCGAGATGGGCGTGGGCGCCCCCTCCGGCCGCTCCCCGCCCAGGATCTGGAAGGTGGTCTCGTCGAGCGGCGGCGCGATCTGCACCGTGACCGGCTCGGTCACCGGCCACTGGCACGAGAGA
>Ga0209966_1000040_pt1 | contig 54404 bp, 51 predicted proteins | sample RhisoiCoNPM_FD_187575 | JGI IMG/M metagenome (GOLD analysis project Ga0209966, IMG submission 187575) | Arabidopsis thaliana rhizosphere microbial communities from the Joint Genome Institute, USA, that affect carbon cycling - Rhizosphere... | ecosystem: Host-associated > Plants > Roots >... | reverse complement strand
CCTGGCCGGCCGGGCGGCCTTCTATTCGAAGGCCGAGCTGAAGCTGGACACCAGCGTCCAGCCGCTGGATGCGAGCTTCCGCGCGCTGCGCGGCCTCGTCCGGGAGGCGCTGGCGCTGCCGGCTTGACGCGCGGGCTTGACGCAGTAGAGTGCATGCACTATGATGCATTTCATCGTATCGATGAATTGCACTATCGTGCATCAATGAAGGAGCCGCCCCGATGACCGCGCCCGTCGACTACCAGACCCATCCGTCCCGGTACCGCCACTGGAAACTGAAGTTTGAAGGTCCGGTCGCCACCCTGGCGATCGACATCGACGAGGCCGGCGGCCTGCGTCCCGGCTACAAGCTCAAGCTCAACAGCTACGACCTCGGCGTCGACATCGAGCTCAACGACGCCCTCAACCGCATCCGCTTCGAGCATCCCGAGGTGCGCGCGGTCGTCGTCACCAGCGCGAAGGAGAAGGTGTTCTGCTCGGGCGCCAACATCTTCATGCTCGGCGTCTCCAGCCATGCCTGGAAGGTGAACTTCTGCAAGTTCACCAACGAGACGCGCAACGGCATCGAGGACTCGTCGCAGCACTCGGGCCTGAAGTTCCTGGCCGCCGTCAACGGCGCCTGCGCCGGCGGCGGCTACGAGCTGGCGCTGGCCTGCGACGAGATCATCCTGGTCGACGACCGTTCGAGCGCCGTCAGCCTGCCCGAGGTGCCGCTGCTCGGCGTGCTGCCGGGCACCGGCGGCCTGACCCGCGTGACCGACAAGCGCAAGGTGCGGCATGACCTGGCCGACATCTTCTGCACCAGCGTCGAGGGCGTGCGCGGCCAGCGGGCCAAGGATTGGCGGCTGGTCGACGACATCGCCAAGACGGCCGCTTTCGCGCAGAAGGTGCAGGAGCGGGCCCTCCAGCTCGCGCAATCGAGCAGCCGGCCGGCCGGCGCGAAGGGCGTCGAGCTCACGCCGCTGGAGCGCACGATCGAGGCCGATGCGCTGCGCTACCGCCATGTGACCGTCGAGATCGACCGTGCCAAGCGCACCGCCAGCCTCACCGTCAAGGCGCCCATCGGCGCCCAGCCGACCGATGTGGCCGGCATCGAGGCCGCCGGTGCCGCCTGGTACCCGCTGGCGATGGCCCGCGAGCTCGACGACGCGATCCTCTCGATGCGCGGCAACGAGCCCGAGATCGGCACCTGGCTGATCAAGTCCGAAGGCGACGCCGCCGCGGTGCTGGCGATGGACGCGACGCTCGAGGCCCATGCCGACCATTGGCTGGTCCGCGAGACCATCGGCCTGCTGCGCCGCACCTTCAGCCGCATCGACATGTCCTCGCGCAGCCTGTTCGCGCTGATCGAACCCGGCTCCTGCTTCGCCGGCAGCTTCCTGGAGCTGGCGCTGGCCTGCGACCGCAGCTACCACCTGGCGCTGCCCGACGACGAGGCGCGTGCGCCGAAGATCACCGTGGGCGCGGCCAACTTCGGCCGCTACCCGATGGCCACCGGCCAGAGCCGGCTCGGCCGCCGCTTCTACGACGAAGCGCCGGCGCTGGCCGCGGTGCGCGCGAAGCTCGGCCTGCCGCTCGACGCCGATGCCGCCCACGCGCTCGGCCTTGTGACCGCCAACCCGGACGACATCGACTGGGCCGACGAGGTCCGCATCGCGATCGAGGAGCGCGTCGCGATGAGCCCCGACGCGCTGACCGGCATGGAAGCCAACCTGCGCTTCAACGGCACCGAGACGATGTGGACCCGCGTGTTCGGCCGCCTGACCGCCTGGCAGAACTGGATCTTCCAGCGCCCCAACGCCGTCGGCGACAAGGGCGCGCTCAAGGTCTACGGCACCGGCGAGAAGGCCCAGTTCGACTGGCACCGCGTCTGACCCATCTCACTTCCCAAGCAGTACACCGAGGAACCGACATGTCCGCGATCAACTACAGCGAGAAGATCCCCAACAACGTCAACCTGGCCGAGGACCGCACGCTGCAGCGCGCGCTCGAGCAGTGGCAGCCCAACTTCATCAGCTGGTGGGACGACATGGGCCCGGACGGCTCGACCGACTACGACGTCTACCTGCGCACGGCGGTCAGCGTCGATCCGCAGGGCTGGGCCAGCTTCGGCCACGTCAAGATGCGCGACTACCGCTGGGGCATCTTCCTGAACCCGGGCGACGCCAACCGCGAGATCCACTTCGGCGACCACAAGGGCGAGAAGGCCTGGACCGACGTGCCCGGCGAGCACCGCGCCAACCTGCGCCGCATCATCGTCACGCAAGGGGATACCGAGCCGGCCTCGGTCGAGCAGCAGCGCCACCTCGGCTTGACTGCGCCGAGCATGTACGACCTGCGCAACCTGTTCCAGATCAACGTGGAAGAGGGCCGCCACCTGTGGGCGATGGTCTACCTGCTGCACAAGCACTTCGGCCGCGACGGCCGCGAGGAAGCCGAGGCGCTGCTCGACCGCCGCAGCGGCGACGAGAACAATCCGCGCATCCTCGGCGCGTTCAACGAAGCGACGCCTGACTGGCTGAGCTTCTTCATGTTCACCTACTTCACCGACCGCGACGGCAAGTTCCAGCTCTGCGCGCTGGCCGAGAGCGCCTTCGACCCGCTGGCCCGCACGACCAAGTTCATGCTGACCGAGGAAGCGCACCACATGTTCGTCGGCGAGAGCGGCGTGTCGCGCGTGATCCAGCGCACCTGCGCCGCGATGAACGAGCTGAAGACCGACGACGTCGGCAAGCTGCGAGCCGCCGGCGTGATCGACCTGCCGACGATCCAGCGCTACCTGAACTTCCACTACAGCGTGACGATCGACCTGTTCGGTGCCGACCAGTCGAGCAATGCCGCCACCTTCTACTCCTCGGGCCTGAAGGGCCGATTCGAGGAAGGCAAGCGCACCGACGACCATGTGCTGAAGGGCCAGACCTACAAGGTGCTCGAGGTGCAGAACGGCCAGCTGGTCGAGAAGGAAGTGCCGATGCTCAACGCGCTCAACGAGGTGCTGCGCGACGACTACATCAAGGATTCGGTCGCCGGCGTCGAGCGCTGGAACAAGGTGATCGAGAAGGCGGGCATCCCCTTGCGGCTCAAGGTGCCGCACAAGGCCTTCCACCGCAACATCGGCGCGCTCGCCGGCGTCAAGGTGTCGCCCGAGGGCCGGCCGGTCAGCGAGGCCGAGTGGAAGGAGAAGGTCGCGCAGTGGCTGCCGACCGACGACGACCGAGCCTTCGTCGCGAGCCTGATGGGCCGCGTGGTCGAGCCGGGCAAGTTCGCCAACTGGATCGCGCCGCCGGTGATGGGCATCAACCGCCAGCCGGTGGACTTCGAGTACGTCCGCTTCAACTGACAGATGCCTCGATGAACGCTGTCGTTGAGTCCGGGGTCATCAGGCAGCACCTGATCGACCCCGAGATCTGCATCCGCTGCAACACCTGCGAGGCGACCTGCCCCGTGGGGGCGATCACCCACGACGACCGCAACTACGTCGTCCGGGCCGAGGTCTGCAACAGCTGCATGGCCTGCATTTCGCCGTGCCCGACTGGCTCGATCGACAACTGGCGCACGGTGCCGGTGGTGCGCGCGTATTCGATCGAAGAGCAGCTCGGCTGGGACGAGCTGCCCGCCGAGCTGAGCGCCGACGAGCTGGCGGCCGAGGGCGTGACTGATCTCGCGCCCGAGGCTCCGCCTGCGCCCGCCACCGCACCCGTCGAGGCCGGCACCGAGCCGGCGTTCAGCTCGGCGCAGGTCGGCGCGACGCTGCCGCCCTGGTCGGCTGCTCACGCCTACACCAACCTCTACGGCCCCAAGGCCGCCGAGAAGTCCCTCACCGCGACCGTGGTCGGCAACGTGCGCGTCACCGAGGTCGGCAAGGACTACGACACCCACCACATCGTGCTCGACTTCGGCGCGATGCCCTTCCCGGTGCTCGAAGGCCAGTCGATCGGCGTCCTGCCGCCGGGCACCGACGACAAGGGCCGCCCGCACCACGCGCGCCAGTACAGCATCGCGAGCCCGCGCAACGGCGAGCGTCCGGGCTACAACAACGTCTCGCTGACGATCAAGCGCGTGCTCGAGGACCACCAGGGCCGGCCGGTGCGCGGCGTCGCGAGCAACTACATGTGCGACCTGCAGGTCGGCGACAAGGTGCAGGTGATCGGCCCCTTCGGCACGAGCTTCCTGATGCCCAACCACCCGCGTTCGAGCATCGTGATGATCTGCACCGGCACCGGCTCGGCGCCGATGCGCGCGATGACCGAATGGCGTCGCCGCCTGCGGCAGAGCGGCAAGTTCGAGGGCGGCAAGCTGATGCTCTTCTTCGGCGCGCGCACGAAGGAGGAACTGCCTTACTTCGGGCCGCTCACCAACTTGCCGAAGGACTTCATCGACATCAACCTCGCGTTCTCGCGCACGCCCGATGCGCCCAAGCGCTACGTGCAGGACCTGATGCGCGAGCGCGCCGCCGACCTCGGGCCGCTGCTGAAGGAGGCGTACTTCTACGTCTGCGGCCTGAAGGCAATGGAGGAGGGCGTGGTGCTCGCGCTGCGCGACATCGCCCAGCAGGCCGGCCTGCACTGGGACGACACCGCCGCGGCGCTGAAGCGCGAGGGCCGGCTGCACCTGGAGACCTATTGATGACGGCCGAGACCCTGAAGCTGGTGCGGCGGGCCCCCGGCGTCGCGCAGGTGACGATGGCGCGCCCCGACAAGTTCAACGCCTTCGACGAGGCGATGATCGGCGAGCTCGACGCCGCTTTCGCGGCGCTGGCCGACGACCCCGAGGTGCGCGTCATCGTGCTGGCCGGCGAGGGCCGGCACTTCAGCGCCGGCGCCGACCTGAACTGGATGCAACGCGCCAGCACCGCCAGCGAGGACTGGAACCTCGCCGACGCGCGGCGCTTCGCGCTGATGCTCGCGCGCATCGAGTCCTGCCCCAAGCCGACCGTCGCGCGCGTGCAGGGCGCAGCGCTCGGCGGCGGCGTCGGTCTGGCCTGCGCCTGCGACATCGCGATCGCCGCCGAGGGTGCGAGCTTCTCGGTCAGCGAGGCCCGGTTCGGCATCCTGCCGGCGGTGATCGGCCCCTACCTGGTCAACGCCGTCGGCCGCCGGCAGGCGCGGCGGCTCGCGCTGACGACCACGCGCATCGGCACTGCCGAGGCGCTGGCGATCGGGCTGGTCCAGCAGGTCGTCGTCGCCGACACGCTCGACACCGCGGTCGACACGGTGGTTGCCGAGTTGCTGGCCGGCGGGCCGCATGCGCAGCGCGAGATCAAGGAACTCTATGCCCGGCTCGAGCCGGGCGAGGTGACGCCCGAGGTGCGCGAGCTCACCGCCCGCACCATCGCCCGCGTGCGCGGCAGCGACGAGGCGCGCGAGGGCTTTGCCGCCTTCCTCGGCAAGCGGCCGGCGAACTGGATTCCCCGATGAGCGCGGCGAAGCTGACGCAGGCGCCGGTGCTCGTGATCGGCGCCGGCATCATGGGCGCCGGCATCGCGCAGGTCGCGGCGCAGGCCGGGCATCGCGTGATGCTGTTCGACGCGCGCGAAGGCGCGGCGGCCGAGGCGCGCGCGAAGCTCGCCGCGACGCTCGACGGCCTGGTCGCCAAGGGCAAGCTGGCGGCGGACGCGGCGCAGGCGAGCCTGGCCCGCATCGTGCCGGTCGCGCGGCTCGAGCAAGCGGGCGACGCGCGGCTCGCCGTCGAGGCCATCGTCGAGCAGCTCGACGCCAAGCGCGCGTTGCTCGCGCAGCTCGAAGCGGTGCTCGCATCCGACGCGGTGCTGGCGACCAACACCTCGTCGATCTCGGTCACGGCGCTCGCCAAGGGGATGCAGCATCCCGGCCGCCTGGTCGGCATGCACTTCTTCAACCCGGTGCCGCTGATGAAGCTGGTCGAGGTCGTCTCGGGCCTGCACACCGAGCCGGCGGTCGCCGAGGCGATCTTCGAGCTGTCGGCGCGCTGGGGCAAGGTGCCGGTGCACACGCGCTCGACGCCGGGCTTCATCGTCAACCGCATCGCACGCCCCTATTACGCCGAGACGCTGGCGCTGCTGCAGGAGCAGGCCGCCACCCCGCAGGTGCTCGACGCCTGCCTGAAGGCGGCGGGCTTTCGCATGGGGCCCTGCGAGCTGATGGACCTGATCGGCCACGACACCAACTTCGCGGTGACGAGCTCGGTCTACGAGGCCAATTTCTTCGACAAGCGCTTCCAGCCCTCGCTGGTGCAGCGCGAGCTGGTCGACGGCGGCCTGCTCGGCCGCAAGAGCGGGCGCGGCTTCTACCGCTACCCCGAGGGCGTGCCGTCGCTGCCCGTCGCTCAGCATGCGGCGCCGGCCACCGCGCACGGCGTCACGGTACACGGCGCCGGGCCGATCGCCGATGCGCTGGAGCAGGCGGCGACGCGCGCGCTCGAACCCCAGGGCTGGGGCCCGGCGCGCGAGCACGAAAGCACCTGGATCGGTCTGTCGATCGACGGCGCGCGGCTGCTGATGACCGACGGCCGGACCGCGGGCGAATGCGTCGGCGAGTTCGGCAGCCACGAGCTCGCGGTGTTCGACCGGCCGATGCAGCTGCCCATGCCGGCCGGTGGCGCGCTGGCCTATGCGGTCGCCGAGGGCGCGTCGGAGGCGTGGCGCGAGCAGGCGCCGGCCTGGCTGGCGGCGCTCGGCTTCTCGCCGCTGCCGCTGGCCGATGTGCCCGGGCTCGTCGTCGCGCGCACCGTCGCGATGCTGGTCAACGAGGCCGCCGACGCCGTGCTGCAGGGCGTGTGCAGCGAGACCGCTGCCGATGCGGCGATGAAGCTCGGTGTCAACTATCCCGCCGGCCCCTTCGAGTGGCTGGCCGGCTGGAGTGCGCGCGAGGTGGTCGGGCTGCTCGATGCGCTCGACGCGCATTACCGCGGCGAGCGCTACCGCGCCAGCCCCTGGCTGCGCCCGCGCGCCGGAGGCCGCGCATGAGCCGCACGCTGACCACCGCGAGTGCCGGCCTGCGCATCGACATCGGCGACGACGGCGTCGCCGAGCTCGTCTTCGGCCCGGCCGGCAGCATGCCGACCAGCGACGCTGCCGGCCATGCCGAGCTGGCGACGGTGTGGCGGCGCCTGGCCGGCGAAGCCGGCGTGCGCGCGATCCTCGTGCGCAGCGAGGGCAAGGGCTTCTGCGCCGGCGGCACCACCGCGCTGGTGCACGAGCTGCTCGACAGCGAGCCTGCCCGCCTGCGCGTGATGCGCGAGGCGCGCGACCTGGTGCAGGGCATGATCGACTGCGAGCTGCCGATCGTCTCGGCGATCAACGGCGCGGCGGTCGGCGCCGGCGCCGCGGTGGCGCTGCTGGCCGACGTGTCGATCGCCGGCCACAAGGCCAAGATCATCGACGGCCACACCAAGCTCGGCGTCGCCGCCGGCGACCACGCGGCGGTGATCTGGCCGCTGCTGTGCGGCATGGCCAAGGCCAAGTACCACCTGCTCACCTGCGCGCCGCTCGACGGCGCCGAGGCCGAGCGCATCGGCCTCGTCAGCCTGGTCGTGCCCGACGACGAACTGCTCGGCAAGGCGCGCGAGGTCGCTTGCGGCCTCGCGGCCGGCAGCCCGAGCGCGATCGCCTTCACGAAGCGCAGCCTGAACCACTGGCTGCGCGCCGCCTGGCCGGCCTTCGAGCATTCGCTGGCGCTCGAGATGCTCGGCTTCGCCGGCGCGGACGCGCGCGAGGGCCTCGCGGCGCTCAACGAGAAGCGCGCGCCGCGTTTCGGCGGCGGCGCATGAGGTTCGCCGACTTCCAGGCCGGCCAGCGCCTCGACGCCGGCCCGCACGAGGTGACGGCCGATGAGATCGTCGCCTTCGCGTCGGCCTGGGATCCGCAGTGGTTCCACGTCGATGCCGCCGCAGCCGAGCGCGGGCCTTTCCAGGGCCTGATCGCGAGCGGCTGGCACACCTGCGGCGTCGCGATGCGGCTGGCCGCGCGTACCTTCCTCGAGGGCTCCGAGTCCTACGCCTCGCCCGGCCTGGCCTATGTGAAGTGGCCGCACCCGGTGCGCCCTGGCGACCGGCTGCGGCTGGAGGCCGACGTGATCGAGACGCGCCGCTCGCGCAGCCAGCCGACGCTCGGCATCCTGCGCTGGCGCTGGCGGCTCCTGAACCAGCAGGGCAGCGAGGTGCTCGACCTCGAAGCCACCAGCCTGTTCGACCTGTCCCGGAACCCGACCCCATGAGCAGCCGCCACGCCTACCTCTGCGACGCCGTGCGCACCCCCTTCGGCCGTTACGGCGGGGCGCTCGCCGGCGTGCGTGCCGATGACCTCGGTGCCGTGCCGATCGCCGCGCTGATGGCACGCAACCCCGGCGTGGACTGGGAGGCGGTGGCCGACGTGATCTATGGCTGCGCCAACCAGGCCGGCGAGGACAACCGCAACGTCGCGCGCATGTCGGCGCTGCTGGCGGGTCTGCCGGTCGGCGTGCCGGGTTCGACCGTCAACCGGCTGTGCGGCTCGGGCATGGATGCCGTCGGCACGGCTGCCCGTGCGATCCGCGCTGGCGAGGCCGCTCTGATGATCGCCGGCGGCGTCGAGAGCATGAGCCGCGCGCCCTTCGTGATGCCGAAGGCGACGAGCGCCTTCAGCCGCGACAACGCGGTCTTTGATACGACGATCGGCTGGCGCTTCGTCAACCGGCTGATGAAGGAGCGCCACGGCGTCGATTCGATGCCCGAGACGGCCGAGAACGTCGCCACCGAATGCCGCATCGAGCGCGAGGCGCAGGACCGCATGGCGCTCGCGAGCCAGCGCAAGGCCGTCGCCGCGCAGCAGAGCGGTTTCTTCGACGCCGAGATCGTGCCGGTGACGGTGCCGCAGAAGAAGGGCGATCCGGTCGTCGTGAGCCGCGACGAGCATCCGCGCGAGACCTCGCTCGAGGCGCTCGCCAAGCTCAAGGGCGTCGTCCGCCCCGATGGCACGGTGACCGCCGGCAACGCCAGCGGCGTCAACGACGGCGCCTGCGCACTGCTGCTGGCCGACGAAGCCAGCGCTGTGCGACACGGCCTGGTGCCGCGCGCCCGCGTCGTCGGCATGGCGACGGCGGGCGTGGCGCCGCGCATCATGGGCATGGGCCCGGCGCCGGCGACGCGCAAGGTGCTCGAGCTCACCGGCCTCACGCTCGCGCAGATCGACGTGATCGAGCTGAACGAAGCCTTCGCCGCCCAGGGCCTGGCGGTGCTGCGCGACCTCGGCCTCGCCGACGACGACGAACGCGTCAACCCGAACGGTGGCGCGATCGCGCTCGGCCATCCGCTGGGCGCCAGCGGCGCGCGGCTGGTGACGACGGCGATGAACCAGCTGCAGCGCAGCGGCGGCCGCTACGCGCTGTGCACGATGTGCGTCGGCGTCGGGCAGGGCATCGCGGTGGTGATCGAGCGGGTCTAGCTGGCCGCCAGCGCAGCGAGCGCCCGTGATGGAGCCAACGGGCCTTGAACGGCCCGTTGGCCTACGCGGGTCAGAAGCTGTGCCGCAGCCCGACCATCACGCCGGTCTGGTTGCGCCCCGGGGTGGGGGCGTAGGCCGGCGAGGCGACTGACGCCGACAGCGCGCTGGCACCCTGGTTGCGCATCAACCCGCTGGTGACGTAGGCGACCGTGCGCTTCGAGAACGCATAGCTGCCGCGCAGCACCAGCATGCGCGCGTCGTTGTCGCTGTCGTCGTAGTCGAAGTCGTAGTACTGAGCCTCCAGCGTGATCGCCGGCGTCAGCGGGTGCAGCAGCGCGACCGAGGCGAGCCGGCTTTCGTCCAGCGTCGGCGTTGCCGCGGCGACCGGTTCGTTGTCGCGGCGCATGTAGCTCGCGCTGAGCTTGGTTGATCCCAGCATCAGGTAGCCGTTGACCGCGGAGCGCGTGTCGGACAGGCCTGCAGCGTTGTTCTGGTCATCGGTCCAGGCGGCCACGCCCCAGTTGGGGGTGTCGTACTTCACCATGGCCGACCACTGTCGGCAGTTCTGGCTGTCGCCGGCGACCTCGCCGGGGCAGCCGCCGGTGCCGGGGTTGTCGCGGCCGAAGCTGTAGGTGGCGCCGGCCGAGAGGCCGCCCCACTTGCCGAGATAGGAGACCGCGTTGTCGACGCGCGGGCCGGCCAGGAAGGGGTCGAAGGCGCCGGCGCCGTAGATCTGCGCCAGCATCAGGTCCGCGTTCAGCGATGCATGGAACAGCATCGAGTACTGGCGACCGAAGGACAAGGTGCCCCAGCCGCCCTGCAGGCCGACGTAGGCCTGACGGCCGAACAGGCGGCCGGCCTGCTGGGGGATGCCGGAATCGGCGGCGAAGCCTGACTCGAGCGTGAACACCGCCTTCAGCCCGTTGCCGAGATCCTCGCTGCCGCGCATGCCCCAGCGCGACGCGAACGAACCGGCCAGGGTCGGCATGCGAAAGACGCTGTCGCTGCCGGCGCCGACATGATCGAGGCGCTCGACGCCGGTGTCGACCAGGCCGTAGAGGGTGACGTTCTGTGCCTGTGTGGCGGTGGTGGACAGGGCCAGCAGGCCAGCCAGGGTGATCGCGGTGCGCTTCATGAGTCTCCTCGTGTTCTGTCGATGGCGGGGAGGGGCCTCCCCAGGGCCGACAGCATCGCGGCAACGCCTCGCGCGCGGAACGCCGCAGCGCGAATGTGGGTCATTCACCGCGTGAATAGCGCGTCACGCGCCCACGCGCGGCACCTTCGTCGGGATCAGGTTCCGACCCGGACCGGGCGCGTGCGTTCGTCGCCGAACAGCTCGAAGAAGAGACCGCGCAGCCAGCAGTTGGCCGGCGAGCGGTGGAACTTCGCGTGCCAGAACACGTTGATCGCGATGTCCGGCAGCTTGGCCGGGTGCGGCACCGCCACCAGGCCGAAGGGCTCGACCAGCCGCGCGGCGAGCCGTTCGGGCACGGTCGTGATCAGGTCCGAGGCCTGCAGGATGTGGCCGACGCTGACGTAGTGCGGCACGGTCAGCCGCACGGTACGCGCGACGCCGCTGCGCTGCAGCAGCTCGTCGACCTTGCCGTGGCCGGTACCAGCCGAGACGACGACCAGGTGCTCGGCGGCCGAGAACTCGGCCAGCGAAATCTTGCGCTTGTCGAGCGCGTGGCCGCGGCGCATCAGGCACACATAGCTCTGCGAGAACAGCCGTCGCTGGAAGAACCCGCCCTTCAGGTGCGGCAGCAGGCCGATCGCGAGATCGACCTTGCCCGACTCGAGCTCGTCGCGCACGTTGACGGTGGTGTTGCGAACGGTGCTCAGCGTCACTCCGGGCGCTTCGCGACCGATCCGCTCGATCAGCGCCGGCAGGAAGTAGATCTCGCCGATGTCCGTGACGCCGATCGTGAAGGCACGCTCGGCGCTGGCCGGCTCGAAGGTGGCGCGCTGGTTGATGCCGCTGTGGATCATCGCCAGCGCGTAGCTCACCGATTCGGCCAGCTGGTCGGCGAAGGGGGTCGGCTCCATGCCTTTCTGCGTGCGCAGGAACAGCTCGTCACCGAACAGCTTGCGCAACCGCGCCAGTGCATTGCTGACCGCGGGCTGCGAGATGCCGAGCTTGTCGGCCACCTTCGACACGCGGCGCTCCGCGAGCAGCTGGTTGAAGACGACGAGCAGGTTCAGATCGATGTCGTGCAGTTCCATGGGCCAGTCTCCGAGGCGCATCAATTATCACTACGGGTGATGTTGTGTATATATGAAATCCCCTTGGCTGATGGATCGGTCCTCCCGATGATGCCGGCCATGGAAGTGCTGATCCAGCCGCTGCGCAGAGTCATCAACGTCGAGCCCGGGGCCAACCTGCTCGAGGCGCTGCGCGCCGCGCAGGTGCCGATGTCGTACAGCTGCATGGCCGGCCGCTGCGGAACCTGCCGCTGCCGCGTGGTCGACGGCGACGTGTTCGACGGCGGTCGCGCCGCACAGAACCCGATGGACGGGCGCGACGCCTATGTGCTGGCCTGTCAGACCTTCCTGACGCAGCCCTGCACGATCGAGATCCCCGAGCCCGACGAGATCGTCGTGCATCCGGCGCGCATCGTGAAGGCGACCGTCCAGGCTGTCGAGACGCTGGCGCACGACGTTCGCCGCGTCGTGCTGAAGCCGGCCAAGCCGATCGAGTTCTCGCCCGGCCAGTACGCGCAGGTCCAGTTCTCGGCCGAGCATGTGCGGCCCTATTCGATGGCCGGCCTAGCGGGCGACGACACGCTGGAGTTCCATGTGCGCGTGGTCCCGGGTGGGCGGGTGTCGGGCTACGTGGCGAACACCTTGAAGCCCGGTGACGCCGTGCGCGTCAGCGGCCCGCTCGGCACCGCCTACCTGCGCCGCAAGCACGAGGGGCCGATGCTGTGCGTGGCTGGCGGCACCGGGCTGGCGCCGATCCTGTCGGTGCTGCGCGGCGCGCTGGCCGGCGGCATGGGCAACCCGGTCCACCTGTACTTCGGCGTGCGCTCGCCGCGCGACGTCTACGGCCTCGACTGGCTCGCCGACCTGCAGCGGCGCCACCCGGCGCTGACGGTGAATGTCGTCGTCACCTCCGGCGGCGACCCGCGAGAGCAGCGCTGCGGCCTGGTCACCGAGGCGATCGAGCAGGACCTGAAATCACTCGGTGGCTGGCGCGCCTACCTGTGCGGCTCGCCGCCGATGGTCGAGGCGGCGACGGTCGTGGCGCGCCGCCTGGGCATCGACCCCGCGCATGTCTATGCCGATGCCTTCTACACCCAGCCCAACTGAGGAGACCGCCGTGCACGCCGCCACACGCTCCAGCGAGACGCAGCGCGAACGCGCCGCCTACTACGAGCGCATCGGCGCCCACCACCTGACGCCGCTGTGGGAGGTGCTGCACGCACTGGTGCCGCCGCAGCCGCGCCCGCAGGCCGAGGCCGTGCTGTGGCGCTACGCCGAGCTGCGCGAGCAGGTGCTCGAGGCCGGCCGGCTGATCAGCGCCGAGGAGGCCGAGCGCCGCGTGCTGATCCTCGAGAACCCGGCGTTGCGCGGCCAGTCCTGCATCACGCAGACGCTGTACGCCGGGCTGCAGCTGATCCTCCCCGGCGAGGTGGCGCCGGCGCACCGCCACACGCAGTCGGCGCTTCGCCTGGTGCTCGACGGCGAGGGCGCCTACACCGCGGTCGACGGCGAGCGCACGACGATGCGCCGCGGCGACTTCATCATCACGCCGGCCTGGACCTGGCACGACCACGGCAACCTCGGCGAGCAGCCGGTGGTCTGGCTCGACGGCCTGGACATCCCGCTGGTGCGCTTCCTCGACGGCGGCTTCGCCGAGAAGGCCGAGGCCTCGTCGCAGCCGACGCTGCGGCCCGAGGGCGACGCGCTGGCGCGCTACGGCGCCAACATGCTGCCGGTCGACTACGTGGCGCGGCCCACCGACCCGACGCGCGTGTTCGTCTACCCCTACGAGCGCACGCTGGCGTCGCTGAAGGCCATCGCGCGCGGCACGCCCGATACGCACCACGGCTTCAAGCTGCGCTACGTGAACCCGGCCACCGGCGCGTCGCCGATGCCGACCATCGGCGCCTTCGCGCAATGGCTGCCGGCCGGCTTCGAGACCCGGCCGCTGCGCTCGACCGACGGCACGGTGCATGTGTGCCTGCAGGGCCGCGGTGAGGCCCGGGTCGGCGAGAAGACCTGGCGCTTCGACGAGAACGATGTCTTCGTCGTGCCCTCCTGGCAGACGCTGCAGCTGCGCGCCGACACCGACGCGCTGCTGTTCAGCTTCTCCGACCGCCCGGTCCAGCAGGCCGTCGGCCTGTGGCGCGAGCAGCGCCAGTGATCTCCATTTCCGAAGGAAGAACCGCCATGAAGCTTGCCGTCGAGGCCCCGCCGCTGCACACCCTGACCGTCGCCGGGCGCGACGAGCGCTTTCCGGTCAACCGCGTGTTCTGCGTCGGCCGCAACTACGCTGCGCATGCGCGCGAGATGGGCAAGGACCCGGACCGCGAGCCGCCGTTCTTCTTCATGAAGCCGGCCGGCGCCGTCGTCGATGCCGCGCGCCCGACCGCCGTGCCCTATCCGCCGAAGACGGCGAACTACCACCACGAGATCGAGCTCGTCGTCGCGATCTCGCAGGGCGGCAAGGACATCCCGATCGCCCGGGCACTCGAACATGTCTACGGCTACGCCGTCGGCCTGGACATGACGCGCCGCGACCTGCAGCTCGACGCGCGCGACAAGGGCCGGCCGTGGGAGTTCGGCAAGTCCTTTGCGAAGTCGGCACCGATCGGCGCGCTGCACCGTGCGGCCGAGGTCGGCCACCCGGCGTCGGCGGCGATCACGCTGCAGGTCAATGGCCAGCCGCGCCAGGGCTCCGACATCGCCAAGCTGATCTGGTCGGTGGCCGAGAGCATCGCCTACCTGTCCGAGTACGAGACGCTCGAAGCCGGCGACCTGATCATGACCGGCACCCCCGAAGGCGTGAACGCGGTCGTTGCCGGCGACCTGATGCAGGGGGCGATCGCCGGTCTCGGCGAGATCGAGGTGCGCGTCGCCGGCTGAAGGCAGCGCAGTCCACGCGAGGAGACAAGCATGAGCCAGACGTCGACGGTCTTTCCGATCGAACCGCGCTGGGAAGGCGAGGGGACGCACCGCATTCCCTTCCTGACCTACACCAGCGACGAGATCTACCAGCGCGAGCTGGAGCGCTTCTTCTACAAGGGCCACTGGTGCTACGTCGGGATCGAGGCCGAGGTGCCCAGGCCCGGCGACTTCAAGCGCACCGTGATCGGCGAACGCTCGGTGATCATGGTTCGCGATGCCGAGGGCAGCATCAACGTCGTCGAGAACGTCTGCGCCCACCGCGGCATGCGCTTCTGCCGCGAGCGCCACGGCAACCGCAAGGACTTCGTCTGCCCCTACCACCAGTGGAGCTACACGCTCAAGGGTGACCTGCAGGGCGTGCCCTTCCGCCGCGGTGTCAAGCAGGACGGCCAGGTGCACGGCGGCATGCCGGCCGACTTCAAGACCCAGGAGCACGGCCTGACGAAGCTGAAGGTCGCCGTGCGCGGCGGCGTCGTGTTCGCGTCCTTCGACGAGGGCGTCGAGTCCTTCGAGGACTACCTCGGCCCGACCATCCTCGGCTACTTCGACCGGCTGTTCAACGGCCGCCCACTGAAGATCCTCGGCTACAACCGCCAGCGCATCCCGGGCAACTGGAAGCTGATGCAGGAGAACATCAAGGACCCCTACCACCCGGGCCTGCTGCATACCTGGTTCGTGACCTTCGGGCTCTGGCGTGCCGACAACAAGTCGCAGCTGCGGATGGACGAGAAGCACCGCCATGCCGCCATGATCTCGACGCGCGGAACGGCCGGCAAGGCCGAGCAGGTGACGCAGGTGTCGAGCTTCAAGGAGTCGATGCAGCTCAACGATCCCAGCTTCCTGGACATCGTGCCCGAGCCCTGGTGGGGCGGCCCGACGGCTGTGATGACGACGATCTTCCCGAGCGTCATCTTGCAGCAGCAGGTCAACAGCGTCAGCACCCGCCACATCCAGCCCACCGGCCACGGCAGCTTCGACTTCGTCTGGACGCACTTCGGCTTCCAGGACGACAGCGACGAGATGACGCAGCGCCGGCTGCGCCAGGCCAACCTGTTCGGCCCGGCCGGCTTCGTGTCGGCCGACGACGGCGAGGTGATCGAGTTCTCGCAGCAGGCCTTCGAGTCCAAACCCTTCCATCGCACCCTCGCCGAGCTCGGCGGCCGCGAGGTCGGGGACACCGAGCACATGGTGACCGAGACGCTGATCCGGGGCATGTACGAGTACTGGCGCAAGGTCATGGAGGACTGAGCCATGGGCGCGAACATCAACTTCGAGGACTGGCTGGCGCTGACCCAGCTCTACGCCGACTACGCCAGTGCCGTCGACTCGGGCAACTGGGACCTGTGGCCGGAGTTCTTCACCGACGACGGCGTCTACCGGCTGCAGCCGCGCGAGAACCACGAGCGCGGCTTCCCGCTCGCGACGCTGGCCTTCACCAGCAAGGGCATGCTCAAGGACCGCGTCTACGGCATCAAGGAAACGCTGTTCCACGACCCCTACTACCAGCGCCACGTGGTCGGCACGCCGATCGTGCGCAGCGCCGAAGGCGGGCAGTTCCGCTGCGAGGCCAACTACGCGGTGTTCCGCACCAAGCTGTCGGATGCCTCGACGGTGTTCAACGTCGGCCGCACCCTCGACACCGTGGTGCGAACGCCGGGCGGGCTGAAGTTCGCGTCGCGCGAATGCATCTACGACAGCGAAATGATCCCCAACTCGATCATCTACCCGATCTGAGGCCGACGATGAGCCAAGACAACTGGATCGACGCGCTGTCGACCGCCGAGCTGCCCGCCGCCGACGTCATCGGCGTCACGGTGGCCGGCCGCGACATCGCGATCTACACCGTCGGCGACGCCGTCTACGCGACCGACAACACCTGCACCCATGGCCAGGCGCGGCTGTGCGACGGCTTCCTCGACGGCCACGAGATCGAGTGCCCGCTGCACCAGGGCAAGTTCGACGTGCGCGACGGCAAGCCCACCTGCGAGCCGGTCACCGAGGCACTTCGGAGCTACCCGGTGCGCATCGACGGGCAGCGCGTGTATCTGCAGATCGACTAGCGCCCCACTCCCCCGACAGGCCGCAACGGCGACCGCCGCCGCAGGCCTTGCTTTGCCCAGAAACGACAGGAGACAACGATGAACCCACGCACTCTTCGCGCCGCGGCGCTCGCCGCGACACTCGCCACCTCGGCCGGCGTCACGTCGGCGGCGACGATCGGCTTTGTCGCGCCCTTGTCCGGCCCGCAGGCGCTGGTCGGCCAGGACCAGGTCGACGGCTTCATGCTCGCCGTCGAGCAACTCGGCGGCAAGCTCGGCGGCCAGCCGGCCACCGTGCTGAAGGAGGACGACCAGCTCAAGCCCGAGATCGGCCAGCAGATCGTGCGCAAGCTGATCGACAAGGACAAGGTCGACGCGATCGTCGGCCTGTCGTTCTCGAACGTGCTGATGGGCAGCCTGCCGCGGCTGGCCGAATCGGGCGTGGTCGCGATCGCGACCAACGCCGGGCCGTCGCCGATCGCCGGCGCGCAGTGCAAGGCCAACGTCTTCTCGATGGCCTGGCAGAACGACGGCGCCGCCGAGGCGATGGGCAAGTACGCGCAGGACCGCGGGCTCAAGCGCGTCTACCTGATGGCGCCCAACTACCAGGCCGGCAAGGACATGCTGGCCGGCTTCAAGCGCCACTACAAGGGCCAGGTGGTCGATGAGGTCTACACCCAGATCAACCAGCCCGACTACTCGGCCGAGATCGCCCAGCTGCAGGCCGCCGCGCCCGACGCGGTGTTCGTGTTCTACCCGGGCGGCATGGGCATCAACTTCGTCAAGCAGATGAGCCAGGCGGGGCTGATGGGCAAGCTGCCGCTGTACTCGGTGTTCACCGTCGACGGCACGACCTTGCCTTCTCTGCGCGAGGCCGCGGCCGGGGCCGTCAGCGGTGCGATGTACGACGCCTCGCTCGACAACCCGGAGAACCGCAAGTTCGTCGCCGCCTTCGAGGCCAGGTTCAAGCGCACGCCCAGCCTGTACGCGGCGGCCGGCTACGACGCGGCCAACATGCTCGACCTCGCGCTGCGCAAGGCCGGTGGCGACGCGAGCAAGCTCGCCGCGGCGGTCAAGGCCGCCGGCAGCGAGTTCAAGGCCGTGCGCGGGCCGTTCCAGTTCGGCCGCAACAACATGCCGGTGCAGAACTACTACGCCTTCGGCACCGCGCGCGACGGGAGCAAGGTCGTCACCAAGCTGATCGGCACGCCGCTGGCCGCGCACGCCGACAGCTACGCCGCGCAGTGCAACCTCCCCTGAGGGGCCGACCATGAGCCTGACCCTGCTGCTCGCGCAGCTCCTCAACGGGCTGCAGTACGGCGTGCTGCTGTTCCTGCTCGCCGCCGGCCTGACGCTGGTGTTCGGGATCATGAGCTTCGTGAACCTGGCGCATGGCTCGCTGTACATGCTCGGCGCCTACGCGGGCGCGCTGGCCTATGCGGCGACCGGCTCCTTCGTGATCGCGGTGGCCGCGGCGATGGCTGCCGCGCTCGCGATCGGCCTGCTGCTCGAGGTGACGATCGTCTCGCGGCTGTACCGGCGCGACCACCTCGACCATGTGCTCGCGACCTTCGGCCTGGTGATGTTCTTCAACGAGCTGGTGCGCATCGTCTGGGGCCCGCAGCCGCTGTTCGTCCAGGTGCCCGAGGCGCTGTCGGGCACGGTGCAGGTGTTCGGCTTCGGCTACCCGGCCTATCGCTTCGCAATCCTCGCGGTCGGGCTCCTGGTCGCGGCCGGCTCCTACTGGCTGATCCACAAGACCCGCGTCGGCATGCTGATCCGCGCCGGCGCGCAGAACCCGCAGCTTGTCGGTGCGCTGGGCGTCAACATCGGGCTGCTCAACGCGCTGCTGTTCGGCGTTGGCGCGATGCTCGCGGGCCTGGCCGGCGCGATGGCCGGGCCGCTGCTGTCGGTGCAGTCGGGCATGGGCGAGCCGGTGCTGATCACGACGCTGGTCGTGATCGTGATCGGCGGCATCGGCTCGGTCAGCGGGGCGCTGTACGCGGCGCTGCTGGTCGGCGTGGTCGACACGCTCGGCCGCGTGCTGCTGCCGCTGCTGCTGCGGCAGGTGGCCGAGCGCTCGGTGGCCGATGCCGCCGGCCCGGCGCTGGCCTCGATGCTGGTGTACCTGCTGATGGCGCTGGTGCTGGCGCTGCGGCCGCAGGGCCTGTTCCCGGCGCGACGCGTCTGAAGGAGACCACTATGAAGACCTTGCTGCGTTCCGGCCCGTGTTCCGTCCCGTTGGGGCCCGCGCTGCTGTTCGCCGGCTTCGCCGCGGTGCCGCTCGTCGCCGGCGCGATCGAGCAACCGTTCTGGATCTCGTTCTTCGCGCGCATCCTGATCTACGCGATCGCCGCCTCGGCGCTGAACCTGGCGCTCGGCTTCGGCGGGCTGGTGAGCTTCGGCCATGCGCTCTTCCTGGGCCTGGGCAGCTACGCGGTGGCGCTGCCGGCCCACCACGGCATCGACAGCGGCTGGGTCCACCTGGCGCTGTGCGTCGGCGCCTCGCTGCTGGTGGCGCTGGCGGTCGGCGCGATCAGCCTGCGGACCTCGGGCATGGCCTTCATCATGATCACGCTCGCGTTTGCGCAGATGGGCTACTTCCTGTTCGTCAGCCTCAAGCAGTACGGCGGCGACGACGGCCTGCCGGTGGCGGCGACCAGCCGCTTCGGCGGCCTCGACCTCGGCGCGACGCTGCCGCTGTACATCGTCGCGCTCGTCGTGCTGGCGCTCCTGACCTGGTGGATGGCCCGGCTGCGCGTCGCGCCCTTCGGCATGGCGCTGCGCGCGGCGCGCCAGAACGCGCGGCGCGTCAATGCGATCGGGCTGCAGGCGCAGCGGTTGCAACTGGTCGCCTTCGTGATCTCCGGGGCGATCTGCGGCGTGGCCGGGATGCTGCTGGCGAACCTGAACGCCTACGCCTCGCCGAGCACGCTGGCCTGGACGATCTCGGGCGAGCTGATCGTGATGGTGGTGCTGGGCGGCATCGGCACGGTGGTCGGTCCGATCGTCGGCGCGCTCGTGTTCCTCGGCCTCGAGGAAGTGCTGAAGGGGCTGACCGAGCATTGGATGGCGGTCTTCGGGCCGCTGATCGTGCTGATGGCCCTGGTCGGCCGGCGCGGCCTGGTCGGCCTGGTCGACCTGTGGCCGAAGGCGCGTGCCGCCGCCGTGCCGCCCGCCGTTGCCCACGAAGGAGGTGCCTGATGGCCGCGCTGCAGACCGAAGGGCTCGTCAAGCGCTATGGCGCGCTGCTCGTCACCGACCAGGTCTCGCTGGACATCCGCTGCGGCGAACTGCATGCGGTGATCGGGCCGAACGGCGCCGGCAAGACGACGCTGATCAACCAGCTCAGCGGCGAGCTCGGCGCCGACGAAGGGCGGATCGTCTTTGCCGGCCAGGACATCGGTGCGCTGCCGGTGCATGCCCGGGCGCGAGCCGGCATGCTGCGTTCCTACCAGATCACCTCGATCTTCGAGGAGTTCACGGTCGCCGAGAACGCGGTGCTCGCCGCGCTGGCCGCGCGGCGCCATGCCTGGCGCTTCTGGCAGCCGATGCTGGCCGACGCCGAGGCGCGCCGCGCGGCCGACGCGGCGGTCGCGGCGGCCGGGCTCGCAGCGCAGGCCGAGGTGCCGGCCGGCGAGCTGGCCTATGGCCAGCGCCGCCAGCTCGAGCTGGCGATGGCGTTGGCCGCCGAGCCGAAGTTCCTGCTGCTCGACGAGCCGATGGCCGGCATGAGCGTGCAGGAGTCTGCCGCGGTGACGGCGCTGCTGCGCGATCTGAAGCGCCGCTACACGATCCTGCTCGTCGAGCACGACATGGACGCGGTGTTCGCGCTGGCCGACCGCATCACCGTGCTGGTCTACGGCAAGGTGATGTTCACCGGCACGCCCGACGAGATCCGCGCCCACCCCGAGGTGCGCGCGGTCTACCTCGGCGAAGAGACGGTCTGAAAACAGGAGCCCCCGATGAACCACCCCTATCTCGCGGTGCGCGGGCTGCAGGCCGGCTATGGCCGCGCCCAGGTCCTGTTCGACATCAGCTTCGAGGTGCGGCCCGGCGAGGTCGTCACGCTGCTCGGCCGCAACGGCATGGGCCGCTCGACGACGGTCAAGTGCCTGTTCGGCATGCTGGCCAGCAGCGCTGGCGAGATCGAGGTCGGCGGCCTGCGCACGCGTGGGCTGCCGCCGCATCGCATCGCGCGCCAGGGTCTGGCGCTGGTGCCCGAGGGACGGCAGATCTTCACCGGGCTGACGGTCGAGGAGAACCTGGTCGCGACGGCGCGCGACGCCGGCGACGGCCGCCAGGGACGCGCCTGGACGCTGGACAAGGTCTACCGCTTCTTCCCGCGGCTGCAAGAGCGGCGCACGAACCTGGGCTGGCAGCTCTCGGGCGGCGAGCAGCAGATGCTCGCGATCGGCCGCGCGCTGATGACCAACCCGCGGCTGCTGGTCCTCGACGAGGCAACCGAGGGCCTTGCGCCGGTCGTGCGCGACGAGATCTGGCGCACGCTGGCCGAGCTGAAGCGCGAAGGCCTGGCGCAGGTCGTCATCGACAAGAACGTCGGCCGGCTGCTGTCGCTGGCCGACCGCCACTACGTGCTCGAGAAGGGCCGCACGGTCTGGCAGGGCGATTCGGAGCAGTTGCGCGCGCAGCCCGAGATCGTGCGCCAGTACCTCGGGGTCTGAAGCGATGAAGCTCTATGGATTCTTCCGCAGCGGCACGTCGCACCGGCTGCGCATCGCGCTGAACCTCAAGGGGCTCGCCTACGAGCAGGTCGCGGTCGACCTGCGGCGCGAGGAGCACCTCGGGGCGGCCTACCGGGCCGTCAACCCGCAGCAGCTCGTGCCGGCGCTGGAGGTCGACGGCCGCGTGCTGATCCAGTCGCCGGCGATCATCGAGTGGCTGGAGGAGCGCTACCCCGAGCCGCCGCTGCTGCCAGCCGACGCGGGCGCGCGCGCGCAGGTGAGGGCGCTCGCGGCGATCGTCGGCTGCGACATCCACCCAGTCAACAACCGCCGCATCCTGGAGGCGCTGCGGCACCGCTTCGGCGCCGACGAGGCGGCCGTCAACGACTGGTGCGGCAGCTGGATCGCCGCCGGCTTCGACGCCTTCGAGGCCCTGGTCCGCGTGCAGGAGCGCCCGGGGGCGTTCGCGTTCGGCGGGCAACCGACGCTGGCCGACGTCTACCTCGTGCCGCAGATCGAGAGCGCACGCCGGTTCAAGGTCGACCTCGCACGCTGGCCTCGGCTGGCGGCGATCGACGAGGCGTGCGGCCAGCTTCAGGCCTTCCGGCGTGCCGCGCCGGCGGTACAGCCCGACGCCGGCTGATGCTTGCCCCGGCCTGGGCTGACCCGGGACGCTCGCAGTGAGCCCTGCTTCGCACGCTGCACTGCGCAGCTGGTCGACGACGCACTTGCCGCGCGAGGACCGGCTCGACTACTGGGTCGGTGCCGTCTGCGAAGGTTTCCTCGAGATGACCGTCTCGGCCGTCCACGCGGCACCGTTCGATGCCGAGCTGCAGGCCGTGCCGCTGGATGGCCTGATCGTCAACAGCGTGCGCGGCAGCGCGCAGCGCGTCTACCGCAGCGCGGCCGCGATCGCGCGCGGCAGGCAGGACTACTACTACCTGCTGTGCAAGGCCGACGCGAACTGGCGTGTCGTGCAGGCAGGCCGGGATGAGCGCCTGTTGCCGAACGACCTCGTGCTGATCGACTCGCGCCGCGCCTACGAGCTGCACTTCCCGGACACCGTCGACGCGCTGTCGCTGCAGCTGCCGATTCCGTGGGTCGAGAGCTGGCTCGCCTCGCCGCAGCGCGAGCTCGCGCGCCGCATCGACGGTCAGTCGGGCTGGGGTCAGGCGCTGAGCACGTTCGTACGCCAGCTCCGGCCGCAGTCGCTGCTGCAACCCGCGTTGCCCGCGGCGCTGCTGGCCGACCAGGTCGGCGCACTGCTCGCGCTCGCGGCCTCGCCGGACCCGTCGGCACACGGTGGCGCGACGATGGTGCACACGGCCTGGAGCGACCGCATCGACAACCAGATTCGCGCGCGCTGCAGCGAGCCCGGCCTGACTGCAGAGGATGTCGCGTCGGAACTGCAGGTCTCGTCGCGAACCCTGCACCGTGGCCTGGCCGCTTCCGGATGGACCTTCGCCTCCCGCCTGATGGGCCACCGCATGGACCTTGCGCGGCGCATGCTGTCCTGCGCACGCTTCGATCGCCTGACCGTGGCCGAGATCGGCCGCCGCGCCGGGCTGGTCGATCCGTCGCATTTCGCGCGAGTCTGCCGGCGGCTGCTCGGCGCGAACCCGGCCGAGTTGCGCGCGCGGCGCTGACGCTGTCGCTCAGCGGCCGCAGCCCTGTCGCAGGGCGGCCGGCCGCGCGCATGCCCATCTTCGAGGATGAGCGGCGAACCGCCCGGCGAGGCGTGTTCGCCATCCATCCTCGAGGAGACATTCGATGCAACGCAGAGACCTGATCAAGCAAGCGCCCGCGGCCCTGCTCGGCGCCACCCTGGCCGCCTGCGGCGGCGGCAACGCCGCCGACGAACCCAAGCCGACCTTCGTCTTCGTCCACGGCGCCTGGCACGGCGCCTGGTGCTGGAGCTTGGTGGTCGAGGCGCTGGGAGCTCGCGGCTTCCCGGCGATCGCGCTCGACCTGCCCGGCCATGGCATGGAAGCGCGCGTGCCTGTGAGCTACAAGACGCAGGATCTCGCGGCGCTCGCGACCGAGCCGTCGCCGCTGGCCGGCCTGGGCCTCGCCGACTACCGCGACCGCGTCCTCGCCGTGGTCCGGGGCCTGAAGGCTGCGGGCGCCGGGCCGCTGGTCCTCGTCGGGCACAGCCTCGGAGGTGCGACGCTGAGCGCGGTCGGCGAGGCGGCGCCCGAGCTGATCCATCGGCTGGTCTACTTGACGGCCTTCTGCCCGGTCAGTCTCTCGACCGTGCTCGCCTACCTCGAGGCCCCGAGCTTCTCGACCTCGGAGGTGCCGTCGCTGTTTGCCGCCGATCCCGTCGCGTCGCGCTGTCTGCGCATCAACCACGACGCGACGGACGCGCCCTACCGCGCCAGGTGCAAGAGCGCCTTCTATGCCGACGTGGACGATGCCGCCTTCGACTCGGTGGCCAATCTGCTGACGCCCGACGAACCGATGCGCGCCTTCACCGACACGGTGGTGCCGACCGCCGCGCGCTGGGGGCGCGTGCCACGCGCCTACATCCGCTGCGGCCTGGATCGCGCCTTCCCGCTCGCCGCGCAGGACCAGATGATCGCCGAGGCCGACGCATTCACGCCGCAGAACAGGTTCGCGCAGCTGACGCTGGCGACCAGCCACTCGCCCTTCCTGTCGAACCCGCCGGCGCTGGTCGACGCGCTGGTGTCGCTGACCTGACGGCGCACTCAGAGATCGAGGACGAGCCTGGCGGTCTTCGCCCGCGAGCAGCAGGGCGTGAAGCGGTCGTTGGCCGCCTGCTCCTCGGGCGTGAGGAAGAGGTCGCGGTGGTCGGGCTCGCCGTCGAGCACCCGCGTCAGGCAGGTGCCGCAGACGCCCTGCTCGCAGGACACCGGCACCTCGACGCCGGCATCGGCCAGCGCCTGCACCACCGTCTTCTCCTTCGGCACGACGACGATGCGCGCCGACTTGGCGAGCTGCACTTCGAAACTGCCGTCTTCGTCCGACTTGACCAGCTCGGCGGCGAAGAACTCGTAGTGCAACTGCGCCGCGGGCCAGCCGCGCGCGCGGGCCGTGCCCAGCACCCAGTCCATGTAGCCCTTCGGTCCGCAGACATACAGGTGCACGCCGGGTTGCGGCACGCCGAGCAGGCGCTCGAGGTCGAGCTTCTGCGCCGGCGGCCCATCGTCGAAGTGGAGGTGCACCTGCGCCGCGAACGCCGCCGCGGCAATGCGCGCGTGGAACGCCATGCGCTCGCGCGACCGCGAGCAGTAGTGCATCTCGAAGGCCTCGCCGTCGAGGGCGAGCTGCTCGGCCATGCACAGGATCGGCGTCACGCCGATGCCGCCTGCCAGCAGCAGGTGGTGCGCGGCGCCGGCGTGCAGCGCGAAGTGGTTGCGCGGCGTGCTGATGTCCAGCAGGTCGCCCTCGTGCAGCTGCTCGTGCACCGCCCGCGAGCCGCCGCGCGTGGCCGGATCCTTCAGCACGCCGATCAGGTAGCGGTGGCGCTCGGTCGGCGGGTTGCACAGCGAGTACTGGCGGACCAGCCCGCCGGGCAGGTGGACGTCGACATGCGAGCCCGCCGCGAAGGCGGGCAGGGCGCTCCCGTCCGGGCTGACCAACTCGAGCGTGCAGATGTCGACCGCAGCCACGTGCTTGCGGGCGACGCGGACGGTGAGGCGCTGGGTGCTCACGATCACTTCAGCGGGCACTGGCCGTGGTAGGCGTCGACCAGGCCCTTGAGCGGCGTGGCGATGGTCTTCAGCGTGTAGCGGCCGGCCGCGTCCCTGGCAGCCTCGGCGACATGCATGTCCTGGATCGGGAAGTTGTTGTTGTTGAACTTGAAGCTGCCGCGCACCGAGGCGAAGTCGGCCGCCTTCATGGCGGCCATGAAGGCCGGCTTGTCGCCGACGTTGCCCTTCACCTTGGCCAGCGCCGAGTCGAGCAGCAGCGCCGCGTCGTAGCTCTGGGCGGCGTAGTTCGACGGGATGCGGCCGTACTTGCGCTCGAAGTCGGCGACGAACTGCTTGCTCGCCGCGTTCTGGAAGTCCGGCGCCCAGAAGCCGCCGCTGACGATGCCGACGGCCGAGTCCTTCAGCGCCGGCAACGTGGTGGCGTCGACGATGAAGGTCGACAGCAGCGGTGAGCTCTTCAGCAGACCGGCCTGCTGGTACTGGCGCGCGAAGCTGACGCCCAGGCCGCCGGGGTAGAAGGCGAACACCGCGTCGGGCTTGGCCGCCGCCACCTGCGTGAGCTCGGCCGAGAAATCGAGCTGGTTCAGCGGCGTGTACAGCTCGTCGACGAGCGGCGCCTTGTACTGGCGCTTGAGCCCCGCGATGATGTCCTTGCCGGCCTGGTAGTTGGGTGCCATCGCGAGGATGCGCTGGTAGCCCTTCTCGGCGGCGTAGCGGCCGATGGCCTCGGCCGCCTGGTCGCCCTGCCACGAGGTGATGAACTGGTAGGGCGAGCATTGCGCCCCGGCGATCTGCGACGGTCCGGCGTTCGAGCCGACCAGGAAGACCTGCTTGTCGGTCACGTACTTGTGCACCGCCAGCATGATGTTGGAGAAGGACACGCCGGTGATGATCGGCACCTTGTCCTTCTCGATCAGCTTGCGCACCGCCTGGTTGGCGACCTCCGGCTTGAGCTGGGTGTCCTCCTTCAGGATCTGCACCGGCACGCCGCCGAGCTTGCCGCCGTTGCGCTCGACGACGAGCATGAAGCCGTCGAACTGGTCCTGGCCGACGGGGGCCTGCGGCCCCGACAGCTCGCCGATGAAGCCGATCTTCAACGGGGTCTGGGCGTGCGCCGCAGATGCGAGTCCAAGGGTCGCCAGTGCGGCGAGGGCGCTGGCCTTGCGCAGGGTGGGGGTCATGTCGTCTCCTTGTGTGTGGATCGTCGGTCTTCGAGGTCGGCCGATCAGGCCGCGACGGCGGGCGCGACCTGCTCCTGCTTGATCAGGCGTTCGAGCGTGCGGCGCATGCGCACCGGGCCGGCGTCGATGGCCAGCAGCACCGGGTTCATGGCCCACAGGTCCTGGTCGCCGACGACTCGCTGCTGCGCGTCGACGATGGGCTTGTCCTGCTCGGCGAAGGCGATGCGGCGCAGGCGGGCCAGTTCGGCGTCCGTCGCGGCGTCGGACACCGAGCCCGGCGGGCGGGCCGACGCGAAGTGGTAGTGGGTCGTGCGGCTGGTCTCGGGCGTCAGAAGGTGGATGCCGTAGTACCAGCCCATCACCTCGCGCTCGCCGCCCGGCGCCTTGACGCCGGCGTCGAGCAGGTAGCACGAGGGCGCGATCCAGCGCATGTTCTGCCAGGCGTCGACGGGCTTGCCGTCCTGGCGGAACAGCATGTCGAAGACGGCCGGCACGTCGACATTCGGCATGTGGCGGTCGACGCAGAGCATGCCGTTCTCCTCGCGGATCGTCGGCAGCGTGTCGACCATCTGCGGGCTGCCGATCAGGCCGTCGTGCAGGTAGGCGACGTGGCTGAGGTCGAGCAGGTTCTCGCCCATCAGCACGTAGTTCGCCTCGATGTGGACATGGCCGCGCGTCAGGTGGAAGCCCGAGCCGGCGTCGAGCATGCGGTAGTCCGGGATGGTCGAGGCGTCGGCTGCGCGATCGCCCATCCAGATCCACAGGATGCCGTGGCGGTCGACGACCGGGTAGCTGCGCACCTTGGCGGCCGCGGGGATCTTGCCGTCGCCATGCGGGTTCTTGACGCACTTGCCGCTGCAGTCGAACTGCAGGCCGTGGTAGCAGCACTCGATCACCTCGCCCTTCAGGTGGCCGAGGTGCAGCGGGATGAAGCGGTGCGGGCAGCGGTCGTGCAGCGCGACCGGCGCGCCGTCCGGCTTGCGGAAGAAGACGATGTCCTCGTCGAGCAGCTTGCGGTGGAAGAGCTGGCTGGCCTGGACGTCTTCGCTCCAGCAGGCCACGTACCAGGCATTGGTGAGGAAAGCCATGTCGTCTCCTAGTGTTGCCGCGCCGCACACCCGGGCGGGGCGTCGGACGGTGGGGGCATTCTAAAAACAGAGCGAGCACTCGGTATGTAAACCAGACGAAGCAAGGGGTCTTTGCCGACGCGGTCCTACACTTGCGAGCCATATGCCGCGCACCGTCTCGACGCCGAAGCCGTCTTCCCCCAAGTCGCCGCCGAACGCGGCACCGCCGGCACGCCGCCGCCAGGTCGACCGCACCCGGGAGGCGCGTCTACGCCTGCGCGAGGCTGCGATCGACGTGCTGATGGAGCGTGGCTACACGGGGCTCACGACCAAGGAGGTGATCGTCCGTGCCGGCGTGTCCAACGGTGCGCTGATGCACCACTACGCCTCGAAGATGGAGCTGGTGATCGACGCGACCGCCGACATCTACGAGGTGGCGATCGAGCGCGGCCAACGCATCGCCCGCACGCCGGCCGCGCACCACGACCCGGTCGAGGGCTTCATCAAGGACTGCATGAGCGTGTACTTCGAGTGGCCCTTCATCGCCGCGCTCGAGGTGCTGGTGGCGGCGCGCACCGACCCGCCGCTGATGGAGAAAATCCTGCCGGTGATGCAGCGCTACCGCAGCCTGACGAACGAACTTTGGCTCAGTGTCTTCACCGACGCGGGCGCGACATCGGCACAGGCCGAGCTGGTGTTGAACCTGACGCTCAACCTGGTGCGGGGCATGGCCGTCAACAGCCTGTGGCAGAAGAACATGAAGCAGTACAAGGGCCAGCTCGCGCAATGGGCGCAGGTGGCCCGCGCGATGCTCGGGGGTGTGGTGCCGCCGCCGGTCGAGCGGGGCAGCAGAAGGGCGGGTGACGCGACCCTTGCGGCCGTCCGCTCTTCGCGAGCTTGAACTTCGGCTCGGCGCCGATCTGGCCGCCTTGGACGGGGTGGGGCAAGAAAAAAGCCCTAGAGCATTGGTGCTCTAGGGCTTTTTGGGCTTCTCGGGACTTTGCTGGCAGTCCCGGGATGTGTGGATGGTGGAGAGGAGGAGGATCGAACTCCCGACCTTCGCATTGCGAACGCGACGCTCTCCCAGCTGAGCTACCCCCCCAACGCAGAGCGAAAGTATAGCCGACGCCGGCCGCGCCCCTCAGGCCGGTCCGTTGCGGCGGGCCAGTTCCAGCCACAGGCCCGAATGGTCGGCGTCGGCCCAGCCATGCGCCGCGGCATCGGCATAGAGCCGCTCGAACAGCTGCGTGACCGGGGCGTCGAAGCCGAACTCGGCGCCGGTCGCCAGCGCGTTGCGCAGGTCCTTCAATTGCACGGTGATCGCGGCGCGCTTGGCGAAGTCGCGCTCGACCATGCGCTGGCCGTGGACCTCGAGGATGCGGCTGTCGGCGAAGCCACCGCGCAGCGCCTCGCGGACCTTGGCCGGGTCGGCGCCGCCACGCTCGGCCAGCAGCAACGCCTCGGCGACCGCGCCGATCGTGATGCCGACGATCATCTGGTTGGCCAGCTTCGCGAGCTGCCCGGCGCCGTGCGGGCCGACATGGGTGGCGCGGCCGAGCGGCGCGAAGGCGGGCAGGGCGCGCGCGAAGTCGGCCGCCTCGCCACCCGCCATGATCGCCAGCGTGCCGGCCTCGGCGCCGACCGTGCCGCCGGACACCGGCGCGTCGAGATGCGCGACACCGCGCTCGGCCAGCGCAGCCGCGTGGGCGCGCGCCTCGGCCGGGCGGATCGAGCTCATGTCCACCAGCATCGCGCCGCGCGGCAGCGCGTCCGCGACGCCCTGCGCGAACAGCAGGTTCTGCACGGCGTCGCCATGCTCGAGCATCGTGATCACGAGGTCGGCGTCGCGCACGGCGTCGGCGGCGCTGTCGGCGACCTGCGCGCCGTACGGCCGCAGCGCCTCGGCCTTGGCGCGCGTGCGGTTCCACACGGTCACCGGCAGGCCGGCGGCACACAGGCGGCGCGCCATCGGCGCGCCCATCAGTCCGGTGCCCAGGAGGCTGAGTTTCAAGGTCATGGCAAGGCGGAATTGGCGGGTCGCAGGGCCGCAGTTCCCCGCTTCAGGGCGCTGGCGGCGGCTTTCAAATCGTGAGAGTTTCCCCTGCCGCGCCTGCCCCTGCCCGTGTTCCGGACATGACTGCTGCCGCCACGACCCTTTCGCCCGCCGGAACGGCGATGCGCCGCCTCGGCCGCTTCGAGCTGCGCCAACTGCTCGGCAAGAGCAGCGCCAGCATGCTGTGGCTCGCCTTCGACCCGCAGCGCGATGCCGAACTGCACTTGCTGATGCCGCGCCAGCAGCCGGCCGATCTCGAGGCCTGGCTGCGCCATGCGCGGCATGCCGCGCGGCTGCGGCATCCGCAGGTCGCCGTCGTCGTGGAGGTGGGCGTCGAGGACCGTTGGCCCTATGTCGCCACGGCCCGGCCGCAGGGCGTGACACTGGACGAGCACCTTGCCGCCACCGAGCCGCCGACGCCGACCCAGGCCGCCCAATGGCTGGCCGACCTGCTGCAGGGCCTCGCCTTCCTGCACGAGGGCGGCGCCTTGCACGGCGACGTCGGCCTGCACACGGTGCTGATCGATGCGCAGCGCCGCGCACTGCTGCTGCCGCTGGGCGGCGAGAGTACCGCCGACGGCAACGCCGCGGCCGCTGGCGGCGCGCTGGCGGTCGACCCCGCGGCGCTGCGCCAGCTGCGCGCCGCCGGCGAGCGCGACGTGCTGTCGGCCGGCCTGCTGCTGCACCGCTTGCTGGCGGGGGCCCCGGCGCTCGGCGAGAAGGACTTTCCCACCGCGCTGCAGCGGCTGGACCGCGAGATCGTGCGCCTCGGCTGGAGCGTCCCGCAGCCGGTGCCGGAGGCGCTGCGGGCGATCGCCAACCGCGCCGTCGAGCACGAGCCGCAGCGCCGCTACCTGGGCGCGCGCAGCCTGCAGCGCGCGCTGCAGGGTTGGATCGACGTGCAGTCCGACGGCGGCGACGGCGTGCTCGCGCTGCTGCTCGACCGCCTGCACCGCATCGGCCACCTGCCGGCGCTGCCCGGCCTGCTGTCGCGCCTGGCCGCTGTCGTGGCGATGGAGCAGGAGCGGCTTGACGAGGTGGCCGACGTCATCCTGCAGGATCCGGCGCTCGCCTTCGAGCTGCTGCGCCAGGTCAACACGGCGCAGTTCGGCGGCACCGGCGACGCGGCCGTCGTCACGGTGCGTCGCGCGGTGCAGCTGATCGGCCTGCTGAACCTGCGGCGCAGCGCGTCCGCGCTCAAGCCCTGGCCGGGCCCGCTGGCGCCGGCGGCGGCCGAGGCGCTGGCCGAGGAGCTGCGCCGCGCACGGATCGCCGCGCAGGTCGCGCGCACCCTGTGTCCGGCGGACATGGACGGCGAGGTCGCCTACCTTGCCGGCCTGCTCCAGCACCTGGGGTCGCTGCTGATGCGCTATCACTTTCCGGACGAGGCCGAGCAGATCCATCGCCTTGTCTGCCCCGAGCCGGGCGTGCGGGCGATGGACGAAGTGGCCGCGGCGCATGCCGTGATCGGTGTCGAGGTCGAGGCGCTGGCGATGGCCGTGGCGCGCCACTGGGGACTGGACGAGGCGATGCTGCACGCGATGCGGCGCGTGCCGGCCGGCACGCCGGTGCGCAGCCCCGACACCCGCCACGACACCTTCCGCCTGCTCGGCAGCGCAGCGGCCGAGGCCGTCGCGGCCGCGCACGGCTGCGACAACCGCGCGGTGGCGATGGCCAAGGTGACCCAGCGCTACGCGCGCGCGCTGGTGCTGGGCCAGAACGAACTCGACCACGCGGTGCAGAGCGCCCGCGTTGCCGTCGATCGCGCGTCGCGATCACCGCAGCCTGCCGCCTGAAAGGGCCGAATTCCTCATGAGCATCGCGAGCGCCCGACGCATCGGCCGGTTCGACCTGAAACGTGTGCTGGGCCAAGGCGCGCAGAGCACCGTCTGGCTGGCCCACGACGCGCGGCTGGCGCGCGACGTCGCGCTCAAGCTGATGGCCCCCGGCGCCGCCGCCGAGTCCGACGGCCTGGGCGACTGGCTCACCGAGGCGCGCCATGTCGCCGCGCTGAACCATCCGCACATCGTGCCGGTGTTCGAGGCCGACCTGCACGGCGAAGGCGCCCAGGCCCAGCCCTATCTGGTGTTCGAGTACGTCCCCGGCGCGACGCTGGACCGCCACCTGAAGGACCGCGGGCCCTTCGCGCCGCGCGAGGCCGTCGAGTGGCTGCTGGGCGTGCTCGACGCCTTGGCGCAGGCGCACGCGGCGGGCCTGGTGCACCGCGACCTGAAGCCCTCCAACCTGATGATCGACGGCGCCGGCCGTGCCCGTGTCACCGACTTCGGCATCGCCGCGCGCAGCGGCGCCGCGGCGCTGGCGGCCGGCACGCCGCGCTACCTGGCGCCCGAGACGCTGCGCGGCGAGGCGCCGACGCCGGCGGTCGACGTGTTCGCGCTCGGCCTGCTGTTCGCCGAGCTGATGCTCGGCCGCGCGCTCGTCGCCGAGACCGACGTCAAGGCGGTGATGAAGCGCATTGCCAGCACCGACCTCGCGCTGCCGGACGAGATGCCGCAGCCGGTGGACGACGCGCTGCGCGCGATCGTGCAGCGCGCGCTGTCGCGCGACGCGAGCCGCCGCTATGCCGATGCCGGCCAGCTGCGCGACGCGCTGCGCGCCTGGCTCGCGCCGGCCGCCGCCGTCGATGACAACGGCGTCGACGGCAAGGCCAAGGCCGGCGCGCTCGACTTCCTGCTGCGCCGCATGCGCCACAAGAGCGATTTCCCGGCGCTGTCGGACTCGGTCGCACGCATCCAGCGCATCGCCGCCTCCGAGAACGAGAACCTCGGCACGCTGGCCGGCGAGATCCTCAAGGACGTGGCGCTGACCCACAAACTGCTGCGGCTCGTCAACTCGGCGCACTACGGCAGCGCCGGCGGCGGCAGCATCAGCACCGTGTCGCGAGCGGTCGCGCTGATGGGCTTCGCCGGCGTGCGCAACCTGGCGCTGTCGCTGGTGCTGGTCGAACACATGAACGACAAGCAACATGCCCAGCAGATCCGTCAGGAGTTCCTGCGCGCGCTGCTGGCCGGCACGCTGGCCGAGGAACTGGTGCCTGGCTCGATGGCCAAGCTGGCCGGCGCGCATGGCGTGATGGAAGAGGCCTTCCTCGGCGCGATGTTCCGCAACCTCGGCCGGCTGCTGACCGAGTTCTACTTCCCGGAGGAGGCCGAGCAGGTGCGCCGGCTGGTGCACCCCGGCGAAGCGATGGCCCGCGAGCTGCCGCGCGCCGCGCTGCCCGAGGCCAACGCCTCGCAGCAGGTGCTGGGGCTGAGCTACGAGGAGCTCGGCCTCGGCGTGGCCCGCCACTGGGGCCTGCCCGAGACGCTGCAGCGCTGCATGCGTGCCGCCACCGGCGCGCCGCCGGCGCAGCCGCCGGCCGCGCTGGCGGACCGCCTGCGCTGGCTCGCGTCGGCCGCCAACGAGGTGGCCGACACCTTGCTGCACCACGAGCCCGAGGAGGCCGCCGCACGCGTCGCCGAGCTCGCCGAACGCCATGCCAAGGTGCTGGGCGTGGCGCCGCGCGAACTGGTGGCGGCGGTCGGTCGCTCGCGCGGCCGGCTCACCGAACTGGCCAACGGCCTGGAGATCCGGGTCAAGCCCGGCGCACCGGCCGAGCGGCTGCTCGCGCCGCGCCCGGCGGAGCCCGCGCCCGCCGCGACCTCGGCTGCCGGCAGTGCCGTCCGCGACACGCTGTCGGGCATGGAGCTCGGCCCCGGCGGTGGGGAGGAGACGATGGCGCTGGCCGAGGCCCATGGCCTGGACCGGCCCGCCGCAGCCGACCCGGCGGCGGTGCTCGCGGCCGGCATCCAGGACATCACCAACAGCATGGTCGAGGACGTCAAGCTCGGCGAGGTGCTGCGCATGATCCTCGAGACCATGTACCGCGCGCTCGGCTTCCGTCGCGTGCTGTTCTGCCTGCGCGATGCGAAGACCGGCGCGCTGGCCGGCCGCTTCATGCTGGGCGAGGGCGGCGACGCGGTGCGCGACGCCTTCCGCGTCGCCACCCGGCCGGCCCCCGGTACGGCGCCGGACCTGTTCAGCGCCGTCTGCCTGAAGGGCGCCGACACGCTGATCGCCGACGCCACGACGCCGGCGATGCGCGGGCGCCTGCCGGCCTGGTACCTGAAGGCGCTCGACGCTCCGGCTTTCCTGCTGCTGCCGCTGGTGGTGAAGGGTGCGCCGGTGGGCCTGATCTACGCCGACAAGGCCGAGGCCGGCGCGATCGCGCTGGGCGAGAAGGAGCTGTCTCTGCTGCGCACGCTGCGCAACCAGGCGGTGATGGCGTTCCGGCAGGCGAGCGGCGGCTGAGGCGCCGCGGCTCGACGGATGGGAAAGGTGACGAGCCTTACCCCCGGCACTGAGAGCTAACGGTTAGGGCTGCTTCGTTCCCGACCTGACCCGGTTGGCCGCGCCCCCATGCGGGGAGGCCCGTCGACGCGGATTGTAGGCGAGGGGTTGCGCTGCCTCAGCGCAGTTGCAGGTCGTCGTCGCCGAAGCGCACGCCGATCGGCTCGATCAGCAACTGCTTGGGCCCGGCCTCGACCTTGCCGGCCACCCAGGCGTCGACGCCCTGCGCGCGCGCCACCTCGGCGGTGCGCTCGGCGTCATCGGCCTTGACGAACAGCGCGAAACCCGCACCCATGTTCAGCGTCGAGTAGGCCTCGCGCGCGTCGTGCCCGGCCTGCTCGGCGATGAAGCGCAGGACCGGCGGCACCGGCGGCACGGTGTGGATGCGGTAGGTGTGCGTGGCCGGGTGGCGCAGCAGCTTGCGCCAGCCGTGGCCGGTGATGTTGGCGCTGTAGTGCGGCACGATGCCGGCCTTCCACAAGGCCTCGGTGACCGGCGAGTACAGCGTCGTCGGCGCGAGCAGCGCCTCGCCGTAGCCCAGGCCCGGCGCGACCTCGGTCAGGTAGCCCTGGGGCAGCCGCTCGACCAGCTTGCGCGCCAGGCTCAGGCCGTTGGCGTGGATGCCGCTCGAGGCCAGCAGCACGATCGCGTCGCCGGGTGCCAGCGCATCGCCGACCGACAGCCGCGACTTCGGGTTGATCAGCCCGGTGCACGAGGCCGCGAGGTCGATGCGCCCGCCCTCGACGATGCCGGCCAGTGCCGGCGTCTCGCCGCCGCCCCAGGCGACGCCGCAGGTGTCGCAGGCCTGCTTCCAGCCGGCCACCAGCGCCTGGGCGCGCTCGGCGTCGCCGAACCAGTCGCTGCCGCCGGCGGCCCAGTAGGCCTGCACGACCAGCGGCGTGGCGCCGACGGTGATCAGGTCGTTGATCGCCATCGCGATCGTGTCCTGGGCGATGCCGGCGTACCAGCTCTTGCCGGTGAGGGCCTTCATCTCGTCGGCGACCAGCGCCTTGCTGCCCAGGCATTCGACGATGCTGGCAAGGTAGAAGGGGCCGACGTCGACCACGTAGGCCGATTCGCCGCGCGAGGCCGCCACTTCGCCGAAGCCATGCGCCGCGAGGTTGGTGGCGGTGGCCTTGGCGGCGCGCTGGGCGGCGACCTTCAGCGGATCGATCAGGTCGTAGTTCACCCCGGCCTGTTCGTAGCTCAGCGGGGCGGGGGAAGGAGTTGTCATGGGGGCTCGTGGTGGCGCGGGTGCGGCCGGATTATCCGTCGGCCCTGCGGCCGGCCCGGGCGGGGGCGGCCGCTAAACTGCCGCCATGAGTTCCCTCGTGCTCGCCCGCAAGTACCGCCCGCACCGCTTCGGCGAGATGGTCGGGCAGGAGCATGTGGTGCAGGCGCTCGTCAATGCGCTGAGCTCGCAGCGGCTGCACCATGCCTACCTCTTCACCGGCACGCGCGGCGTCGGCAAGACGACGGTCTCTCGCATCCTCGCCAAGAGCCTGAACTGCGTCGGCCCCGACGGCACGGGCGGCATCACCGCCGAGCCCTGCGGCGTGTGCCGCGCCTGCACCGAGATCGACGCCGACCGCTTCATCGACTACGTCGAGATGGATGCGGCGAGCAACCGCGGCATCGACGAGATCCGCGACCTGCTCGAGCGCGCCGCGTACAAGCCGGCGGTCGGGCGCTTCAAGGTCTTCATGATCGACGAAGTGCACCAGCTGACCAAGGAGTCCTTCAACGCGCTGCTGAAGACGCTGGAGGAGCCGCCGGACTACCTGCGCTTCGTGCTCGCGACGACCGACCCCGAGAAGGTGCTGCCGACGGTGCTGTCGCGCTGCCTGCAGTTCAGCCTGCGGCCGATGGCGCCCGAGACGGTGCTCGGCCGCCTGCAGCATGTGCTGGCCGCCGAGGGCATCGAGGCCGAGCCGGGTGCGCTGCGGCTGCTGTCGCGCGCCGCGCGCGGCTCGATGCGCGACGCGCTGTCGCTGACCGATCAGGCGATCGCGCATGGCGCCGGCCGGATCGACGAGGACGGCGTGCGCCGCATGCTCGGCGCGGTCGGGCGTGGTCCGGTGCTGGGGCTGCTGGACGCGCTGGCGGTCGGCGACGGCGCGGCGCTCGTGGCCGGCGTCGACGCCCTGCGCGCGCAGGGCCTGTCGGCCGAAGGCACGCTCGAGGAGATGGCCGCCGTGCTGCAGCAGACGGCCGTGCTTCAGGCCCTGCCGGGCGCGTTCGACGGCAGTGACGACCCCGACGCGCCGGCGATCGCCCGGCTGGCGGCCGCGCTGCCGGCCGACGAGACGCAACTCTGCTACAGCATCGCGCTGCACGGCCGTGCCGAACTGGCGCTGGCGCCCGACGAGTACAGCGGCCTGGTGATGGTGCTGCTGCGCATGCTGGCCTTCCGGCCGGCCGGTGCCGCGCGTTCCGCCGCACCGCCCCGGCCGGCTGCCGCAGCGGTGCCGCGGCCGGCGGTGGCTGCGGCGCCGCTGGTGCGCACGCCGGCGGTCGCGACGACAGCGGTGCCACCGCCCGCGCCGCGCCGGGCGCCCGCGCCGGCGGCGCCCGTCGCCGGCGTGCCGCCGTGGGAAGAAGATGTGCCGCTGGCCGAGGAATCCGAGGCGCCGCGGCACGTTGCCGAGCCCGCCGCGCCTGCCATGCCGCCTGCCGCGCCTGACACCTCAGCGGCCTGGACCGCGACACCGCTCGGCGACCGCTGGGCCGCGCTGGTGCGGCGCTTGCAGGACGCGAACGCGATTGCCGCGCTGGTGCGCGAGCTGGCGCTGCAGGCCGAGTGCGCTGCGATCGACGGCGACGACGCGCGCATCCGCCTGCGCGTCGAGCGCGAGAGCCTGCGTCACCCGGCGCACGCCGAGAAGCTGCAGGCCGCGCTGGCCGCACTGCTCGGCCATGCGGTCGCGCTCGAGGTCGAGGCTGGCGCGGTCGGCGACACGCCGGCGCGGCGCGAGCAGCGGCTGCGCGAGCAGCGCCAGCGCGAGGCCGAGGCGCTGATCCGCGACGATCCGCTGGTGCGCGAGCTCACCGCGCAGTTCAAGACCGCCCGCATCGTGCCGGGTTCGATCAAACCGATCTAGCGTTTCCAGGAGAACGACGATGATGAAAGCCCAGTTGGCCGGCCTGATGAAGCAGGCCCAGGCAATGCAGGACAACCTGAAGAAGGCGCAGGAGGAACTGGCGCAGATCGAGGTCGAGGGCCAGTCGGGGGCCGGCCTCGTGAAGGTCGTGATGACCTGCAAGCACGACGTCAAGCGCGTGACGATCGACCCCAGCCTGCTGGCCGACGACAAGGACATGCTCGAGGACCTGGTGGCCGCGGCCTTCAACGACGCGGTGCGCCGCGCCGCCGCCACCAGCGACGAGAAGATGGGCAAGCTGACCGCCGGTATGCCGATGCCGCCCGGGATGAAGTTCCCTTTCTGAGCCGCCACGCGTGGCCGGCTCCTCGCTCGACGCGCTGATGGAGGCGCTGCGGCGCCTGCCCGGCGTCGGGCAGAAGTCGGCGCAGCGCATGGCCTACCACCTGCTGCAGCACGACCGCGAGGGCGCCGAACGGCTGGCGCGGGCGCTGCAGCAGGCGGTCGCGTCGATGCGCCACTGCGAGCGCTGCCACACCTTCACCGAGGCGCCGGTGTGCGCGACCTGCCTCGACGCCGGGCGCGACCGGCACCAGCTCTGCGTCGTCGAGACGCCGGCCGACCAGGCCGCGATCGAGCGCAGCGGCAGTTACCACGGGCTGTACTTCGTGCTGATGGGGCGGCTTTCTCCGCTCGATGGCATCGGCGTGCACGACATCGGTCTCGCGCCGCTGCTGCAGCGCGCGGGCGACGGCGAGGTGCGGGAACTGATCGTCGCGACGAGCTTCACCGCCGAGGGCGAGGCCACCGCGCATGCGATCGCCAAGGCGCTCGAGGGCCGCGGCGTCGCGGTGACGCGGCTCGCGCGCGGCGTGCCGGTGGGCAGCGAGCTCGAGTACGTCGATCTCGGCACCATCGCCCATGCGCTGAGCGACCGCCGCTGAAGGAGCAGCCCCGATGACCGCGATCCTGCTGTGCGTGCTGGCTGCGGCCCTGATGCCGATCGTCTGCGCCGGCATCGCCAAGCGCACTGGCTTCGGCAAGCCGCGCCGCGACGGCGGCTACGACAACCATGCGCCGCGCGAATGGCTCGCGAAGCAGACCGGCCTGCCAGCGCGCGCCAATGCGGCCCAGGCCAATTGCTTCGAGGCGCTGCCCTTCTTCATCGGCGCGGTGGCGATCGCGTTGCCGGCCGGCGCGCCCGTCGAGCGCGTGCAGGCGCTGGCGATCGCCTGGGTGCTGCTGCGCAGCGCCTACGTGGTCTGCTATGTCGCGGATCGCCACTACGCGCGCAGCGCCGTCTGGACGCTCGCGCTCGCGGTGAACATCGCGATCCTGTTCGCGGCGGCCTGAGCCGCGCGCGGCCTCAGCGCGTCGTCGTCGCGACGCGCCGCTTGGCGCTCGACGCGGTGCTCTTGCTCGCGGGCCGCTTGGTCGCGACGGCCTTGCTGCTGCGCGTCGGCGCCCGGTAGACGACGAGCTGCTGGCCGGCGCGCAGCTTTGTCGTCGTCGACAGGCCGTTCCACTCGGCCAGGTTGGCCAGGCTGACGCGGTGGCGCCGGGCCAGCGCGTTGAGCGTGTCGCCCTTGCGCGCCTTCACCGCGGTGCGCCGCAGTGGCGGTCGGTCGGGCGCCAGCACGATCGTGGCGTGGTCGGCGATGCGCTCTGAGACGTCCGAATGGCCGTGGCCGTTGCGCGGCACCAGTAGCGTCGAGCCGCCCTTGACCAGCATGCGCGGCGGGATGCGGTTGAGCTCGCGCAACGCCGACTCGTTCATGCCGCAGCCGCAGCGCTTGGCGGCGTCGGCCGGCTTCATGGTCTTCGGCACCACCCAGGCGGTCCAGCTCGCCAGCGGGCCCTTGTGCTCGGGCAGCGCGAGGATGAAGCGGTGCGCGTTGTCGTAGGGCAGCAGCACCTGCGGCGTGCCGGCGGCCAGGATCACCGGCTTGTTCAGCGACGGGTTCAGCGCCTGGAACTCCTTCTCGGGCAGGCCGGCGAGCTCGGCGACCAGCGCGGCGTCGATGTCGCGCTTGATCGGCACGGCCAGGAAGTAGGGGTGGTTCTCCAGCGGCGGCAGCGTCAGCGCATGGACCTCGGGCTGCGCGATCAGGTTCTCGACCGCCTGCAGCTTGGGCACGTACAGCCGCGTCTCGGCCGGCATCTTCAGGCTCAGGTAGTCGGTCGGCAGGCCGAGCTTGCGGTTGCGCGCGATCGCGCGCGAGACGCTGCCCTCGCCCCAGTTGTACGCAGCCAGCGCGAGGTGCCAGTCGCCGAACATGCCGTGCAGCCGCTCGAGGTAGTCGAGCGCGGCGCCGGTCGAGGCCAGCACGTCGCGGCGGTCGTCGCGGAAAATGTTCTGGCGCAGCTCGAAGTGGCGGCCGGTCGACGGGATGAACTGCCACATGCCCGAGGCCTTGGCGCTGCTCATCGCCTGTGGGTTGAAGGCGCTCTCGATGAAGGGCAGCAGCGCCAGCTCGGTCGGCAGGCCGCGCTTTTCGACCTCTTCGACGATGTGATAGAGGTAGCGCGACGAGCGCGTCGTCATGCGCTCGACATAGTCGGGCCGGCTGGCGTACCACCGCTCGCGGTCGCGCACGAGCTCGGTGTCGAGGTCGGGGATCGCGAAGCCGCGGCGGATGCGCACCCACAGGTCGCGGCGGGCTGCCGCGTCGGCCAGGTCGACGATCGCATCGGTGGAGGCCAGCGGATCGGTCGGCGCGCCGGCGGCGTCGGCGGGCGGCTCTTCGGCCTCGGCCGTCGCCGCGGAGGCGGCCGGGGCCGCCGGTTCGGGGGCGCTGGCCGCGACGACCACCGGCGCGGGCGCCTCGGGCGGCGGCTCGACGGGCACGTTGGTGGCGCAGGCGGCGAGCAGCAGTGCCAGCAGCGCGGGCGCGAGGCGCCCGGAGAACAGGAGGGTCATCGGAATTCGTTCTTCCATTCGCGCAGGGCGGCGAAGAGGCTGACGTCGTCGTCGCCCCGGGCACCGTGGGCGCGGGCGCTGGCCCGGACCTCGGGGATCTGGACGCGCAGGAAAGGGTTGACCTCGCGCTCGGTGGCGACGCTGCTCGGCAGCGTCGGCAGGCCGCGTTCGCGCAGCGCCGCGCAGTGCGCCGCGTGGGCCGCGAGCACCGCGTTGCCTGGCTCGACGGCGCGCGCGAACCGCAGGTTGGACAGCGTGTATTCATGGGCGCAGCACACGCGTGCGGCGCCGGGCAGCGCGGCCAGGCGCGACAGCGAGGCGTGCATCTGCGCCGGCGTGCCCTCGAAGAGCCGGCCGCAGCCGGCCGCGAACAGCGTGTCGCCGCAGAACAGGATCGGCGCCTGCCCGGCGGGATGCCCGACGTAGGCGATGTGACCGGCGGTGTGGCCCGGCACGTCGATCACGTCGAAGCGGGTGCCGAGCAGGTCGACCGCGTCGCCGTCGCGCAGCGCGACGAAGGGCGTGGGGATGCGCTCGGTCGCCGGGCCCCACACCGGGCCGTCGAGCCGCGCGCGCAGCGCGTCGACGCCGCCGACGTGATCGCCGTGGTGGTGCGTCACTACAATGCCCACCAGCTTCAGGGCGCGCTCGTCGAGAGCCTGCACCACCGGTGCGGCGTCCCCCGGATCGACAACGACGGCACGCTGGCCATCGTGGAGCATCCAGATGTAGTTGTCTGCGAAGGCGGGGAGAGCGACCAGGTTCATGTCGGACACTGCTTCGATTATAGATTTGCCCCTCTGGCTGCAGACCCCGCCGGGCCGTTATCTGCTCGCGTGGGAGCAGGCGCGCATCGACGCGCAGGTGGCCGACGTGTTCGGCTTCCACGCGGTGCAGCTCGGTCTGCCCGAGCTCGATGCGCTGCAGGGTAACCGCATGCCGCACCGCTGGCTGGTGCAGCCCGAAGCCGATGCGACCGAAGGCCGCGCGGTCGCGGTGTGCTGCGATTTCGACGCGCTGCCCTTCGCGAGCCAGAGCCTCGACCTGGTGGTGCTGCCGCACACGCTCGAGTTCGCGCGCGACGCCCACCACACGCTGCGCGAGGTCGAACGCGTGCTGGTGCCCGAGGGCCGCGTGATCGTCTTCGGCTTCAACCCCGCCAGCCTGTGGGGTGCGCGGCAATGGGCGGGGCGCTGGGCGCTGCGCTTCGGCGCCGATCGCGACGGGCCGGCGCTGTATCTGCCGCGGGCCGGCGACTTCATCGGCCCGCGCCGGCTGCGCGACTGGCTGCGGCTGCTCGGCTTCGAGGTCGACGGCGGCAGCTTCGGCTGCTACCGCCCGCCGCTGCGCTCGCAGCCCTGGCTGGACCGCTGGGCCTGGATGGAGAAGGCCGGGGACCGCTGGTGGCCGGTGTTCGGCGCCGTCTACACGATGGCCGCGGTCAAGCGCGTGCGCGGCATGCGGCTGATCGGTCCGGCCTGGAAGAAGGCGCCGAAGCCGCGCGCCGCGCCGGCGGTGGTGAGCCACCGCCACCGCGAAACCCACGAGGTCCAATGACGACGAGCCACCCGACGATCGCCCGCCCTGCCGTGACGATTTACACCGACGGCGCCTGCAAGGGCAATCCCGGCCCCGGCGGCTGGGGCGCCTGGCTGAGCTGGGGGGACCACGAGAAATCGCTCAGCGGTGGCGAGCCGAGCACGACCAACAACCGCATGGAGCTGACCGCGGTGATCGAGGCGCTGGGCTCGCTCAAGCGCACCTGCGAGGTGACGCTGCACACCGACAGCGAGTACGTGCGCAAGGGCATCACCGAGTGGATCCACGGCTGGAAGCAGCGCGGCTGGAAGACCGCCGACCGCAAGCCGGTCAAGAACGCCGACCTGTGGCAGAAGCTGGAGTCCATGGCCTCGGTGCACCATGTGCACTGGCGCTGGGTCAAGGGCCACTCGGGCGATCCCGGCAACGAGCGCGCCGACGCGCTGGCCAACGAGGGCGTCGCGCGCTTTCTCTGAGCGCCGCGCCGGCGCTGTGTGAAGCAATGTTTCTCCACCCGGCGCCCTGAGGATTGTGGGTGCCCGCAGGCGGCGAGAGCGCGCCCCGCGGTAGATTCGTGAGCTGATTCCGAATATCGACGCATGAAACGACTGCATCTGAGCGTGGCCGCAATCGGCCTCGTCGTCCTCTCGGTCGGCGCCTGGTGGTGGCAGCACCGCACGTCGCCGGCCCCGGCCGCCGCCGTGGCGGCGCCGGCCGCGCCGCCGGCCGCCGGGCCGGTGCCGGTCGAGGTGGCCCGCGCGGTGGCGCGCGATCTCACGGACGACACGACGGCGGTCGGCAGCCTGCGCTCGCGCCAGGGCGTGGTCGTGCGGCCCGAGGTCAGCGGCCGCGTCGTCAAGCTGGGTTTCCGCGACGGCGAGCGCGTGCGGCGCGGCCAGGTGCTGGTCCAACTCGACGACGCGCTGCCGCGCGCCCAGTTGCGCCAGGCCGAGGCCCAGCTGGCGATCGCGCGCACGACGCTGCAGCGCAACCGCGAGCTCGTTGCGCAGAACTTCGTGACGCAGAGCGTCGTCGACCAGGCGCAGGCCAACGTCGACGTCGCCGACGCGCAGGTCGCGCTCGCCCGCGCCCAGCTCGACAAGCTGCGCATCGTCGCCCCCTTCGACGGCCAGACCGGGATCCGCGCCATCAACGTCGGCGACTACCTGAAGGACGGTGCCGACATCGTCGCGCTCGAGGACACCTCGAGCATGTACGTCGACTTCAGCCTGCCCGAGCGCTTCGCGTCGCGGCTGGCGCCGCGCCAGTCGGTCGAGGTCGCGATCGACTCGCTGCCCGGCGAGCGCTTTACCGCCGTCGTGCTCGCGCTCGAGCCGCAGATCACCGCCGATGGCCGCGCGATCGCCGCGCGCGCGACGGTCCCCAACGCCGACGCGCGGCTGCGCGCCGGCATGTTCGCGCGCGTGCGCGTGGTGCTGGCCGAGCGGCCCGGCGCGGTGCTGGTGCCCGAGGAGGCGATCGTTCCGCAGGCCGGCAAGGACCTGCTGATCAAGGTGGTCGACGGACCGCAGGGCCCGGCTTCGCAGCGCGTCGAGGTGCGCACCGGCTTGCGTCGCGACGGGCAGGTCGAGATCGTCTCCGGGCTCGCGGCCGGCGATCGCGTCGTGACGGCCGGGCAGGCGCGGCTGCTGCGCGCCGACGCGCAGCTGCTGCAGGTCGTCGAGCTCGGCGGGGCCGCACCGGCGCCGGCGGCGGCCGGCAGTGCGCGGCGTTCGGCGCTGGCCGCCGTCCGCGCCGGCTGAGGGGCACCGCGCCATGCAGCTGTCCGAAACCTCGATCCGCCGCCCGGTCTTCGCGACCGTGCTGTCGCTGCTGCTGGTGCTGATCGGCCTGGTGTCGGCCAGCCGGCTGCAGCTGCGCGAGTACCCGAACATCGACGAGCCGGTCGTCACCGTCGAGACGCGGTTGACCGGCGCGTCCTCGGAGGTGATCGAGTCGCAGGTGACCAAGCCGCTCGAGGACTCGATCGCCGGCATCGAGGGCGTGGACATCATCACCTCGATCTCGCGCGCCGAGCAGAGCCAGATCACGGTGCGCTTCAAGCTCGAGAAGGACCCGGACAACGCCGCCGCCGAGGTGCGCGACCGCGCCTCGCGGGTGCGCGGCCGGTTGCCCGACGAGGCCGACGAGCCGGTGATCACCAAGGTCGAGGCCGACGCCTCGCCGACCATCTGGCTGACCTTCAGCGGCGAGACCCTGTCGCCGCTGGCGGTCACCGACGTGCTGACGCGCGTCGTCAAGCCGCGCCTGCAGACGGTGCCGGGCGTGGCCGACGTGCGCATCTTCGGCGACCGCCGCTACGCCATGCGGGTGTGGCTCGACGCCGACCGCCTGGCCGCGCACCGGCTGACGGTGCAGGATGTCGAGGACGCGATCCGGCGCCAGAACCTCGAGGTGCCGGCCGGCCGCATCGAGAGCCAGCAGCGCGAGTTCACCGTGACCGCGCGCACCGACCTGCAGACACCGCCGCAGTTCGCCGAGATCGCGATCAAGCAGAGCGCGGCCGGCTACACGGTGCGCCTGCGCGACGTCGCACGCATCGAGGAGGCGGCGGCCAGCGAGCGCAGCAGCGCCCGCTTCAACGGCCGGCCGTCGGTGTCGATGGGCGTGATCCGCAACGCCACGGCCAACCCGCTGGACCTCGCCGCCGGCGTGCGCGAGGTGCTGCCCCGTCTCCAGGAGGATCTGCCCAAGGGCCTGACGGTGCAGATCGCGAACGACAACACGATCTTCATCGACCGCTCGATCCGCTCGGTGTTCACGACCATCGCCGAGGCGGTGGCCCTGGTCGCGCTGGTCGTGTTCGTGTTCCTGCGCACGCTGCGCGCGTCGATCATCCCGCTGGTGACGATTCCCGTGAGCCTGATCGGCGCCTTCGCGCTGATCGCGGTGGCCGGCTTCACGATCAACACGCTGACGCTGCTCGCGCTGGTGCTGGCGATCGGCCTGGTGGTCGACGACGCCATCGTCGTGCTCGAGAACATCTACCGCCACATCGAGGAGGGGCTGGAGCCTTTCCAGGCGGCGCTCAAGGGCGTCAAGGAGATCGGCTTCGCGGTGGTGGCGATGACGCTGACGCTGGCCGCGGTGTTCGCGCCGATCGCCTTCACACCGGGGCGCACCGGGCGGCTGTTCGCCGAATTCGCGCTGACGCTGGCCGGCGCGGTGATCGTCTCCGGCTTCGTCGCGCTGACGCTCAGCCCGATGATGTGCAGCAAGCTGCTGCGCCACAACCCGAAGCCCAACCGTTTCGACCGTGGCATGGAGGCCGGGCTCGACGCGCTGACGCGCGGCTACACGCGCGTGCTGCGCTGGACGCTCGCGCACCGCTGGGTGGTGCTGCTGGTGATGTTCGGCGCCGCCGGCTCGGCCTACGCGCTGTTCGCCGGCATGAAGAGCGAGCTCGCGCCGATCGAGGACCGCGGCGTGATCTTCACCAGCGTCAGCGGCCCGGACGGCGCGACGCTCGACTACACGCGCCGCTACCTGCTCGAGATCGAGCGCCAGTCGCTGCAGGACCCGGACATCGACCGCGTCTTCATCATCGCCGGCAACCCGACCGTCGAACGTGGCTTCGCGGTGCTGCGCGGGCGCGACTGGTCCGAGCGCGACCGCAGCATGATCCAGATCGCCCGCGAGCTGACGCCGAAGTTCGGCGCGCTGCCCGGCGTCAGCGCCTTCCCGGTCACGCCGCCCTCGCTCGGTGGCGGCTTCCGCGAGCGGCCGCTCAATTTCGTGATCCTGACCTCGGACAGCTACGAGAACCTCGCCCAGGTCGCGCAGCAGATGCTCGTCGAGATGGGCAAGAACCCCGGCATCGTCCAGCCCGACATCGACCTGCGCCTGAACAAGCCCGAGATCTACATCCAGGTCGACCGCGACCGCGCCGCCGATGCCGGCGTCTCGGTCGACGCCGTCGCGCGCACCATCGAGAGCATGCTCGGCGGGCGCAACGTCACGCGCTACAAGCGCGATGCCGAGCAGTACGACGTGATCGTGCAGACCAGCCCGAGCGGCCGCACCACGCCGGAAGACATCGAGAAGCTGTTCGTCCGGGGCCGCGGCGACACGATGATCCCGCTGTCGGCGCTGGTGAAGGTCGAGACCACGGTCGCGCCGCGCGAGCTGAACCACTTCAACCAGCGCCGCTCGGTGTCGATCACCGCGACGCTGGGGCCGGGCTACTCGCTGGGCGAGGCGCTCGAGTTCATGGACGCCACCGCCGCCAAGGTGCTGCCGGCCGGCTACCAGACCGAGCTGAACGGCATCACGCGCGAGTACAAGGCGTCGAGCGGCGCGCTCGGCGTGGTGTTCGTGCTGGCGCTGTTCTTCATCTTCCTGGTGCTCGCGGCGCAGTTCGAGAGCTTCGTCGATCCCTTCGTGATCCTGCTGTCGGTGCCGCTGTCGATGGTCGGCGCGCTGCTGGCGCTCAAACTGTCGGGCGGCACGCTCAACGTCTACTCGCAGATCGGCCTGATCACGCTGGTGGGCCTGATCACCAAGCACGGCATCCTGATCGTCGAGTTCGCCAACCAGCTCCGCCACCAGGGGCAGTCCACGCTCGACGCGGTGGTCCAGTCCGCCAGCCTGCGCCTGCGGCCGATCCTGATGACCACCGGCGCGATGGTGCTCGGCGCGGTGCCGCTCGCGCTGGCCACGGGCGCTGGCGCCGAGAGCCGCCAGCAGATCGGCTGGGTGATCGTCGGCGGCATGTCGCTGGGTACGCTGCTGACGATCTTCGTCGTGCCCACCGTCTACACGCTGTTCGCGCGCAAGACGACGCCGGGGCCGATCGAGACGCGGGCGCTGGACGACGCGGCGCCCGCGGCGCACTGAGCGCCGTCGCCGCCGGGCTCAGTCGCCCGGCCGGCAGTCGCCGCAGTCGTCGCGCGCATCGAGCGCGCGCTTGAGTTCGCGCAGCGCGGTGCGCAGCCCCTCCTCGATCACCGGGTGGTAGAAGGGCTGGGCCAGCGCGTCGTCGACCGTCGCGCCGTGGCCGATGCTCCAGGCCAGCAGGTGGCCCAGGTGCTCGGCCGCCGGGCCGACCATCTCGGCGCCGAGCAGGCGGCGCGTCGCGCAGTCGCCGTAGACATGCAGCGCGCCGGCGTTGCGGCCGATCACGCGGCTGCGGCCCTGGTTGGCGAAGCTGACCGTGCCGGTCGCGAACCGCACGCCCGACGCGCACAGCTCGCGGTGGTGCCGTCCGGTCAGCATGATCTGCGGCTCGCTGAACACCACCGCCAGCGGCGTGCGGCGCGGGTGGGGCACGACCTCGGGCCAGCGCCCGGCGTTGTCGCCGGCGATATGGCCCTCGTCGGCAGCCTCGTGCAGCAGGGGGCGCTCGTTCGCCGCGTCGCCGGCGATGAAGACGGGGGTGTCGGCGATGCGCCCGGTCGTCGGGTCGTGGCGCGGCACGCCGCGTTCGTCGAGCGGCAGGCCGAGCGCCTCCAGGCCCAGCCCGTCGGTGTTCGGGCGGCGTCCGGTCGCGGCGAGCAGGACGTCGTGGCGTTCGACGTGCGTGCCGTGGGCGTCGCGCCAGCGCAGCTCGACCTCGTCGCCGATCCGCTCGAAGCCCAGCACCTCGGCGTTCAAGGCGAGCGGCAGCGCCTCGCCGAAGATCCGCGCCGCCAGTGCGACGAGCGCCGGGTCGGTCAGCGGCCCGACATGGTCGCCGCGCGCCAGCAGCCGCACGCGCACGCCCAGCCGGTGCAGCGCGAGCGCGAGCTCGAGGCCGATCACGCCGGCGCCGACCACCGCCACGCTGCCGGGCAGGTCGGTCCAGTCGAACACGTCGTCGTTGACGATCAGGCGGTCGCCGAGCGCGACGCGCCAGGCCTCGGGGACGGCGGGCCGCGAACCGGTGGCGATGACGATGCGCCCGGCCTCGACGCGCAGGGCGCCGTCGGCCGTGTCAACGTGCAGCGTGTGCGCGTCGAGAAAGCGTGCGCGGCCCTGCAGCAGCCGCTCGGGCCCGAGCGCGTGCATGTCGTCGAGCACGAAGCCGACGAAACGGTCGCGCTCGCGCCGCACGCGCTCCATCACCCGCCGGCCGTCGACGCGCACCGCGGGCACCTCGATACCGAAGCGCCCGGCGTGGCGCGCCTCGTGCGCGACCTCGGCCGCGGCGATCAGCAGCTTGCTCGGCATGCAGCCGACGCGCGCGCAGGTCGTGCCCCAGGGGCCGGCGTCGATCTGCAGCACGCGGTCGGTGTGGGCGCGCGCGGCGCGCCCGGCGCTCAGTCCGGCGCTGCCCGCACCGAGGATCGCGACGTCGACGTGGCGGGTGTCCATGGCCGGTGGTCGCGCGGCGGGCGCTGGGCTTACACGAGCCCGTCGAACGGCAGCACGTCGACGTGGGCACCTTGCGCCACCGAGCCCTGCTCGTGGTGCAGCACGACCAACCCGTTGGCCACGCTCATGCTGCGCAGGATGCCCGAGCCCTGCGCGCCGGTGAGCTGCACGTCCCAGTCGCCGTCGGCGGCGCGCGTGACGACGCCGCGCTGGTACTCGGTGCGGCCGGGCTTCTTGCGGATCGCCTCGGTCGCGCGCGCGCGCAGCAGCGGCAGCGGCGTGGGCGCCGCGCCGGCCATCGCCAGCAGCGCGTCGCGCACGAAGGCGTAGAAGGTGACCATCACCGCCACCGGGTTGCCGGGCAGGCCGAACAGCACCGCCGACTTCGAGCCCGGGCCGTTCGAGCTGACGCGGCCGAAGGCCATCGGCCGGCCGGGCCGCATCGCGATGCGCCAGAAGGCAACCTCGCCGAGCCGCGCCATCACCTGCTTGGTGTGATCGGCCTCGCCGACGCTGACGCCGCCGGAGGTGATGATCGCGTCGGCGTTCTCGCAGGCGCTGCGGAACGCGGCCTCGAGCGCCACCGGATCGTCGCGCACGACGCCGAGGTCGAGCACTTCGCAGCCCAGGCGCGTGAGCATGCCGTGGATCGTGTAGCGGTTGCTGTCGTAGACGCAGCCTTCGTCCAGCGGCTCGCCGATCGAGCGCAACTCGTCGCCGGTCGAGAAGAAGGCCACGCGCAGCCGCCGCCACACCGGCAGCTCGGCCTGGCCGAGCGAGGCGGCCATGCCGATGTCGGCCGGCTTGAGGATGCGGCCGGCGGCGAGCGCGACTTCACCGAACGCGAGGTCCTCGCCTTTCAGACGGCGGTTGTCGCCGGTACGGACCACGCCGGCCGGCACGGTGACCACGCCGTCGGCCGAGGTCGTGAACTCCTGCGGCACGACGGTGTCGAGCCCGGCAGGCATCACCGCGCCGGTCATGATGCGCACGCATTCGCCCGGCGCCACCGTGCCGTCGTAGGCCGCGCCGGCATAGCCGGTGCCGGCGACGCGCAGCGCGGTCGGCGCGTCGGCCGCGAGATCGGCGCCGCGCAGCGCGTAGCCGTCCATCGCCGAGTTGTCGTGCGAGGGCACGTCGATGCCGGAGACCACGTCGGCGGCGAGGACGCGGCCGAGCGCGCTGCGGATCGCCAGCTTCTCGACGGCGCCGACGCGCGGCACGAAGCGGCGGATGAATTCCTGCGCGTTCGCGACCGACAGCGCATTCGGGTCATAGCCGGCAACGCAGGAAGCGATCTGTTCGAGCGAGGGGGGCGCAGCGTTCATCGGGGTTGGGGCTCGGGGCGCAGCGACAGCAGCATCTGCGCCTTGTCGTGGTACGCGGGCGTGGCGCCGTCGGCGATGCGCACCGCGCGCGGCAGCAGGCCGTAGCGGCGGAAGCCCGCGCGCTCGTAGAGGTGGACGACGCGGTCGTTGGAGGCAGTGACGCTGAGCAGCAGCATCTCCAGCCCGGCGGCGGCGCGCGCCTCGGCGATGCAGCGCTCCACCAGCCGGGTGCCGAGGCCACCGCCGGTGTGGCCTGGCAGCACCATCAGCCCGATCAGCCAGGCGATGTGGCGCGTCTTGCTGCGCGTCTCGCGCTCCAGCCCGACCGAGCCGACCAGTTGCTCGCGGCCCGCCGGTCCGGCGAAGGCGCCGAGCAGGAAGCTGCCGCCGAGCGGTTCGTTCAGGCCGAGCCGCGGCAGGTAGCTCTCGGCCGGGCGGTTGCGTTCGGTCGCGTGGTCGGACGTGAAAGCCTCGGGGTGCAGGCGCAGTGCCTCGTCGCGCAGCGCCTTGTAGGCCATCAGGTCGGCCGGGCCGAGGCGGCGCACGAGCGCGGCTGGCGCGCGGGCGGCAGGGCGCCGCGCGGGCGCGCCGGCCTCAGCCATTCCGGGCCTCCAGCGCGCGCAGCTCGGCGAGCGTGTTGGCGTTGTAGAAGGCCGCGGCATCGTCGAAGTCGACCAGCGCGACGCGGTGCTGCGCGGTCCAGCGGTCGATCTTGCGGCCGCCGCCGTGCAGGAAGGCGACCAGGCTCTCCATCAGCGTCGCGCGCAGCAGGCAGAACACCGGCTGCGCGCGCGGCCCGGCGTCAGGCGCCTCGGCGTCGGCGCAGCGCACCATCGCGATGTCGGCGCCTTCGGCCTCGAGCGCCGCGGCCAGCCGCGCGACCAGGTCCTCCGGGAAGGCCGGCGTGTCGCAGGGCACGGTGGCGAGCAAGGGCGTCTCGCAGCGCTCCAGCCCGGCCAGGAAGCCGGCCAGCGGCCCGGCGAATTCGTCGGTGGCGTCCGGCCAGACCGCGGCGCCGAAACTCTCGTAGGCGGCGAGGTTGCGGTTGGCGTTGATCATCAACTCGCCGACCTGCGGCGCGAGCCGCATCAGCGCATGCAGCGCGAGCGGCACGCCGTGGTAGGGCTGCAGGCCCTTGTCGACACCGCCCATGCGGCTGCCGCGGCCACCGGCGAGGATGAGGCCGGTGATCTGGCTGCTGTCGATCTCAGCCACCGATGTAGCTCATCTCGATCTTGGCCGCCGCCGCGGCCGCGCCGGCTGCACTGCCGCGCAGCTCCGAGTAGCGGTCGTCGCGGCCCTGCCAGATCGCGCCGATGGCCGCGGCGATCTGCAGGTCGTCGTAGCCGGCCGCGTCGCGCAGCAGCGCGCGCAGGTCGTGGCCGCGGTGGGCGAACAGGCAGAGGTAGAGCTTGCCCTCGGTGGACAGCCGCGCGCGGTTGCACTCGCCGCAGAAGGCCTGGGTCACGCTGGAGATCACGCCGACCTCGCCGCGGCCGTCGGTGTAGCCCCAGCGCTCGGCGGTCTCGCCGGGGGCGCTGGCTTCGAGGGCGCGCAGCGGGAACTCGGCCGCGATGCGCTCGACCACCTGCGCCGACGGCAGCACCTCGTCCATGCGCCAGCCGTTGGTGATGCCGACGTCCATGTACTCGATGAAGCGCAGCACCACGGCGCCGCCGAACTGCTCGCGGAAGAAGCGCGCCATCGGCACGATCTCGTGGTCGTTGGTGCCGCGCTTGACCACCATGTTGACCTTGACCGGCGCCAGCCCGACGGCGACCGCCGTCTCGATGCCCTGCAGCACCTCGGCGACCGGGAAGTCGACGTCGTTCATGCGGCGGAAGATCGCGTCGTCGAGCGCATCGAGGCTGACGGTGACGCGCTTCAGTCCCGCGTCCTTCAACGCGCGCGCCTTGCGCGCCAGCAGCGAGGCGTTGGTCGTCAGCGTGATGTCGAGCGGCTCGCCCTCGGGCGTGCGCAGCGCGGCAAGCTGCTCGATCAGCACCTCGAGGTTCTTGCGCAGCAGCGGCTCGCCGCCGGTCAGGCGCAGCTTCTTCACGCCGTGCAGCGTGAACACGCGCGCCAGCCGCGTGATCTCCTCGAAGCTCAGCAGCTCGGCATGCGGCAGGAAGCGGTGGTCCTTGTCGTAGACCTCCTTCGGCATGCAGTAGCTGCAGCGGAAGTTGCAGCGGTCGGTGACCGAGATGCGCAGGTCGCGCAGCGGCCGGCCGCGCGTGTCGGCCAGCAGGCCGTCGGGCGCCGGCGCGTCGCGCGGCACGGCGGGCCGCGCCGCGTGCGCGCGATGATCGACCAGGGGAATACTGCGCTCGGCCATGGCGCGATTGTGCCGCGTCGGCCATGCCGCAGGCGCGCGGCGGGTCAGGGCGTCAGGGCTCGGCGGCGGGGCCGGTGGCGGCCGGCGGCAGCGGGCTGGCGGCCACCGGGGCCTGCGGCGCGGGGCTGGCCTGTGCGGGCAGCGCGGCGCGGCGCGCGCCGTCGTAGCGGCGGCTCCAGTAGGCCAGCCGCATGTCCTCGACGCGCACCTCGGCGCCGCTGCGCGGCGCGTGGATGAAGCGGCCGTCGCCGATGTAGATGCCGACATGCGAGAACGCGGCGCGCAGCGTGTTGAAGAACACCAGGTCGCCGGGGCGCAGCTCGCCGCGTTCGACCGGCTTCAGCGCCGCCGCCCGCGCCTGCTCCTGCGAGCGGCGCGGCAGCACCAGGCCGATGCTGTTCTCGAACACATGGCGCGTGAAACCGCTGCAGTCGAAGCCCTCGGCCACCGAGTCGCCACCGCGGTGGTAGCGCACGCCGAGGAAGTTCATCGCCGAGACGACCAGCTCGGATGCCCAGTCCGAGGCCGCGCCGGCCTGCGCGCGCAGGCGGCTCGCGAGGCCGCGGTCCTCGGCGGCGGGGGTGGGCGCGGGCGTCTCGACCAGTCCGCGCTCGAGCAGGAAGCCGCCGATGCGGTCGCCGGCCTCGGGTGCCGCCAACGCCGGCGTCACCGGTAGCGCCAGCGCCGCCAGCACGCCGGCCAGCAGCACGCCGTGCCGCAGGGCGCGGCGCGAGCGGGGCAGGGGGCGGCACGGCATGGCCGCGACCTTAGCGGCCGCCGCCGCCGGGGTCAAGGGGAAAAGGCTTGTGATTCAAGCACTTAGGGCTCAATGCCGACGCTTCACGGCGCGGTGCTTGCAAAGCGTAGACGATCGGTCTAATCTGCGCTCCATGCCCCGAGACGCTGCCGTCGCCCCCCGCCGCAGCCACGCCGAACGCGGCACGGCGCGCGAAGGCACGCGCGAGCGCCTGGTGCGCGCCGGCATCGTGGCGGCGCTGGAACGCGGCTGGGCGGCCAGCGGCGTCGACACGGTGCTGCGCTCGGCCGGCGTGCCCAAAGGCTCCTTCTATCACTACTTCGACAGCAAGGACGCCTTCGGCGAGGCCGTGATCGACGGCTACCAGGCCTACTTCCTGCACCGGCTGGAGCGCTGCTTCGGCGCCGGTGCGCAGGGCCGGCCGATCGCGGTGCAGCTCGACGATTTCCTGGCCGTGTCGGCCGAGGGCATGGCGCGCCACGGCTGGCGGCGCGGCTGCCTGGTCGGCGCGCTTGGGCAGGAGCTGGCCGGGCTGCACGAAGGCTTCCGCGAGCGGCTGCTCGCCTCGCTGACGCAGTGGGAGCAGGTGCTCGAGGCGGCGCTGCTCGCCGCCCGCGCGCGCGGCGAGCTGCCGCCCGCCACCGACTGCCGCCGCGCCGCGCGCAGCTTCTGGGCCGCGTGGGAGGGCGCCGTGCTGCGCGCCCGGCTGGCGCGCGACGGCGCACCGCTGCGCGAAGTGATCGAGGATTTCCGGCGACTCGTCGCCATCGACTGAGGAGACGCAAACATGTTCAAGGCCCTGGTGCTCGACAAGAGCGACGGCTTCCGTGCCGAGGTGCGCGAGGTCGGCGACGACTTCCTGCCCGAAGGCGACGTCACCGTCGCGATCGACTACTCCACGCTGAACTACAAGGACGGCCTGGCCATCACCAACCGCGCGCCGGTGGTGCGCGCCTGGCCGATGGTGGCCGGCATCGACGGCGCCGGCACCGTGACCGAGAGCCGCCACCCGGCCTGGCTGCCCGGCGACCGCGTCGTGCTCAACGGCTATGGCGTCGCCGAGGTCCACAAGGGCTGCCTGGCGGCCAAGGCGCGCTTGAAGGGCGATTGGCTGGTGCGCCTGCCCGAGGCCTTCACGACCCGCCAGGCCATGGCCATCGGCACCGCCGGCTACACCGCGATGCTGTGCGTGATGGCGCTGGAGCGCTACGGCATCCGGCCCGGCGCCGGCGACGTGCTGGTGACCGGCGCGACCGGCGGCGTCGGCTCGGTCGCGGTGGCGCTGCTGGCCAGGCTCGGCCACCGCGTCGTCGCGGCCACCGGCAAGGCAAGCGAGGCCGACTACCTGAAGCAGCTCGGCGCCGCCGACATCATCGACCGCGCCACGCTCTCGGCCCCCGGCAAGCCGCTGCAGGCCGAGCGCTGGGCGGCGGCGGTCGACGCGGTCGGCAGCCACACGCTGGTGAACGCCTGCGCGCAGACCCGCTACGGCGGCGCCGTGGCCGCCTGCGGCCTGGCCCAGGGCGCCGACCTGCCGGGCACCGTGATGCCCTTCATCCTGCGCAGCGTTGCGCTGCTCGGCTGCGACAGCGTGATGGCGCCGATCGAACGCCGCCGCGAGGCCTGGGCCCGGCTGGCGCGCGACCTCGACCCGGCGCTGCTGGAATCGATGACCACCGAGATCGGGCTGGACGAGGCGATCGGCGCGGCCCAGGGGCTGATGGAAGGCAAGGTGCGCGGGCGGATCGTGGTGCGGACGGCCTGACGGGCGCCGTGCGCGTGCCGGGGCGTCAGGGCCATTGGTCGGCCCCGCGACCTACCTGGACCGACCGCCTGCAAACAGGCCCAGCACCACGAGCACCGCGCCCGCGCCGAGTTGCAGCTTGACCAGGTTCCAGAACCACAAGGGCTCAAGCGCTTCGATCACGATCCCGGCCCCGATGGTGGTCTTGCCGAGCAGGATGGACCCCACACCAAACGCGAGGGCGGCGGCGCCCATGACGAAGAGCAAGAGGCGGCTGGGCTCCCGCGGGATGCGCCGCAGGCCCCGCCGCAACGGCGCGAGGGTGGCGAAGGCGGCCCAGAAGCCCACGCCCACCGCCAGCAAGGTCAGCAGGGCGCCGGCGACGGTCACGCCGGTCGTCGCGTAGGCGCTTGACGGGGCGAGGAGCAGCGCGCCGAGGGCGGCGAGGGCTGCGGGGGTGACAGGGGCTTTGGAAGTTCTGCGGTTCATTGCGTCGTCCATCGCGACCCCACCATGCAGATACATGTTCATGATCGACGGCTGTTCGGGCAATGCGGTTGGACAGAACGGGCCGATGCGTTGACCTGGAGCTAACTCGCGAGCTGTGAACTCATAGGCCGATCGGGTTTGGCGCACCGACTGCGAAACCTCCGCAGTTCATTCCTCAACTGCGGTCGTTGGGAAGATACAAGGGTTCACTTGACCTTCAGCCTACGCAGAAGTTTTGCCACACTTTCGTCGTACTCGGCTGGCGAGGTGAAGTTGGCATATAGCTTTCCCGATAAGAAAGCC
>Ga0209966_1000039_pt1 | contig 54525 bp, 49 predicted proteins | sample RhisoiCoNPM_FD_187575 | JGI IMG/M metagenome (GOLD analysis project Ga0209966, IMG submission 187575) | Arabidopsis thaliana rhizosphere microbial communities from the Joint Genome Institute, USA, that affect carbon cycling - Rhizosphere... | ecosystem: Host-associated > Plants > Roots >... | reverse complement strand
CCTCGGCGAGCGGCCGGCCGCTCGCCGCGGCGGCGCCTTCCATCGTCTTGCCGAGCCGCTCGGTGTCGAAGGGGCCGGGCAGCAGGTTGTTGATCGTCACGTTGTGCGCGGCGGTCTGACGCGCCAGACCGGCGACGAAGCCGGTCAGCCCGCTGCGCGCGCCGTTGCTCAGGCCGAGCGCCGCCATCGGCGCCTTCACCGCCGACGAGGTGATGTTGACGATGCGGCCGAAGCCGCGCACCCGCATCGGGTCGACGACCGCCTTGATCAGCTCGATCGGCGTCAGCATGTTGGCGTCGAGCGCGCGGATCCAGGCGTCGCGGTCCCAGTCGCGGAAGTCGCCGGTCGGCGGGCCGCCGGCGTTGGTGACCAGGATGTCGATGTGCGGCGCCGCCGCCAGCGCTGCGCTTCGACCGGCCGGCGTCGTGATGTCGCCGGCCGAGGTGCGCACCTCGATGCCGGGGTGGCGCGCGCGCAGGTCGGCCGCGGTGGCCTCCAGCGCCTCGGCGCCGCGCGCGGTGATCACCAGGTTCACGCCCTCGGCGGCCAGCGCCTCGGCGCAGCCGCGCCCGAGGCCCTTGCTGGCCGCGCACACCAGCGCCCACTTGCCCGCGATGCCCAGGTCCATCAATGCCCCTCAGTGTCCTTTGGCCAGCAGCCACACGCCGGCCAGCACCAGCAGCGTACCGGCAGCGACCCACATCGTGAAGGGCTCGCCGAGGATCAGCACGCCCATGCCGATGGTGCTCATCGGGCCGATCATGCCGGTCTGCGCGGCCAGCGCCGGGCCGATGCGCTCGATCGCCAGCATCACCATCAGCACCGGCGCGACGGTGCAGGCGGTCGCGTTGAGCAGCGACAGCCACAGCGCCGACGCCGGCACCGCCAGCGCCACGTCGACCGATCGCAGCACGAAGAACTGGCCGATGCACAGCACGCAGGCCACCGTGCTCGCCAGCCCGACCAGCCGCAGCGCGCCGAGCTTCTTGACCGCCTCGCCGCTGTAGACGAGGTAGACCGCATAGCTCACCGCGCTGGCGAACACCAGCGCGGTGCCGAGCGCGGCATCCGGCCCCTGCGCGCCGACCTCGTGGCCGAACACCAGCAGCACGCCGGCGTAGCTGAGGCCGATCGCGCCGAACTGGCGGGCGGTGACACGGCGCCCGAACAGCAGCGCGCCCAGCGCCAGCACCAGCGTCGGATTCAGGTAGAGGATCAGCCGCTCGAGGCTGGCGCTGATGTACTGCAGGCCGAGGAAGTCGAGGAAGCTCGCGAGGTAGTAGCCGGTGACGCCGAGCAGCGCGACCATGCGCTTGTCGGCCGCGGTGAGCGCCGGGCGGCCTCGGCTCGCCCACCAGGCCAGCGCGGCGAAGAAGGGCAGCGCGAACAGCATGCGCAGCATCAGCACCGTCACCGCGTCCAGCCCTTGCAGGTAGAGCAGCTTGGCGACGATTGCCTTGCCCGAGAAGGCGATCGCGCCGGCCGAAGCGAGCGCGAGGCCGCCCCAGGGCAGGCCGCGGGCGGCGTCAGGCCGCGTCACGGTCCTCGGGCGCGTTGCGCTGCAGGCCCATGCCGGTGGAGAGGTCGCGAAAGCCCACCGAGCGATAGATGCCGATCGCCACGTCGGCCGGGTCGGCGCCCATGTACAGCTCGCGCACGCGCCACTGCTCGAAGCCCCAACGGCATACGCCGTGCACCAGGCTCGTCGCCAGCCCCCGGCGCCGCCACTGCGCGTGCGTGACGACGCGCTGGAAACGGCCCGAAGCACCGTCCGCCGCGCGATCGCGCATCAGCCCGCAGGTGGCCGCCAGCGTGCCGTCGCACCAAAGGCCGAACCACTGCAGCAGCCCGGCGGCCTGCATCGCGCGGCAGCGCGCGTGCTGCCTGAGCAGGAAAGCGCGGTAGCCGACGGGCTCGAAGCCCTCGGCATCGGTCATTTCGACCTCGATCAGCGCCTCGCCCTCGGTCGCGAGGTCCAGCGGCCGCAGCGCGACGGCGCCGCGCGGCGCGCGCGGCAGCGGCACCTGCATGCCGGCCGGCAGCGCGAGCATGTGGTTGACCTTGAGCGCGAAGCCGGCGGCCTCCCAGGCGGGCCGGCGCTCGCCGCGGAATTCGTCGTCGATGCCGATCGCGACATGGCGCGACGCCGGTTGCCGCTGGGCGATCTCCGCGTCGAAGCGCGCAAGCCAGTGCGCCAGCTCGTCGTCGGCCGGCAGCCGCGGGAGCACCAGGCAATTGCCCCAGTAGTAGGTCGGGTTGGCCGGCGTGCGCACGACGAGGCAGTCGTCGCGCTCGGTCACCTCGGCGTCGAAGCGATGCAGTATGAAGTCGGTGGCCCAGCCCGGGCGCAAGTCGGCCAGCCGCATCGGGCGCCTCAGAAGCCGGCGGCCACCCCGTCGCGGCGCGGATCGCTGGCCGCCACATAGCCCTCGACCGACGGATCGCCGAGCCGCCAGATGAACTGGCCGGCGCCGAAGTCCATGTAGCTGTCGGCCAGCGTGTCGATGCGGTGGCCGAGCGCGGCGAGACCCTGCACGGTGGCCGCATCCATGTGGCGCTCGACGTTGAGCGTGCCGTCGGGGTTCACGCGCCAGCGCGGCGCGTCGCAGGCCGCCTGCGGGCTCTGGCGGTGGTCGATCATGCGCACCAGCGTCTGCAGGTGGCCCTGCGGCTGCATGTGGCCGCCCATCACGCCAAAGCTCATGCGCGGGGCGCCGTCAGCATCGCTCAGGAAGGCCGGGATGATGGTGTGGAAGGGACGCTTGCCGCCGCCGACGACGTTGGCGCTCGCCGCGTCGAGGCTGAAGCCCGCGCCGCGGTTCTGCAGGCTGATGCCCCACTCGGGCACGACGACGCCGGAGCCAAAGCCCATGTAGTTGCTCTGGATCAGGCTGACCATCATCCCGGAGGCGTCGGCGGCGGTCAGGTAGATCGTGCCGCCACGCGGCATCAGTCCGGCGCCGAAGTCCTGTGCGCGCCGCGGGTCGATCAGCTTCGCGCGCTCGGCCAGGTAGGCCGGATCGAGCATCTGCCCGGTCGTGACCTGCATCGCCGAACGCTCGGCGACATGGCGGTAGGTGTCGGCGAAGGCGAGCTTCATCGCCTCGATCTGCAGGTGCTGGGCGGCCGTGCCGTCGATCGGCAGCGACGCGAGGTCGAAGTGCTCGCAAATACCGGCAGCCATCAGCGCCGCGATGCCCTGCCCGTTCGGCGGGATCTCGTGCAGCACCTGGCCGCGGTAGCGCTGCGAGATCGTGTCGACCCACTCGGGGCGGTGCGCCGCGAAGTCCTCGAGCGTGTGCGCGCCGCCCTGGGCCCGCGACTGGCGCACGATGGCCTCGGCGATCTCGCCGCGGTAATACGCTTCGCCGCGCGTGGCGGCAATCGCGCGCAGCGCCTTCGCGGCCGCAGGCATGCGAAACAGCTCGCCGGCCGCCGGCGCGCGGCCGCGCGGCAGGAACGTCTCGGCGAAGCCCGGCTGCGACACCAGCGATTCGACCTGCGCCGCCGCAGCCCACTTCTCGGCCACGACCAGCGGCACCGCGTAGCCGCGCTCGGCGATCTCGGCCGCCGGCGCCAGCAGGTCGGCAAACGGCAGGCGGCCGTAGCGCTCCGACAGCGCCGCCCAGGCGCTGACCGCGCCGGGCACGGTGACACTGTCCCAGCCGCGCAGCGGCACCTTGTCGCCGTGGCGGGCGCGCCAGGCGGTCGGGCTCCAGGCCGCGGGCGCGCGGCCCGAGGCGTTGAGCCCCTGCAGGCGCTGGCCGTCCCAGAGTATCGCGAAGGCGTCGGAGCCCAGGCCGTTGCTGCACGGCTCGACGATGGTCATCGCCGCGGCCGCCGCCACCGCCGCGTCGACCGCGTTGCCGCCGGCCGCGAGCATGCGCAAGCCGGCCTGCGCGGCCAGCGGGTGCGAGGTGGCGACGACGTTGCGCGCGAACACCGGCACGCGCACGCTGGGGTAGCCGCGGGAATAGTCGAAGGGGTTCATCTCGGGGGCTCCAAACGCCTCGGGGCCCAGCGGGCCCCGAGCGTGGTCGTGGGGGCGAACGCGTCAGTCGGCGTCGTGGAACGCCTCCTCGCGCTTGTTCTTGATGGCCGGCAGCATCACGATCACGATCATCGCCGCCGCCGCGATCAGCAGCGAGGCCGACAGCGGCCGGGTCAGGAAGGTGCTCCAGTCGCCGCGGCTGAGCAGCAGCGCGCGTCGCAGGTTCTCCTCCATCATCGGCCCGAGGATGAAGCCCAGCAGCAGCGGCGCGGGCTCGCAGCCGAACTTGTAGAAGACATAGCCGACCACGCCGAAGCCGGCCGCCATGAAGACGTCGAAGTTGTTGTTGTTCAGCGTGTACAGGCCGATGCAGCAGAAGCTCAGGATGGCCGGGAACAGCAGCCGGTAGGGCACCGTCAGCAGCTTGATCCAGATGCCGATCAGCGGCAGGTTCAGCACGATCAGCATCGCATTGCCGATCCACATGCTGGCGATCAGGCCCCAGAACAGCTCGGGGTTGCTGCTCATCACCTGCGGGCCGGGCTGGATGCCCTTGATCGTCATCGCGCCGACCATCAGCGCCATCACCGCGTTGGGCGGGATGCCGAGCGTGAGCATCGGGATGAAGCTGGTCTGCGCGCCGGCGTTGTTGGCGCTCTCGGGGCCGGCGACGCCGCGGATGTCGCCCTTGCCGAACTGGCTGGAGTCCTTGGCGATCTTCTTCTCGAGCGTGTAGGCCGCGAAGCTCGACAGCAGCGCGCCGCCGCCCGGCAGCACGCCGAGCACCGAGCCCAGCGCGGTGCCGCGCAGCACCGCCGGCCAGGCCAGCTTGAAGTCCTCCTTGGTCGGCCAGAGGTGGTGCACTTCCTTCGTGAACACCTCGCGGTGCTCGGCCGGCTTGCCGAGGTTGGCGATGATCTCGCCGAAGCCGAACACGCCCATCGCGATCGCGACGAAGCTGATGCCGTCGGTCAGCTCCGGGATGTCGAAGGAGAAGCGCGGCACGCCGGAGATCACGTCGGTGTTGATCTGGCCGATCAACAGGCCCAGGATGATCATCGCGATCGCCTTGACCAGCGAGCCCGAGGCCAGCACCACCGCGCCGATCAGGCCCAGCACCATCAGCGAGAAGTACTCGGCCGGGCCGAACTTGAAGGCCAGCTCGGTCAGCGGCGGCGCGAAGGCCGCGATGATCAGCGTCCCGACGCAGCCGGCGAAGAAGGAGCCGAGACCGGCGGCAGCGAGCGCCGGACCGGCGCGGCCGCGCCGCGCCATCGCGTAGCCGTCGATCGCGGTCACGACCGAGCTGCTCTCGCCCGGCACGTTGATCAGGATCGCGGTGGTCGAGCCGCCGTACTGCGCGCCGTAATAGATGCCGGCGAGCATGATCAGCGCCGGCGTCGCGTCGAGGGCGTAGATCGACGGCAGCAGCATCGCCATCGTCGCGACCGGGCCGAGGCCCGGCAGCACGCCGATCAGCGTGCCGAGCAGCGCGCCGAAGAAGGCGTACGCCAGGTTCTGGAACGACAGCGCGGTCTGGAAACCGAGCGAGAGGTTGGCGATCAGGTCCATGCTCGCCTCCTCAGCCCAGGAACACCGGCCACAGCGGGATCGTCAGCCCGAGGCCCTTGATGAAAACGCCCCACGACAGCAGCGTCAGCAGCGCCGCGGTGACCAGCGCCGACGGCCAGTGGAACTCGTCGCCGGCCAGCGCCGACACGATGATCAGCAGCGGCAGCGTGATCACCATCCCCAGCCGCGGCAGCAGCAGGCCGAAGCCGATCACCGAGCCGACGATGAACAGCAGCGGCTTCCAGGCCACGCCGCCGATCGGCTCGCCGTCGTCGGTCTCGATCGCCAGCGCCTCGAACAGCACGAAGGCGCCGAGCGTGGCGAGCATCACGCCGAGGCCGAAGGGGAAGAAGGCCGGGCCCGGCTTGGCCGAATCGCCGAAGCTGTAGCTCAGCGCGCCGATGGCGAACGAGGCGCCGATCACGATGAACATCAGGCCCGATGCGAAGTCGCGTTGACTCTTGATCTTCACGCGCAGTCTCCTTGTTCGTATCGCGCCGGGACAGCGCTTGGAATGGTTGCCATTCTAGGAAGCCGCGCGGCGCGCGACCCGTGCGGTAAACACGTAGCGTCAGCCGGGGGTCTCCCAGCGCGGCGTCGCGCGCAGCACCTCGTCGAGCGTGGTCTCGCCGGCCGCGACCTTGGCCGCACCGGCCAGGCGCAGCGGCCGCAGGCCCGCGCGCGCCGCGGCCTGGCGCAGGCCCGCGGCGTCGAGCTGCGGGTGGATGTGCGCCTGCAGCGCATCGTCGAGCAGCAGCAGTTCGTACAGGCCGGCGCGACCGCGGTAGCCGGTGTGGCGGCACTCGAGGCAGCCGACCGCGCGGTGGGGCCGCCACTCGCCGCCGAGCTTCCATGGCGCGATCGCCGCATCGAGCGCGACGCGGTCGCCGCCGTCGGGCTGCTTGCACGCCGGGCACAGCGTGCGCACGAGGCGCTGCGCGAGGATGCCGATCACCGTGGCGCCGATCAGGTAGGGCGGCACGCCCAGGTCGGCGAGCCGCGTGACCGCCGCCGCCGCGTCGTTGGTGTGCAGCGTGCTGAAGACGAGGTGGCCCGTCAGCGCGGCCTGGATCGCCATCTCGGCGGTCTCGAGGTCGCGGATCTCGCCGACCATGATGATGTCCGGGTCCTGGCGCATCAATGCGCGCAGGCCCTCGGCAAAACCCAGCTCGAGCACCGCCTGCACCTGGGTCTGGTTGAAGGACGGCTCGATCATCTCGATCGGGTCCTCGACGGTGCAGACGTTGACCTCGTCGGTGGCCAGGCGCTTGAGCGTCGAGTACAGCGTCGTGGTCTTGCCCGAGCCGGTCGGCCCGGTGACGAGGATGATGCCGTGCGGCCGCTGCACCAGCGACTCCCAGGCCTCGGCCTCGGCGGCCGAGAAGCCGAGCGCGGCCAGCGGCTTGACCGCCGTGTCGGGGTCGAAGATGCGCATCACCATCTTCTCGCCGAAGGCGGTGGGCAGGGTCGACAGGCGCATCTCGACGTCGAGCGTGGCGGTGCCGGCGGCGCCGCCACGGCGGGTCTTGATGCGGCCGTCCTGCGGCCGGCGCTTCTCGACCACGTCCATGCGGCCGAGCAGCTTGATGCGGCTGGTCATCGCCGCCATCACCGACAGCGGCACCTGGTAGACGGTGTGCAGCACGCCGTCGATGCGGAAGCGGATCGCCCCCATCTCGCGCCGCGGCTCGAGGTGGATGTCGCTGGCGCGCTGGTCGAAGGCGTATTGCCACAGCCAGTCGACCACCTGCACGACGCCCTGGTCGTTGGCGTCGAGCTGCTTGTTGCTCTTGCCCAGTTCGACGAGCTGCTCGAAGCTGGCCGGCCCGGCACCATCGCCGCTCTTCTGCGCCGCGCGGACCGAGCGCGACAGCGTGTAGAACTCGGTCGTGTAGCGCTGGATGTCGAGCGGGTTGGCGAGCGCGAGCCTGATCGTCTTGCGCGTGTGCGCCTCGATCTCGGGCAACCAGGCCAGGTCGAAGGGCTCGCAGGTGGCCACCAGCGCTTCGGCGGCGCCCACCTGCACCGGCAGCGCGCGGCGACGCTCGGCATAGGTGACGCTCATCACGTCGGCGACACGCGCGACGTCGACCTTCAGCGGATCGATGCGCAGGTAGGGCAGCTTGCAGCGCTGCGCCAGCCACTCGGTCAGCGCCTCGGTGTCGAGTGACACGCCGCTGGCCGCGTGCACCAGGCCGGCGCCGCCGAGGCGCACCAGCGGGTGCTGGGCGCTGTCGCCGGCGCCGAAGCGTTGCGCGACGCGCTGGCCATCGGCCAGCGTGATCGCACCGTCGGCGATCAGCCACGTGACCAGCTGCTTCCAGTGCAGCGGCCCGCGCGGTGCTTCAGCGGCGGCCTTGGTGCGGGCGGGGGCGTTCATGCGGCGGTGGCCGAGCGTTCGGGCAGATTCTGCAGGAGCTTGAGCCACTTGCGCGCCGGCAGTTCGAAGCGTGACTCGATCGCGTCGGCGCGCGCGCGCAGCTCCTCGCGCGCCGGCAGCGCGAAGCCCTTCCAGGCCAGCACGATGGTGTTGCCCTCGCGGGTGGGCTTGAGCATCGCGAGGCGGTCCTCGCCGAACACCGCGGCGATGCGCGCCGCGCTGCGGCCGAAGCTGACGTCGCGGCCGAACAGGTTGACGCTCATCACGCCGCCGTCGGCCAGCACCGCATGGCAGCCGCGGTAGAAAGCCTCGCTGTCGAGCACCGGCGCAGCGGCCTCGTGGTCGTAGAGGTCGACGCACAGCGCGTCGGCGCTGCCGGCGTGCGCCGGGTCGGCGACCCAGGCACCGGCATCGGCCTCGACCACCGCGAGCCGCGCATCGTCCGGCGGCAGCCGGAACCAGCCGCGGCACACGCCGATCACCATCGGGTTGATCTCGACCGCGGTGCAGTGCCAGCGCAGCTTCTTGTGGCAGAACTTGGTCACCGTCGCGGCGCCCAGGCCGAGCTGCACCGCTCGGCCGGCCGGTGCATCGGCGGGCCGCAGCAGCAGCCAGGCCATCATGCGCTGCACGTACTCCAGCTCGATGGCCTGCGGCTTGGCGATGCGCATCGCCCCCTGCACCCAGGGCGTGCCGAGGTGCAGGTAGCGCACGCCGTCGGCCTCGGAGACGGTGGCGGGGGCGAGGGTCGGCGCCTTCTTTCGTGAGCTCATGCGATCAATCCGTGGTGTTCGAAGACGGCCCGCCAGGCCGCGAGCTTGCGCTCGAAGGACCAGCTCGCGTTCGCCGGGCTGGTCGACGGCAGCCGGTGCACCGCGAGGCCGAACGCGGCGGTGACACGCGCGCTGCGCGCCGACTCGCCGCCGTTGTGGGCGACCGCCTGCAGCCCCGGCGCGAGGCGGCGCAGGCACGCGAGGTCGTTGGGCTCGGCGGCCTCGATCGCGCTGTCGAGGCTACCCTCGCGGCGGCAGGCGGCGTAGACATCCCAGAGCCCGAGGCCGCGCGCCAGCAGCTCCTCCAGCCGGCGCGCGTAAGGCCAGGCGGCGAGTTCGATGCCCCACAGCGCGCCCAGCAGCGGCCAGAACTGGTTGCGTGGATGGGCGTAATACTGGCCGGCGGCCAGCGAGGCGGCGCCGGGAAAGCTGCCGAGCACGACCAGCCGCGTGCCGCGGTCGATCACCGGCGGCAGCCCGACGAGGCGCGCTGCGGCCGCGCTCATGCAGCGTCCAGCGCCGCCAGCCGTGGCAGCGCGGCTCGCGCATTGCGCTCGTTGGCGGCGGCCAGTTCGTCCAGCCCGATGCCACGCAGCCCCGCCAGCACCGCGGCGATGCGCGGCAGCTCGGCCGGCTCGTTGCGGCCCATCGGCTGTCCGGCGGCGCGCTCGGCCGCCGGCGTGTAGAGCCAGTGCGGCGGGATGTCGGGTGCGTCGGTCTCGAGAACGATCGCCTCGAGCGGCAGCGCGCCGGCCAGCCGGCGCAGCTGCCGCGCCGGCTCGAAGGTCAGCGCGCCGCCGAAGCCGAGCTTGAAGCCCAGACCGACGAAGGCCTCGGCCTGCTGGTGGCTGCCGTTGAACGCGTGCGCGATGCCGGCCACCGGCACGCGCCTCAGCTGCTTGAGCAGCGCATCGGCCGAGCGCCGCACGTGCAGCAGCACCGGCAGCCCGGCGTCGCGCGCGATCGCCAACTGCGCGGCGTAGAAGCGCTCCTGCTTCGCGCGGTCCAGCCCGGGCACGAAATGGTCCAGCCCGATCTCGCCGACCGCCACCAGCCGGGGGTCGCCCCCGTGCCGGACCAAGGCCTGTCGCAGCGCCTCCAGCGCGTCGTCGGACAGCGGGTCGACGTACAGCGGATGGATGCCGAGCGCGTAGACGCCGTCGTGCTCGTGCGCGAGCCGACGCACCACCTCGAAGTTGGCCGGCGCCACCGCCGGCAGCACCAGGCGCGCCACGCCGGCGGCGCGCGCGCGCAGCACCACCGCCGCCCGGTCGGCGTCGAACTCGCCGGCGTCCAGGTGACAGTGCGTGTCGGTCCAGACCGGCGGCGTCATCACGGCGCCGCGGCGCCGCCGGGTACGCGCGCATACCCGCTGGTCAGCTGCATCCGTTTGCCTACTATCTGCATAGTCCCCTTCGATCCCTTCAACCACCCGAGGATGCCACGATGAAATTCCGCCCTGTCGCCCTGGCCCTGACGGCCGCCGCCCTGCTGGCCGTCGGCTGCAGCTCGATGATGGACGCGCCGGTCGCCGTCGTGAAGGACGGCGAGATCGCCGTGCCGGCCGACTACAAGAGCTGGCCCAAGTTCCTCTCCGCCGTGCAGCGGCCGGACGCCAAGCAGGTCCGCGAGATCTACATGAACCCGGTGGCCGCCCAGGCCACCGCCAGCGGCGGCTTCGGCCACGGCAGCGTGTTCGTGATGGAGAACTACGCCGCCAAGGCCAAGGCCGATGGCACGCTGGAGACCGGCCCGGACGGCAAGCTCGTCAAGGGCGACCTGCTGCGCGTCTTCGTGATGGGCAAGAACAAGGGCTGGGGCGAGGACGTGCCCGAGGCCCAGCGCACCGGCAACTGGGTCTACGCGAGCTACCTCGGCGACGGCAAGAAGGGCCCCGAGCCGGGCGCTGCCTGCCGCGGTTGCCACGCGCCGCTGAAGGACAAGGACTTCGTGTTCCGCTACGACGAGCACTTCGCACAGAAGAAGAGCGGATACTGAACTGTCGCCCCTCGCGCCGCCCGGTCCCCGGGCGGCGGGCGGCGGCCCGCGGAGGTCCCCCATGACCCTGTGCCCGATCGCCATCGTCGCCGGCTGCAAGAAGTGCCCGGCCTTTTCGGTCTGCCCGCTCAAGGGCGTGATCGGCGACCACAAGCCCGCAGCGCCGCCCGCACCGGCGCCCCCCCCCAAGCGATGAGGCTGACGCGCCGCGCGCTGCTGGCCGCCGGCGCCGCCGCGCTGGCGCTGCCGGTCCGCGCGCAGGCCTGGGACCGCGGGCTGCTGTGGCGGGTGAGCGCGGGCGACGCGCCGGCCAGCCACCTCTACGGCACGCTGCACCTTGACGACGAGGCGGCCAAGGCCTTCGCGCCGACAGTGCGCTCCGCCCTCGCCGGCGCCCGGCTGTTCCGCCCCGAGCTGCGATCGGACCCGGTGAGCGGCCGGACCTTCGCCGCCGCGACGCGCCTGCCGCCCGGCCCGGGGCTGCGCGCGCTGATCGGCGACGCGCTGTTCGAGCGCATCGCGCTGCTGTTCGCGACCCAGTACCGCCTGCCGCCGCAGGCGGCCGACCGGCTCAAGCCCTGGGCCGCCTTCCTGCAGCTCAGCCAGCCGGCGCGCGCGCCGGTCGAGACGGTCGACGCGGCGCTCGAGGCGCTGGCGCGCGGCTACGGCAAGCCGGTCGAGCCGCTGGAGAGCGTCGAGGAGCAGATCGCCGCGGTCGAGAGCATCCCGCGCGCCTCGCAGCTCGAACTGCTGGCCGCGCAGGCCGAACGCCATGCCGAGGCGATGGCGGCGCTCGACGAGCTGAAGCGCCTCTACCTCGCCGAGGACCTGGCGGGCCTGGCGCGCCACCAGCAGGCGCTCGCCGACGCGGCCGGCGCCGCCGTCCGGCGCGCGATCGACGACCTGATGGAGCACCTGCTGTTCCGCCGCAACGAGCGCATCGCCGCGGCGCTGGAGAGTGACCTGAAGCGCGGCGGCGTGTTCGTCGCGATCGGCGCGCTGCACCTGCATGGCGAGCGTGGGCTGCCGGCGCTGCTGGCGCGCAGCGGCTACCGTGTCCAGGCGCCCGGCTAGGGCCTGATCAGCCCTGCAGCACGCCGCGTTCGAGCCGCAGCCGGCGGCCGCAGCGCGCCGCCAGCGTGTCGTCGTGCGTCACCACCACGTAGGCGGTGCCGCGCTCCCGCGCCAGCTCGAGCATCAGCGCGAACACGCCGTTGGCGGTGGCGCGGTCGAGGTTGCCGGTCGGCTCGTCGGCCAGCACGCAGGCCGGGCGCGTGACCAGCGCGCGCGCCACCGCGACGCGCTGGCGTTCGCCGCCCGACAGCTCGGCCGGCCGGTGCGCGGTGCGCGCCGCGAGGCCGACCGCGGCCAGCATCGCCTGCGCCTCGGCCTGCGCCGCCTCGCGCGGCAGGCGGCGGATCAGCAGCGGCATCGCGACGTTGTCGAGCGCGCTGAACTCGGGCAGCAGGTGGTGGAACTGGTAGATGAAGCCGAGGTGGCGGTTGCGCCAGGCGCCCTGCTCGGCCGCGCCCATCGCGGCGCCCTCGCCGCACAGCACGCGGCCCATCAGCGTCACGCGGCCGGCACTCGGCACGTCGAGCCCGCCCAGCAGGTGCAGCAGCGTGCTCTTGCCCGAGCCGGACGCGCCGACGACCGCGAGCGTCTCGCCGCGCGACACGGCCAGGTCCACGCCCTGCAGCACGGCGACGTCGAGCCCGCCCTCGGTGTAGCGCTTGTGCAGCCCCTGGGCCGCGAGAACCGACTCACTCATACCGCAAGGCCTGCGCCGGCTGGACGCGGCTCGCACGCCAGCTCGGGTAGAGCGTCGCGACGAAGGCCAGCGCCAGCGAGATCAGCCCGATCGGCACGATGTCGGCCGACTGCGGGTCGCTCGGCATGCGGCTGATCAGGTAGATGCTGCCGGGCAGGAAGCTGGCGTTGAAGAGCCGCTCGAGCGCCGGCACGATGACGTCGATGTTGAACGCCACCGCGAGCCCGAACGCCAGCCCGCCGAGCGTGCCGATCACCCCCGAGGCCGCGCCCTGCACGATGAAGATGCCCATGATCGAGCGCGGGCTCGCGCCCAGCGTGCGCAGGATCGCGATGTCGGCCTGCTTGTCGGTGACGGTCATCACCAGCATGCTGACCAGGTTGAAGGCCGCGACCGCGACGATCAGCGTCAGGATGATGAACATCATCCGCTTCTCGAGCTGCACCGCGTCGAACCAGTTGCGGTTGGTGCGCGTCCAGTCGCGCACCACCACGCCCTCGCCCAGGCTGGCAGACAGCTCGGCGGCGACGCGGCGCGCGTCCTGCTGGTCGGCCAGACGCAGCTGAACACCGGTCGGGCCCTCGGTGCGGAACAGCCGCGCCGCGTCGTCCAGATGCAGCAGCGCGAGCCCGCTGTCGTACTCGTAGTGGCCGGCGTCGAAGGTGCCGACCACCGTCATCTGCTTGAGCCGCGGCACCACGCCGGCCGGCGTGGTCTGGCCGTTGGGCGTGACGATGGTGACCGCGTCGCCGACGCCCACGCCCAGCGTGCGCGCCAGTTCGCCGCCGAGCACCACGCCCCAGGCGCCGGGCTGCAGCTTGGCGAACACGCCGTCCTTCGCCAGTTGCGCGGCCAGCGGCGTGACCTGGCCTTCCTCGGCCGGGTCGATGCCGCGCACGATCGCGCCGCGCATGTCCTCGCCGCGCGCAATCAGCGCCTGCGCGGCGACGAAGGGCGCCGCACCGCGCACCTCGGGGTTGCGTTTCGCGGCCGCGGCGACGGCGCGCCAGTCGGGCAGCGCGCTGCCGGCGGCGTCGAACACCTCGACGTGCGAGATCACGCTCAGCATGCGGTCGCGCACCTCCTTCTGGAAGCCGTTCATCACCGACAGCACGATGATCAGCGCCGCCACGCCGAGCGTGATGCCGAGCATCGACACGCCCGAGATGAAGGAGATGAAGCCGTTGCGCCGCGCCCCGCGGCCGGCACGGGTGTAGCGCCAGCCGATCAGCAGTTCGTAGGGCCAGGTCATGTGTGCCGCATGCTACCCGAGGGGTTGCTCGGAAGCCGGTCAGCAGACGGCGCGGTCTTGCGTGCGCCAGCCCACCGACCTGCGCCGCAGCGCCGCCGAGGATAGGGAGCGGTGTCGGACGGCCCCGCCTGTGCCGCAACCGAGGAGTCGATCATGTCCAAGCGCCAACATGGCAACCGCGAGGCCAAGAAGCCGAAGAGGCCCCCTACACCGATCGCGCCGGGTGAGACGCCGGTGATGGCGATGCCGCCCGCCGCGCAGCCAGCCCGGCTCAAACGACGCTGAGGCGTCGGATCGCCAGTAGCCGTCGGACGCCCGCCGCACCGACGCGCGCCCGACATGTCGACGAACCTTGCGTCGTGCTCAGCACCGACGTCGGCGCCGCGGCCGGCAGCGCCGTCGACCATCGGGCAGCCGCGTGCATGGCTGCAGCGGGCAGTGAGTCCTGGACCGACACACCGCGCCGTAAAGCCGCGATCGAGCGGCCGCCCGCCGACCCAACGATCGTTGCGGGTGTGTATGTGCGCCAACGCACAGTCAGCCGTGCGATCGGGGCGCATCGTGCAGAGCACTTCCCGCCAATCCTTGCATGCCCCTGGAGCCCACCATGATCCGTCTCCGCCCGGCGATCCATACCGCCGTGATGGTCAGCCTGATCGGCCTCGGCACCGTCGCTGCCGGCCAGACGGCGACCCCTCAGGTCGACACGATGACGGCCCAGTTGTCCGGCGCCAGCGAGGTGCCTCCGGTCGCCAGCAGCGCCAGCGCCTCCGTGCAGGCGCAGCTCGACCGCGGCACCCGCAAACTGACGTGGACCATCGTTCACTCGGGGCTCAGCGGATCGCTGACGGCCGCTCACTTCCACGGCCCCGCATCGGCCGGCGAGAACGCCGGCGTTGCGGTGCCACTCGCCGGCAGCCTCGACAGCCCGATCAACGGCTCGGCCACGATCAGCGAAGCCCAGATGGCCGACCTGCTGGCCGGCAAGTGGTATCTGAACCTTCACACCGCCGCCCACCCGTCCGGCGAGATCCGCGGCCAGGTGATGGTCCGTCCCTGAACGCAGGATCTGCCTGTCCCGAGTGCCGCCATGATCCTCGCGACTCCGAAGCGCAAGCTGACCTGGTCCAATCGACAGCGCCAAGCCGCCCTGTCGAACTGGGACAACGAGGGGGGCGCGACCCCGGGGGTCCGCCCTGGCAACGCCGACGGTCCGGACCACCCGGCCGCCTCGCCGTCCGATGCCGCGCACATGCAGTTGCACATCCGCGTGATCGCGCTGGAGCATCTCGTGACCACCTTGCTCGCGGCCGCCTCGGAGCGGCAGTTGGACGCGGCACGCGACCTGGCGGCGTGCATCACGCCGCGGCCCGGTCGGACCCCGCACCCGCTGACGATCCATGCGGCGGCCCGAATCATCCATGTGGTGGAGCGGGCAGACCGCTTGCGACTCGCCCCCCCGCCATGAGCAAGAAACCGCCGGCGCCCGCGGCATGGCAGGCCCAGCCGCGACCGCGGGAGCCGCCGGCCCCACCCCGGCGACCGGCTCGGCCGGCACCGCACCTCGTCACCCACCTCACGGAGTACACACCATGAATGCATCGAAGTTCCTCGCATCGGCCACGGCCGCCCTGACCGTCATCGCCACGATCGGCCTGGCCTACGCCCAGACGACCACCGCGCCGGCGCCGGGCGGCCCGATCGATCCGGCCGCGCCGATGACGCAGCCGGCGACGGCCGAGCCGCAGGCCATGCCGACGCACCCGGCCCAGGAAACCCAACGGCCGGTCGACGCCGCCGGTACCCCCGCCGTGGCGACGCCTGCTGCGCCTGCTGCACCTGCGGCGACGACGCCGGCGACGACGGACCCCGCGGCGATGACCGACGAGAAGATGGCCCGCGCCGACCGGAACTGAGCCTGCGTGCCGCGGCGATCGGCTCGCCGCGGCCCGGGTGCGGCCAGTGATGCGCGATCGCCTGGGGTCGGGGTCATGACGAGCCTGTCAGCACACGCGACGGCCGCCGAGTTGGGCGAGGCCGTGCGCCGCGGGCTGCTCGTCGGCACCGCGCTGCTGGCGCTGCTGTTGCCGCCGGCGATCCGATCCGGGCCGGCCTCGACCGCTGGCCCGTCGAACGACGCGCCGGCGACCCGCGTCGTGCCGGCGCCCCGCTACGCCGACTTCTCTGCGGCGAACGACGCGGCCCCCTCGCCGGAGGCCCGCCACGTTGCCGACTGGATCGCCGACTCCGGCGACAACGACGGCGCCGACTTCGTGATCGTCGACAAGGCACAGGCCCGCATCCATGTGTTCGATGCCCAGGCGCGCCTGCGCGGCTCGACGCCCGTGCTGCTGGGCGCCGCGCGCGGCGACGAGTCGGTGCCCGAGATCGGCTCGCGACCGATCGACGACGTGCGGCCCGAGGAGCGCACCACGCCGGCCGGGCGCTTCGTCGCCGAGCGCGGCCGCAATGCGCTCGGCGAGGACGTGGTCTGGATCGACTACGACGCCGCCGTCTCGATGCACCGCGTGCGTACCTCGGTGCCGGCCGAGCGTCGGCTCGAGCGGCTGGCGACGCCGACGGTCGACGACAACCGCATCTCCTACGGCTGCATCAATGTCCCGGTGGACTTCTACGAGTCCTTCGTCCGCCCGGCCTTCGCCCTGCGCCGCGGCATCGTCTACGTGCTGCCCGAACACGGCTCCGTTCAGCGGGTGTTCGGCTCCTATGACGTCGCCGAGACCCATGGCGTGGCCCGCCCCCCACCCCTCCTCACCAAGGACACCCCATGAGCGACGACTACCTCACCCTGGACTCGCTGCCGACCTCGTTCGGCGTGTTCAAGCCGGACGGCCACGTGATGGTCGGGCTGCGCACGCTGCAGCAGGCCGACGACGTGCGGGCCGCGCTGCAGTCCGCCGGCTGGGACCGCGAATCCCTGCTCGGCCTGACGCCCGCGCAGGCCGTCACCACCTTCGAAGCGATGGTCGACAACGCCGGGACGATGGCCGGCTTCGGCCACGAGCTCACGCTGGTGCACCGCTACCTCGAACTCGCCCGCGATGGTCAGCGCTGGCTGCTGGTCAAGGTCGACGATCCCGACCTCGCGGCGCAGGTGGCCGACGTGGCACGCGCGCATGGCGCCACGCTGGCAGTGCACTACCGAATGCTCGCGAGCGAAGACCTGATCTGACGGGGCCGCCGCCCCGCCCGACTGCCCGGCGCCATGTTTCACCCGGCGAGGTCCAGACCGGCGTCCGTGCGCCATCGGACAGACGGCCGCCGGCTTGGGCCGACACCATGCGGTGGCCGCGGATCGCGGCCCGGGCGAGCCGCTGCCACGCACCCGACTCGCATCCTTTGACCGACATCCCCGCATGGCATCGTCGCCGTGCGGGCGGAGCCACACGATGGACACCCCCACCCATGCCCCACCACGCTGGAACACCTCGTCGTTCGGCGGCGCGGCGGACACGTCCGCCAGCGAGCTGTCGGCGCTGGGGCGGCACCTCGACCTGTGCCAGCGCCTCAACGGCCATCTGGAGACCCTGAAGGACTGGGCGGCGCAGTCGCACGGATTCGTGGCGACCCGCTTCGCCACCACGCTGGCGGTGACGGCGCTGCTGATCGGCGCTGCCGCACTCGTGATCTAAGCCCATGGCGCCGCCCAGCCTGCGGCGCCTGGTGCCGGATGCGCCGCAGGCGCTGGGCGACATCGTCGACGCCGCGCGCGGCCCGATCGCGCCGCCGATCCGTGCCGAGATCTTCGGCCTGGAGCGCTTCGCGCAGCATGGCCGCAGCCTCGGCGAAAGCCACCGCGCCGCCGCGGCGAACCCGCGCGCGGCCGGCTTCATTCCGCGCCTGCGCAGCAACATCAGCATGCTGCGCGAGGCGCACCGCTACATCGGCGTGCAGGCCGCCACGGGCTACGACATCAGCCCGGCCGCCGAGTGGCTGCTCGACAACTTCCACGTCATCGAGGCCCAGCTCGACCAGGCCCGCCAGGGCCTGCCGCACCGCTACTTCCGCGACCTGCCGGTGCTGATCGACGAGCCGCTGGCCGGACTGCCGCGCGTCTACGGCGTGGCCTGGGCGTTCGTGGCCCATACCGACGGCGCGTTCGACGAGGACATGCTGGTGCACTTCCTGGCCGCCTACCAGGAGTCGCGGGCCCTGAACCTCAACGAGATGTGGGCCCTGCCCACGACGCTGCGCGTGGTGCTGATCGAGAACCTGCGCCGGCTCGCCGAGCGCGTGGCCTGCAACAAGGCCGCGCGCGAGCTGGCCAACCTGTGCTGCGATCGCATCGAGACCTACTCGCCCCACGCGCTCGACCAGTTGCTCGCCCTGCTCGAGCAGCGCGGCGTCGGCCAGGTGTTCCTGGCGCAGATGGCGCTGCGCCTGCAGGGAGCCGGGCTTGCCGGGCCGCCATCGCTCCACGGCTGGCTGCGGGCCGCACTGCCCGACGCCGCGGCGCTGCAGGCCCAGCAGGGTGCCGACCAGACGGCCGACAACCTGAGCGTCAGCAACGCGGTGATGTCCCTGCGCACCATCGGCGACACCGACTGGCCCGGCCTCGTCGCGCGCAGCAGCGTGCTGATGCGGCGGATGCTGGGCTCGCCGGAGTTCGCGGCCGAGCACGCCGAGACGCGCGACCAGACGCTGCACGCCATCGAACAGCTCGCCCGGCGCAGCGGCCGCAGCGAAGCCGCCGTGGCCGAGGCGCTGCTCGAGCTGATGCGAGCCCCCGGGCCGCCCGACGGCATCGGCCGCCTGGCCGGCCATTGGCTGCTGGGCGCTGGCCGCCCGACCCTGACGCACGCGCTCGGGCTGTCCGACGAGCGCCTGCTGCCCCGGCGGCCGTTGGCAGGCCGCGTCGCGTGGCAGGCCTACCTCGGCACGCTGCTGGTCGTCACGCTGGCCCTGGTCGCCTGGTTGCTGGGTCGTGACGAGGCGCGCGGCGCGCTCGGCGCGCTGGCGGCGCTGCTGATGCTGTTCCCCGCCTCGGAGGCGGCGGTGGCGGTGGTCAACCGGCTGATCAGCGAATCGGTCCGACCGCAGCACCTGCCGCGCCTTGCGCTGGCGGAGGGCATCCCGCTCGAGCACCGCGTCATGGTCGTGATCCCGGCCCTGTTGACCGATGCCGGCACCGGGCGCGAGCTGGCCCACCGGCTGCTGCTGCACCACCTGGCCAACCCGGAGCGCCATGCGCAGTTCGCGCTGCTGACCGACTGGGCCGACGCCGACACCGAGCGGCTGGACTCCGACGACGCGCTGCTCGCCGCCGCCACCGAACCGCTGCGCGAACTCAACCGCGTCCATGCCGGCGAGCCCGGCGCGGCGCCGCGCTTCATCGTGCTGCACCGGGCACGCCGCTACAGCCCCACCGAGCGCCGCTGGATCGGCTGGGAGCGCAAGCGCGGCAAGCTCGAGCAGCTCGTCGCCACGCTGGCGCAGCCCGCGCCGGCCGCCGCCGCTGGCTTCCTCGACCTGGGCGAGGGCTCGCGGATCGCGCCCGACACCCGCTACATCGTCACCCTCGACAGCGACACGCAGCTGCCACCCGGGCGGCTGCGCGAGCTGGTGGGCGTGGCCGCACACCCCAGCAACCGACCGCGCCTCGACGCCGCCGGCCACAGCGTCGTGGCGGGCTACGGCATCCTGCAGCCGCGCATGGTCACGCCGCTGCCGGCGCGGCTCAGCGTCACGCCCTACCACTGGCTGTTCTCGGGCCCCTGCGGCAACGACCCCTACAGCGCCGCCAGCTCCGAGGTCTACCAGGACCTGTTCGGCGAGGGCAGCTTCAGCGGCAAGGGCCTGCTCGACGTGCACGCGCTCAACGCCGTGCTGGTCGGCCGCCTGCCCGACGGCCTGGTGCTCAGCCATGACCTGCTCGAAGGCTCGATCGCACGCTGCGCGGTGGTCACGGACCTGTCGTGGATCGAGGACGCGCCCTTCCATGCCGACGTGGCGGCGGCCCGCCTGCACCGCTGGATGCGCGGCGACTGGCAGCTGCTGCCGATCCTGCTGCGGCCCGGGCGCTGGCCGCTGCGCGCCATCAACCGCTGGAAGATGATCGACAACCTGCGCCGCTCGCTGGTGGCCCCGGCGTCGCTGGCCTTGCTGGTGCTGGCGCTGCTCACCGGCACCGTGTCGCCCTGGACCGTGCTGGCGCTGACGCTGGCGGCCTTCTCGGCCGGGCCCCTGCTGGGGGCGCTGGCGGGCTGCGCGCCCAGCCGCGACGGCGTCGCGCGGCGCCATTTCTACCGCCAGGCCGGCGCCGACCTGGCCCGTGCGCTGTGCGGCGGCCTGTGGCACCTGGCGCAATTGCTGCCCGCGGCGCTGAAGGCGGTCGACGCGATGCTGCGCTCGGCCTACCGGATGACCGTGAGCCACCGCCACCTGCTGCAATGGACCACGGCTTCCGCGCTGCAGGCCCGGTCCTCGACCGCGCTCGCCACGCTGCTGCGCCAGCACTGGGCGCTGCCGCCCGCGGCGCTGGCGCTGCTCGCGACGCTGCTCGCCGCGGCGACGCCCCATGCGGCGCTCGCCGCGGCGCTGTGTCTGCTGTGGGCCGGCTCGCCGCTGTGGACCTGGTGGGTCAGCACGCCGCACCCCGCGCGCCGCGATACCGGCCTGCCGGCGGCCGACCGGGCCCACCTGGAGGGCGTGGCCCGCGACACCTGGCGGCTGTTCGAGCGCTGCGTCGGCGCCGCCGACCACCACCTGCCGCCGGACAACCTGCAGACGCTGCCGCACGACATCGTCGCGCACCGCACCTCGCCCACCAACATCGGCATGTACCTGCTGAGCGTGGCCTGCGCGCGCCAGTTCGGCTGGATCGGGACGCAGGAGCTGCTGGCGCGGCTGGAGGCGACGCTGGGCACGCTGGCAGGGCTGCAGCGTCACCGCGGCCACTTCCTGAACTGGTACGACACGCACAGCGCCGCGCCGCTGCTGCCGATGTACGTGTCCACCGTCGACAGCGGCAACCTCGGCGCCATGCTGCTGGCGCTGGCCGCGGCCTGCCGGGAGCTCGCCCAGGCACCGCACGACGAGGCCGCCGTGCGGCACGCGCTCGACGCATCGCGGCGACGGCTGGCCCCGCTGCGGGCCGCCCCGCAGGGCGCGCTGGCCCGCCTGCTGGCCTTGCCCGACCCGCTGGCGGCCGCCCGGAGCGACGCCGCCGGCCTGCTGCACCTGCTGGACCAGGCCGACGACGAACAGACCCGTGACGACGCAGCGACCCGGCCCGAGGAGCGCGCCTGGCTGCTCGCCGACCACCTCGCCACGCTGCGCTCGCTGGCGCGCGACGCAGGGGCCGACGAGGCGGCGGCGGCGCGGCGCCTGCGGGCCCTGGCCGACGCGGCCGAGCAACTCGCCTGGGCGCCCGAATTCGCCTTCCTCTACCACCGCAAGCGGCACCTGTTCCACATCGGCTACCGGCTTGCCGAGCAGGAGCTCGACGCCGGCCTGTACGACCTGCTCGCCTCGGAGGCGCGCCTGACCAGCCTGCTCGCGATCGGCAAGGGCGACGTGCCGGTGGCCCATTGGGCGGCGCTCGGCCGGCCTTTCCACGCGGTCGGCACGCTGGCCGGGCTGCGCTCCTGGTCGGGCTCGATGTTCGAGTACCTGATGCCGCGCCTGCTGATCGACGACCCGCACGGCAGCGTGCTGTGGGAGGCCTGCCGGGCCGCGATCGACGAGCAGGTCGCGTTCGGGCGGGCCCACGACCTGCCCTGGGGCCAGTCCGAGTCGGCGCATGCCGCGCAGGACCACACCTTGGCCTACCAGTACGGGCCGCAGGGCGTGCCGCGGCTGGCGCTGCGCCGCACGCCGCTCGACGAGCGGGTGGTCGCGCCGTACGCCACCGTCCTGGCGCTGCAGGTCGCACCGCAGCGCGCGCTGCGCAACCTCGAGGCGCTCGAGGCGCGGTCGGCGCGCGGGCGCTACGGCTTCATCGAGGCGCTCGACTTCTCGCCATCGCGCCAGACCGGCGACACCGGCTGCATGCCGGTCGCCACCTACATGGCGCACCACCAGGGCATGAGCCTCGTGGCGCTGGCCAATGTGCTGCTGGGGGGCGCGGCCCAGCGCTGGGGCATGGCCCATCCGCGCATCGAGGCCGTCGCCTCGCTGCTGCACGAGCGGCCGCCGCGCGAGGTATCGCGGCTGCGCCTGCCGCCGGCGGGCCTGCCGCCGCAGGCGCTGGCGCGGCGCGCGCCGGGCCTGCTGCGCGAGGTGCTGCCGGGCGCCGGCGTGCCCGAGCCGACGCAGCTGCTGTCGAACGGGCGCTACAGCGTGAGCCTGCGGCCGAACGGCGCGGGCTGGAGCCGCTGGCGCCATGCCGACGTGACGCGCTGGCGCGACGATGCGCTGCGCGACGCCCACGGCAGCTTCTGCTACCTGCGCTGGGAGCGCCAGCCGCAGGCCGTCTCGATCACCCAGCACCCGGCGCCCGACCCGGCCGCCCACTACGCGAGCACCTTCCACGCCGACCGCGTGTGCTTCGACGCGACCTGGCCCGAACTGCAGGCCCGCACCACCGTGTGGGTGAGCCCGGAGGACGACATCGAGTTCCGCCAGGTCGAACTGCGCAACCTCGGCGAGCGCAGCCTCGACATCGAGCTGCTGTCGGCCTTCGAGCCGACGCTCGCCGACGCGCGCGCCGACGAGGCCCACCCGGCGTTCTCGAACCTGTTCGTGCGCGCCGAGTGGCGGGCCGGCCCGCAGGCGCTGGTGTTCGAGCGCAAGCCGCGCCTGCCCGGCGAGCAGGGCCTGCACGGCGCGCACTTCCTGACCCACGGCGATCCGCAGATCCTCGGCGTGAGCCTGCAGGTCGACCGCCAGCGCTGGCTGGGTCGCAACCGCGGCGCGGCACGGCCGCTGGCCTCGCTCGAGGCGGTGCCGCCCACCTTCGAGCCGGCGCTGCTGGACACCGGGCTCGACCCGGTCTGCGCGCTGGCCGTGCGGCTGCAGATCGCGCCGCGCGGCCACGCCCAGATCACCTTCGCGACCGCGGCGTCGGACCACGCCGAAACCCTCCACGCGGTGATCGACAAGTACCGCCAGCCCAGCCATGTGCAGCGCGCGTCGCTGATGTCGGCCACGCTGATGGGCGTGCGGCTGCGCACGCTGCGCATCGGCGCCGAGGAGCTGGCGGCCACGCAGACGCTGACGACCGCGCTCGTCCTCACGCTGACGCGCCCGCCGGCCGCGCCGGCGCCGACCGACGACGGCGCCGCCTGCGACCGCCGGCTGCTGTGGCGCTTCGGCATCTCGGGCGACCGGCCGATCCTGCTGGTGTCGGCCGGCACGATGCAGGGCATCGGGCTGCTGCACTCGCTGGCCCAGGCGCTGCGCCTGTGGGCCTGGGGTGGCGTGAGCTGCGACCTGGTGGTGGTCAACGCCGAGCCGGCGTCCTACCAGATGGCGCTGCAGCACGAGCTCGTCGCGATGGGCGAACGCCACGCCGCCGAAGCCGCCGCGGGCGCCGGAACAGGCGCGCCAGCCACCACCGCGCTGCACGTGCTGCGCGCCGACGAACTGTCGGCCGACGAGCTCGGCACGCTGCGCACCCTGGCGCGCGTGCGGCTGCAGGCCGACGGCCGCCCGCTGCTGCACCACGTGCAGGCCTGGAGCGCGCAGCACGAGCGGGCGCTCGACGAGCGACTGGCCGTCGCCACGATCGCGGTGCCGCTGGCCGCCACGGGGCGCGAGGCCGTCGCGGCGCCGACGGGCGCGTTCGCCGCCGACTCCGGCGAGTTCGGCTTCACCGTCGGCGCGCGGCTGCGGCCGCCGCGGCCCTGGGTCAACGTGCTGGCCAACCCCGCGTTCGGCGCCCAGCTCTCGGAGGCCGGCGGCGGCTACAGCTGGGCCCTCAACAGCCGCCTGCACCAGCTCACCGCCTGGTCGAACGACGCGGTCGCCGACCCACCGTCCGAGTGGTTCCTGCTGCAGGATCGCCGCACCGGGCAGGCCTGGAGCGTCGCGCCCTCGGCCTGGGGCGACGGCAGCGCCGACTACCGCGTCATCCACGGCCAGGGCTACAGCCGCATCGCCCACCGGCGCGGCGATCTGGAGGTGACGGCCACCTGGTGCGTGGACCCGACGAGCGCCGTCAAGCAGATCGTTCTGCGGCTGGTCAACCGTGGGACCCGGCCGCTGGCGTTGCGCATGATCGGTATCGCCGAGTGGCAGCTCGGCGCGAGCCGGGCCGATCGCGGCAGCACCTGCACCGCACTGCACCGTCAGCGGCTGCCCCCCTCGCACGCCGGCGGCGGGCGCGGCCACAAGCTGACCGCGCTGCTGTGCACGCAGCGCGAGCGCTCGGCCGGCTTCGGCGGCGGCACCGCCTTCCTCGCGATCGGCGGCGCCGACGACGAGCCCGAGGACTGGACCTGCGACCGCCGCGAGTGCTTCGACGCCCGCGGCCGCCTGGTCCTGCCCGACCACTACGGCCAGCGCCAGGGCGACGGACTCGACCCCTGCGCGGCGCTGGCACGGCGCCTCGACCTCCTGCCCGGCCGCACCGCCGAGTGCGTGTTCCTGCTCGGCCACGCCGCCAGCCCGGCCGCGGCCCGCGAGCTCGCCACGCGGGCCGCGACGGTGCCCGCCGCGCAGCGCCTGCAGGCCAGCCGCGACGGCTGGGACAGGCTGCTCGGCGCGACCGCGGTGCGCACGCCCGACCCCCTGTTCGACGCGCTGGTCAACCGCTGGCTGCCCTACCAGACGGTGGCCTGCCGCCTGTGGGCCAAGGCCGGCTTCTACCAGGCCGGCGGCGCGACCGGCTTTCGCGACCAGCTGCAGGATGCGATGGCGCTGACCTGGACCGCGCCGGAGCTGCTGCGCGAGCAGATCGCGCTGTGCGCCTCGCGCCAGTTCCCCGAGGGCGACGTGCAGCACTGGTGGCATGCGCCGCGTGGCGCCGGCGTGCGCACCCGCTTCAGCGACGACCTGCTGTGGCTGCCGCACGCCTGCGTGCACTACCTGCGCGCCACCGGCGACGCCGCGCTGCTCGACCGCGGCGTGCCCTTCATCACCGGCGCCGCCATTCCCGCTGGCGCCGAGGACGCCTACGACACCCCCGGCATCGGCGCCGAGGAAGCCTCGGTCTACGAGCACGCGGCGCGCGCGATCGACCACAGCCTGCGCGTCGGCGCCCACGGCCTGCCGCTGATGGGCAGCGGCGACTGGAACGACGGCATGAACCGGGTCGGCCACGAGGGCCGCGGCGAATCGGTCTGGCTCGGCTGGTTCCTGTGCCGGCTGGTGGCCGACTTCGCGCCGCTGGCGCGCGAGCGCGGCGACACGGCCCGCGCCGCGCGCTGGGAGCAGGCCGCGCAGGGCTGGCAGACGGCGCTGCACGGTGCGGCCTGGGACGGCCGCTGGTTCCGGCGCGCGTTCTTCGACGACGGCCAGCCGCTCGGCTCGCACACCAACACCGAGGCCCGCATCGACCTGATCGCGCAGGCCTGGGCGGTGCTGTCGAGCGCGGCGGCGCCGGCGCTGCAGCGCGCGGCCATGGAGGCCGTGGAGGAGCATCTGGTCGATGCCGACGCCGGGCTGATCCGGCTGCTCGATCCGCCGCTGGCGCACCAGCAGCCGAGCGCCGGCTACATCCAGGCCTACCCGCCGGGCGTGCGCGAGAACGGCGGCCAGTACGCCCATGCCGGCGTCTGGGCACTGATGGCGCAGGCCGAGCTGGCGCGTGCCGGGCCCACCTCCGACGCGGCGACCGACCGGCCCTACCGCTACTTCACCTGGCTCAGCCCCGCGCACCGCAGCGCGCACCCGACGCAAGGCCTCGCCTACGGGCTCGAGCCCTACGTGATGGCCGGCGACGTCTACACGCAGCCGCCGCATGTCGGGCGCGGTGGCTGGAGCTGGTACACCGGCGCCGCGGCCTGGATGCACCGCGCGGCGATCGAGTCGCTGTTCGGCCTGCGGCTGGAGGCGCAGGAGCTGCACTTCCTGCCCTGCCTGCCGAGCGCCTGGCCCGAGGCGGAGCTGACGCTGCGGCGCGACGGCCGCACGCTGCGCTTCATCCTGCTGCGCGCCGGCGCGAGCGATGCGCTGGCGGCGACGGCCCACCAGGGGGCCCGGCTGCTGCGTCCGGGCGAACGGCTGGCCTGGCCGCAGTTGGCCGGCGCTCACTGCTTCGTGCTGCCGCTGCTCGGCGACGGCGCACCCGCACCCACCTGAGGCGGTCCGGCCGCCGCGTCAGCTCGGTAGCGCTCAGGGGTCGCCACCCGAGCGCCACAATCGCGTCGGCTGCCTGCCCCCACCGATGAAGCGCCCCGCCCCGCCCCTGGACAGCCCACGTCGCCGCCCGGCGATCCTCGCGGCGCTGCTCGCGGCCCTTGCGTTCGCCCCGGCCGCCGCCCAGGCGCCGATGCCCGAGGGCGCGGCGCTGCAGCGCGCACTCGAAGGGCTGTGGTGCAACTCGCACGATGGCGGCGCGACCTGCTGGGCCTGGGACGAGTTCGGCCCCGACGGCCGGCTGCACCTGTGCGGACGCGCCGACGGCGACCCGCGTCCGTTCCACGGCAGCGGCGTCGTCACGGTCGAGGGTCGGCGCCTGTGCTACCGCGTCGAGGCGGCGAGCGACAACTTCTGGCTGCCCGCGGGCCAGACCTACTGCACCGCGATCGTCGCGATCGACACCCACACCCACCGCTACCGCGACCTCGACAGCGGCGCCGAGTTCACGCTGCACCGGCGGCCCGCCGCCGCGCGCGACTGCCCGCGCTGACGGGCGCGCTCAGGTCGTGGTCGGGAAGCCGCCGAACTTGCTGCGCAACTCGTTGGCCGCCCAGGGGTCGCCTTTCGAGAGCTTGGCCAGCGCCCAGACGATGCGCTGCTTCGACGCCAGCGCCGGCACCAGCTGCAGCTGCGTGTAGCCGTGCAGGCCCTGAAGCTTGTCGAGCCGGGCCGGGCGGTCGACGGCGACGATCAACCGGGTGCCGTCGATCATCAGCGGCAGCACGCGCGCCTTCAGCGCGATCTTCGTGGGCAGCTTGGTCAGCGCCGCGGGGTCGATCGGGAAGCGCTCCAGGTCGACGAAGGGGTAGCCCATCTTGTGCGCTACCGCGGTGTGCAGCGCCGCCTGCGACAGCACGCCGGAAGCGACCATCCGCTGGCCGATCGGGCGCACGCCGTCGGGCGTGTCGAGCGCCTGCTGCAGCTGCGCGGCGGTCACCAGCCCCAGCGCGAGCAGCGACTGGCCGATCGGCAGCACCGGCTTGCGCGCCTGCTCGGCCAAGGCCGCCAGCAGGGCCTCGGGCGTCGCGACCCACTCGCGGGCGGCGATCTCCTCGGCCGAGGGGCCGAACTCGGCACGCGCGTAGGCCGAACGCGGCACCAGCACGCGCAGCACCGAGCGGTCGCCATCGACCGGGGGAAAGAGGTAGAGCGCGTCCCCGGTTTCGACGAAGCCGAGCGTGCGGCCCTCCAGCACGGCGCCCGTCTGCGTCAGCTGCAGACGGTAGCCGCGCTCCTGGGCGGCGGTCGGCACGCGATCGATCGGCACGCCGGCGCGCGGCGCCGCCGGCACCAGCGGCTCGAGCAGCGTCAGGCGGATGAAGCGCTCGAACGGCAGTTGCACCGCAGCGCCGCCGGCGCTGGTGCGAAAGTTCAGCGCGCGTTGCGGCGGGTCGATGTCCAGCAGGTCGCCTTCGACCGCGGCCCCGTTGCGCGTCTCGATGCGGCAGCGCTGGGCGCCGTCGCCGACTGCCGCCTGGTGGCGCCAGGCGAACGGCGGCGTCGGCCAGCGCCAGGTGTCCAGCGCTGCCACGTCGATACTGGGAAATGGGATGCCCGACGCCATGCAAGACGGAGTTGGCGCGGCAATGCTGCCGCACCCGAAGCTTAGTCGCTGGGCCCGGACGACGCCGTGCGGAATTGACCGGGACAAGGGCCCCAATTGGGTCGGGATAATCACCCGATGCATTTCGTGATCCCGTTCGCAGCGCCGCCGGTCGACGCCGGCCCCGCGGCGCTGCAGGGTCTGGCGCTGCCGGCGCTGCGCGCGCTGCTCGCGCGCCTGGCGCTCGCGGCGCGCAGCAGCGGCGACGCCTACGCCCTGTCGATGCCGCACGAACGCGCGCTTGCCGCCGCGCTCGGCTGGGAGGGCGCGGACGGCACCCTGCCCTGGGCGGCGCGCGCTGCCGCCGCCGACGGGCTGGACACCGGCGACCTGGCCTGGGGGCTGCTGAGCCCGGTGCACTGGCAGGTCGGCCGCGAGCACCTGACGATGGGCGACCCCGACGCGCTCGGCCTCGACGCGGCCGAATCGCGCGCCTTCGTCGACGCACTGCGCCCGCTGTTCGAGAGCGAGGGCTGGCTGCTCGCCTGGGGCGCGCCGACGCGCTGGTACCTGGCGCACGAGTCGCTCGCGACACTGCCGACCGCCTCGCCGGAGCGCGTGATCGGCCGCAACCCCGACCTCTGGCTGCCGGACCATCCTCACGCGAAGCCGCTGAAGCGCCTCGTCAGCGAGGTGCAGATGCTGCTGCACAGCCACCCGCTGAACGCCGCACGCGAGGCGGACGGGCGCGACCCGCTGAACAGCGTCTGGCTCAGCGGCTGCGGGCCTCGGCAGCCCGACCGCGCGCCAGCGCCGCAGGTGCTCGACGCCCTGCGCGCGCCGGCGCTGCGCGGCGACCTCGACGGCTGGCGAGCCGCCTGGCAGGCCCTCGACGCCGGCGCCCTGAGCGCGGCGCTCGCGCAAGCCGAGCCGCCGACGCTGACGCTGTGCGGCGAGCGCGATGCGCAGACTTTCGAGCCGCGAGCGCGCGGCTGGTGGACGGCGCTGCGGGCGCGCTTCGCCTCGCCCGATCCGGCCGCGCTGCTGGCCGGGCTCTGAGCCGACCATGCGCATCACCGTCCGCGACGTCCCGCCGCGCACCGCCTGGGCGCTGGAGCAGGCCGGCGTGCATCCGCTGCTGGCGCGGCTGTATGCCGGGCGCGGCATCGGCACGGCCGAGCAGCTCGACGACTCGCTGGCGCGCCTGCTGGCGCCCGACGCGTTGCTGGGCTCCGGCGCCGCCGCTCGGCTGCTGGCCGACGCGCTGCAGCGGCGACGGCGCATCGTCGTCGTCGCCGACTACGACTGCGACGGCGCGACCGCCTGCGCGGTGGCGCTGCGCGGCCTCAGGCTGCTCGGCGCCGATCCGGCGACGCTCGGCTATGTCGTCCCGGACCGCCAGGTGCATGGCTACGGGCTGACGCCGGCGATCGTCGACCTCGCGCTCGTGCAGCGGCCCGATCTGCTGGTGACGGTGGACAACGGCATCGCCAGCGTCGAGGGTGTCGCGCATGCCAAGGCGTGCGGGCTCGACGTGCTGGTCACCGACCACCACCTGCCGGCGCTGCACGAGGGCGCGGTGCGGCTGCCGGCGGCCGACGTGATCGTCAACCCCAACCAGCCGGGCTGCGGCTTCGCGAGCAAGGCGCTGGCCGGCGTCGGCGTGATGTTCTACGTGCTGCTGGCCACGCGCGCCGAACTGCGCGAGCGCGGCGCCTACGCCGGCGGCGCCGAACCGCGGCTCGACGCGCTGCTCGACCTGGTGGCGCTCGGCACCGTGGCCGACGTCGTGAAGCTCGACGCCAACAACCGCCGCCTCGTCGCGCAGGGCCTCAAGCGCATCCGCGCCGGGCGCATGCATGCCGGCGTCGCGGCACTGTTCGCCGCCGCCGGGCGCGAGCCGGCGCGCGCAACCGCCTTCGACTTCGGCTTCGCGCTCGGGCCGCGGCTCAACGCCGCCGGCCGGCTCGAGAACATGACGCTGGGCATCGAATGCCTGCTGTGCGACGACGCCGCGCGCGCCGGCGAGCTCGCCACCCAGCTCGACGCGATCAACCGCGAGCGCCGCGAGGTCGAGGGCGGCATGCGCGAGCAGGCCGAGGCGATGCTCGACGCGCTGATGCCGACCGGCGAGCCGCCGGCCGCGCTGGCGCTGTACGACCCGGGCTTTCACGAGGGCGTGGTCGGCATCGTCGCCGCGCGCGTCAAGGACCGGCTGCACCGCCCGGCCTTCGTGTTCGCGCGCGGCCGCGACGGGCTGCTGAAGGGCTCGGGCCGCTCGATCGCCGGCTTTCACCTGCGCGACGCGCTCGACCTCGTCAGCAAGCGCGAGCCAGCGCTGCTGCGCCGCTTCGGCGGCCATGCGATGGCGGCCGGCGCGACGCTCGCCGAGGCCGACTTCGCCACCTTCGCCGCCGCCTTCGCCGCCGTCGCCGGCGAGTGGCTGGCGCCCGAGACGCTGGCGCGCCGCGTGCTGACCGACGGCCCGCTCGATGCGCAGTGGTTCGCACCGGCCGTGGTGCAGGCGCTCGAGCACGAGGTCTGGGGCGCCGGCTTCGAGCCCCCGCTGTTCGCCGACGAAGTGGAGGTCGTGTCGCAGCGCCTGCTCAAGGACAAGCACCTGAAGCTCTCGCTGCGCCACGCCGGCGCGCTGCGCGAGGCGATCTGGTTCGGCCGCACCGAGCCGCTGCCCGACCGGGTGCGGCTTGCCTACCGGCTCAGCGTCGACAGTTGGCAAGGCCGTGAGCGCGTGCAGATGCTCGTCGAGGCGGCCGAAACCTGAGCACGGCGCGGGGCAGGCGAGGCCGCTAAAGTCGGCAGCCATGAACCGCCTGCTCGCCCCGCTCGCCCTCGTCATCGCCCTCGTCGTGCCGGCCAGTGCCGCCGAGCCGCCGGTCGAGACGCTGCGCACCACGCCGGTGGTCGAAGACCTCCAGCACCCGTGGTCGTTCGCCTTCCTGCCCGACTTCGCAAAGAGCGGGCTGATGCTGGTCACCGAGAAGCCCGGCCGCCTGCGGCTGGCGCGCGTGGGCGGCGCGCTGTCGGCGCCGATCCAGGGGCTGCCGCCGGTCTATCACCGCTCGCAGGGCGGCCTGTTCGACGTCGCGCTGCACCCGCGTTTCGCCGAGAACCGGCTCGTCTACTGGAGCTACGCCGAGCCGGCGCCCAACAACGAGCCGGGCAACAGCACCGCCGTCGCGCGCGGCAAGCTCGACATCGACGGCCTGAAGCTCACCGACGTGAAGGTGATCTTCCGCCAGGCGCCGAAGTTCGAGTCCACCGCCCACTTCGGCTCGCGGCTCGCGTTTGCGAAGGACGGCACGCTGTTCGTGACGCTCGGCGACCGCTATTACCGCCGCGACGACGCGCGCACGCTCGACACGCACCACGGCAAGATCGTGCACCTGACCGACGAGGGCGCCGTGCCGCCGGACAACCCCTTCGTCGGCAAGCGCGGCGCGCTGCCGGAAATCTGGAGCCTCGGCCACCGCAACGTGCAGGGCGCGGCGATCCACCCGGGTACCGGCGAGCTGTGGGTCCACGAGCACGGCCCGCAGGGCGGCGACGAGCTCAACATCGCGCGGGCCGGCGCCGACCACGGCTGGCCCGCCATCACCTACGGCCGCGAGTACATGACCAACGCCAAGATCGGTGAAGGCACGGCGCGCGCCGATGTCGTGCCGCCGCTGACCTACTGGGTGCCGTCGATCGCGCCGAGCGGCATGGCCTTCGTCACCAACGGCTCGCGCCACCCCGAGTGGCGCGGCCAGTTGCTCGTCGGCGCGCTGCGCGCGCAGCAACTGGTGCGCCTCGAGCTCGACGGCAACCGCGTCGTCCGCGAGCACCGCCATCAGGTAGGCAGCCGCGTGCGCGACGTGCGCCAGGGCCCGGACGGCGCGATCTACCTCGCGACCGACGTGGCGCGCGGACAGATCCTGCGCGTCGAACCCTGAGCCGCGACGCGATGGCCCCTCGATGCGCCTGCTGATCGTCGAGGACGACCGCCTGCTCGGCGACGGCCTGGCCAGCGGCCTCGGCGCGCTGGGCTTCGCGGTCGACTGGTTCACCGACGGCGCGCAGGCCGATGCCGCGCTCGCCACCACGCCCTACGACGCCATCGTGCTCGACCTCGGCCTGCCCGGCCGCGACGGCCTGCACTGGCTGGCGCGCTGGCGCGCTCAGGCGCAGGCGCTGCCGGTGCTGATCCTGACGGCACGCGACGCGGTGGAGCAGCGCATCCAGGGGCTGGACGCCGGCGCCGACGACTACCTCGTCAAGCCGATCGAGACCGCCGAGCTGGCCGCCCGCCTGCGCGCCGTGCTGCGGCGCAGCCACGGCCGCCCCGAGCCGGTGTGGATGCATGGCGCACTGGAGTTCCGGCCGGCCGACAAGTCGGTGCGCTGGCGCGGCGCCGCCGTCGCGCTGACCGCGCGCGAGACGGCGCTGCTCGAGCTGCTGCTCGCCAACCCGCAGCGCGTGCTGTCCAAGGCGGTGATCCACGACAAGCTCTACGCCTTCGAGCAGGACATCGACAGCAACGCGCTCGAGGTCCACGTCCACCACCTGCGCCGCAAGATCGACGCGAAGCTGGTGCGCACGGTGCGCGGCGTCGGCTACGCGCTCGGCGCCGCCGAGGCGCTGGCGGGAGAAGCGCGGTGACGCTGCAGCGCCGCGTGCTGCTGCTGCTGCTGCTCAGCGCGCCGCTGGTGTGGCTGGTCGCCGGACTGATCAGCCTGGACCGCGCGCGACTCGAGATCAACGAGCTGTTCGATACCCAGCTGATCCAGCTCGCGCGCCAGGTGCAATCGATGCTGCCGCGCGCGGCGCTCGACGCGATCCCCGAGCCCGCGGGCGCCGAAGCGACCGGCGCCGCGATGGGCGAGGCCGAGCTCGAGGACCTGGCGGTCGCCGTCTGGGACCGCGAGGGCCGGCTGCTGCTGGTCGACCGCGAGGGCACGATGCTGCCGCGCGACGCCCACGCCTCCGGCTTCCACGACCTGCTGCTCGGCGGCGAGGCCTGGCGCGTCTACTACCTGCAGGCGGCGTCGGGCGACTGGGTGGTCGCGGTCGGCCAGGAGGCGCACGAGCGCGACGAGCTGGTCTGGGGCCTGATCGCCGGCCAGCTGCTGCCCTGGGCGTTGACGCTGCCGGTCCTGCTGATCGTGATGGCCGCCGCGGTGCGCGCCGCGCTGCGGCCGCTGCGCGCGCTCGGCGCCGAGATCGGCGCACGCGCCTCCAACGATCTGCGCCCGCTCGCGGTCGATGGCCGCCCGGCCGAGCTGCAGCCGCTGGTGGCCGAGATGAACACGCTGTTCGAGCGCGTGCGCGACACGATCGAGCACGAACGCCGCTTCACCGCCGACGCCGCGCACGAGCTGCGCACGCCGCTGGCCGCGCTGCAGGCGCAGTGGGACGCCGCACGGCTGTCCGGCACGGTGCCCGACGTCAAGATCGGCGCGGGGCTGGCGCGGCTGGCGCGGCTGGTGTCGCAGCTGCTGGCGCTGGCGCGGCTCGACCATGCGGCGCCGCAGGCGGTGGCGATCGACTGGCGCGCGCTCGTCGGGCAGGCGGTCGACGAGGTGCTGCCACTGGCCGACCGGCGCCAGGTCGAGCTGGCCTGCGAATGGCCCGCCGACGGCGCCGCGCCGCTGCCGCTGCAAGGCGACCCGGCGCTGCTCGCCGCGTTGCTGCGCAACCTGCTCGACAACGCGCTGCGTCACGCGCCGCCGGGCAGCGCGGTGACGCTGCGGCTCGCGGCCGACGCGATCGAGGTGCTCGACGAAGGCCCGGGCGTCGCGCCCGAGCATCTCGCGCGGCTCGGCGACCGCTTCTTCCGCCCGCCCGGCGAGACGGAGGCCGGCAGCGGGCTCGGCCTGTCGATCGTGCAGCGCATCGCCGCGCTGCACGGGTTGCGCGCCGAGTGGCGAAATCGCCGCGAGCGCAGCGGCTTCGCGGTGCGCGTCGCGCGCTGAACGTCAGTTCGCGAGCTTCTCGCGCGCCTTCTCGATCAGCGCGCGCGCTTCCTCGCGGCGGCCGGCGTCGGCAATCTGGCGGCCGGGGCGCGCCGGCGCCTGCAGCGCGCGGTCGAGGTAGACCAGCGCGTCGGCCGGCCGCTTCTGCTCGAGCAGGAACTCGCCGTAGAAGAAGTTCGGATCGATCCCCTTCGGATTGAGCTTCAGCGCCGACTGCAGCAGCTCGTCGGCGCGCTTGCGGTCGCCGAAGCCGATCGGCCAGCCCGGCACCTTGTAGTACAGCACCCCGAGGCTGTTGTAGGCCGAGCCGTCGAGCGCCTCGGGCGCGATGCCGAGCGCGCGCTCGTACAGCGCCTTGGCGTCCTTCACCAGCCCGAGCGCGCCGAGCCCGCCCTTCTCTCCGGCCCAGGAGCTGACGACGATGCCCTCCCACACCAGCGGCTCGCTGCGGCCCGGATAGGCCTCGCTGACCTGGCGGGCCTTGGCGGCCAGCGCCTCGAAGCGCTTCTCGCGCTCCTTGGCCGGCGTCTGGTACTTGACGACTTCCCAGTCGCGCTGGATCTCGGCGACGGCGTCTTCGACCGCGCCGGCCGCGGCGAACTGCGCCACCGTCAGCGCGGCGGCGAGCAGGAAGCCCTTGAGGATCGGTTTCATGGGGGTTCTCCGTTAGGTGGATTCAAGAAGAGGCGAGCGCGCGGCGGTGGCGCCCGAAGGCGCCGTCGAGCGCCGCCGGCATGGCGCCGTTCAGCCGCACCGCGAACTTTTCGGGGAAGCCGAGGAAGCGCTCGGCACGGCCGCTTTCGAGCAGCGCGACCAGCGCCTGCGCCACCGCCTCGGGGCGATCGGCGGGGGTGCGGGTCGCGCGGTTGTAGGCCTCGACCTCGGCCGAGTTGAAGCCCGTCGCGGTGACGCGAGGGCCGAGGTACTGAACCTTGACGCTCGTGTCGGCCAGTTCGCGACGCAGCGCCTCGCTGAAGCCGCGCAGGCCGAACTTCGCCGCGCTGTAGACCGAGAAGCCCGGCAGACCGAGCCGCCCGAGCACCGAGCCGACGTTGATCACCGCCGCCTCGCGCTGGCGCTGCAGCCCGGGCAGCAGCGCGCGCGTCAGCAGCATCGGCGCGACGAGGTTGGTCTCGATCACGTCCACCAGGTGCGCCGGGTCCAGCGCGTCCAGCCGGCCGAAGCTCGCAATGCCGGCGTTGTTGACGAGCACGTTGGCCTCCCGCTCCAGCGCGGCGCGGCGCACCGCGTCGAGGCCTTCCGGCGTCGTCAGGTCGGCGGCGAGCCAGGCGGCGCCCAGCGCAGCGGCCAGGGCCTCGAGCCGCGCGCCGTCGCGCCCGACCAGCAGCAGCCGCGCGCCCGCCGCGGCCAGCGCTCTCGCGGTCGGCGCGCCGATGCCGCCGGCCGCGCCGGTCAGCACCACCGAGGCCTGCGCCGCCTTCATGCCGCCTCCTGCACCGCCACCGGCAGCGGCAGGCTGCGGAACACGTCGCCGTAGAGCCGGTAGAAGGCGCGCGTGGCATGCACGATCGCAGCCTGGTCGGCGGCGTCGTCGATGCGGTCCATCAGCAGCTCGAAATGCGCCGTGTGCTGCTGGTCCAGCGTGCCGTGCGAACGCAGGTAGCTGAAGGCCGCGCCGGGCAGACCGAGTCGGCCCTGGATGCGGTCGGCCGCGTTCAGCGCCAGCGCGACGCTGCTGCCTTCGAGCACATGCACCATGCCGAAGAAACCGAGCGGGTTGCCGCGTGCGATGGTGTCGTAGGCGTAGGCGACCATCACCTCGGTGGCGTGGCCGGGGCCGGCGGCGATCACCTGCTCGCGCGGCACGCCGCACACCGCCAGGTCGTCGAGGATCCATTCGTCGTGACCCTGCTCCTCCTCGACGTACTCGTCGAGCGCCGGCAGCAGCCAGGCGTGGCGCGGCAGCGCCTCGACGCGCGCGCGGCAGGCCTGCAGCAGCGGCACCGTGTGGCGCACATGGTGGTAGGCCTCGGCGAGGAAGGCACGGTAGCTGGCCAGCGAGACCTCGCCGCGCAGGCAGCCCTGGATGATGGGGGTGGCGATCAGCGCGGCGCGGTCGGCGGCGGTGTCGTGGACAAGGCGGTGGAAGAAGCTCATGCGATGTCGGGGCTCCGGAGGTGAAGGTTGGCGATCGCGTCGCGGCGTGGCCGGCCGTTGGCGGTGGCCAGGCCGCTGGCGACGCTGAAGGGGTGCGGCGAGCGCTGCCAGGCGCCGATGCGCGCGTAGTCGGGCAGCGTCGCGTTGGCGGCGTCCACGGCCGCCTGCAGCGCGGCGTCCGGCAGCTCGGCGCGGGCCGGCCACAGCACGGCCGACAGCTGCGGCTCGCCGTCGCCGAACACCACCGCCTGAGCGATGGCCGGCGAGGCCTGCAGCGCGCACTCGACCCATTCGGGCGAGACGTTGCGGCCGTAGGCGGTGATCAGCACCTGCTTCTTGCGGCCGCGCACGTGCAGATAACCGTCGGCGTCGACCGAACCGAGGTCGCCGCTCGGCCACCACGCGGGCACCGGCTCGTCGCTGCCCAGATAACCCAGGTGCAGCGCGCCGCCGACCTCGATCTCGCCGTCGGCGGCGATGCGCAGCCGCGCATGCGGCAGCGGCCGGCCGGCGCTGCCGGGGCGGTCGGCGCCGGGCAGGTTGAGCGTCTGCACCGACACGCCTTCGGACAGGCCGTAGCCTTCGTAGGCCGGGAGGCCGACCGCGCGGGCCGCCGCCAGCAGCGGCGCGCCGACCGCCGCGCCGCCGACGGCCACCAGCTTCAGCGATTCCGGCGCGCGCCGGCCGTGCGCTGCCAGCCAGCCGGCCCACAGCCGCAGCATCTGCGGCAGCAGGATCAGGCTGTGCGGCTGGTGCGCCTCGCAGGCGGCCTGCAGCCGCGCCGGGTCGAAGCTCGACGAGCCGCTGAGCCCGACCTCGGCCAGCGGCAGCGCGATGCAGGTCGCGCCGCGCGCCAGCGGCGCCATCAGTCCGGCGATGTTCTCCAGCAGCACCGCATAAGGCAGCGCGCTCAGGTGGCGCTCGATGCCGAGCGCGGCCGTCGCCTCGCCGATGCCCGCGGCCACCGCATCCATCGCCGCGCCGCCGAGGCACACGCCCTTGGGCGTGCCGGTGGTGCCGGACGTGAAGGTGATCTTCGCGGTGCCGGCCGGCAGCGCGACCGGCACCGCCGGCAGCCGCCGCCAGCCGAGGCCGAGCCCCACGGCGCCGAGCTCGAGCGCGGCGCCGGGTGCCGCGAGGGCCGGCTCGGCGCACAGCGCATCGGCGCCGGCCGCCGCCAGCGCATGCGCGCGCTGCGCGGCGGTAAAGAAGGTCGGCAGCGGCACGTGCACGACGCCGGCGCGGCGCGCGGCGGCATCGACGACGGCCCAGTGCCGGCCGTTGTCGAGCAGGCTCGCGAGCACCCGCACGCGCGCGGCGTGCAGGGCCTCGGCGAGCGCCGCGACCTCGGTGTCCCAGGCCGCGTCGGCGCGGAAGGCCGCGCTCATGCCCGCGCGATCCGCGGCGCCAGCCGGCGCAGCGCGAGCGGCAGGCTGCCGGCCAGCACCAGCGGGCGGTGGTCGTAGTAGCTGCCCCAGTCGGCCGCGTCGTCGCCCAGCCGCGCCGCATCGGCGATGCCGAGCGCGACCGGCTGCACGCCCATGCGCGCGAACACCTGGCGCAACTCCTCGGTCAGCGTGCTGACGACCCACTGCACCTGCAAGCTGCCGAGATGCTGGGCCAGGCGCAGGATCAGCCGCCGGCCCTCGCCGGCGCGGCGCGAGGCCAGGTGGCCGACCTCGACGATGGCCGCGCGCTTCGGCGTGCCGGCCAGGCCGGCCAGCAGCCGCTCGACCGGCCGGTCGAGGTAGCGCTCGAGGAAGAGCGGCTGCGCGGCGCTGCGGTAGCCGGCGGCGGCGACGATGCGCTCGCCGTCGCTCAGGCTGACCAGCATCGGCGCGAAGGCGCCGACCCGGGCGCCGTAATGCTCGGCGTAGACGCCGCGCACGAAGTCCTCGACCTCGGCGCGCCGGGGGTCGCCCATCGGGTGCAGCGCGAAGCGCGGGCCGCCGGGCGGCGGGTGGAGGTCGGCGCCGGCGCCGTCGTCGCCGGCGGGGTGGCACAGCAGGGAGTTCTGGAACATGTCCCCATCGTGGCCGGGCCGGATTAGCGCTGCCTTAAGCGGCGGCAGGCCGCTTCCTACAATCTGCAAGTGATCTCACCGGCCGTACTGAACGCCGACCTGCACTGCCATTCCAGCGTGTCGGACGGCACGCTGACCCCCGAGGCGCTGGCGGCGCGTGCGGCGGCCAACGGCGTGGAGCTGTGGGCGCTGACCGACCACGACGAGCTCGGCGGCCAGCGGCGCGCCCGCGAAACGGCGCTCGACCTGGGCCTGGCCTGGCTCTCCGGCGTCGAGGTGTCGGTCAGCTTCGCGGGCGAGACGGTGCACGTCGTCGGCCTGGGCGTCGACATCGACGACCCGGCGCTGATCGCCGGGCTGGCCGCGACCCGCGCCGGGCGCGAGCAGCGCGCGCGCGACATGGCCGCCGGGCTGGCCGCGGTGGGCATCCCCGGCGCCTACGAGGGTGCGCTGCGCCACGTGAGCAACCCGCAGCTCGTCTCGCGCACCCACTTCGCGCGCTTCCTGGTCGAAAGCGGCCGCTGCGCGAACACCTACGAGGTCTTCCGCCACTACCTGGTCGATGGCAAGCCGGGCTATGTGCCGCACCGCTGGGCCGGACTCGGCGAGACGGTGCGCTGGATCAGCGCCGCCGGCGGCGCCGCGGTGATCGCCCACCCGGCGCGCTACCGCTTCACGCCAACGGAGGAGTACGCGCTCTTCACCGAGTTCGTCGCCCATGGCGGGCGCGGCGTCGAGGTCGTGACCGGCAGCCACAGCGAGGCCGAGGCGATCCGCTACGCCGACACGGCCGAGGAGTTCGGCCTGCTCGCCTCGCGCGGCAGCGACTTCCACGATCCCGGCGAGAGCCGCACCGACCTCGGCGCGCTGCCCTGGCTGCCGGGGCGGCTGTCCCCGGTCTGGGAAGCGCTGGCGGCTCGCATCGAACGTCGCTGAACCGATGGCCCAGCACTTCGAGCTCCACCCCGACGACCCGCAGCCGCGCCTGCTGAAGCAGGCCGCGCAGATCCTGCACGGCGGCGGCGTCGTCGCGCTGCCGACGGACTCGAGCTACGCGCTGGCCTGCCACCTCGATGACAAGGCGGCCGCCGAGCGGCTGCGACGCATCCGCGAGGTCGACGACAAGCACCACCTGACGCTGCTGTGCCGCGACCTCAGCGAGCTGGCCGCCTATGCGCGCGTCGACAACCGCCAGTACCGCCTGCTCAAGCTCGGCACGCCCGGGCCCTACACCTTCATCCTGCAGGCGACGAAGGAGGTGCCGCGGCGCCTGTCGCACCCGTCGCGCCGCACCATCGGCCTGCGCGTGCCGGCGCACGCGGTGACGCAGGCGCTGCTGGCGCAGTTCGGCCAGCCGCTGCTGGCGACCACGCTGATCCCGCCCGGCGAGGCCGAGCCGCTGAACGACCCGGACGCGATCCGCGAGCGCTTTGGCCGCCAGCTGCAGGCGGTGCTGGCCGCCGGCGCCTGCGCGCGCCAGCCGACCACCGTGGTCGATCTGAGCGGCGACGACCCGGTGCTGGTGCGGCTCGGTCGCGGCGACCCGGCGGCGCTCGGCCTCGCGGCGGCGCTGCCGGGCTGAGCCGTAAGCACGGCCCGGCGGGCCTGCATCGGGCCTGCGCCGGTAGCCCGCGGACGGGGCGCCGCGTAGACTGGCTTGGCACCCCGTCCGCGCGCAACGCCATGGACACCCCCTCCCCGCCATCGGCCACCCCGTCCGGGCCGCGCCGCTGGCTCGCCGCCCGGTTGTCGAACCGGCTCGCGGTCGCGGCCAGCGCACTGACCGCCGCGGTGGTGGCCGTCGGGCTGATCGGCAGCCTCGTCGCCGCGCTGCGCGCCGAACAGGCGCATATCGACACCGAGCTGTGGCTTCGCGCCGAGAACGCTGCCCACCAGGTGGCGGCGCTGCTCGACGAGATCGACCGCGGCGTACGCGGCATCGCCGGCAGCAGCTTCGTCGTGCGCCGGCTCGCGCTGCCCGACCAACCCGACAACGCGCTGCTGCCCTTCCTGACCGAGCAGCGGCTGGTCAACCGCTACGGCGCCGAGATCCAGGTCTGCGACCGCGCCGCGCTGGCGATCGCCCGCGCCGTGCCGGATGCCGACGGCGGGGGTCGCTCCGACGGCGCCGGCCGCCCCTGCACCGATCTCGTCGACTACCAGGGTCGCCTGCACGACCGTCGCATCGCCGCGCGCCTGGTCCCGGGGACCGGCGAGCACCGGCAGATACAGCTGCTGGTGCCGGTGCGCGGCAGCCAGGGCGTGCTCGGTGCCGTGGTCGCCGAGGTCTCGGTCGACGCGGCGCTGCGGCCGCTGCTGGCGCGCGACGGCGCGCCGCTCGAACTGCTCGGGCCCATGGGGGTGCTGGGCGGCCGGCCCGGCGGCGCGGGCTTCGTGTTCGTCGACGCCCCGGTCCGGCTGCCCGAGGGCAGCGACCTGCAACCCCTGGGCCTCGGCGTGCGCGTCGGCATCGACCGGCGGCTCGGCCTCGTCGGGTGGGGTCCGCTGGTGGCCGGCTACGTCGCCGGCATGCTGCTGCTGGCCGCGCTGGCCTTCGTCGTGGCGCGCCGGATGACCGACCGGCTGATGGCGCCGGTCGCCGACCTCGAGCGTCTCGCCGACCGCGCCGCGACCGGCGAAGCGGTCGCGCTGCCCGCCGCGCTGCACCGCGACGACGAGGTGGGCCGCCTCGCCGCGAGTCTCAAGTCCATGGCCGACACGCTGCAACAGAACAACGCCCAGCTCGCGACCCGCGTCGACGAACTGAAGGCGGCGCGCAACGCGGCGCAGCAGGCCAGCGTCGCGAAGACCGAGTTCCTGGCGACGATGAGCCACGAGATCCGCACGCCGATGAACGCGATCCTCGGCCTGAGCTACCTGGCGCTGCAGACGCCGCTCGATGCCAAGGCGCGCGACTACGTCCAGAAGACCCATGGCGCCGCGGAGAACCTGCTCGGCATCCTCAACGGCATCCTCGACTTCTCCAAGGTCGAGGCCGGCCGCATGCAGCTCGAGCGCGAGGGGTTCAGCCTGCGCGGCGTACTCGACCGCGTGGCCGGCACCGCGGGCGTCAAGGCGCAGGCCAAGGGGCTGGCGCTGCGCGTCGAGGTGGCCTCGGACGTGCCCGACGAGCTGGTGGGCGACGCGCTGCGACTCGGCCAGGTGCTGCTCAACCTGTGCGACAACGCGATCAAGTTCACCGAGCGCGGCGAGGTCGTCCTCGGCGTCGAAGCAGCGCCGCCGCTCGACGCCGAGATCGAGCTGTGGTTCAGCGTCGGCGACACCGGCGCCGGCATTCCGACCGACAAGCAGCAGGACATCTTCGAGCTGTTCTCGCAGGCCGACGCCTCGACGACGCGCCGCCATGGCGGCACCGGGCTGGGGCTGGCGATCGCGCGCAAGCTCGTCGAGCTGATGGGCGGGCACATCGGCGTGTCGAGCCAGGTCGGTAGCGGCTCGACCTTCCGCTTCAACGCTCGCTTCGGCATGGCGCCGCCGCGCTCGGCCGGGGCGACGCAGGCCGCCTTGGCCGACGCCGCGCTGCCGCCCGAGGAGCGCTACGCCGCCCTGCGCGGCGCGCGCGTGCTGATCGCCGAAGACAACGAGCTCAACCAGATGCTCACCCGCGAGCTGCTGGAGCGCATCGGCATCGAAGTGCTGCTCGCCAGCGACGGCCGCGCCGCCGTCGAGGCGATGCGCAGCCGGCCGGACGTGGATCTCGTGCTGATGGACTGCCAGATGCCGGTCATGGACGGCTACGCGGCGACGCGCGCGATCCGCGCCGACCGGCGCTTCGCGCGCCTGCCGGTGCTGGCGATGACGGCCAACGTGCTGCCCGAGAACCTCGCGAGCTGCCGCGGCGCCGGCATGAACGACCTCATCGCCAAGCCGATCGACGTCGCGGAACTCTATGCCGCGCTGCAACGCTGGCTGCGCCCCGCCGCGGTGACGCCGTGACGCCGTGACGGCGGGCGCACCGGCCCGCGGCAGCGCGCCTCAGCGCAGCGCGTCGGCGATGCGCCGAGGCGAGAACCCGACCAGGCGCGTGTCGCGCACCAGCAGCACCGGCGTGCCGGGCGCCTGCAGCGCCGCATAAGCCTGCGCGCAGCCTTCCTCGCGCTCGACGAAGCATTCGCTGAACGCCACGCCGTGCTCGGTGAACCAGGCGCGCGCCTGCGTGCAGTAGCGGCAGGTCAGCGAGGAGATCATGCGGATGTCGCCGGCGCCCGCGGTGCGCGCCACTTCCGGGCCGAGCCGCGCCGCCTGCGCGCTGCGCCAGCCTTGCAGGCCAGCCCAGACGAGCGCGGCGACGAGCAGCAGGCTCCAGGGCGAGGCGAGCAGACGACGCATGACCCTGCGACCCGACGGGGGCCGGCGGAGTTCCGTGCGCCCCCGGCGCGCGCTCAGAGCGCCGCGGTGACGATCATCTCGACCTTCCACTCGGGCTTGGCCAGTCCGGCGGCCAGCACGGTGGCGCGCGGCGGCGCGGCGCCCTCGGGCAGCCAGGCTTCCCAGACCTCGTTCAAGGCCGGGAACTCGGCCAGGTCGGTGATGAAGATCTGCACCATCAGCAGCTTGCGCTTGTCGGTGCCGGCGCGCGCGAGCAGCGCGTCGATCGACGCCAGCACCTGCGCGGTCTGGCCGCGCATGTCCTGGCTGGCGTCGCCGGCCACCTGGCCGGCGAGGTAGACGGTGCCGTTGTACACGGCCATCTCGGAGAGCCGGCGGCCGACGTCGTAGCGTTGGATCGTCATTGCTTGTGTGCCTTGTGGGTCGAATGGGAAGGAGGATGGGGCAGCGCGGCCTTCTGCCCGAGCTTGCTCTCGGTACCGGCCACGAGCTTGGCGATGTTGGCGCCGTGGCGCCACACGAGCAGCAGGCTCATCACGCCGATCGCCAGCGCCAGCGGGCCGGTGCCCCAGATCAGCAGCTGGTAGAAGGGCGCGAAGGCCGCCGCGACGATGGACGCCAGCGACACGTAGCGGAAGAAGAACAGCACGATCGCGAAGCTGGCCAGCGTCGCCAGCGCCAGCCAGGGGTTGAAGCCGAGCAGCACGCCGGCCGCGGTGGCCACGCCCTTGCCGCCCTTGAAGCCGAAGAACAGCGGCCACAGGTGGCCGACGAAGGCCGCGAGACCGGCGGCCGCGACCGTGCCCTCGCCAAGGCCGTAGGGGCCGCCGAAGGCCGCGATCAGCCACACCGGCAGCGCACCTTTCAGCGCGTCGAACACCAGCGTCAGGATCGCCGCGCCCTTGTGGCCCGAGCGCAGCACGTTGGTCGCGCCGGGGTTCTTGGAGCCGTAGCTGCGCGGGTCGGCCAGGCCGAAGCCGCGGCTGACGATCACCGCGAAGGACAGCGAGCCGAGCAGGTAGGCCGCGACGATGCAGGCCAGGGACAGCGCGAAGGACATGGTGCGCGATTGTGCCGCGCCGTCGGGCCTAGCCCGGCAGGGCGCAGTGCACCGGCCGGGCGTCGAGTAGCGCCAGCGCCGCCTTCGGCTCGAGCCCGACGAGGTAGCCGCGCCGCCCGCCGTTGACGAGGATGCGCGGCAGCTCGAGCACGCTCGCCTCGACGTAGACCGGCATCGCCTTGCGGGTGCCGAAGGGCGAGGTGCCGCCGACCTGGTAGCCGCTGGCCCGCTGCGCCGCCTCGGGCGTGCAGGGTTCGACCTTCTTCGCGCCGATCTCGCGCGCCAGTGCCTTCAGGCTGACCTGGCAGTCGCCGTGCATCAGCACGACGAGCGGCCGGGCCGCCTCGTCCTGCATCACCAGGGTCTTGACGACCTCGCGCTCGGGCACGCCGAGCTGGCGCGAGGATTCGGCGGTGCCACCGCGGTCGACGTAGTCGTACAGGTGCTCGGTATAGGCGATGCGCGCGCGCTTCAGGAAGGCGGTCGCGGGGGTCTCGCTGGCATGCTCTCTCTTGCTCATGGGGCGCGAGTGTGCCGCGCGCGTTCCTCCTCCTGCAGGCGCAGCACGCGGCGCTGGACCTTGCCGGTGGTCGTCATCGGCAGCGCGGCGACGAACTCGATCTCCTTCGGGTACTCGTAGGGCGCGAGCCGGTCCTTGACATGCTGCTGCAGCTCGTCGACGAGCCGCAGCGTGCCCTCGTGGCCGGCCGCCAGCACGACGTAGGCCTTGACCAGCGCGCCGCGTTCAGCGTCGGGCTTGGGCACGACCGCGGCGTTGGCGACCGCCGGGTGCTTGAGCAGGCAGTTCTCGACCTCGCCGGGGCCGATGCGGTAGCCGGCGGCCTTGAACATGTCGTCGCTGCGGCCCTGGTACCAGAGGTAGCCGTCTTCATCCATCGCTGCGGTGTCGCCGGTGCGGCACCAGGAGTCGTCGGGATCGCCGCTGAACTTGGCGCGCGTCGCCGTCTCGTTGCGCCAGTAGCCGAGGAAGAACACCGGGTCGGGGTCGCCGTGCACGTCGCGCCGGTGCACCGCCACCTCGCCCGGCGTGCCACGCGGCAGCTCGCGGCCCGCCTCGTCGATCACCGCGATGCGGTGGCCCGGGTAGGCGCGGCCCATGCTGCCGGGCCGCGCCGGCCAGCCGCGGTGGCGGCGGCCGTCGGCGTCGACCCAGCTGCCGCAGTTGCCGACGACGTAGTTCATCTCGGTCTGGCCGAACATCTCGTTGACCGTGACGCCGAGCGCGTCGCGGCACCAGTCGAACACCGCGTCGCCGACCGATTCGCCGGCGCTCATCAGCGCGCGCAGCGCCAGCGTGTAGCGCTCGCGCGGCGCCGGCACGGCCTTCATCATCGCCTTCAGCGCGGTCGGGAACAGGAAGGCGTGGGTGACGTGGTGGCGCTCCATCAGCGCGTAGGCACGCAGCGGGTCGAAGCGGCCCTGGGTGCCGAGGATGGTCTTGCCGAAGTACAGCGTCGGCAGCAGCGCGTCCATCAGGCCACCGGTCCAGGCCCAGTCGGCGGGGCTCCAGAACATGTCGGCGTCGTGCGGAAACCAGTCCTGGCTGCAGACGAAACCGCTCAGGTTGCCGATCAGCGCGCGCTGAGGGATCAGCGCGCCCTTGGCCGGGCCGGTGGTGCCGCTCGTGTAGATCAGCAGCGCGGGGTCGTCGGCGCGCGTACCGATCGGCCCGAAGGCGGTGCTCTCGCGCGCCAGTGCCTCGGCCCAGGCCAGCTCGCCCGGGCCCACCGCGCCGCCGACGACCAACAGCGTCTTGAGCTCCGGGCAGTCCACGCGCACCGCGCGCAGCGTGTCGGCCACAGCGGCGTCGGCGATCGCCAGCCGCGCGCCGCTGTCGGCCAGCCGCTGCTGCAGCGCCTCGGGACCGAACAGCATCGACAGCGGCACCGCGATCGCGCCGACCTGCTGGATCGCGATGTGGGCGACCGCCGTCTCGGGCCGCTGCGGCAGCACGATCGCGACGCGCTCGCCCGGCCCGATGCCGCGGCGCTGCAGCGCGTGCGCCAGGCGGTTGGCCTGGGCCTGCAGGTCGGCGTAACTGAGCCAGCGCACGGCGCCGTCCTCGGTCTCGTGGACCAGCGCGGTGCGCACGCGGCCGGCCGGGTCGCGGGCCCAGCGGCCGCAGCAGGCCTCGGCGATGTTGAAGAAGGGTGGCACCTGCCAGCGGAAGCCGCGGTGTAGCGTCTCGTAAGGGTCGGGGCGTTCGATCATGGTCGGTGCTGCACAAGGGCGCTCGGGGCGCATGCTAGGCTGGCTCGAACGTCCGTCCACTCCCCATCATGCACGTCGATCTCGACCATCCCCTCGACCGCGACACGGCCGCCCGGCGCCTGCGCGAGCAGGGCTTCTGCACGCTGACGCCGGCCGCCACCCAGGCCCTGGCCGGCCAGAGCCTCGCCGCGCTGGAGGCGCTGCGCCCCCATTGGGACGACCTGCCGCCCGACCGCTACCTGAAGGACGGCGGCCACTACCGCTACCGCCGCCATGGCTCCTTCGTGCAGACGCTGGCGCCGGCCGCGCTCGAGGCCGTGCCGCACCGCGCGCATTGGCAGTCGACCACCTACAACGCGCTGCACGGTGGCATGGAGCGCTGGTTCGAGCCGCTGGCGCCGGCGCTGGCCGCGCAGCCGGCCTGGGGCGCGCTGGTCGCCAGGCTTGGCGAGCTCTTCGCCCAGGCCCGGCCGCCGGCCGACGGGCGCTGGTACATCGAGGCGCACCCCTTCCGCATCGACACCGAGGCCGGCGTCGGCCGCCCGACGCCGGAGGGCGCTCACCGCGACGGCGTGGACTTCGTCGCGGTGGTCTTCGTCGGCCGCCACGGCGTGCGCGGCGGCGAGACGCGCGTGTTCGACGCGACCGGCCCGCTGGGCGTGCGTTTCACGCTCGAGCAGCCCTGGACCGTGCTGCTGCTCGACGACCCGCACGTGGTCCACGAAAGCACGCCGATCCAGCCCGAGGACCCGGCCCATCCGGAGCACAAGGGCTGGCGCGACACGCTGGTGCTGACCTACCGCGCCGGCGGTTTCCAGGATCCCGTCTGAATCAGTCGGCGGCCAGCCGCTGCAGCGCGTCGCCGGTCACGCGGCAGATGCGCCAGTCGGGCAGCACGGCCGCGCCCATTGCCTCGTAGAAGCGGATCGCCGGCGCGTTCCAGTCGAGCACGCTCCACTCGAAGCGCCCGCAGCCGCGCTCGACCGCCAGCGCCGCGAGCCGGCGCAGCATCGCCTTGCCGAGGCCGCAGCCGCGGTGTTCGGGCAGCACGAACAGATCCTCCAGCCAGACCCCCGGCCGGCACAGGAAGGTCGAGAAGCTGGTGAACCACAGCGCGAAGCCGACCACGGCGCCGTCGACCTCGGCCACCATCGCCTCGGCCGCCGGGCGCGGGCCGAAGAGCTGCGCGCCCAGCGCCTCGGGCGTGGCGCGCAGCAGGTGCGTCAGTTGCTCGTAGTCGGCCAGCGCGCCGATCAGGCGCACGAGGTCGGGCAGGTCGCGCGGCTCGGCGGCGCGCAGCGTGAAGGGGGCGTCCATCGCGCGATTGTCCCCACGGCGGCGACGGCGGCGCGGCCGCGCCGCTACAGTGCCCCGATGAGCACCGCTTACGCGCCGCGCCGCGCCGCGCGCTCCGAGTTCGTCGCCGCGCGCGGCCTGCGCCACCACTTGCGCCGCTGGGGCGAGCCCGCGGCCGGGCAGCCGCTGCGCGTGCTGCTGCACGGCTGGATGGATGTCGGGGCGTCGTTCCAGTTCGTCGTCGACGCGCTGGCCGGCGAGCACGCGGCGGTGGCACCCGACTGGCGCGGCTTCGGCCGCACCGAGGGCCTGCCCGGCACCGACAGCTACTGGTTCCCCGACTACCTGGGCGACCTCGACGCGCTGCTCGACCGGCTCAGCCCCGACGCACCGGTCGACCTGCTCGGCCACAGCATGGGCGGCAACGTCGCGATGGTCTATGCCGGCGTGCGGCCCGGGCGCGTGCGGCGGCTGGTCAACCTGGAGGGCTTCGGCCTGCCCGGCACGCGCCCGGCGCAGGCGCCGACGCGCTACGCCGCCTGGCTCGACGAGCTGAAGGAGCCGCCGCGCCTGCGCGACTACGCCAGCCTCGACGAGGTGGCCGAGCGGCTGCGCCAGAACAACCCGCGCCTAACGCCCGAGCGCGCCGCCTGGCTGGCACCGCACTGGGCGCGGCCCGTTGGCGCGCGCTGGGTGATCCAGGGCGACCCGGCCCACAAGCGCGCCAACCCCGTGCTCTACCGTGCCGAGGAAGTGACGGCCTGCTGGGCGCGCATCACGGCACCGGTGCTGTGGGTCGAGGCGCGGCAGACCGACGTCGCCAAGTTCTGGGGCGACCGCTACCCGCGCGAGGAGTTCGAGCAGCGGCTCGCCACCGTGCCGCGGCTCGAGCGCGCCGTGATCGACGACGCCGGCCACATGCTGCACCATGACCAGCCCGGGGCCGTGGCGGCGGCCCTCGATGCCTTCCTGGGGGCCGCGTGAGAAAATGGCGGGCTTACCGAACAGGATCTTCGCCATGGACATCGAACACATCAACGCCCTGGGTGCACGCTTGGCCGATCTGAGCCAGCGCACCGCCGACCTCCGGGGGTATCTTTGACTACGACGAGAAATCTCGTCGCCTGAGCGAGGTCAACGCCGCGCTCGAAGATCCGACGGTCTGGAACGACCCGAAGAACGCCCAGGCCCTGGGCCGTGAGAAGAAGTCGCTCGAGACGGTGGTCGAGACCATCGCCTCGCTGGAGCGCAACCTCGCCGACAACGCCGAGCTCTTCGAGATGAGCAAGGACGAGGGCGACGAGGACGGCCTGAAGGCCATCGAGGCCGAGACCGCCGGCCTGGCCGAGCAGGTCGAACAGCTCGAGTTCCGCCGCATGTTCAACAACCCGGCCGACCCGAACAACTGCTTCATCGACATCCAGGCCGGCGCCGGCGGCACCGAGGCCTGCGACTGGGCCAGCATGCTGCTGCGCCAGTACCTCAAGTACTGCGAGCGCAAGGGCTTCAAGGCCACGCTGGAGGACGAGACCGAGGGCGACACCGCCGGCATCAAGAGCGCGACGATCAAGGTCGAGGGCGACTATGCGTTCGGCCACCTGCGCACCGAGACCGGCGTGCACCGGCTGGTGCGCAAGAGCCCGTTCGACTCCTCGGGCGGCCGCCACACCAGCTTCGCGTCGTTGTTCGTCTACCCGGAGGTGGACGATTCGATCGAGATCGACATCAACCCGGCCGACGTGCGCACCGACACCTTCCGCGCCAGCGGCGCCGGCGGCCAGCACATCAACAAGACCGACTCGGCGGTGCGGCTGACGCACATCCCGACCGGCATCGTCGTGCAGTGCCAGGACGGCCGCAGCCAGCACAGCAACCGCGACGTCGCCTGGAAGCGCCTGCGCTCGCGGCTCTACGACCACGAGATGCGCAAGCGCATGGAAGAGCAGCAGAAGCTCGAGGACACCAAGACCGACGTCGGCTGGGGCCACCAGATCCGCAGCTACGTGCTCGACCAGAGCCGCATCAAGGACCTGCGCACCAACGTCGAGATCTCCAACACCCAGAAGGTGCTCGACGGCGACCTCGACGCCTTCATCGAGGCGAGCCTCAAGCAGGGGGTGTGAGCCAGCGCCGAGTAACCGCACCCGTGCCATGCGGGTGTCGCTGGCTACACTCGTCGCCCGCCCCGTCGATCGGCGTTTGCCGGGTAAACCCTGGACCGTCCTGTGAGCCTCCTTCCGAGCAAACCACCCATGCGTGAAGGCCCCTCCCCCCTGATCCACCGCGAGGACTACGCCGCGCCCGCGTACTGGATCCGCAGCGTCGACCTGACGTTCGAGCTCGACCCGGCCAAGACCCTGGTCATCAACCGGATGCAGCTCGAGCACAACGCCGAGCGGCCGCCCGAGCCGCTGCGCCTGGACGGCGACGACCTCAACCTGACGCGCGTGCTGGTCAACGGCGAGAGCGTGTCGTTCCGCACCGAGGCCGGCCAGCTCGTGCTCGACGCGGTGCAGGCGCTGCCGCCCGGCCCCTTCTCGCTCGAGATCCGCACCACCTGCGCGCCGGAGAAGAACACCCGCCTGTCGGGGCTCTACACCTCGGCCGGCGGCTTCTTCACCCAGTGCGAGGCGCAGGGCTTCCGGCGCATCACCTACTTCCTCGACCGCCCCGACGTGATGGCGGTCTACAAGGTCACGCTGAAGGCCGACGCCAAGCGCTACCCGGTGCTGCTGTCCAACGGCAACCTCGTCGAGCAGGGCGAGCTCGACGGCGGCCGGCACTACGCCGTCTGGCACGACCCCTACCCGAAGCCGAGCTACCTGTTCGCGCTGGTCGCCGCCGACCTGGTGCGCCGCGAGCAGAAGATCGTCAGCCGCTCCGGCAAGGAGCACCTGCTGCAGGTCTACGTGCGCGCCGGCGACCTCGACAAGACCGAGCACGCGATGAACTCGCTGATCGCCTCGGTCGCCTGGGACGAGGCGCGCTTCGGGCTGCCGCTGGACCTGGAGCGCTTCATGATCGTCGCGGTCAGCGACTTCAACATGGGCGCGATGGAGAACAAGGGGTTGAACATCTTCAACACCAAGTTCGTGCTGGCCAGCCCGGCGACCGCGACCGACGCCGACTTCCACAACGTCGAGAGCGTGGTCGGCCACGAGTACTTCCACAACTGGACCGGCAACCGCGTGACCTGCCGCGACTGGTTCCAGCTGTCGCTCAAGGAGGGCCTGACGGTCTTCCGCGACCAGGACTTCAGCATGGACATGGCCGGCACCGCGTCGGCCCGCGCGGTCAAGCGCATCGAGGACGTGCGCCTGCTGCGCCAGGTGCAGTTCCCCGAGGACGCCGGCCCGATGGCCCACCCGGTGCGCCCCGACGCCTACCAGGCGATCGACAACTTCTACACCGCCACCGTCTACGAGAAGGGCGCCGAGGTCGTGCGCATGATGCAGACGCTGGTCGGCCGCGCCGGCTTCGCCGCCGGCATGAAGCTGTACTTCGAGCGCCACGACGGCCAGGCCGTGACCTGCGACGACTTCGCCCAGGCGATCGCCGACGCCAACCCCGCCAGCGCGCTGGCCACGCGGCTCGAGGGCTTCAAGCGCTGGTACTCGCAGGCCGGCACGCCGCGGCTCGGCGCGCGCGGCCACTGGGACGCGGCGGCGCGGCGCTACACGCTCGAGCTCGAGCAGCACGGCGCGCCGGCCGCCGGCCAGCCGGACCAGCAGCCCTTCGTGATCCCCGTCGCGATGGGGCTGGTGGCACGCGACGACGGCCGCGCGCTGCCGCTGCAGCTCGACGGCGAGGCCGAGCCGGCGGGCACCGAGCGCGTGCTCGTGCTCGACGGCTCGAGCGGGCGCTACCACTTCGTCGGCCTCGACGCCGAGCCGGTGCCCTCGTTGCTGCGCGGCTTCTCGGCGCCGGTGTTGCTCGACGCGGGGCTGGACGACGGCGCGCTGCTGACCCTGCTGGCGCACGACGGCGACGCCTTCAACCGCTGGGAGGCCGGCCAGCAGCTCGCGCTGCGCCGCCTGCTGGCCGCGGTGCGCGGCGACGGCGCGCTGGTGCTCGACGCCGAGTACGTCGAGGCGATGCGCCGGCTGCTGCGCGATCCGGTGCTCGACGCCGCCTTCAAGGAGCTGGCGCTCACGCTGCCCAGCGAGACCTACATCAGCGAGCAGATCGGCCACGACATCGACCCGCAGCGCGTGCACGCGGTGCGCGAGTCGATGCGCGCGCAGCTCGCGCATGCGCTGCACGGCGACTGGGCCTGGGCCTTCGAGTCGCACCAGCCTGCCGGCGGCTACTCGCCCGACGCGCGCAGCGCCGGGCAGCGCGCGCTGGCCAACCTGGCGCTGACGATGCTCGTGCTCGACGCCACGCGCTCCGGCGATCCCGTGTGGCCGGGCCGCGCCTACCAGCGCTTCAAGGACGCCGCCAACATGACCGACCGCTTCGGCGCGCTGTCGGCGCTGGTCAACGCACAGGCCGAGCTCGCCGAGCCGGCGCTCGAGCGCTTCCACGCGCTGTTCCGCGGCGAGGCGCTGGTCATCGACAAGTGGTTCGCGCTGCAAGCCGGCGCCTGCGAGCAGGGCGGCCGCGTGTTCGCGCGCGCCAAGGCGCTGCTGCAGCACCCGGACTTCTCGCTGCGCAACCCGAACCGCGCGCGCAGCGTGCTGGCGATGCTGTGCCTGTCGAACCCGGCCGCCTTCCACCGCCGCGACGCCGCCGGCTACGTGTTCTGGGCCGACAAGGTGATCGAGGCCGACGCGATCAACCCCTCGCTGGCGTCGCGCCTGGCGCGCGCGCTGGATCGCTGGCGCGCGCTCGCCGAGCCCTACCGCAGCGCGGCGCGCGAGGCGATCGCGCGCGTCGCCGCGCGCAGCGACCTGTCGCCCGACACGACCGAGATCGTCACCCGCGCCCTGCAGGATTGAAAACCGCTCCCATGACCCGCCGCACCAGCCTGACCCAGTACCTCGTCGAGCAGCAGCGCCTGCACGGCCGCATCCCGGCCGAGCTGCGGCTGCTGATCGAGGTCGTCGCCCGCGCCTGCAAGGGCATCGCGATCAGCGTCAACAAGGGCGCGCTGGGCGGCGTGCTCGGCAGCGCCGGCAGCGAGAACGTGCAGGGCGAGGTGCAGAAGAAACTCGACATCATCGCCAACGAGGTGCTGATCGAGGCCAACGAATGGGGCGGCGCGCTCGCGGCGATGGCCAGCGAGGAGATGGACAGCATCTACGTCGTGCCCAATCGCTACCCCCAGGGCGAGTACCTGCTGCTGTTCGACCCGCTCGACGGCTCGTCCAACATCGACGTCAACGTCAGCATCGGCACCATCTTCTCGGTGCTGAAGAAGCCGAACGACCAGCCGGGCGTCAGCGTGCAGGACTTCCTGCAGCCCGGCCGCGCGCAGGTGGCCGCGGGCTACTGCGTCTACGGCCCGCAGAGCACGCTGGTGCTCACCGTCGGCGACGGCGTCGCGATGTTCACGCTCGACCGCGAGCAGGGCAGCTGGGTGCTGACCGCCGACGACGTGCGCATCCCCGAGGACACCAAGGAGTTCGCGATCAACATGTCGAACATGCGCCACTGGGCCCCGCCGGTGAAGCGCTACATCGACGAATGCCTGGCCGGCAGCGATGGCCCGCGCGGCAAGGACTTCAACATGCGCTGGATCGCCAGCATGGTGGCCGACGTGCACCGCATCCTCAGCCGCGGCGGCATCTTCATGTACCCCTGGGACCAGCGCGAGCCGGCCAAGCCCGGCAAGCTGCGCCTGATGTACGAGGCCAACCCGATGGGCTTCATCGTCGAGCAGGCCGGCGGCGCCGCGACCAATGGCCGCCAGCGCATCCTCGACGTCCAGCCGGGTCAGCTGCACGAGCGCGTCAGCGTGATCCTCGGCTCGAAGAACGAGGTCGAGCGGGTCACGGCCTACCACGGCGACGCACCGGGTGCGCCCCGTACCGGCTGAGCCGCGCAACCGATGACCGCTCGCCGCAACGCGCTGTACGCCCAGTCAGGCGGCGTCACGGCGGTCATCAACGCCTCGGCCTGCGGTGTGATCGAGGCGGCGCGCGAGGCAGGCGGACGCATCGGCCGCGTCTACGCCGCGCGCAACGGCATCGTCGGCGTGCTGCACGAGGACCTGGTCGATACCGGCGCCGAGTCGGCGGCGGCGATCGCGGCGCTGCGCCACACGCCGGCCGGAGCGTTCGGCTCCTGCCGGCACAAGCTCGGCGGCACGGCCGGCGATGCCCAGTACGCGCGCCTGCTGGAGGTGTTCCGGGCGCACGACATCGGCTACTTCTTCTACAACGGCGGCGGCGACTCGGCAGACACCTGCCTGAGGGTGGCCGCGCTCGCGGCCTCGGCGGGCCACCCGCTGCAGGCGATCCACGTGCCCAAGACGGTCGACAACGACCTGCCGCACACCGACTGCTGCCCGGGCTACGGCTCGGTGGCCAAGTACGTCGCCGTGTCGGCGCTGGAGGCCTCGCTGGACCTGCGTTCGATGTGCGCCACCTCGACCAAGGTCTTCGTGCTCGAGGTGATGGGCCGGCACGCCGGCTGGATCGCGGCGGCCGGCGGACTGATCGAGGATCACGGCCTGCCGGTCGTGCTGCTGTTCCCCGAAGTCCCGTTCGACCCACCGGCCTTCGTCGCGCGGGTCGAGGCCGCGGTCGCCAAGCACGGCCACTGCACCGTGGTCGTCTCCGAAGGCTGCCGCGACACCGCGGGGCGCTTCCTGGCCGAACAGGGCGGCCGCGACGCCTTCGGCCATGCCCAGCTCGGCGGGGCGGCACCGGTGGTGGCGCGGCTGATCCAGCAGTCGGCCCGGCTCAAGGTGCACTGGGCGGTCGCCGACTACCTGCAGCGTGCGGCACGCCACCTGGCGTCGCGAACCGACGTGCGGCAGGCCTACGAGGTCGGCCGCCGTGCGGTGCGACTGGCCCTGGCGGGCCGCTCCGCGGTGATGGTCACGATCGAGCGCCGCAGCGACCGCCCCTACCGCTACCGACTCGGCGCGGTCGACCTGTCGGAGGTAGCGAACGTCGAGCGGCCGATGCCGCGCGAGTTCATCCGCGATGACGGCTACGGCATCACCGAGGCCTGCCGCCGCTACCTGCGCCCGCTGCTGCGGGGCGAGGACGCGCCGCCCTACGGCAACGACGGTCTGCCGGCCTATGCGAAGCTGCGTCTGAAGCCGATCCCGAAGCGGCTGCCCGCCTTCGAGCTGCAGTGAGGGCAGCAAGCCCGGCTATACTCGCGGGCTTGCTGCCGGTGTAGCTCAGTTGGTAGAGCAGCGCATTCGTAATGCGAAGGTCGGGAGTTCGACTCTCTTCACCGGCACCAACATGTTCTGAGAAAGCCGCCTCCGGGCGGCTTTCTCTTTGGGCACGCTACGCCGTCGGCACGCCGCGCAGCACGCGGCTAAGCATCGCCGCCAGTTCGTCATGGAGGCTTTCCTTGCGCAGCAGGCCACTGGCCCCAGCGCGCAGCGCCGTCTCGCGCACGTCGTCGGGCAGGTAGCCGGAAGTCAGGATCACGGGCAGGTCCGGGCGCAATGCCGCCACCGCGGCCAGTACGTCGATGCCGGAGAGCTCGGGCATGTTGAAGTCGGTCACGACCGCGTCGACGGCCGTCGGGTCGGCGCGCAGCAGGTCGATCGCGACGCGGGCGTCATGGGCCGTCGTCACACGGTAGCCCCAGCCCTGCAGCAGCGTCTCGGTCATCGTCGCCAGGACCTCGTCGTCATCGATGTAGAGCACGCGCTCGCCGCGGCCGGTCGGGTGCAGCGGCCCCGGCACGGTCGGCTCGGCCGGGGCGTCCGGCGGGTCGGCCAGGAGAAGGTGGATGTAGAAGGTCGTGCCCGCGCCCGGCGCGCTTTGCAGCGTGATCGCGCCGTGGTGCGCCTTGACGA
>Ga0209966_1000038_pt1 | contig 54987 bp, 62 predicted proteins | sample RhisoiCoNPM_FD_187575 | JGI IMG/M metagenome (GOLD analysis project Ga0209966, IMG submission 187575) | Arabidopsis thaliana rhizosphere microbial communities from the Joint Genome Institute, USA, that affect carbon cycling - Rhizosphere... | ecosystem: Host-associated > Plants > Roots >... | reverse complement strand
GCGGCCGGCCGCAACACTGACCTCCTCGACGCCCAGGCCGCGGAGTTCGGCGTCGCTGCTGATCGCGCCAGAGCCGGCGCGTCCGCGGACGCGCTGGCTGCGCTCGCGTCTCTGGAAGAAGCGGATGTCGTCCTCAATGGTGTCGTCGGTTTCGCCGGACTTCCCGCGACCGTCGCCGCGCTGAGCGCTAGGACGACCAGGCGCCTGCGCCTGCGCGGCCGCGATCGAATGCCAAAGGCAGCCTCCGCCGCCTCGAGGAGCGCGCCAATCTCGAGAAGGAGCTCCGCGAGCTCGAGTTCAAGTACTTCGGCTCGCACTGGCAGAAGATCAAGGCCGAGTTCGCCGCCATCGACGCCAAGACGAAGCTCGTCGAGGAGAGCCGCAAGGAGAAGGAAAAGGAGATCGAGGCCGTGCGCGCCAGCCTGGCCGGCATGGAGACGGAAGAGACGAAGTCCGACGGCCTGATGGCGCTCCAGAAGGAATACGAGCGCGAGCTCGAGAAGCGCAACGCGCTCCGCGAGAAGGAGATCCAGCTCAAGAACCAGATCCGCATGGAGCAGATGAAGGCGCAAGCCGCTTCCGCGCCGTCGCTGCCGATGCCGCTTCCGCGCATCGTCGAGGAGATCGAAGCCATCTCCGAACGCCACGACGAGCTCGTCGCCTCCATCCTGGAAGCCGAGACGCTCGAGGAAGCGCAGGAAGCCGCCGAGAAGCTGAAGACGCTCGGCGAGCAGATCGAGGAGCTCCTCTCCGAACTGAAGGAACCCGGCGGCAAGCAGAAGACGGAAAAGAAGGAGCCGGTCGTTCCCGCCGCGCTCCAGAAGGAACTCGAGGCGGCGCTGTCCGGCATCGGTTCGATGGCCACGACGCTCGCCGACCTCCAGGGCCGCATGCAGAAGTGGGGCGAGGAAGAGGCCAAGAAGCGCGGCGCCTTCTTCGAGATCCAGCGCAAGATGCAGAGCCTGCAGTCCGAGCTTTTCGAGCTCGACCGTCACCTCTCCGACCACCGCGTCGAACGCGCCCGCATCGAGACCCGCCGCGACACCGTCCAGCGCGAGGCCGAAGAGATCATGGGCGAGGAAGCCAAGGCCGCGCTCGAGACCGCTCCGACCGAGACCGTCGATGCCCAAGCCCTCTCCCCCCGCCTCCACCAGCTCCGCACGCAGGTCGCCGCCATCGGGCAGATCGACCAGGCCGTCGTCGCCGAATACCAGGAGATCAAGGAGCGCTATGACTTCCTGACCGCCCAGGTCGAGGACCTCCACAAGACCAAGGAATCGCTGGTCGGGATGATCGAGGAGCTCGACGTGATGATCAAGAAGCAGTCCGACACCTCGTTCCGCAACATCAACAGGCACTTCGACGAGTTCTTCAAGCGCCTGTTCGACGGGGGCTCCGCCTCGCTCCAGAAGATCGAGCGCGAGGAAGAGGACGACGAGGTCGCGGAGGCCGAGGCGGCCGCCGCCAAGGAAGCCGCCGGCATCGAGGAGGACGCGGAGAAGAAGGTCTCCGCCGCGCCGAAGGAGACGTGGCTCGGCCTCGAGATCTTCGCCAACCCGCCGGGCAAGCGCGTGAAGTCCATCCACATGCTCTCGGGCGGCGAGCGCGCGCTCACCTCCATCGCGCTCATCTGCGCCATCATGACCACCAACCCCTCGCCCTTCGTGGTGCTCGACGAGGTCGACGCCGCGCTCGACGAATCCAACGCCGCGCGCTTCGCCTCGATCGTCTCGGAGCTTTCGCACCGCACGCAGTTCCTGGTCATCACCCACAACCGCTACACGATGCAGAAGGCCCAGGTGCTCTACGGCGTGACGATGGCCGAGGATTCGACCTCCAGCGTCCTGTCGCTGCAGCTCGAGGACGCGGAGAACATCCGCAACGCGAAGAAACCCGCGGTGGCCGTCTGACCTATGGCTTTCCGTTCCGCCCTCACGCGGGAAATCGCCGCTCCCGCCATCATCGATTCGATGCCGAACGCCCTGTTCGTGGTCGACATGCGCGGCAAGATCGTCATCGTCAATCCGCACGCTTCCAAGCTGACCCGCGTCGCCGGGAGCGAGATGGTCGGCCGGCAGGTCACCCGGTTCATCCCGAAAGCGGCGGGCCTCATCGTCGAGGCCGTCGAGCATCCGACCCTCGGCCCGATCCGCAGCGAAGCGGAGGCGGCGCTCAAGGACGGCCGCGGCGGCACGCGCCCCGTCGTCCTCTCGGCCATGCCGATCCTCGACGGCCGCGGCATCCCCATCGGCGTCACCATCATCGCCGCCGACGTCAGCAAGCTGAAGGAGCAGGTCGCCGTCATCGAGGCGCAGAAGGCCGAACTCCAGAAGACGGTCGCCCAGATGGGAAAAATCCAGGAACGCCTGGTCGGACGCGAACTCAGGATGATCGAACTGAAGAAGGAGATCGCGAAGCTCAAGAAAGGATAAAAAAGAGACGGCCTTCAGGGGCCGTCTTTCTTGTCCGGAGGCTTCCGGTCGCCGATGGCGATGGCCACGACGAGGAAGATGACGAGACCGATGCCGAGGAGGAGGCCGATGGCCAGTCCGACGCCGTTCTCGTCGAGGTACTTCTCGAGTCCGTTCACGCGCTTTTCCTCTTCTCGAGCAGGATGCAGCCGTCGCGGCGCCATTCCTCCTCGACCAGACGGAGCTCGTAGGCGCGCTGCGACGCGTCCATCTCGCGGCGGATCTCCTCGATGGCTCCATGCTCGCCCTTGGGGACGAAGTCGGAGCTGATGCCCGTCATCGCCGCGCGCAGACGGCCGCGCTTGCGGCGGCGGCGCACGATGACGGCGAGCAGGACGGCGAGGACGCCGGCGAAGCCGAGGCCGACGGCCTGAAGCGTCGCCAGGGCGACCTCGAATTCGACGCGCATCATCGCTTCGGCTCCGGGAGGGGGTCCGCGGGGGCCGGCGGCGGGGAGGCGCCGAGGCTGGCGCATGAGCCGATGAAGCTCCCGAAAAAGAGCGTGAGCAGGATCCAGTCGAAGATTCCCATGGTCTTCCTCCTGAAGCGTGCGGGGAACGTCCCAGCCTAGCCCTCCTTGACGGCCCCGTCAATCTCCCCTATAGTGACCCCGTTCGCGCTGCAGGACCGCGGGAAGCTCTCACCCCGCGTTTCTGAAATAACCTAGAGTCATGCTCTCCATCCGTCTCTCCCGCGTCGGCAAGAAAGGCAATCCGACCTACCGTCTGATCGTCACCGAGAAGTCCCGCGATCCGTGGGGCAAGTTCCTCGAGAACCTCGGCACCCTCGATCCGATGGCCAAGCCGAAGAAGATCGCCTTCGACGTCGCGCGCATCAAATACTGGATGTCGAAAGGCGCCCAGCCCACCCCGACCGTCCGCAACCTCCTCATCGACATGAAGGAGATCGACGGCGAGAAGGTGAAGGCCCATCCGACCCACAAGGCCAAGGCCGAAGAGAAGTAGGCCGAACGACGCCCCGCCAGGGGCGTTTTCGTTTGACGCGCCGGTGGCGCCGGGATAGGTTGAGACCGTCCTTTGAAAGGAGGCACGCATGCCCGATCGCGATCTCCTCGAGATCTTCGATGCGGCCTTGCCGCGTCTCAGGGAATACGGCCAGGGGAGCGTCCCGAAGGCCGGTTCGCACGAGCTGGCGGTCTATGAATACCGGCGCCGCGGCGCGCGCGAGAACTTCGGCATCGGCGCGGCGTTCTTCGGACTGTTCGGCGGCCTGGCGTTGTACGTGGCTTCGATACCGCTCATGCCCGTCTGGTTCCTCGGCATCCTCGTCGCCGCGAGCGCCACGGGCGGCGTCGCCGCGATGCACCAGTTCCTCAAGCTGGCCGCCGTCCGCCACCCCCAGCAGGCGCTGCCCGAAGGCACCGACGTCGCGACCGCGCGGCTCGAGGACGGCACCTGGAAGCTCATCTGCCGCTGGAACGCGGACGTCCGCGTCTGGCACAAGGCCGTCGACGACCTCCGCCTGGAGGTCTCCGGCTGGCACGTCCTGAGGAACTTTCCGGACGCGCGCGACGTCGAATGGACCGAGCACGGTTCGAAGATCCAGGCTGACGGACTCATCGCCGCCATCGAAGGTCTCGCGGCCGACCGCGCGGCGCTCGTCGCCCGCAAGGAAGAGATCGAGCACCGCCTGCGTTCGCTCGACACCCGGCTCGCCCAGCTGAAAGCCTCCGAGGAAGCCCCCGTGCGGGCGCTCCCGCCGCCCTCCGAAGACCCGGCCGACGACGGTTGACGGGTCTTTTTTCTTGGAGTACCCTCCAGCCAGCACTTTCAAGGAGCCGCCATGCAGGAAACCGCCCTTACCATCCGGGACGTGAAGGCGCTCCGGCGCCAGGTGTTCGGTGAAGGCACCGCCGCGGGCCTGACGGGTTTCGCCGCGATCTTCTACGCCGTCACGAGCGCGGCGGCGTGGGCGCACGGCAGCGTCTTCTTCGGCGCCGGCCTGGCGACCCTGTGCGGCGGGACCTTTCTCCTGCACCGCTACTTCCTCCGTTCGTATCGCGTCCTGCGCGAGACGCACCGACGGCGTCCGGTCTTCCCGGTCGCCCGCCTGCTCGGAAAACCTCGTCCCTGACGCGGTTTTTTTCTTGCCGATTGACCCGGACCCCGTTCATTCGCTATCCTGTGGATGGAGACTGAAACAGGTCGGCAGTCGCCGCCGTAACGGATACTCAACCGTACCGAATGCTATGGCAAGAGAGATGGACCAGGAGTTCGTGGAGTACGTGGTCAAGGGAATCGTCGGACACCCCGACGACGTCCAGACCGAGCGCGTCATCGATGAGCGCGGCGTCCTCATCACCCTCAAGGTCAACCCAGCGGATATGGGGTACGTCATCGGCCGCCAGGGCCAGACGGCACGCTCGATCCGGACCCTGCTCAAGATCGTCGGCGCGAAGAACAACGCCCGCGTCAACCTGAAGATCTACGAGCCGGAAGGATCCACGCACCGCCGCGAGACCAACACCCCCGCCCCCGCGAACCGCGAGGACATCGACACGTCCGCCGTCGACCTCCAGCTGTAAGAAGGGAACCGCTCCGCTTGCCGGGGCGGTTTTGTTTCTGTAGGGTGCGGGCGAGGAGGTCCGCATGTCCGCACGTTTCCTGGCATCGTTCGTCGCGTGTCTTGTCGCCTGCGGCGGCGAGGCTGCATCTCTCCCGGCGGAGGAAGCGCCGGCTGAGCCGCGCTTCATCACCGTCGATCCGGACGTCGCCCGCAGGATCGTCGTCCCCGGCTCTGGACCTGCCGCGCGCCCGCAGCCGCAGGCCGCGGATCCGCCGGCTCCGGAAATCGGCAAGACCTACCGTATCGCGATCGGCGACCGCGCCGTCGTCGTGAACCGCAAGCCCCTCAGCGACGGTTATCGCCGGTTCCGCCGCGGCAGCGATTGCCGCATCGAACCCGGCGGGTCCATGACGATCCTCGGTACGCGCACCGCGGGCGATCCGCCCGACCTCTGGACCGAGTATCTCGTGCGCTACGCGCGTCCGCCGAAGACGTCCGACAACTATGTCCGCCCGCGCGACGACGCCAAGCCGTACGCCTGTCCCGACGGCACGAAGTTCTACCACGACGACCCGCTCTTCATCTCGGAGACCCCGTAACGGCCGGAAAACCCCCAGTTTTCCGGCTTTTTTCGTTCGCATATCTCATAAATGTGTCAGCCTCTTGACACATTTATGCCGACCTGTGCTAGGACCCCGGTGCCGGCAGATGACCGGCTGGTCTTTTCAGGAAACGGAAGGAGAACGAGATGCGGAAGAAGAACGGAACCGGAAACCTGTTCGTGTCGCCCTGCGCCACGATCGCCATCGCCTGCTTCGCGGGCTTGCTGTCCCTCGGGCTCGGCGGCTGCGTGCCGCCGGACGAGGAACCGATCCCGCAGGCCTTGAGCGAGGAGGATCTCATTCCCGACGAGGACAGCGCCTCCGAGAGATCGTCCGCGCTCGCCCCGGACGACGATCCGGACCCGAGCCGCGAGGCGGTCGCGTACGTCTCCGCGGCGGAGTACCGATACGATCGCGAGAAAGCCCTGCGCTACGCCCGGCGCCACGCGCTGCAGCCCAACATCAACCTGGCGTACTGTTCCACCTGGAACGGGACCTCCGCGGACTGCACGAATTTCGCTTCTCAAGTCCTGTGGCAGGGCGGCATCCCGATGCAGTACGGCGGCGGTTCGCAGGACAAAGGCTGGTGGTACACCAAGAGCTGCGCGTGGTGGGGCAGCAGCCGGAGCTGGCGGCAGGTGAACGAGCTCCTGCGGTATCTCACCGCCGACAGCGGCATCGGAGAATTCCGGAAGGCGGCGCGCGAACTGAAGGTCGGCGACCTGATCTTCTATCGCGTCCGTAGCGCGCACGACGGGTACAGCTGCGACGGGAACCTCTTCAACCACACGACCGTGGTGACGGGCTTCGACGGCGCGGGTGAACCGCTCGTCTCCTATCATTCCAACGAGGCGTCCGACGTCCCTTGGAAGAACAAGACGAAATCCCTCGGCTCGCTCGGCAACGCCTGCGCGTTCGCTTTCGTCCATATCCGGGACTGACCGGCATCGGCCGGCCAGTCCCGGCCTTTTTCACCTATTCGCTCGTTGACACCCGTCGACGGGAACTGATATTAAACGAACGATATGACGACCCCAACCCCCGCCCGCACGAATCCCTGGCTCATCGTCGCCGTCATCGGCGTGCTGGGATTCGCTTTCTTCGCCGCCGACGTGGTGTTCGGAGAACCGTCCGTCAGCGACTGCTGCGCCGCCGAGTCGGGTACGAACCCGTAGCGGCAGGTCCCCGCGCGGACTCTGCCTTGACCGTCGAATCCCGGCGTGCTAGGTTCGAGCGTCCGGAAGGAGGACCACGGATGGCCAAGAATCCCGCACTTTCACCCCAGATCCTGACAGACGACGCAGCGCGCGCGTACGAAGCGCACGGGCTGCGGTGCGCCGGCGCGGCCGGCGACGCCCTCGGGCGGCTGCTCCGCGACCCGCACTTCGGCGGGCTTCCTTCGCTCCAGGACCTGGTCTGGGAACTGGCGCTGGATTTCGTGGCCCCTCTCGAGCCGCATGTCCGCGACAGGCTCCGCGACGCGGGCACCGGCCTGCCGTGGGCCAGCCGCCTCGACGTCGAGCTGTACTGGAAGCTCATGTACGCCGCGCATATCGACCGCATGACGGACGATCAGGACGACACGTTCGATGGCCAGCCGCTGCGGCGGCCCGTGAAGGAGACCGTCTCCGTCGCCGCCAAGATGCTGAACGCCTTGCGCGCCATCCAAGAGCGGAGCGAGGAGTACTGGGCGGCGCTTTCGGCGAAGGGCTCCGGTCCGGTCGGGCACGCGCTCTACCTCGGCGTCATCGAGCGCGCCGGCTACCAGATCCGCCTCCGCTCGGGCCTCCGCCGGATCCCGAAGCCCGTCGACATCAGCGCGCACGTGCGCGTCGGGGACGTCATGGCCGAGGTCAGCGGATACGGCCTGGGCGGCGACTACGTCGTCGTGAGCCGGGAGACCGAACCGTCCGATCCCGCCGGGCTCGAATGGAAGCTCGACGTCCTCAGCGGACGCTGGATGGCCTCCGCGCCTCCCTGGCGCGTCGAACCCGCGCTCTGAAGCCGTTTTCCTCAAGGAAGACGGCTTTTTTCGTTCTTGGGGTCCATTCTTGACGCGTTTTCCGGCGCGGGATAAGGTGACCCCTCATTCGTTTTTCGCGGGGCATGGCCTTGTCCGAACGACAACAGGTGCTGGATCAGCTTCGGAAAGCCGAGCGGCCGTTGATCGCGTTCCGCAAGGACTGGAACGCCGACGCCGCTTCGGCCGCCGTCGCGCTCGCGGCGACGCTCGAAGGCATGGGCAAGAAGACGGAAATCGTCTGCGACGGTTTCGCGCCGCCCGAACACCTCGCCTTCCTCCCCCAGCTCAAGCGCGTGCGCCCCGAGATGTCGGGGCTTCGCACGTTCGTCATCTCCGTCGACGCCCAGAAGAGCCGCATCGGCGAACTCTCCTACGAGGCCAAGGACGGCTTCCTTCATATCTACCTGACGCCGAAGAACGGCAGCCTGGACGCGTCGCAGGTGAAGACCGGCACGACCGACTACCGGCACGACCTCATCATCACGATCGACACCCCGGACGCGGCCTCGCTCGGCGGCATCCGCGACGTGGCGGCGGATTTCTTCTTCCGCACGCCCATCGTCAACATCGACCATTCCCCCTCCAACGAACAGTACGGCCAGATCAACTGCGTCGACGCGACCGCCTGCTCCTCGAGCGAGGTGGTCTACCGCCTGGTGCGCGAGCTCGGACGCCCGGTCGACGCCGATCTGGCCACCGCGCTCCTGACCGGCATCGTCTCGAAGACCCGCAGCTTCCGTTCCGGCGCCATCACCCCGCAGACCCTGGCCGCCGCGTCCGAGCTCGTGGCCGCCGGCGCGCGCCGCGACGTCATCGTCTCGAGCCTCTACCGCACCAAGACGATCTCCGCGCTCAAGCTCTGGGGCCGCGCGCTCGCGCGCCTGAAGTCCGACCCCGCGCTCAAGCTCGTCTCCAGCGTGCTGACGCGCCAGGACTTCGCGCTCTCCGGCGCGGGCGAAGCGGCGCTCGGCGACGTCATCGACGAGCTCATCCTCTCCTCGCCCGACGCCGAGACCGTGGTCCTCATCTACGAGAAGGAGGGCGGCGAGATCTGCTGCGTCATCCGCAGCGAGATCCGGCGCGACGCGGACGCGCTCGCCGCGCGCTGGGACGGCCGCGGCGGACGCACGCACGCCATCTGCCTCATCAAAGGCAAGAGCGTCGGCGAAGCGGAGACGGAAATCCTGGCGCATGTGCGCGCCGAAATCGCGAAACCGCGGGCCTAGGACCCGCGGTTTTTCATTTGACGTTGGAATTGGCCGTGGCCGTCGCGATCGGCCGTACGATGCGAAGTTCCCGGCTCAGGAGGAAGTCGCCGTTCCCGGATTCCCCGCGGGCGCGCACTTCCATCGCCTGGAAGCCTTCGGGAATCGCCAGCGTCCAGACCTGCTTGCCGCGTTCCTCGGAGACGAGCGTCGCCGCGCCGACGGCCGTGAACGGGGCGTCGTCGCGATGCTCCGGATCGGGCGGATACGGCGTCGACTGGAATTCGACGCGCGCGAGTCCCCGGGCCTCGAGACGGAAGACGGAACCCGGATAGTAGTGGTGCGTGGCGTACTCGTAGCGCGAGGGCGAGACGTTGATGAGGTCGATCTGCCCGGCGGCGTACCAATCCTGGGGATCGGCGGCGGCGAGCTTCCCCGATTCGACCGCGACCGTCACCGGCGTGTGGTCCTTGCACTCCGCCTTCAGCCCGCAGAGGACGAACTCGGAGTAGTAGGCCTTCTTGCCGGTCGCGTCGTCGACGAGGCTGGCGTACACCCAGTACTCGCCCGCCGGGGCGGGGATGTCATAATCCGTTTCGCCGGCCGTCGTCTGCTGGCAGTATTCCTCGCCGTTCTTGAGGTCGATGGCGCACACGAGCTGAGCCGGCAGATATTCGCTCGGATACGACAGCGTCCCGGAGATCGAACCGACGCCGGGGCCGTCCTCCACGCAGGCGATCTTGGTGCAGGCCCAGCCGTTCTCGCCGCACGTGCAGACGTTGCAGCCGTCGTCGGCGCGGCGCTGGGCGTCGCGGACGTACGTCCTGCCCTCGTATTCGCAGCTGATCGCTTCGGCTTCCGATCCGCCGCGCAGGAGCGACAAGACCGGTCGGTAGCCGACGGCGGCCAGGAAGACGAGCAGGACGAGGAGGACGTGCGCGCGTTTCATGCGGGATCGTTCGATCCCATTCTACCTCATTCCCGCGCCGCGCGTGAAACGGCCTCGGCGACGGCCCTGGTCGCGGACGTGTCGAGCGCGTCGGGGATGATGCGCTCCGCCGAAGGCTCCGGCACGAGCGCCGCGAGCGCTTCGGCCGCCGCGAGCTTCATCGTTTCGGTGACGCGCGAAGCGCGGGCGTCGAAGACGCCGCGGAAGACGCCGGGGAAGGCCAGGAGGTTGTTGATCTGGTTGGGGAAATCGGAGCGGCCGGTGGCGACGACGGACGCGCCCGCCGCCTTGGCCTCATCCGGCATGATCTCGGGGTCGGGATTGGCCATGGCGAAGACGATCGGTCCGGAAGCCATCGAAGCGACCATGGCCTTCGAGACGACGCCGCCCTTCGAGAGGCCGATGAGGACGTCGGCGCCCCTGAGCGCGTCTGCGAGGGTGCCGGAGAGTCCGCGCGGGTTCGACCAGGACAGCAAGCCGCGCTTCGAATCGTCGAGATCCGTCCGCGCCGGTCCGATGACGCCCTTCGAATCGCAGAGCGTGACGTCCTTCACGCCGTAGGCGCGCAAGAGCTTCGCGACGGCGACGCCGGCCGCGCCCGCGCCCGAAAAGACGGTCTTCGCGTCGGCGACCGCGCGGCCGGTCGCCTTGCAGGCGTTGATGAGCCCCGCGAGCACGACGATGGCGGTGCCGTGCTGGTCGTCGTGGAAGACGGGAATGTCGAGCTCTTCCGTCAGCCGGCGTTCGATCTCGAAACAGCGCGGCGCGGAGATGTCCTCGAGGTTGATGCCGCCGAAACCGGGCGCGATGCGCTTCACGGTCTCGACGATCTCGTCGACGTCCTTGGTGGCCAGCGCGATCGGGTACGCGTCGATGCCGGCGAACTCCTTGAAGAGCATCGCCTTGCCTTCCATGACGGGCATGGCGGCCAAGGGGCCGATGTCGCCGAGGCCGAGCACGGCGGTGCCGTCCGTGACGACCGCCACGCTGCGTCCCTTGATGGTGAGCTTCCAGGCGAGCGACGGGTCTTTGGCGATGGCGAGGCACGGCGCGGCGACGCCGGGCGTGTAGACGGTCGAAAGCGTCTCGCGGCCGTCGATCGGCACGACGCCGTTCACGGTCAGCTTGCCGCCGTATCTTTCGTGGAGTTCGAGGGAGGCTTTGTCGTAGGCGCTCATAGGCTTGAAAGCCTGATGATAGCATCGAATTCCGCCTTCGTCACGGGCTGGACGGAAAGCCGCGAGCCGCGCTGGAGCAGGACCATGTCCTTGAGGGCCTTCATCCTCCGCAGTTCGTCGAGCGGGATGAGGCGCGGGAACTTCCGGACGAAGCCGACGTCGACGCATTCCCAGATCGGCTTGGCCTTCGTCGCCTTCGGATCGAAATACGGGCTCGTGCGGTCGAACTGCGTGGCGTCAGGATGCGCGAGCGCCACGATCTTGGCGACGCCGGCCACGCCCGGCGGGTTCGCGCTGGAGTGATGGAAGAGCGCCAGGTCGCCGACCCTCATCTCCTTCATGAAGTTGCGCGCCTGATAGTTGCGCACGCCGCTCCACGCGTCCTTCTTCAGCCGCTTCAGGTCGTCGATGGAGAACGATTCCGGTTCGGATTTCATCAGCCAATGGCGCATAGATACCGCGAGTATAGCATGTTGACGCGGGCGTTTTCCCGTGCTAGGTTCGACCTGCCCTTTCTACGGAGGAACCCATGAGGACCGTCCTGTTCGCCTGCGCGTTCGCGCTCGCTTCCGTCTCCCCCGCCTCCGCCGACGAAGGCGCGAGGCCCCAGCATCTCGAATCGCAGACCGACATCGGCGGCGTCATCGGCTCCCACCCGAAGTTCGGGCACCGCTGGCTGACCCGGACGTTCCTCAACATCGACGACGAGACGAACGCCTTCGAGGCGCACTACGGCCTCGCCTGGAAGCCGCGCCACGGGTTCGACGTCGACCTCACGCTCGGCTACGCGTACGCGAGCGCGGGGCACTCCGAAGGGCATTCCTTCGTCCTCGGAGTCTGGAAGCGGATGGCGTTCCTCGAAGAGAAGCTGCTCGTGACGCTCGAGGGCCTCCATCGCTTCGACGGCGGCTACCGGTACGAGGGCTTCTATTCCGTCGATTACGCCGTCGCGGGCGTCCACGTCTTCAACGACGGGCGCGAGGCCGCCGCCGGATTCCAGCTCGGGTCCGGCCACGGACTCCTGCCGTTCCGCTTCGACATCCGCATCTCCTTCGGCCTGACCGAAGGGATGGCCGACCGGAGTTCCCGCTTCGTCCTCTCGTTCGACTTCCGCTAGCGGGAGTCGTTTTTTTCTTGCGCGATTCGCGCGCATGAGGGTACGATGCGGGCGGTTCATTCAAGGAGAGACGCATGAAGACGACCGACGACGCGCGTTCGCGGATCCTGACGAACCTCTCCGACCGCGCCGAGGAGCTGAAGGCCGCGGTCGAGGAGCTCAACGGCGAGCGGGAGCCCGAACGCCCCGCCGAGCTCGTGCGCCGCATCCGCGGCGCCCGGAAGGAGATCCGTTCCCTGCTCGACGAGGCCGAGGCGCTCCGCATGCGCGATCCTCTCGTCCAACGGCTGCGCGCCGCGCACCCGCCCTGGCCCGCGAAGTGAGGGCGACGAACCCACCCCTCCAGCCTCCCCTTTCAGGGGAGGATTTTTTTATGGACTCCCCTCTCTGGAAGAGAGGGGCAGGGGTGAGTACTTCCTTAAATGAAAAAATCGGCGTCATTCCGTGATGACGCCGATCTCGATGAGGCGCTGGCGGAGATATTCGCCGGCCGTGAGGCGCGGCTCCTCCCGGAGCACGACGTCCGCGCGCGGGTGGACGAAGTGCGGGATGGAGAAGCGCCGGCCGGGCTGGTTCACGACGCGATGCGTCGCCGAGCGGATGCGTCCGCCGGTGTGCATCTGCAGCATGTCGCCGGCGTTGACGATGATCGAGTCCGGAGGATTCTCGATCGGGATCCACTCGCCGTCGCGCGTCCTGATCTCGAGGCCGGGCGCCGTGGAGGCGGGCAGCATCGTGATCAGGTTGATGTCCTCGTGCTCGGAGGAGCGGAGGCCCTTCGCCCCGGCGGCGACCTCCGGGTAATGGAGGACGCGGGTCAGGCTGCTGCCGCCTTGGGTCCATCCGCGGAAGAAGCCTTTCGGCTTGCCGAGATACGCGCCGACGTACTCGAGCACCTCGTTGCCGAGATGCTGGAGCTGGCGCGACAGGTAGCGCAGGACCTCGCCGAAATGCGGGACTTCCGCCGGCAGGCCATCGTCCGTGGCGCGGACGTGCCAGAACTCCTTGAGGTCCGGCAGGTCGGGCTTGTCCTTGGCGTGCTCGAGGCCGAAGGGCGAATATCCGACCTGGTGGTCGGGCAGCCGCTCGTAGCGGAGCTTCGTCTCAAGCGGAAGGTCGAAGACCTTGGCGCTTTCGTCGTAGGCCGCCATGAGCAGGCTCGGCTGGATGCCGTGATGGGTCACGATGACGAATCCGATGCGCTCCAGCGCTTCGCCGATGCCTGCGTGCAGGCGGACAGGGTCTTCGAGCAGGCTGATGACGGGAACGCGGTCGCTTGATTTCATCCTTTTTCCTCCGGACCCACATAACCACGAAAACGCGCCCGGGTCAACCTTTCCTTTTTTCGCGGAAATATCCGACGACGGCGGGCAGGATGGAGACGAAGATAATCGCCAGGATGACGAGTTCGAAGTTCTCCTTCACGACCGGGATGTTGCCGAAGAAATAGCCGGCGGGGACGAACAGTCCGACCCAGAGGGCCGCGCCGAGGATGTTGTAGCGCGCGAAGACCGCGTACGGCATCGCGCCGACGCCGGCCACGAACGGCGCGAACGTCCGGACGATCGGGATGAAGCGCGCCAGCACGATGGTCTTCGCGCCGTACTTCTCGTAATAGCGCCGGGTCTTGTCGATGTACGCCTGCCTGATCGGGATCCCGAAAAGCTTCCCGAGTTCGGCGCGCGCGCCGACCTTGCGCCCGATGCGGTAGTTCAAGGCGTCGCCGAGGACCGCGGCCGCGAACAGCAGGCCCGCGATGATCCACGGATCGAGCGAACCGGCGGCCGCGAACGCGCCGGCGGCGAACAGCAGGGAGTCGCCGGGCAGGATGGGCGTCACGACGAGCCCGGTCTCGCAGAAGATGACGAGGAACAGGACGGCGTAAATCCATCCTCCGTAGGCCGCGATGGCGGTCCCGAGCGTCTCGTCGAGATGGAGGAAGAGGTCGAGGAATTCAGGCATGCGTACGTATGGTAGCAGTTCAGGAAAGAGAAAAACACCCTTTCGGGTGCTTTTCTCATGGGGCGGCCAGAGGGAATCGAACCCTCGTTCGTGGAACCACAATCCACTGTCCTACCATTGAACGATGGCCGCCGTGCGGTGGCGTCCCCGGCAGGAGTCGAACCTGCAACCCGCGGCTTAGAAGTCCGCTGCTCTATCCGGTTGAGCTACGGGGACGTGCAGGCACAGTATACCGGGAATGCGAACGGAGGGAGGATATCAGCTCGGCGGGGGCGTGTCAACGGGTCCGGCGGACGAAAAACGCCCGCGTCAGGGCGTGAGAGCCAAGCGCAGGCGTCGCAGATAGAGGATGAGGTAGGCCTCGTCCTTCGGGTCGACGTGGAAGGGTCCGTGGTCGACGGGCGGTTCGTTCCAGAGCGGTCCGAAGAGGGTCATGCCCTCGATGCGGCAGAAGGTCCCGATCAGGTCCCTCCCGGTCTCGATCCAGTCGATTCCGAATCCCGGGCCGCGGGGGCCGAAGCGGAACGGGCCGGACGCGGTCCGGACGCGATGCCACGCGCCGAATCCGCGCGGGGCGGCCGGGCACGGTTCCGGCTCGGCGTCCGGGAAACCCGCGCGTTCGAGCGCGTCCTCGGCCAGCCAGAGCGCGTCGCGCGCCATCGCGGCCGCGTGGCAGCGCGCGTGGCGGTACACGACGAGGCGGGTCTCGACGGCGGCGCCGTCGTCGGAAAGCGACGTCAACCGTTCGCGCTCCTCGACGACGTCGGAACGGCCGTAATAGGTCCAGCCGTTGCCGCACTCCGGACACAGCCGGTCCGGCGGCGCGAGCGAGGCCGGCGTCCGATAGGACAGGTTCCAGCGTTCTCCGTGGACGCGCCGTCCGCGGCGGTCGAACTCGTCGAGCGGCAGGACGTCGGGCAGGTCCTTCATGGCGCCTGCGCTGACGCCGGTGAGCTCTCCGAATCGGCCGTCCTCGGTCAGGACGTAGCGTCCCTGGACGCAGTACGGCGGCAGGCGTTCGAACCGGGCGGAGGCCGCGCGGCGCTCCTCGCGGAGCCGGTGCAGGCCTTCGATCGAGACGAGATACGCGCGGATGCCGTCGGGCGTCGCGTACGGTGCGGTGTTCAACGTGTTCCTCCCATCGAGGGCCGCAACGTAGCAAAAAGGACGGGTCGCGTCAACCCGTCCTACTTCACCGGCAGCGCGATGGCCACCGTCGTCCCCTTCCCTTCGCCCGCGCTCTTCACCCAGACCTTGCCGCGATGCGCCTCGACGAAGTGCTTGACGATGAACATGCCGAGTCCGGTGCCGTCCGCCACCGCGTGGATGGCCGGCTGCGAGCGGTAGAACTTCTCGAAGACGCGCTCCTGGTCCTCGGCCGGGATGCCGATGCCGTCGTCCTGGACGGTGCAGACCAGGTATTCCAGGCCGTCGATGCGCTCGTCATCGATGCGCGCGACGATCTTCCCGCCCTTCTTCGCGTACATCACCGCGTTGCCCAGGACGATCTTCAGCACGGTCGCCATCTTCACCTTGTCGATGGGGATCTCGCGCGGCTGGTCCTTGGGGCGCTCGAACTTCCACTTCAGGCCGCTGCGCTTGATGTCCTTCTCGAGCTGGCCGTAAGCGTCCTGGACGATCTCCCACAGGAAGGCGGGCTTGGCGTCGATGACGAGCGTGCCGGTCTCGATCTCGAGGGTGGCGAAGACGCGGTCGAGCGTCTCGATGAGGTAGACGCTGCGCTGGCGCACGGTGTCCACCGCATCGGCGAACTCGTCGGGGATCTTCTTCTCGGCGAGCGCGTCGGTCAGGAGCTCGCCGTTCCAGCGGATCGAGGAGAGCGGCGTGCGGAACTGGTGCGAGACGACGTCGATGAACTCCGAGCGCGCCTTGCTGACGGTCTCGAGGCGCTGGCGCGTCTCCTCCAGCTCGTCGACCGTCTTCTGGAGCTGTTCGGCCTGGCGCTGGAGGTCGACGTCCGCGGCGCGGATGTCGCGGGCCTGGACGACCGTCTGCGTCTCGAGCTCGTGCAGGCGCCGCACCTTGTCGGCCCAGAGCACGCTCTTCGGGGCCGCGCCGAGCAGGGCCTTCATCATCGGCAGGAAGCCGAACAGCGCCTCGATGTCGCGGTACGAGCGTTCGAACAGGCGCCGGGAGGCCTCGTCGCCGAGGATCGCGCGCGTCCGTGCGTACCAGTTCTCGAACAGCGTCGAGACGATCTCGCCGCTCTCGTTGACGGAGCGCATGCGCATCATGTTGTAGACGATGCCGTGCTCGGGATCCGCCTTCACTTCTTCCCACGACGTGCCCTTCAGGCTCGTGCCGAGGAGATGCGCCGTCACGCCGGGGCCGAAGAATTCCCGCGCGCGCGAGGCGTAGGCGACGACCAGCGCCGACGCGAGCGCGACGAGCTGGGCTTCGGGCGTCAGGAACAGGAGGCGGAACGCGGGGAACCCGTCGGTCGCCTTCGTCATGACGCTGGAGGCCTGGCGTCGCAGGCCGTCCTGCGTGACCTTCCCCTTCGACATCCGGAGCAGTTCCGATTCGGATTCGAGATACGCCGCCGTCAGGCGCTCTTCCTTGGCGGCCTTGTCGTCCTTGGCGATCGCTTCCGCGCGCGCGCGGACGCGGCCCGCGTACGAAGGATCCCCGGAGAGATCCCCGAGCAGGGCGAACACGTCGAGGACGGAAGGGGCCGCCATATCACTTCAGGAGGTTCCGGTAGAGGCCGCGGCCGTAGACGGCGCCGGACAGGATGAGGAGCGCTCCGAGCGCCGAAAGCGCGTCGCGCGCGGCGGCGGCGGTCGGCAGCCCGAGCCGCTCGAGCGTCCGGTCGAGGGCGGCGAGGCCGAAGCAGGCCAGCCCGAAGGCGAGGAGGCCCCAGGCGCGGTTGAGCTTGGCGCCCTTGTTGAGGCGGATGAGGCTCGCGAGCGAAAGCGCGGCCGCGAAGCAGAAGAAGGCCGCGACCCCGGGCAGCGCGAGCGTGATCCAGCCGAGAGCGTTGGTGTCGTTCATACGGGTATCAGTATATCACTTTTTGGGCGCCTTCTTGTCGTGGAACTTCTTGTAGACCTCCTGCAGGTGCGAGTCGGTGATGTGCGTGTAGATCTGGGTCGTCGTCACGGAGGCGTGGCCGAGGAGCGACTGCACCGAGCGCAGGTCCGCGCCGTTCATCAGGAGGTCGGTGGCGAAGGAGTGGCGGAGGGTGTGGGGCGAGACGCGCTTGGTGATGCCGGCGACCTTGGCGTAGTGCGTCACGAGGCGCTGGACGGTGCGCGGCGTCAGCCCGCTCATCGCGTCGCGCCCATGGGCGGCGCGGTCGTGGCTCACGAACAGCATCGGGCTCATGTCCTTCCTGGCGTCGAGGTACTTCTTGACCCAGGCCTTGGCGTCCTCGGAGAAGAAGACGACGCGGTATTTCGAGCCTTTGCCCTTCACCGAGAACTCGTTGCGGTTGAAGTTGATGTCCTCGAGCTTCAGCGAGCAGAGCTCCGAGACGCGCAGGCCCGTCGACCAAAGCAGTTCCAGCACCGCGCGGTCGCGCAGGCGCACCATGTCCGGCCCTTGCGCCTTGAGCGGCGCGTCGAGCAGCTTCTCGATCTCCTTCGGCTCCATGAAATCCACGTGGCGGTCCGGCTGCTTGGCGAGTTCGATCTTCTCCGCGGCGAGCGATTCGATATCGCGCTTCGAGAGGTATTTCAGGAAGGCGCGCAGGGCGATCAGATGGTAGTTCTGCGTGTTCTTCTTGAGCGGCTGGCCGTGGTGATCCTCGAGGCGGTTGAGCCAGAGCCGGAACTGGCGGACGGAGTCGCCGGTGATGTCCTTGGCCTTGGCCGCCCCTTTGTCGAGGCACCAGTCGGCGAAGCGTCCGAGGTAAAAGGCGTAGTTCTCGCGCGTCCTTTTTGAGCGGTTCTTCTCGATTTCCAGGTAATCGCAGAAATCCCGGATGAGGTCGTGGATTTGGCTCTTTTTCGCGTTTTTCTCCTCTTTTTCCCGTAAAGCCATACCTTGTCAGTAATTGTTGACAAAACTGCCGTTTCCTGTTAGAATCCCCTGTTCGATTGGTCTTTCCACCCTCAACCACGAAAGGGGTCTCATTTGGCCCATCTGCTCAAAGCGTTCATCCTGTTCGTGTTCGGCTTCGCCATCCTGGCGAATCTGGGCGACGCCCTCGAGAAGAATGGGGCCAAGGCCTCGTCAAACGTGAAAGGAGCCGTTTCCGCGTCCTTCGTATCGGAAGCTGCCGTCGACGCGTACCCCGGCCATGCGATCATGGCCGAACGGCCCGCGGAACGCCCGCTTCAGGAGACGAGAGCCGTCGTCAGGGAGGGCTCCTACGCCCAGGTCTGCGCGTCGTTCGATCCGATCGCCCGTCCCGAGGAGATCATCGATATCCTCGAGTACGCCAGCGAGACGACGGGCACGCCGGTCGACGTCCTCTATGCCGTCTGGCAGAAAGAGACGGGTTACCTGCACGGCGACGGACGCATGTCCGGAGGCTGCGACCTCAAGACGGAGCTCGCACGACGCGACGTCGACGCTCGCACTCGCCATTGGGATGCCATGATCGCCATGGCGGAACCGTTCGGCTGGAAGGAGCGGTACGGCGAGAACCTGGAACGCATGACCTGCTCCTGTCCTAAGGAGCGCGTGAAGGGCCAATACGGCGGCTGCTGCGGTCCGTTCCAGTTCTCCGGCGCTGAAGTCGCCCACCAGTACGCCATCCCGTTGAATCTCGACCCGATGACGTTCTGCGGCGGCGCGCTCATCGCCGGCTGGGAGCTGAAGAAGCACCACGACAACGCGTTCAAGCCCGATCGCCGATGGGGCAAGACGGGACGCGGCGGCGCCATCATGGCGGAAGACCCGGGATACTCCCGGGAAGAAGCCGCATGGCGCGCGGCGATGAGCCGGTACTACGGCGGCGACACCGGCGGCATCTACGGCCGGACCGCCGTCACGAAGTGGAAGCAGTTCCACGCGTGGTACTTGCAGGACCAGACCCAGCCCGGCTATCTCGTCGGGAAGATCCTGGGGCTGTACAACACCAAGCACAGCCTGCGCATCCTCCGTTCCCGCATGTCCTTCGCCTCGAACCCTTAGACTCCTCGTCCTTTCCTCAGAAGAGATCGCCTCCACAGCGGTCTCTTTTTTCATTGTACGACACAAACGCCGATAAAAAAATCCCCCGCGAGCGCGGGGGGTCATTCGTAGCTGAAGGTCACGGCGACGCCGTAATGGTCGGAGAGATGCTCCTCCATCAGCGTGCCTCCGTAGCCCGGGAAGTAGCGCTTGTGGCCGTCGTCGATGACGGAACGCACGCACTTCGGCTCGAGCCGGGAGCCGCCGACCGGATCGCGCATGAGCACGTGATCGATCAGCTTGTCCCTCGAACCGGGGTCGCGGAGGCTGTTGCCTTCGCAGACGCTGCAGAACGGCTCTTCCGCCTGCGCCGCCGGGCTCGAGAAACCGAGCGCGCGGATGCGGCCCCAGACCTTCGGCATGTCGCCCTTGATGGTGCGGCCGACGTCCGGGCCGGCGTTCATGTCGCCGAGGAAGAGCTGCGGGCGGCCTTGTGCGCGCTGGCGCAGCTTGTCCGAGATGATCTCCATCTGGGCGATCATCTCCTCGTCCCAGTCGTCGAACATCTTCCGACCGTCCGGGCCGCGATGGCTCGGCGGCAGCTGGTTCCAGGTCGAGGCGTGCGTGCAGGCGAGCTCCAGCGGTTCGCGTCCTTCGAGTTCGACGGTGGCGAAGAGCGCTTCGCGGTTGGCGATCGACGACGGCAGCAGGACCGCTTCGCGGTTCTTGAGCGGCCAGCGCGAGATCAGCATGACGCCGTTCTGGCCGTCGTACGAGTGGCTCACGCCCTGGCCAGGCTTCGTGCAGGCCTTGATCGTGTCGTCGATGCCGTGTCCGACGGACGAGACGAGGCAGTTCAGGCAGTTTTCGCCGTCACGAAGGTAGAGCGAGACGATCTCGGAGTTGCAGGAGCGGAGCGCGCAGTGCGCGTGCTCCTCTTCCGGCAGGTCGCCGCAGGCGCGGCGGGCGCACGTCGCGAGCGCGTCGATCTGGGACGGCTTGCAGACGTTGACGTCCTTGAGATTGTCGCCTTCCCCGCGCGTGTCGACGTAGTAGACCTGCTCGACCGGAAGCTTGAGCGACGCGACGATGGCGTCGCGCGCTTCCTGCGTCCAGACCTCCTGCAGGCAGATGACGCCGAGCTCGCGGAACTTCGCGAGCTCCTCGGCGACCGGCTTGATGCGCGGGGTGGCGTACGGGACCACGCCCGGCGCGAGGCCGACGTTCCAGGTCATCGTCTCGATGAGCGGACCGGGTTCGCGGCACGTCGAGGGATAGCGTTTGCCGGACGGCGCCATCAGGCTGGGATTGCAGGCGAGCGCGAAGGCGAGAAGCACCAGGATGCGTTTCAAAGGGCACCTCCCAAGGGTTGACAAAGTGCTGATTCGAGGCTACATTCTCCGCGTTCTTTTGCCAACAGGAGGGACGCATGGAAGCGAAGGAGAGGATTCTGGTCGCGATCGACACCGATGACATCGGCAAGATCTCGCACTGGGCCAAGACGCTCGGCCCGCACGTCGGCGGCTTCAAGATCGGGCTCGAGGCCCTGATGGCGGTCGGCCTCAAGGACGCGCTCAACGCGATGCGCGGCTACGGCCCCGCCGCCGACAACGTCTTCGTCGACGTGAAGGCGCACGACATCCCCGAGACGATCCGCAAGGCCGTCCGCGCCGTCGTGAAGCACTCGCAGGTGAAGTTCGTGAACGTGCACTGCTCCGCCTACGAGGACGGTCTGCGCGCGGCGGTCGAGGCCAAGGGCCGCGCCAAGGTGCTCGGCGTGACGGTCCTCACGTCCTTCGACGAAGACGACTGCCGCGCGGTCTACGGCGCCGGCGTGCAGATGACCGTCGCGAAGTTCGTCGCTTCCGCGCGCGATGCCGGCGCCGACGGCATCATCTGCTCCCCCAAGGAGGCGGAGTGGCTCAGCCCCCAGCAGAGCCTCCGCCACCTGCTCTACGTCACGCCCGGCGTCCGCCCGCGGTGGTCCGCAAAGGACGACCAGGAGCGCGTCACGACGCCGGCCGAGGCCGTGAAGAACGGCTCGACGTATCTCGTGATCGGCCGTCCGATCCTGGAAGCCCAGAAGTACGGCCGCACGCCGGCCGGCGCCGCTGGCGAGATCGCGGACGAGATCGCCGCCGCTCTCCGTTGAACGGACCCTTGTCCAAGGGTCCGTTTTTATGTAGACTGTGGCCACGTCCTTTCAACACAGGAGTCGATGATGGCCAAGATACCGATGACGAAGGCGGAAATCCGCGAGATGTTCGAGCGCGACGGCGCCGTCGTGCGCGACGGACACTTCGTCTACGCGAGCGGCAAGCACGGCAGCGTCTACGTCAACAAGGACATCCTGCTGTCCGATCCCTTGCGCGCGCAACGGCTGGCCGACGAGCTCGGACGGAAGGTCGTCGCGATCGACGCCTTCTCGGACGTCGATGCCGTGGTCGGTCCGGCCATGAGCGGCATCAAGATGTCGCACCTCGTGGCCAGCTATCTCTCCGGCGTCTACGCGGAGCGGAACACCACGACGGACTTCGGTCCGTTCCGCGTGCTCGCCGTCTACGCCGAGAAGGAGCGTGCCGGCGACGGTTCCGAGCGGTTCATGCTGCGGCGGGGCTTCGACGACGTCGTGAAGCATCGCAAGGTGCTGATCGCCGAAGACGTCGTCAACGAGGCCACGACCGCGCGCCGCGTCGTCGAGACCGTCATGGCCGCCGGCGGCACGGTCGCCGGCGTCGTCGCCCTGTGGAACCGCGGTTCCCAGACCGAGATCGTCTTGCCCGTGCCCGGCAGGGCCCGCCTCATCAAGATCCCCATCGTGGCCTTGGTCGAGGAGCGCCTCGAGGCCTGGGGCGAGGACGAATGCCCGCACTGCGCGCGCGACGTCCCGTTCAACAGTCTCGGCCACGCCACCAGCTTCCTCGAGAAGAAGAAGCCCGTCTGATCACGACCGCCCTTGACTCCGGGGCGGTTTTTTCGTTATGTGCGGGTGTCCTTTCCCACCCCACCCGCCACAGGAAGGTCCCGTCATGCGAAGCGCGATGATCGTCGTCGGCAGCGAGCTCCAGGCCTGGGACCGCGCCCAAACCCTCAGCGATTACCTCCGGAAGGTCGCCGGCGTCCGTCGCACCGTCATGCTTCCTGGCTGGAATCGCACGCCGGATTCCCTCCATTGCGCCTTCGTCAACCACGCCACGCAGGCCGGGCGCCAGCCCTGGCTGCTCGCCTACATCGGGCACGGCTATAAGGAAAGGTGCACCGGCCAGACCGGCTGGTCCTACGGCGTCGATCAGGGCGAAACGGACCTGCGCCTCCCCTACCGGACGCTCTTCGACTGGCTGGTCGAGACGCGGGACGGGCCGACGCTCCTCCTGAACGACTGCTGTTACGCCGAGTCGTTCCTGACCCCGGCCATCCGCGAGAACCCGCGCCTGAAGATCAGCCTGATCGCCTCCTCCGTGGCCGAAGGCTACAGCTACGGCGACCTGACGCAGTCCGTCATCGACACCTGGATGGACGGAAAACCCTACGTCCCGAGGACTCGCCCGGGGACCCTCCACCGGTACGTGGTCCAGGAAGCCCGTTTCGGCCCCGAACTCGATGCCCACTTCTTCCCGGACCCCCGGAAACAGAAGGAGCTCGAGCGCGATGCCGCCCTCAATGAGATGCCCGCCTAGGGCGTCTTTTTTCTTTCATCTTAGCCAAGACTTGACGCTTTTGGGGGGCTTTGGTAGGCTTCCCCCGTACTTTAATCCCTGCCGCGACGCTTGGTTTCAGCCTTGAGCGGGCTCCTACTCGGCGCGATGGCCTATATAGAATGTATGCTCGACAAGAAGGCAAAGGAAAAAATCATCGAGAAGTTCAAGACGCACGACCAGGACACCGGTTCGGCCCAGGTCCAGATCGCCATCCTCACGGCTGAGATCAAGGATTTGACGGACCACCTGAAGATGCACAAGAAGGACTTCTCGTCCCGCCGCGGCCTTCTCCGCAAGGTCAACGAACGCCGCAAGCTGCTGCGCTACCTCCTCCGCGAAATGCCGAAGGAGCACGCGAAACTGGCGGAAAAGCTCAAGATTTAGCGACATAAGCGCGCGTTACGGCCTTCGCCGTTCGCGCGCTTCCGGTTTTAAAAGATTTTCAAAGCTCCATTTTCATTTCGATATGGCCGTGATCAAGCAGAAGAGCCAGCGCGTCGGCGTGTTCATCGACGTGCAGAACATGTATTACTCCGCGAAGAACCTTTATAACTGCCGCGTGAACTTCGGCAACATCGTCGAGACCGCCGTGGCCGACCGCCAGCTCGTGCGCGCCATCGCCTATGTGGTCCGCGCCGGCGTCCCGGAGGAACAGGCCTTCTTCGACGCCCTCATCAAGCTCGGCATCGAGACGAAGGAACGCGAGGTCCAGGTCTTCCTGGGCGGCGCCAAGAAAGCCGACTGGGACGTCGGCATGGTCGTCGACGCCATCCGCCTCTCCCCGAAGCTCGACGTGGTCGTGCTCGTCTCGGGCGACGGCGATTTCATCCCGCTGGTCGAGTACCTCCAGAACATGGGCGTGCAGACCGAGGTGATGGCCTTCCGCGAGACGTCCTCGTCGAAGCTCGTCGAGGAAGTCGACGACTTCATCGACCTCTCGAAGGACCAGGGCCGCTACCTCATCCCGACGCGCTTCACCGGACGCGCGCCCGCCGCCGGCAAGGGGCAGGCCCGCGCGCCGAAGCCCGCGCCGACCGCCGACGACGTCGATCCGAACATCAGCGCGCTTCTCGACGACTCGAAATAGATCCCTTTCCCCGCGCGGTGCGGGGAGGCGGCCGCCCTTGCGAAGGACGCCCGCCTCCTCCCATCAACGGGAGGGATAACATCCTAATCGTCCCGACCGCGGACCGTCGGCCAGTTCACAGTCCCCGCTTCCCGAATCTCGGGGAACGAGGACCGTGCACTGCCTGATCCGCGAGGGACCACACGCATGACGAAACAGTTCTCGCTCGAGTGGGGCGGCAGGACGCTGTCCGTGGAGACCGGCAAGATCGCGAAGCAGGCCAACGGCTCCTGCACCGTGCGCTACGGAGACACGGTGGTGCTCGTCACCGCCACGATGGGCAACGGCCGCGAGGGCATCGACTTCCTTCCGCTCTCGGTGGAATGCGAAGAGCGCCTCTACGCCGCAGGCAAGATCAAGTCGTCGCGCTTCCTGAAGCGCGAAGGCCGCCCGACCGACGACGCCGTCGTCGTGGGCCGCATGATCGACCGTTCGATCCGCCCGCTGTTCGATTCGAAGATCCGCAAGGAGATCCAGGTCGTCTTCACGACGCTCGCGTTCGACAAGGAGAACGACTACGACGTCCCGGCCATGGTCGGCGCGTCCATCGCGCTCGGCATGTCCGACATCCCGTGGGGCGGCCCGATCGGCGGCATCCGCGTCGGACGCGTCGGCGGCGAATGGATCATCAACCCGTCGTACGAGGCCCGCGAGAAGGGCGATCTCGAGCTCTTCATCGCCGGCACGCCGGAACTGACCACCATGGTCGAAGCGGAAGCCGGCGAAGTGACGGAGGCCGACATGATGGAAGCCATGAAGTTCGGCGCCAAGCATCTTGCGACCATCCAGTCCTTCATCGAGAAGGTCGTTTCCGAGGTCGGTGTCGCGAAGCGCTCCGTCAACGAGCTGCTCGGCATGGACGAGGAGACCGCCAAGGAAAAGGCCGAACTCATCGCCAAATCCCGCGAGTTCATCTTCCCCAAGATCCGCGAGTATCTCTTCGCGTCCCAGAAGGCGACGAAGGGCGACCGCCGCGACGCCAAGATCGCGCTCGCGAACACGCTCGACGAGCATCTTAAGGCCGAACAGATCGGCAAGGACAAGCGCAAGTGGGCGCTCGACGCGATGGGCAAGTGGGTCGAAGAGGTCGTCTCGCAGATGATCCTCGACGAGGGCAAGCGCTGCGACGGCCGCGCCATCGACGAGATCCGCGAGCTCACCGCCGAAGTCGGCCTGCTCCCGCGCGTCCACGGTTCCGGACTCTTCTCGCGCGGCGAGACGCAGATCCTCTCGACCGTCACGCTCGGCGCCCCGTCCGACGTCCAGCTGGTCGACAGCATGGAATACTCCGAGAAGCGCCGCTACTTCCACCACTACAACTTCCCTCCGTACTCCGTCGGCGAGACCGGCCGCTTCGGCGGCGGCGGTCGCCGCGAGATCGGCCACGGCGGCCTCGCGGAGCGCGCGCTCATCCACGTCCTCCCGACGAAGGAAGAGTTCCCGTACACCATCCGCGTCGTCTCCGAGACGATGGGCTCCAACGGCTCCTCGTCGCAGGGCTCCATCTGCGGTTCGACGCTCGCGCTCATGGACGCCGGCGTCCCGATCAAGAAGCCGGTCGCCGGCATCGCGATGGGCATCGCCACCGATCCGAACGACATCAACCGCTACAGGATCATCACCGACCTCCAGGATCTCGAGGACGGCAACGGCGGCATGGACTTCAAGATCGGCGGCACGCGCGACGGCATCACGTCCATCCAGATGGACACCAAGACGAAGGGCCTCACCTGGAAGATCGTCGAAGAGACGCTCACGATGGCGAAGTCCGCGCGCATCAGGATCCTCGACGTCATGGCGACGGCCATCGCCGCGCCGCGTCCGGAACTTTCCCCGTACGCGCCGCGCATCATCATCATCAAGATCAATCCGGAACTCATCCGCAACGTCATCGGTCCGGGCGGCAAGGTCATCAACGACATCATCGCCAAGACGGGCGTGCAGATCGAAGTCGAGAACGACGGCACGGTGACGATCACCTCCGCGGACCTGAACGGCCTCGAGGCCGCCAGGAAGCGCGTCGAGGATCTCACGCGCGAGCTGAAGCCGGGCGAGTTCTTCCCCGAAGGCAAGGTCACGCGCATCCTCGACTTCGGAGCCTTCGTCGAAGTGCTCCCCGGCCAGGAGGGCATGGTCCATATCAGCGAGCTCTCGCCGACGCGCGTCGAGAAAGTCACCGACGTCGTGAAGGTCGGCGACATCATCCCGGTCGTCGTCATCAAGATTGACGAGCTGGGCCGCGTCAACCTAAGCTTGAAGCGCGCTAAGGAGAAAATGCAGCAGAATGGCGGATCGACCGGTCCCAAGACTGCCTAAGCTCCGCGAGCTTACGAAGCTCCAAGCGCTCCTCCTCCTTGGAGGGGCGTTTGTTTTCGCGTGGGCCGTACGCGTCGCCCTCCGCACCGACATCTACGTGGACCGCACCCCCTCCGCCCCGGAGAACTCCGTCCTAGCCGCCACCATCGACCGGACCTCGCCCGACATGGCCGCGTTCGAGGCCGCGCTCCCCGAACAGGCCCGTCAGGCGCTGGCCGTCGCCAGCGGCCTGGAATCCGTGACGCTGTTCGCCGTCCCCAGCGACGGCGGCGGCCTTCACTGGTGGACTGTCGAGGCCTTGAGCTCCGTGAACGAGCGCACGGGCCGGAAGCGTCTCCGCCTCGTGCCGAAAGGCACCGATATCGTGGGCGAGATACTGCTCGGCGGACGCAAGGTCCCCTTCGAAGCGAACGTCGAGCCTGGCCGGTTCCAGGCCCGGGTCGGACGTGATTTCCGCGGCTTGTCCCTCACGGCGAACCCCTTCGACAAAGGGCGCCGCTTGCGGAACCCGATGCACATGCAGAACGCCTACATCGAAAAGCCTTCCGGCGTCTCCTGGAGCAGGGCGGCCGCCTTGCTGGGTCCGCAACTCCAGCGTTTCCAGCCGCAGGCCGGCCTTTGGAGCCTTCCCGGGCGCATGGAGCTCTCCCTTAGCGCCTCCGAAACCCACGCCATCAGCCCCTTCATCCTCTATTACCGCCCCCGTTACGGAACCAGCCTTGAGGGACCCCGGCTTGAAGACCACGCCCGAGGGCTCTTGGCCGAAACCGATCCCATCGGCTTCGAGGTCACCCTGCCGGACGACACGGAGATGATCGAACTCCGCCGCGATCCCGATTCCGTCCTCACGACCCGCAAGGAGGTGAATCTTTTCGGGCAAAGGGCACAGTTGAGGGCTCCCGGCGGCACCCAGATGATGGAAATCTTCTACGCGAACGACGGTGAGGCTTGGTTGAGCAACGATCTTGGCCTTATCCAGGCCGCGTTCACCGGGAACGTGGGTGCGGAACTCCCCACGGATGCCTGTGAAACCTCCGGAAAGGACGGATTCGCGGCGTTTTCAGGCAAAACCATCGATTCCATGCCGCTTTTGCGAGGTTTGAAGCGTATGACCTTCTCTATCCACAATATGGAGAGCGGGATGTTCACAACGTGTGGATATTTCACCCCCTAGTGTGGATAAAGATGTCCACCTCGCCCCACAGGACATCCACACCTTTTTCCACAAAACTGTGGACGCTCTGGAAAATAAGCCGAAACAGGCTTATTTTCAGTTCTTTTCCATCCACACGTCCTCGATTGACTTAAGGCTATTTTTGGGGTATACTGATTTCAGATGAACGTTGACAACTGAGCACCACAGAGAACTCCCTACGAGGGACGCGGCCCGAAGCTCACGCTTGGGGTTACATCCTTCTCCTTTACTTTTCTCGACTGCAAAACCAAAATAAAATGCATCCTGGTTCATCCTCAATTATATCGGGCTTCGGCTCGATCCGAGGAACCGAACCATTGAAAGGTAGAGGAGGTTGTTCTTTCCACCCATCCATTGCGAATCCTTCAATCGCTGCGGCGAATCAGAAGGCTCTTGGATAGGTTCTCTGAAAGGTCCAGAAGGTACGTACGGGTTTACCCTAGCGCGTCAGGTATGGCGCCCTGAGGTAAACCCGTACCCACTCCATCTGGGCCTTTTCTTTTTGTTTTCCACAGTCCTGGGGTCCCAGTCTTGCCTTATGCCGACGTTTCCCCTATACTTTTACCGAGGCACCGAGCCCCCTTTTTTTAGCGAAGTATGGACAAAAAAACCCTGGACACGCTCAAGGAGATGCTGCTGCAAGAGAAGGCCAAGCACGAGGAGGAGCTTAGCCGCTTCGCGAAGAGGAACCCGAACAACGAAGAGGATTTCAACGCCGACTTTCCCCAGCTCGGGGACAAGGAGGACGAGAACGCTTCCGAGGTCGCCGAATACTCGAAGGACCTGACGCTCGAGCGCACGCTCGAAGCCTCGCTCCGCGACGTGAACAAGGCCCTCGAACGGATCGCGGACGGCACCTACGGCACCTGCAAATACTGCAGCAAGCCGATCGACGAGAAGCGCCTGATGGCGCGGCCCACGTCCACCTCCTGCATCGACTGCAAGAAACTCTTCACCGAATAAGCGAACGCCCCGGCACCCGCCGGGGTTTTTGCTATACTGCGGATGGTATGAAGCATCGCGAACGCGTCTGGGTCTTCCTGTTCCTCGGCTTTTTCCTGCTCGACAGGCTGTTGAAGCGCGCCGCGCTTTCCGGATTCGAGACGGAGTTCGTCCCGGGATTCCTGAAGTTCGAACTGTTCCGGAACTCGGGCATCGCGTTCAGCCTCCCCTTCTCCGGTCCGCTCGTCTGGATCCTGAGCGTCGGAATCCTGGCGGCCGTCAGCCTGATGGCCGCGCGGGAGTTCCGCGAGAGGCGCTACGCCCTGGCGGGCGCTTTCGGCCTCTTCGTCTTCGGCGCCTGCAGCAACCTGTTCGACCGCGTCGTCTACGGCTTCACCGTCGATTACCTCATCATCCTCCAGCGTTCGGCGGTCAACGTCGCCGACGGCATGATCGTCGCCGGAGCGCTGTGGCTGATCCTGAAAGGCCAGAAGAAATAACTTTCCGTATGCCGAATCTTTTCATCGAGAAGCAGATCGAGATCGACGTGCCCGCCATCGACGTCTGGCAGACGTTCGTTGACCCCGCGCTGTCGCGGAAGATGGGCGGCGAGTACGTTTCCGAATGGGAAGTCGGCTCGCCCATCGGCTGGAAGGACTTGGAGGGCAAGATGCTCACGAGCGGCAAGATCCTGAAGATCGAAGCCGGCAAGCTGCTGAAACACAATCTCTTCCGAGACGTCGAAGGCATCCCGACGCTGTCGTCCGTCATCACGTACGAGCTCCGCGGACGCCAGGACGGCAAGACGACGCTCTCGGCCCGCGAGAGCTTCGCCGAAGCGCAGCCGGACAAGGCCTTCGCCGACGCGTCGGCCGGCTGGGACGCGGCGCTGGCCAGGCTGAAGGCGGCGGCGGAGAGCGCGAAGAAGTGACGGGAAACGGCCCCTTGCGTGAAGCGAGGGGCTTTTGATATGGCCGGGCCATATGCCAGCCAACATCCTTTCCGCCGCGCTCGTCGGCATCGACGCGGCGCCGATCGAGATCGAGTCCGACGTGTCGAACGGCCTGCCGGCGTTCGTCATCGTCGGCCTGCCGGACGCGGCCGTGCAGGAGGCCCGAGAGCGCGTGAAGACCGCGCTCAGGAACAGCGGCTTCTCGTTTCCGCGCACGCGCCTGACGGTGAACCTCGCTCCGGCCGATCTGAAGAAAGCCGGACCCGCGTACGACTTGCCCATCGCCGTCTCCATCATGGTCGGCTCGGGCGAAATCAAGCGCGAGGCGGCGGGCGACGCGCTCTTCCTGGGCGAACTGGCGCTGGATGGGACCTTGCGCCCGGCGGCCGGGGCGCTTTCGGCGGCGTTGCTGGCCGAAAGGCTCGGGATTTGCTCCGTCTACGTGCCGTCCGAGAACGCGGCCGAGGCCGCGCTGGTGCCGGGTCTTGAGGTCTTCGGGGTCCCGTCCCTCGTGGCGCTTGTCGACCATCTTCGCGGGACGCGCGCGTTGGAGCGCCAACCGGCGACGGAACCGCCCTCGGCGCCGCAAGACGATCCGCATGACTTCGGCGCCATCGCCGGACTGGAGCACGCCAAGCGCGCCGTAGAGATCGCTGCGGCGGGCGGACACAACATCCTCCTGTCCGGCAGCCCCGGCGCCGGCAAGACGCTCCTGGCGCGCTCCGTCCCATCCATCCTCCCCGCGATGACGTACGAGGAGTCGCTCGACGCCACGCGCATCCACAGCGTGGCGCGGCTCCTGCCGCGCGGGTCGCCGCTCATGACGGCGCGGCCGTGGCGGGCCCCGCATCACACCGCCAGCACGGCGGCCGTCATCGGCGGCGGCACGAACCCGCATCCGGGCGAAGTCACGCTCGCGCACCGCGGCGTGCTCTTCCTCGACGAGTTCCCGGAGTTCCCGCGTCCGGTGCTGGAAGGCCTGCGCCAGCCGCTCGAGGATCGGCGCGTCACCGTCAGCCGCGCCTCGGGCACGCTTGAGTTCCCGGCATCGTTCATGCTCGTGGCCGCGCGCAACCCGTGCCCGTGCGGATTCTTCGGCGACCCGGAACGTGCATGCGTCTGCCCCGCGGGCGCGCTCGAGCGGTATCGCAAGAAAATCTCCGGACCGCTGCTCGACCGCATCGACCTCTACGTCGAGGTGCCGCGCACGCCGTACGAGAAGCTTTCGGCGGCCGGCGACGCGGAACCGTCTTCGGCGGTCCGTGAGCGCGTGGCCGCGGCGAGGAAGATCCAAACCGCGCGCAACGGCCGATACGGCGCGGTCACCAATGCCGACGTGCGCGGCCGCGATCTCAAGAAGCTCTGTCCGATCCCGAAAGAAGCGGAAGCCCTGCTGCTCTCCGCCGCCAGGAACCTGCGCCTTTCGCCGCGCGCCATCCACCGCTGCCTGAAGGTCGCGCGCACCATCGCCGACCTTGCCGGACGCGATGGCATCGCGACGTCCGACGTCGCCGAAGCGCTTCAGTATCGTCCGAAGCAGGAATGAAAAAAGCCGCTCACGGAGCGGCTTCGGCGTGCGGCGGGCGCATGATGGGTATCGTGGCCGCGACGGCGCCGATGGCGAGCAGGGCGGCGCAGAATCGGGTGACGCCGGCGGGCCCGGCGTCGAAGGCGAAGAGCGCGACCGCGCTCCCGATCAGGACCTTCAGCAGGAGGATGCTGAAACCGATGCCGCTCATGAAGACGGCGTTCCCGTAGGCGTCGGGGAAGGTGAGCTTCTTCAGCACGGGGATCCAGTCGCTGGTGTAGAAGACGATCAGGTAGGCCCCGGCGCAGCCGTACCCGAACATGAAGAGGAAGAGCAGGGCGTGCAGTCCCGTCGCCGGATATCCCACCTCGCTCCTCAGCGCGTAGAACAGGCCGACGGACGCCGCCAGGACGGTGAAGGGGTTCAGGAACAGTCTGCGCATGGCGCCTCCTTGGGACCTGCTTACCACGCCGGGACAGAAACGAAAACCCCGCTTCTCGAGCGGGGTTTCGGGTTCAGGCGTGCGGCGCGGCGGGCGGAGCCGGCGGCGTCGCGGACGTCTTTTCCGTGCCGTAGGCCAGGTAGAGGTAGAGGATCAGGTTGAGGGGAGAGATCAGCGAGACCAGGCCCCACCACTTGTTCATCCCGAACCGTTCGCAGAGCGCCATCGTGGCGACGACGAGCGTCACGATGTTCACGATCGGGATGAAGAACAGGAGCAGCCACCAGAGCGGCTTCTTCGCGATCTTCAGGAAGAGCGCGATGTTGAGGAAGGGCACGAGCGCGAACCAGTTCGGTTCGGTCTTCGTCCGCTCGGCCATCTTCCACAGCGCCACGGCCATGACCGCGTGGAAGACCAGGAAGGCCAGGGCCGCCGCGCTCGGGTCGGAGTAATAGTCCATAGGGCGTATTGCGATTAGCGATAGTATTCGAGCGGATTGACGCGCTTGCCGTTCATGTAGATCTCGAAGTGCAGGTGCGGGCCGGTCGAGCGTCCCGTCGAGCCGACCATGCCGATGGTCTGGCCTTTCGTGACCTGGTCGCCGGTCTTCACGTACATCTTGCTGTGGTGGGCGTAGCGCGTGACCATGCCGTTGCCGTGGTCGATGAGGATCATGTTGCCGTAGCCGCTCGAGTTCCAGCCGGAGTAGGTGACGATGCCGGCGTCGACGGCGTAGGTGGCGTCCTTGAGCGTGCCGTTGATGTCGATGCCGGTGTGCCTCCACTTGTAGTACTGGTTGATGCGCTTCTGGACGGTCGGCCAGACGAGTTCGACACCGTCGACCGTGCGGCTGGGCGGCGCCTCTTCCGGCGGGAGGAAGACGTCGCGCACGTCGCCGAGCCTGGGCGGCGTAGGGGCCGGCGCGCTCGGGCGCGAGGCGGGGGCCGGCGCCGCCACGGGACGCCCGTCAGGGATGACGAGGCGTTCGCCGATCTGGACCTGCGTCGGGGACTTGATGAGGTTTGCCGCCAGGATCTTGTCGACGTCGCTGTCGTACTTCTTGGCGATGGCGCCGAGCGTCTCGCCGCGCTTCACGACGTGCAGGACGCCGGAGACCGGCAGCACGGTGAGTTCCTGCCCGAGCTTCAGGAGCGAGCGCGCCGTCAGTCCGTTGGCCCAGAGGATGGTGTTCACGCTGATGCCGTACTTCTTGGCGATGGCCCCGACGGTGTCGCCTTGCTGGACGACGTGGACGCTCGGCCGCGCGATGACGATGCGGTCGTCCTGCTCGCTCGCCTCCTCGATCGGCACGAACGGCGACGCGACGCCGCTCTGGTCGTACGCCAGCGGGCCGAAGTCGCTCGCGGGGATGGCGAGCAGGGGCGACATGGTGGCCGAACCTTCGAGCGGCGCGTTCAGCAGGGATTCGGCGTAGACGTCTTCCGACTCGTCGCTGACGAAATCGCCGGGAACGCGCAGGAGTTCGTACATCAGCGCCTGCGTGCTGGACTGCCCGATGTCGGAACCGCGGGCGTAGAGGTTGCTCGTCGAGACGAAGACGGCGATGATCGCCACGACCGCGTGGACGACGTAGCGATGGCCGAAGACGGCGAAGAACGTGCGGCGCATCGGCGGGAGGACGCGCGTCGCGGAAATCTTCGCGCGCAGGGCCAGTCCGTATAACAAAAACGCCAGCCGCTTCAGCGCCACCTTCCAGAGGAACAGGAATGGGGCGGCCAGCGCCTGGAGGACGATCAGGCCGACGCGGCCGAACGCCTTCAGCAATTCCAGCAGGAAAAGCAGGAATTTGATGAAGTACTTTTTAAGGGGGACGGGCATGGCTGGACGTCGTTTTTTTCGCTGAACTAAGCCGTTTCGAACCGAAAAAAGCCGCTCAACCGCTTCTTATAGGGTAGGCGCGGCTGAGGCCGCCGTCAAGACAGGACGAACTTCTTCACCGGGGCGTAACTCAGGCGATGGATGGGGCTCGGGCCGAGCCTGGCGAGGGCCTCTTGATGCTCTTTGGTGCCATATCCCTTGTGCCGCGCGAAGCCGTAGCCGGGATGCTCCGCGTCGAGGCGCTCCATCTCGACGTCGCGCGCGACCTTGGCGATGACGGACGCCGCCGCGATCGATTTCACGTGCAGGTCGCCCTTGATGACGGCCTTCTGCGGCATCGGAAGTCCCGGGAGATGGAAGGCGTCGACGATGACGAATTGCGGGACGAGCGACAGCGCCTCGATCGCGCGGCGCATCGCCAACGCGCCCGCGCGGCGGATGTTGAGTTCGTCGACTTCCGCCGGCGAGGCGGTCCCGACCGCCCAAGCCGCGGCTTCCTCCTTGATGCTGGCCGAGACGCGTTCCCGTTGCGCGAGCGAGAGCGTCTTCGAATCGCGGACCAGTCCGATGCGCGAGTCGAACGGCAGGATGACGGCGCCCGCGTACACGGGTCCGGCCCAGCAGCCGCAGCCGACCTCGTCGACCCCGGCGACGATCGTGAAGCCGCGGGCCAGGAGCTCGCGTTCTTCCTTGAAGGTGGGCAGCGTGACGGCGACCATATGCCGCTTATATTGACACTTCCCTCGTTTTAGGGTAAGGTCCGCCGTTCCCCAATCAAGGGGAGGAGGGACACATGCACCTTAACCAAGACCAGAAGGCCATCTACCTGCGAATCGTGGAGGACCCCCGGGTCCTGGTGCACTTCGAAGTGTTGAGCGCCGAGTTCGAAGCGGCTCTCGATGAGTTCGAGGACCCCGAGAAGACCGACCCGTACGGGGTCGCCTTCATCCGCCCCGAGGCCGCCGGCCTCGCGGCCGAGGTCGCGGAGTCGGCGGCGGCCATCGCGGCGGCGTGGCTCGAGATGGTCGCGAGCGCGATCATGGCGCAGGACGGCGAGATCGAATCCGGCCTCTTCGACGAGGACGGCGTCTCGGCCTTCTGCGACACGCGCCCGCTCTTCGAGGTCGCGAAGGCTTGCGGCATCGGCGAAGGGCACGCCCGTCGCGCGTTCGCCCGCATCCGCAGGGGTTCCAAGAGCATACCCCGGCGGGCCATGAAGATCCTCGGGTCCATCGGCGCCATCAAGGTGCCCAGACGGAAGTCGCGCTTGCGCCAGACGAATCGCGTCCGGCCGCTCGCCCCGTGCTTCGCCGCCAGCCTCGACCGGAACGAGATCGCGCGCGCCAAAGCCGGCAGCCTCGCCTACTCGCTCGTCGCCCGCAAGGACGGCTACGAGGCCGTGCGCGTCCGCCGGAAGAAGGTCCGGCAGACGCCGGGCGCCGCGGGCGCGTCCGCCGAGTCCGTCATCGAACGCGACGACGACGTGATGGACGGCTTCTCCGTCCCGCTCGTGCCCTGCGAAGAGCTCCATGGCATCGCGCTCGACCAGTTCATCCAGTTCCTGGACGAGGAGCGCGTCGGCAAGAAGGACAAGGCCTACTCCTGCACCTACCAACGGCTCGTCCATCGGGCCCGCCCCGCCTGACCCTGACCGGTCAGGCGTTTTTATTGACAGATTGGCCCCTATTCCTTACGATACTCCCGTTATTTACCTTTAATCCGTTATGTCCAATACGCTCGTCTTTGCCTTGGCCGCGGGTCTCGCCGCCGTCGGCTACGGCCTGTTCCTGGCCAAGTGGATCCTCAAGCGCCCCGCGGGCGATGAGAAGATGCAGGCCATCGCCGCCGCCATCCAGGAAGGCGCCAACGCCTACCTCGGCCGCCAGACCAAGACCCTGGCCTACGTCGCCGTGGTCCTCGCGCTCGTCATCTGGTGGGGCCTCGGTCCCGTCTCGGCCGTCGGCTTCGTCGTCGGAGCCGCCTTCTCGGCCTTCGCCGGCTACGTCGGCATGACCGTCTCGGTCAAGGCCAACGTCCGCACCGCCGAAGCCGCCAAGAGCGGCATGGCCGCCGCGCTCGACGTCGCCGTCAAAGGCGGCACCGTCACGGGCCTGCTCGTCGTCGGCCTCGGCCTCCTGGCCGTCACCGGCTTCTACGCCATCACGAAGGACGTCGCCGCGCTCGTCTCGCTCGGCTTCGGTTCCTCGCTGATCTCCGTCTTCGCCCGTCTGGGCGGCGGCATCTTCACGAAGGCCGCCGACGTCGGCGCCGACCTCGTGGGCAAGGTGGAAGCGGGCATCCCTGAAGACGACCCGCGCAACCCGGCCGTCATCGCGGACAACGTCGGCGACAACGTCGGCGACTGCGCCGGCATGGCCGCGGACCTCTTCGAGACCTACGCCGTCACCGCCATCGCCGCGATGCTGATCGGCACGCTCGCGATGGGCGACGTCCCGAACGCCGTCCTCTATCCGCTCGTCATCGGCGGCGTCTCCATCCTGACCGGCATCGCCGGCACGTTCTTCATCCGCCTCGGATCGAACAAGAACATCATGGGCGCCCTCTATAAGGGCCTCATCGCCTCCGGCGTCCTCTCCGCCGTCGCGTTCTACCCCGTCACCAAGTGGATGTTCGCGGGCACCGACGTCGATGCCATGAAGCTCTTCCTGGCCGCGCTCGTCGGCGTCGCCGTCACGGGCCTGATGATCTGGATCACCGAATACTACACGGGCACCCAGTACGCCCCGGTCCAGGAGATCGCCAAGGCTTCGGAGACCGGCCACGGCACCAACATCATCTCCGGCCTCGCCGTCTCGATGCAGTCCACCGCGCTCCCGATCCTCGTGATCGCCGCGGGCGTCCTGCTCTCCTTCGGCTTCGCCGGCGTCTACGGCGTCGCGGTCGCTTCGATGTCGATGCTCTCGTTCGCGGGCATCGTCGTCGCGATCGACGCCTTCGGCCCGATCACGGACAACGCGGGCGGCATCGCCGAGATGGCGGGCCTTCCGAAGGAAGTCCGCGACGTCACCGATCCGCTCGACGCCGTCGGCAACACCACCAAGGCCGTCACCAAGGGCTACGCCATCGCTTCGGCCGGCCTCGCCGCCGTCGTGCTCTTCGCCTCGTTCCTCGAGGACTTCAAGCGCTACTACGGGCTCGACGAGGTCGCCTTCGATCTCGCTGACGTGAAGGTCCTGGTCGGACTCTTCATCGGCGGCATGCTCCCCTACCTCTTCGGCTCCATGGGCATGAAGGCCGTCGGCCGCGCCGCGGGCGCCGTCGTCGAGGAAGTCCGCCGCCAGTTCCGCGACATCCCGGGCATCATGGACGGTTCCGGCAAGCCGGACTACGGCGCGGCCGTCGACATCGTCACCAAGTCCGCGCTCCGCGAGATGGTCGTCCCGGCCCTCCTGCCGGTCGCGGCTCCCGTCCTGGTCGGCCTCATCCTCGGCCCCCAGGCGCTCGGCGGCCTGCTCGTCGGCTCGATCGTCACCGGCCTCTTCGTGGGCCTCTCGATGACGACCGGCGGCGCCGCGTGGGACAACGCCAAGAAGTACATCGAGTCCGGACACCACGGCGGCAAGGGCTCCTTCGCCCACCAGGCCGCGGTCACCGGCGACACGGTCGGCGATCCGTACAAGGACACGGCCGGCCCGGCGATCAACCCGATGATCAAGATCATCAACATCGTCGCCCTCCTGCTCATCCCCTTCCTGATGCGCTAGGCGAAAAGAAAACCCCGGCTCCGGCCGGGGTTTTTCGTATTGACGCGAAGGCCCGCGCGGGCTATAACGACGGCAGTTCTTCGCAAAGGAAGAAGGTGACGCATGCTGGTGCATCTTTCCGACACCCTCGAGGTGCGGTCGTATCTCAATCGGGCGCGCGCCGATAACGCGCTCACGGAAGCCGCGCTCGAGAGCCTCGAGAAATTCCTCTCGCGGCTGATCAACGGGCCGTTCAAGCTCCGGGACGAAGCCGAGGCGAACGAGCACGCCGCCGCCATCAAGGACGCGCTCGCGTGCGTCTCGGCCGCCGATCCCGCCGACGTCCATCTGACGCCGCACGGCCTCGAGGCGATGCTCGCCTCGGATCCGAAAGCGCAGATGCTCATCTACGCCGTGGCCGAGGCCGGTTCCGTCGCCCGCGTCCTCGAGACCGTGAAGGTCCACAAGGAACGCCGCGAAAAGCTGCCTGCCATCAAGATCCAGTACCAGGGCGAGACGCGGAACATCGGCCTCGAGCGCCGGCTCCGCACCCTGCTGAACGCCAACGGCCTGAAGCAGATGCTCCGCGCGTCCCAGTACGGCGCGAGCTTCACCAAGATCTTCGAGAAGTCGATCGTCTCCTACTATACCGTGCTCTTCGCCCACGCCATGGCCGACGACACGTCGCGCGTGGAGCGCCTCCTGCCTCTCGCCAAGATATTCCGCTCGAACATGCCGATCGGCCGCCTCCCGATGGAGGAAGGCAAGAGCGCCGTGCGCTGGCTGATCTTCTGCCGATGACCCTTGCGGGTCATTTTTCTTTGCGTTGACAATCCTGAAGTCCCATGGTTATCTTGCGCCGTTCGCGAACCGGCTTTCACAGGAGGATTCGTGACGCCTGACATCATCCAGTACATCGGCTACGGCATCCTGATCATCAGCGGCTTCCTCGGCATCGGCGGCGCGGTCGCCATCATCCAGATCACCGCCTCGCGCGCGAAGCGGGCGGAGTTGGCCGAGACGCACCGGCAACGCCTCGAGCTCGCGGAAAAGGCCGGCGAAGCCGCGCAGCTCCTTCTCGTCGACAAGGAGATGGCGGATGACGTGCGCGGTCAGTTGAACGCGGCGCTCGAGCCCCCTCCGCCGCCCCCTCCCGTCCCGCTCCCGCCGAAGCCTTCCGCGTTCGGGAGGCTGGTGGGAAGCATTTCGCGGGCATTCAAGTCCGACGACGGCAGGTCCGAAGACCCCTAAAGCGATCTCGCGATCGCTTCTTTTATTTCCTGACCAGCAGCCAGACGCCTTGCGTGCGGCCTTGCGGTTCGAGGCGCTCGGCCAGATACCAGCCGCGCGCGTTGATCCAGCGCGCCACGGCTTCGTCGGCCTTCTCGCCGCCCTTGAGCGTGAGATAGAAGTTCGGAATGAAGAAGACGCGTTCGGCCCCTCGGAAGTACAGGTCCATCCGGTCGAGATCCTTCGGTTCGATGGCCAGCGTACCGGCATGCGCCGCGTAGCGCGCGTGGACGTCGTAGGCGTCGTCGAACGGATAGAGTCCTCCGGAACCTTCGGCCGCTTCCGCCAGCGCCGCGTCGTCGAGACCTTCGACCGCGAGTCGGTCCGCGTACCAGCCGAAGACGACGCGGTCGCCCGGCGCCCGGCGTTCCGCGATCCAGGCGGCGGTCCGGTCCCAGTTGTACGGACGGACGGCGTACTGGACCGCGAGTCCCGGCAGGACGAGGAACAGGATGAGCGCCGCGCCGAAGACGAGGCCCGCGCGCTTCCCGCCGGCGGCTTTCAGGAAGCCGCGCGCGACGAGCAGGAAGAACGGCGGCACCGCCGAGATGAGATAGCGCGGCGTGACGTTCGGGAAGACGAGGAACGGCGCGAAGGCGCAGGCGAACCACCAGAACAGGAAAGCGCTCTCGCGCGAGACCGTGAAGAACGGACGCCGCTCCGATTTCCGCAGCAGGCCGCCGAGCGCCAGGAGTCCGGTGACGGCGAACGCGAGGGCGAGCTGGGCCTTGTTCTTGCCGAGCCAAACCCAATACAGAAGCGACATCGAGGCGTGCAGGTCTTCCTGGCCGGAACGGAACTGCCATTCTTTGGAGAGCGACGAAAGACGGAACGTCGCGGCCGGCACGAACCAGACCGCGAAGACGAGACTGATGGCCGCGAAGCGCCAGAGAAGCTTCCAGAAGAACGGACGCCGCTCCGCGGAGAAAAGGAGGAAGAGCGCCTGCCCCGCCAGGACCATCGCCCCGGTCAGATGCGTGAGCGTCATCGCCAAGGAGACCCACATCCACGCTTCCGTCGCGCGCTCGTCGCCCTCGATCGCTTTCCAGAACAGCAGGGCCGAGAGGCACGAGAGGAAGAAGACCATCGCGTACATCCGCGCGTCGGCGCCATAGTAGACCATGAGCGGACTGAAGACGGCCAAAAGTCCCGCAAGCGCCGCTTCCCGACGGCCGAAGAGTTCCCGCGCGAGCTTCAGGAAGGCCGCGAGGCCGAGGACGGCGAAGACGAGAGAGAGCGACCGCAGCGCCAGGACGGACGCGCCGAAGGCCTTCATCCAGAAGTGCAGGACGATCGCGTGGAGCGGCGGGTGCACGTCCATCGTCAGGTAGCGCATGGCGTCCTCGATCGGCAGCAGCGCGAAGTGCCGGGAAAACGCCTCATCGTTCCAGAGCGTGCCCAGCCCGAGAAGGAGCGGCGCGCGCAAAAGGACGGCCAGGACGAACAGTCCAAGCCACGGCCAATTCCGCCTCAAACCCGTTTTCCAGGACATACGCGGACATCATAGCACCCGCCTTGACTGGAGGGAGGTTTTCCGCCACACTGACCGGGTTCAATCCCCTTTCGCCTTATGCAGTACACGCTGAAAGACCTCCCCAAGAGCCAGAAGGAAGCCAAGGTGACCGTCGAGGCCGCCGAGCTGAAGCCGTTCATGGACCGCGCCGCGACCTCGCTTTCCGAGAAAGTGAAGATCGAAGGCTTCCGCCCCGGCAAGGCCGACTACGACACCGTCGTCCGCCGCGTCGGCGAGATGGCCATCCTCGAGGAGGCGCTCCCGAAGGTCGTCCAGAAGTTCCTGGTCGAGATCCTGAAGAAGGAGAACCTCGACACCGTCGGCGAGCCGTCTATCAACGTCGAGAAGGCCGCGCCCGGCAACGAGGTCATCTTCACCGCGACGATGACGCTCCTCCCGGCCGTGAAGAAGCTGGCCGACTACAAATCCATCAAGGTCGACGCCAAGGACGTCGCCGTGAAGGAAGAGGACGTCGACAAGACGGTGCACGACCTCCGCAAGATGCAGAGCACCGAGCACGACGTCGACCGCGAAGTGCGGAAGGGCGACAAGATCGTCGTCGACATGGCCATGACGGTCGACAACGTCGCCGTCGAAGGCGGGACCACCAAGGACCACTCCATCTATCTCGACGAGGAATATTACATCCCGGGCCTGGGCGAGAAGCTGATGGGCATGAAGAAAGGCGAACAGCGCGTCTTCAAGCTCACCTTCCTGAAGGACCACTTCAACAAGATGCTCGCCGGCAAGGAGGTCGAGTTCACCGTCGACCTGAAGGGCGTGCAGGAGATCAAGCACCCCGAGCTCGATGATTTCTTCGCCCAGCGCCTCGGCCAGAAGGACATGGCCGGCCTCAAGGCCGTCCTTCGCAAGAACCTCGAGGACGAAGCGAACATGAAGGAGACCCAGCGCCAGGAGATCGCCGCGCTCGAAGAGCTCCTCAAGAAGTCCGAAGTCGACGACGTGCCGGATCTGCTGGTCACGAACGAGACCCACAAGATGATGCACGAGCTCGAGCATTCGATCGCCCGCCAGGGCCTCGCGTTCGCCGACTACCTCAAGAGCATCAACAAGACCCAGCCCCAGCTCATGCTCGACTTCGCTCCCGAAGCGATGAAGCGCGTGAAGACGATGGTGCTGATGCGCGCCATCGGCAAGGCCGAGAACATCGAGCCGTCCGACATGGAAATCCTCGAGGAGCAGACGAAACTCCTCAACATGTACAAGGACGACCCGGAGACCCAGGAACGCGTGCGTTCCGAGGACGGACTCGACTACATCAAGTCGATGCTCAAGAATCGCCTGATCCTGAAGTACATCCGGGAGACGATGGTGAAGAAGTGACAAAAGAAGCGGCTTCGGCCGCTTCTTTTGTCATCCCGAGCCATCGCGTCAAAGCGAGGGCGGTAGGGATCCAGAACGTCGTTTTGGGATTCCTACCGGTCGCGCTTGGATGCGCTCCCTCGGAATGACACATAAGACAAGTTCTTGTATCGTCTTGATATATGAAATTCGGCGCGCATGTCTCCGCCTCGGGCGGATTGTGGAACGGTCCGGAGAACGCGGCCAAGATCGGCTGCGAGGTCTTCCAGTTCTTTTCGCGTCCGCCGCAGGGCGGCGAAGGGATGAAGCTCACGCCGGAGGTCGTGAAGAAGTTCCGCGAGGCCTGCGCGAAGTTCGAGCAGGAGCTCTGGGTCATCCACGCGCCCTACATCATCAACTTCGCCTCGACGACGGAACGCATCCGGAACGGCTCCATCCGCATCATCCGGGAAGAGCTCGAGCGCGGATCGGCCCTCGGCGCGCGCGCCGTCATGTTCCATCCGGGCTCCGCGCGGGACGTCCCTCTCACCATGGGCATCCGGATGGTGGCCGACGGCATCAACGAGCTGATGAAGGACTACAAGGGAACGACGCAGCTCCTGATCGAGATCTCCGCCGGAAGCGGCAACGTCATCGGCGACACCTTCGACGAAGTGCGCGACATCCTGAAGCTGGTGAAGCGCGACGACGTCGGCGTCTGCTTCGACACCGCCCACGCGTTCGCTTCCGGTTACGATCTGCGCGACAAGAAGGCCGTCGCGGCCACCTTTGACGCCTTCGACAAGGAGGTCGGGCTCGAACGGCTGGTGATGTCTCACTGCAACGATTCCAAGGTCGACCTCGGCGCCAAGAAGGACCGGCACGACTGGCTGGGCGAAGGCTTCATCGGCATCCCCGGTTTCAAGGCCATGCTCGCCGAGAAGCGGCTGAACCACCTCTTCTGGATCGTCGAAACGCCCCTCGAGGGCCAGGCGGCCGACATCGCGAAGCTCAAGGAGATGCGTGAGAAGCTATGATCCGCGTCTCCGTCAAAGTTATCCCCAAAAGCGGCAGGTCGGAGCTTAAAAAAGTGGGGAATTCCATCAAAGTCTGGCTGAAATCCGCCCCGGCGGACGGCAAAGCGAATGCCGAATTAGTGCGAACGTTAGCCGATAAACTGAAGATTGCGAAATCGAGAATCGAAATCGTCACCGGTTTTTCCTCAAGAAACAAGAGTGTGGATATCGTGGGTGTAACTCAGGACGATATCGAAAAAATCCTCTGATCAAGAGGATTTTTCGTTCGTTCCGGGGACCGGGTCCGGCCCCCCTTTCGTCCAGGGATTGCATCGGAGGATCCTCCAAGCCGTCAGGAAGATTCCTTTGACGACGCCGTGGCGGTCGAACGCCTGGTAGCCGTATTCCGAACAGCTGGGCTGATACGGGCAGAACCCGTTCGGATAGAGCGCCTTCATCGGCCCGTGATCGGGCGAGAAAGTGCTCTGGTAATACCGGATGATGCCCATGAAGACGCGTTTCATGGCTTCAGGAGTTTCAGTTTCGTGAAGCAGGACAGCAGCTGGGTCTCCAGTTCGGCGTAATCGGCATCCAAAGCCTTGGAATTCACCATGATCATCACGTCCTTGCCGGTCGCGAGCATCGGCAGGTGTTTCCGGACGATTTCGCGGATGCGGCGCCGGATGAGATTCCTGCGGACCGCCTTCTTATGGACCTTGAGGCCCACGACCACGCCGAAACGTGAATGCGGGAGACCGTTCTCCCGCATTTTCAATCCAAGAGCCTTGGAAAACGCGATTTTTCTGCTTCGGGCCAGCTGAGAAAAGTCTTTCTCCAGCTTGAGCCGATGAATGGCCGGCAGCAGATCCTTGAATGCGTTGGTTAGCGCTTCTTGCCTTTACCGGAACCGAGCCTCTTGATCGAGACGCGCTTGCGACCCTTCAGGGTGCGGCGCTTCAGGACGTTGCGGCCGGACTTCGTGCGCATCCGCTTGCGGTAACCGTGGACCTTGCTGTACTTCCTCTTCTTCGGCTGGTATGTGCGTTTCGGCATATTTCGCTGATATTAGCCAAGAAATGATTTTCTGGGCTGTGGGTATTCCTTAAGTAATCAACAGCTTATCAACACTTTGATTTTTTGTGAAGGATTTGTGGGGATAGTTGCTAGCCTGTGGATGATACTGTAAGCTCACTTCAGTGTTTTCAATCTATCAACGTTCCTGGTGCTTATGACCACGCACGAACTGTGGCAGGCCGCCCTTGGCGAGCTTGAACTCTCACTCTCGAAAGCGAACTACACGACGTGGTTCAGGAATACCTTTATTTCCGCTTTCGAAGAGGGCCGCATCGTGGTCTCCGTCCCGAATACGTTCACCAAGGCCTGGCTTGAGAAGAAGTACCACGTCGCGATCCTCAAGGCGCTCCAGAACGTGGCCAAGGACGGCGTACGCGAAGTCCACTACAAAGTGGAGCTGAAGCCGGCCGTCCCCCAGGATATCGGCACGCCGATCGGCGTTCCGGCCGCCTCCACGCCCGCCGCCGTCCAGGCCGAGGAGGAAGCCGGCGAGGCGACCAAGGATTTCAGCCTGAACCCGCGCTACACCTTCGAGAACTTCATCGTCGGCAAGACCAACGAACTCGCGCACGCGGCCGCCCTGGCCGTCTCGGAGAAGCCCGGACGCTACAACCCGCTCTTCGTTTACGGCGGCGTCGGTCTCGGGAAAACCCACCTTTTGCAGGCTATCGGCCACAAGATGATCGAGATGAATCCTCGCACCAAGGTGCTCTACGTCACCAGCGAGCGCTTCACCAACGAGTTCATCCACGCCGTCCGCAACGGCCGCGGCAAGGAATTCAAGGACACCTATCGCAGCCTCGACCTCCTGCTGATCGACGACATCCAGTTCATCACCGGAAAGGAAGGCACGCAGGAGGAGTTCTTCCATACCTTCAACGCCTTGCACCAGTCCAACAAGCAGGTCGTCCTCTCCTCGGACCGCCCGCCGAAGGCCATCCAGGGCATGGAACAGCGCCTCGTCTCCCGTTTCGAATGGGGCATGATGGTCGACATCAGCGCGCCGGACCTCGAGACGCGCGTCGCCATCCTTGAGTCCAAGTGCAAGGAAAAGCACTACGAACTGAACCGCGAGATCCTCTCCTACGTGGCCAGCTCGGTCCAGTCCAACGTCCGCGAGCTGGAGGGCACGCTCAACAAGATCATCGCCTACCATCAGTTCAAGAACATCAAGCCGAGCCTGGAGTCCATCCGGGAGCTCGTTTCCTCCATCAACAGCGCCGCGGGGTCCAAGAAGAACCTCACCCCGAAGGACCTGCTCGACACCGTCGCCGGCTATTTCGACATTCCCCTGCCGGATCTGCTCGGAAAATGCAGGGAAAAGCGCCTTTCCTTCCCCCGCCAGATCATCATGTATCTCATGCGCGAGGAGCTGAATTCCTCGTACCCCGCCATCGGCAAGATCATCGGCGGCCGCGACCACACCACCGCCATCCACGCCTACACGAAGATCGCCGCCGATCTTCAGGAAGACGAGAAGCTCCGCCACGACCTGAATCTCATCCGCCAGCGGCTCTACAGCGCCGCCTAGGCTCCGGATAAGGTGTGGGCCGGCGAGGGAGAAGTATCTGACAGACAGTGCACCATTCGAGGGTTCCCCACAGCCCCTTCCACTGGGACGAAGAATCGTCCCCGATTCGGACACAGCCCGCGCACAGGGCGTACCCATGCTGTGCACCGCGGCTTCGACCAGCGTTCTCCGGATTTTTCCGCCGTTTCGGCCGCCGAAATGACGGTTATCCACGCGCTTACTGTTACTGCTTGAAATATATCTATATATTCCTGAAACAAAGAACATGAAGTTCTCGTGCACTCAGGAAAATCTGAAACGCGGACTCCTGGCGACCGGATACGTCGCCGGGAAGAACGTGAACCTCCCGATCCTCAACAACGTGCTGATGAAGATCGAGGGTTCGGTCATCCACCTGATCTCCACGAACCTGGAGGTCGCGGTCCGCTGCGCCATCCGCGGCAAGATCGATGACGGCGGCGAGTTCACGGTCCCTTCCAAGCTGTTCCTGGACTACGTGAACCTCTTGCCGGACGACCGGGTCGACCTTGAGACGACGGAAACCTTCTTGAAGATCGGCTGCCGCAAGAATTCCACCAAGATCAAAGGCATCGCCGCGTCCGAGTTCCCGCTCATCCCGTCCGTCGACCGCCAGAGCATGCTGTACGTCTCCGCTTCGGTCCTGAAGCGGGCGCTCGGCCAGGTGAACTTCGCGGTCTCGAGCATCGAATCCCGGCCGGAGCTGACAGGAGCGCTCTTCAACGCTAATCCGGAATTCGCCCAGGGTTCGCTCGTCATCGCCGCGACCGACAGCTACCGCCTCTCGGAAAAGACCATCAAACTGGAGTCCAAAGGCGGGAAAGCCTCGGCGGCCAAGCATCTGACGGCCATCGTTCCCGGCAAGACCCTGCATGAACTTTCGCGGATCCTCTCGCTTTTCAAGGACGGCGAGCTCGAGACGGTGGAAATCAGCCTGGGCGAGGGGCAGATCGCCTTCAACTTCGGCGACGTGGAGCTCATCTCGCGCTTGGTCGACGGGAAATATCCCGAGTATCGGCCGATTATCCCCGAGAAATACACAAGCGAGGCCGTTTTCCACAGGTCTGATGTGTCCCAGGCGGTCAAAAGCGCGTCCCTCTTCGCCCGGGCAGGGCTGCAGGATGTCCATTTCCGGCTGGAACCCGCCGAGGGGCTCGTGGTGAGCTCCAGCGAGGGGCAGATGGGCAAGAACGACAGCACGGTCGAAGCCGCCATGTCGGGTCCGCAGAACGCCATCACCCTCAACTACAAGTACTTCCTGGACGGCCTGGCTGCCCTGGAGACGCCGAAAGCGAAGCTGCGGGTCATCGACGCCATGAACCCCTGCGTGCTCGCCGCGGACGGCGAGGAGGCCGGAGAGAAGCTGACCTACATCGTGATGCCGATCAAGCAGTAGAAGAAAAACGCCCCGATTCGCTTCGGGGCGTTTTTCGTTCATTCCTTCACGGTGATTTTCGGTCCGTCGTAGGTCTTCACTTCGTCGTTCGGGAGATGGACGACGGCTTTCAGGCGGTAGACGCCGACTGCGGGAGCCGTGCTCCAGGTGACGGACACGCCGTTGGTGGCCGGACGCGTCAGGCTGCCGATGAGGATGGCCTCTCCTTCGGCCGGCTGGGCGATGATGTCGACCTTGGCGACGCCGGCGCGTTCGGAGAGCGCCGTGTCGATGTAGATCGGGAAGACGCGCAGGCGGTACGTGATGTCGGCGGAAGGCCTCAGCCAGTCGAGCGTGAGCGGTTTGCCGTCGGAGGTCACGTTGATGGTGATGTCCTGCGAGCCGGCGTGCTCGATGTCGTCGAAGGCGGTGGCGCGCAGGGTGTAGAAGCCGCGCCCGTAGGTCGAAGGAAGCGTCACGGTGCCTTCCCACGGATAGGAGTTCGCGGTGGCGAGCGTGACGCCGTCGATCGAGAACTCGACGCGCTTCACGCCGCGCGGCGCGCCGGCCTGCACGCGCGCCTGGAAGGTCCGCGAGGAGATCTCGGCGCCGTCGGCCGGAAGCTCGAACGTCACGATCGGGCTGAAGGCGTCGTCGTGGACGTCGTCGACTTCCGTCGGCGGTTCTCCCGTCGTCGACCAGCCGTTCTTCTCGGCCCAAGCGGCGACGGCGCTCTCCCAGGCGAGGAACTGCGGATCCTCGTGCGCGTCGGCCGGATACGGGCCGCGCGGATCGTCCTTGTCGACGTAGTAGAGGATGTCGTGGGCCTGGCGGTAGATGCGTTCCTCGATCGCGGTCGGCGGCGTGTTCTCGGTGGCGAGCTTGCCGGAGAACTTGTCGATCTTCACGGCGATCTCGCCGGCCTGCCCGTCGAGCACCGGCTTGCCGGTCACGATCGGCTGAGGCGCCGCGAAGCCTTCGACCGGGAGTCCGGCAAGCGCCTTCTTCATGTAGGCCTGCCAGATCGGCGCGGCGACGCGGCTGCCGTCCGCCTTGCTCTTCATCTGCGTGCTGTCGTTGTTGCCGACCCAGACGCCCGCCGCGAGGTTCGGCGTGTAGCCCATCGTCCAGGCGTCGACGAACAGGTTGGTGGTTCCGGTCTTGGCGGCGACGGGCCGGTCGGGAAGGGTCAGGTAGTTCCGCTCGCCGAAGACGTACGAGCGCGCGGCGTTGTCGGAAAGGATGTCGTTGATGTTCCGGGCGGTCTCGACCTGCATGACATGTTCCACCGGTTCGTCCTTCCACTCTTCGAGCACGGTGCCGTCCGGCGACTCCACTTTCAGGATGTAGGTCGGGGCGCGGTAGGTGCCTTCCGTCGCGAACGTGCTGAACGCGGCGACGTGCTCGACCAGCCGGACTTCGGCGCCGCCGAGCACCAGCGAAAGGCCGAAGCGGCTGCGGTCCCCGAGCGTCCCATAGCCGAGCTTCTCGGCGAAGTCGATGGTCTTGTCGATGCCGGCGAGGTACAGCGCCTTCACGGCGGGGATGTTGAGCGATCCGGCCAGCGCCTTCTTGAAGGTCACCGGTCCGTGCTCGGAGAGGTCGTAGTTGCGCGGATGGTACGGCTTGCCGAGGTCCGTCGGGAAATCCGTCTCGACGTCGAAGACGACGGTGCTGGGCGTGAAGCCTTTCTCGAGCGCGGCGGCGTAGACGATCGGCTTGAACGAGGAACCCGGCTGGCGCTGGCGGAGCGTGACGTTCACGTTGCCGTCGATCTCGTCGCTGAAGTAGTCGGCGGAGCCGACCATCGCCAACACCTGGCCGGTCTTGGGATCCATCGAGAGCAGCGCGGCGTTGGAACCGCCGTACTCCTTCACCGCCTCCATGCCCTCCGTCACGGACTCTTCGGCGAACGTCTGCTTCTCGTAGTCGAGCGTCGTGATGACGTTAAGCCCTCCGCGTTCGACCTCGCGCTCGCCGTATTTTTCCGAGAGGAGTTCCTTCACGTGCAGGACGAAGTGCGGCGCCTCGATCGAGTCGCGCCGGGGCTTCACTCTCGCGATGATGTCGACGGCTTTCGCGGCCTCGGCTTCCTCGGACGTGATGTAGCCCTCCTTCGCCATGTCGTCGAGGATGAAGCGCTGCCACCAAAGGAGCTCTTCCTTGTTGTTGCCGTACGGCGAGAGGCGCGAAGGAGCCTTCGTCATGGCGGCGATGAGCGCGCCTTCGGCGGCGTCCAGATCCTTCGCGCTCTTCCCGAAATACGAATGCGCCGCGGCCTGGATGCCGTACGAGGAAGAACCGTACGGGATCTCGTTGAAGTACATCTTCAGGATCTCGTCCTTCGTGAACTTGTTCTCGATCTGGTACGCGAGGATGAGCTCCTTCGCCTTGCGGGTGAGCGCGCGTTCGTTCGTGAGGATGGCGTTCTTGATGAGCTGCTGCGTGATGGTCGACGTGCCCTCGACGCGGCCGCGGCGGAACGACTGCAGCGCCGCGCGGATGAGGCTCTTCAGCTGGAAGCCCTTATGCTCGTAGAAGCTCTTGTCTTCGGAGACGATGGCGGCCTTCACGGCGACCTCGGAGATCTCATCGAGCTCCACCAGGGTGCGGTTCTGCTCCCCGTGGATCTCGTAGAGCAGGTGTTCCCCGCTCCGGTCCCAGATCTTGGTGCTCTTCGAGACATCCCTGGACAGGAGGCGGTCCGGGCTCGGCAGGTCGCGGCTGACCCAGGCGAACAGGAGTCCGATACCCAAAACGCCGGCGAAAAGGCCGACGAGGCAGGCGACTCCGACGACTTTGAGGACCTTCCGGAGCTTTTGGCGTCCGGCGGAGGATGGTCCGCCACCCATCGCGGATGCGAAAGGGATCCGATGCAGGACCGAGGGCCGGTCAGAGCGGTTTTTGGTGAAAAACGGACGCTTTCTGTAGGGGCTAGCCATGGTATTGCCGTTTACGGCAGGCACCTTGTAAGGTAACGCGTTCCGACCGGGGAATCAACCCCGGAGGATTGACAAAAACCCTTAAATGTGGTAGATTGCCCGGTCGACTGCTATGGCAGTCGATTTGGTTTCTAGGCTAAGGTAAGCAAAAAAAAGTATGAAAATGACCAATAAGCAGGTCCACCAGACGATCCAGGGCCTCAAAAACGGTCTTTCCATGACTCTGGCCTTCATCCTCCTGACCCACTCGGCCCAGCCTCTTCAGGCTCAGGCCCAGCTCCAGGACGCGTTTGGGGTCGCTGCCGAGGCCGCCGAATCGGCTGATCCGGACAGTACCCAGACCGCCCTTGAGGCGGAGGAGCCCGAAAAGACGGCCACCGTCCAGGAAAAGCTCCTCGAGGTCTGCGAGGCCAACGAGGCCATCACCGACGCCGAGAAGTGCGCCAAGCACCTCCTGGGCATGGTGATGACGGAGTCCAACGCCAAGGCGAATGCCGTCGGCGACAAGGGCTATGCCCGCGGCTGGTTCCAGATCAACAGCTACTACAACCCCGAGGTCGATAAGGCCTGTGCCGAGGACCTCGAATGCTCGGCCAACTGGACGCTCGACCGCCTCCTGAAGAAGGGATACCTCAAGTACCCCAACTGGGCGATCTGGTGCCACAACGGCTGCGGCATCGCGAAGTACTACGTCCCCAAGGTCATGAAGATGGCCGCGATCCACTGGGACGATCCCATCGCGATCGTGACGGCCGACGAACAGCGCGCCGCGAAAGCGGTCCTCGCCTCGAAATAACCGCACGACGTATGACCACCATGCTCATCCAGGCCGCCATGGCCGCGACGCAGCTGACGATCATGCGCTTCCAGGCGATCGTCACCGACGCGATGTCGGGCATCAACTGAACGCGAAAGGCCCCGCAAGGGGCCTTTTCGTATGGTATACTTTCCACGATATGAAGCGCCTCAGGAGGAACGAGGTCATTCACGCGCATCAGACGGAATTCTCGCCGGTGCTTTTCGACGTGCTCTTCGGACTGCTCATCTTCCTCGGCATCGGAACGTTCCTGGAGCTCAAGGACGCGGCCCACTTCGTCTTCTATCTGACGTCGCTCGCCGTCATCGTGCACTGGTGGCTGAAGTACAAGACGTCGGACGGCACCTTCGGCGTCGAGGTCAACAACTCCGCGCTGAACCTCCTGTTCGGCATCGCAGAGATCGCGCTCCTGCAGCTGGCGATGCTCGCGGCCGCGAACGCGGCGTACGCGGAAGCCGTCATGTATTTCGCGATGCCGCTCCTCCTGGAATCCGTCCGCGCCCTGCTCTGGCGATTCTTCGGCGCGTGGAGGCACAGCAGCGCGAAACGCGTGCGCTACATGGAACAGCAGCTCGAATACATGCTGTTCCTGAACCTCGGCACCGGATTGGTCCTCGGCTTCATCGTCGGGCTCGGTTCGCTCATGACGCCGCCGGACATCGTGATGAGCTTCTTCTTCGCCTATATCGCCCACGCCTTCCTCACCTACCGGCTCGAGATCGTCGACGTGAAAGGGATGTGACGCGTTTACAAGGGAAGACGGTTCGTCTATAGTGCGTCCGTCGCGGCGCCGTCGCCAAGTGGTAAGGCAAGGGTCTGCAAAACCCTCATCACCGGTTCAAATCCGGTCGGCGCCTCCACCCCCCGTCGCTCCAGGCTCTGGAGCTATGGGGGGTGCCCCTCATACCTTGCGTGATGGGGGGCTTTTTTGTTGGGTTCGGTGCATGCACTACGTTTACATACTGAAGAGCATCAGATCGGGGAGCTTCTACTACGGCTATACGACGGACTTGCGTCGGAGGTTTTTGGAACATCAGATCGGGGCATGCAACGCCACTCGAAAGTTCGCGCCCCTGAAAATCGTCTGGTACTGCGCTTTTCCTGATGAGACAAAAGCGAAAGAGTTTGAAGCCTATCTGAAGCGCGGGTCCGGACACGGTTTTTCCAGAAGGCATCTCCTGTAACGGGACAAACCCCACATAGCTCCGAAGGAGCGACGTGGGGTTGACGTTTGGGCCGAAAAGGAGTATATTTCCCGGTCGACTTCGACAACCCGCACCTTTCAGGAGGACGCCGTGCAGCTGCAAAAACCAGGCCAGATGGCGATCCTCGCCGTCGCGTGCCTTTCGACCTTCGCCATCGGCATCGTCGCCACCTCGTGCGTCATGGGGACCGACCAGGCTCCGCCGCGTGCGCCGGCCGTCCGACGGACGCCGGCGCCCGCCATCCTCCTCGGCTACGCCCGCGCGCACCCGGACCCGGCCGTCAGCGGCCCGTTCGCGGACAAGCTCGAGAGCGGCGAGATCGCGACCGTCCTCGAACAGCCGAGGGAGCACGCGATGGCGTCCTTCGGACGCCGCAAGGACGGGTTCGTCCTGACGGTCGATCCGGAGCGGCTCAAGAAAAAGCCGACGCCGGACGAGCTCGAAGCCGCCCTTTCGATCCTGAGCCATGAGCACGCGCACTACCGCCAGTACGTCGAGGACGAGATGATCAACTATCGTCCGCGCGACGGCCGCCCGATGACGGAGACGCAATGCACGCTGACGATCCTCGTGGAGATCGACGCCCACGGGAAAGCCTGCCGCGACGCGCGGAAGTACGGCTGGACGTCGAAAGACGCGCTGAGCTCCTGCGACCGGACGCCGGCCACGATCGCGGAGTTCTTCCTGCGGGAGCGCCTCGCGACGCAGCCCGAATGCGGGAACGTCTGGAACTTCTTCGCCGGCCGCGAAAGCGCGGAGCCGCCGCGGAAGGCCAAGACGCGCTCCGATCGCGCGCCGCGGAAGCGCTCCGGCGCCATCTACATGCCGCCTCCCTGAGAGAGCGGCATTTTTCTTTCGCTTGACGCTTCACCGCGCGGATGTTTTCCTGCACCCGGAGGTCTTTCATGGAAAGCGAAAAGAAAGAAGCCGAGAAGGCTGAAGAGGAGAAGGCGCCGACGCCGGACGAAAGGATCGCCAGGAACCTGGGCGGCATCAAGGACGCGCTGTTCATCATCGTGTTCATCATGCTGCTGGGACAGTGCACGTCGGGACTCGGCGGCAAGAGCGAGGAATCGAAGGCGCTGTGGAGCATCTCCCACAGCTTGGACGGCATCGCGGCGAAGCTGGACAAGATGGACGGGAGAGACGGCGGTCTCGTATGGCAGCTGCGCGAGCTCAACAAGAACATTTCGGACATGAACGGCACGATCTGGAACAAGAGCTGCCCGCCATAGCGGCTCTTTTTTTGATGGCTTGACGCGAGCCGTTTTCGGGGCTATGGTCCATCGTCCGGCGCGGCCGGAATCCACGCAACGGAGGTCCTTTTGAAGAATCTCGTCACCCGCTTCGGCAAGGAAGAAGTCCGCAGCTTCTCCCGGGACTACTGGTACCTGATGCGGACGTACAAGCCCGAGCTCGCCCGAGCGGTCCTCTGGGTCCTCGCGCTCCAGATCGTCGCGCTCGCCGAGCCGTACGGCCTCAAGTACGTCGTCGACCGCGTCAACGCGGGCAGCATCTCGAGCGTCGGGACGCTGGCGGGGATCCTCGCGGTCCTCTTCTGCGCCCTGAGCGTCGGCAGCTTCGTCCAGGTCTTCAAGAACTGGCGGATCTTCCAGGCGATGTTCCCCATCACGCGCGACCTGCCCGGCAAGGCCGCGGGGAAGCTCTTCGGCCTTCCGCTCTCGTTCCACGAGCGCGAGAACGGCGGCGAGCTGCTCGGCAAGGTCATCAAGGGCGTCAACCGCACGGAGGACGTGACAGGTTCGCTGTTCTTCGACATCGGCTCCCTGGCCCTGCAGACGGCCGTCACCGCGGCGGTCATCGGCTGGTATTCGCAGGAAGCGCTCATCGTCTTCCTGATCGTCGTGGCGCTCTTCTCGTTCGCCACGTACCGGTTCAAGCAGAAGATGATGCCGATCCGGAGCCGGCGGCACGACGAGGACAGCAAGGCCGACAAGCTCTTCGGCCAGGCCATCGGCAACGTCGCCACGGTCCAGGCGTTCGCGCAGGAAGACTACGAGCGCGGGCGCATCTCCGAGATCCGCGAAGGCATCTATGTGCGCCAGCTCGACGAGTTCAAGCGCTACCTGCGCTTCGACTTCCTGAAGAACCAGCTCGTCTCGCTCGGCCGCGTGTCGGTCATCGGCCTGTGCGCCTGGTCGGCGCTCGGCGGCGCAATGGGCATGGGGACGTTCGTCTTCGTGGTCGCGCTGACGGAGAAGGTCTTCATCGGCTGCTACCGCATGGGTAACATCTTCGATCGCGTCCAGGAAGCCACCGAGTCGGTCCACCGCCTCGTGCAGGTCCTCGAAGCCGAAGAGCATCTCGTCGATCCGCCGAATCCGGTGGACGCGGCGTCGCTCGACGGCGGCGTGATCTTCCGGGGCGTGACGCACGTCTACGGCGGCAAGATGCCGAACGACGAGGCCAAGGCGACGCGGCCCGCGCTCTCCGGCGTGGACCTCGAGATCCGCCCGGGCGAGTTCGTCGGCATCGTCGGACCGTCCGGCGGCGGCAAGTCCACGCTGGTGAAGCTGCTCCATCGCGTCGACGACCCCACCAAGGGCGAAGTGCTCCTCGGCGGCGTCGACCTGACGATGCTCTCGCGCCCGGCCTTCCGCCGGCGCATCGGCTACGTGCCGCAGGAGGTGGAGATCTTCGACGGCACTGTCGCCGAGAACATCGCCTACGGACGGCACGACGCCACGCCCGAGCAGATCGAGAATGCCGCCAGGATCGCGAACGCCCACGGCTTCATCACGAGGCTGAAGGACGGGTACGCGCAGATGGTCGGCAACCGCGGCATGCGGCTCTCGGGCGGGCAGAAGCAGCGCATCGGCATCGCCCGCGCGGTGCTTCTCGACCCGCTGGTCTTCATCTTCGACGAGGCGACCTCGCACGTCGACTCGATCTCGGAAGACAAGATCATGCGCGCCATCGACGCCATCCGCCGCGGCAAGACGACCGTCATGATCGCCCACCGCCTCTCGACCGTGCAGTCCGCGGACCGCATCGTCGTGATGGAGGAAGGCCGTATCGTGCAGGTCGGCTCGCACGCGGAGCTTATGGCGAACGAGGGGCTCTACAAGCGCCTCGTCGAGCTCCAGCGCGCCGACGAGGAAGCGCTCTGACAGGCTCCGGTCCGACTGGACCGGGCCTCTTTTTTTTGACAGGATGGCTCCATGAAACACCGTTTCGTCATCATCGACGGCAACGCCATCCTGCACCGCGCCTGGCACGCCATGCCGCCGCTCTCCACCAAGGACGGGCGCGTCATTTCGGCCGCCTACGGCTTCACGACGATGCTGATGAAGGTGCTGAAGGACCTGAAGCCGACGCACCTCGCGGTGACCTTCGACCTGCCGGGCGGCACCTTCCGCCACGACGAGTTCGCCGACTACAAGGCGCACCGCGTCGAACAGCCGGACGAGCTCTACGCGCAGATCCCGATGGTGAAGTCCGTCCTGGCCGGCTACGGCATCCCCGTCTACGAGATGCCGGGCTACGAGGCCGACGACGTCATCGGCACGCTCACCAAGCTCTCGCCCAAGGACGCCGAGACGATCGTCGTGACGGGCGACATGGACACGCTCCAGCTCGTCGACAAGAAGACGAGGGTCTACTCCCAGCGCAAAGGCATGTCGGACATCGTCGTCTACGACGAGGCGGCCGTGATGGAGCGGTTCGGGCTGAAGCCCTCCCAGCTCATCGACTACAAGGCGATGCGCGGCGACGCGTCGGACAACCTGCCGGGCCTCAAGGGCGTCGGCGAGGTCAACGCCACGTTGCTGCTGAAGAAGTATGGCTCCATCGAGAAGATGTACGAGGCGGTCAAGAAATCGCCGAACGACTTCAAGCCGGGCATCCTGAAGGCCCTCATCGACGGCGAAAAGGACGTCCCGCTTTCGAAGCGGCTCGTCACGATCGTCCGCGACCTTCCCTTGAAGTTCAAGCTCGACGACGCGAAACTGCGGAACCCGGACCTCGACAAGCTGCGCGAGGTCTTCCAGGATCTCGAATTCCGCACGCTCCTGCCGAAAGTCGAGA
>Ga0209966_1000036_pt1 | contig 55883 bp, 51 predicted proteins | sample RhisoiCoNPM_FD_187575 | JGI IMG/M metagenome (GOLD analysis project Ga0209966, IMG submission 187575) | Arabidopsis thaliana rhizosphere microbial communities from the Joint Genome Institute, USA, that affect carbon cycling - Rhizosphere... | ecosystem: Host-associated > Plants > Roots >... | reverse complement strand
TTGAGCTTGTAGCCGGGACGCAGGCCGCCGGCCTCGTCGATGTCGATCGCCAGGGTGGCGACCGGACCTTCAAACTTAAGTTTCCAGTGGCGGTACCGGGACGGATGGGTCTGGTAGTCGACGGGCGCGGTCATCGAGGCGGCTCCTTCATTAATGCACGATAGTGCAATTCATCGATTCGATGAAATGCATGATAGTGCATGCACTCGACTGCGTCAAGCCCGCGCGTCAAGCCGGCAGCGCCAGCGCCTCCCGGACCAGGCCGCGCAGCGCGCGGAAGCTCGCATCCAGCGGCTGGACGCTGGTGTCCAGCTTGAGCTCGGCCTTCGAATAGAAGGCCGCCCGCCCCGCGAGGATGCCCTTGAGGTCTTCCATCGCCTCCTTGCTGGCGGCCATCGGCCGCAGGTCGCCCTGGGCCAGCACGCGCTTCATGTGGTCCTCGGCGCTGGCCTGCAGCCAGACCGTGGTGCAGTGCGCCAGCAGCAGGTTGAAGGTGGCAGGGTCGGAGACGATGCCGCCGGGCGTGGCGATCACCGCCTCGGGGTAGATCTGGACCGCCTCCTCGAGCGCGCGGCGCTCGTAGCGCCGGTAGGCGTTGACGCCGTACAGCGCCTGGATCTCGGCGATGCTGCAGCCGGCGAACTTCTCGATCTCGCGGCTCAGCTCGACGAAGGGAAAGCCCAGGTCCTCGGCCAGCATCTGGCCGAGCGTGCTCTTGCCGGCACCACGCAGCCCGATCAGCGCGACGCGCGGGTTGCGCGGCGCGTTGCCGCCGCCGGTGCCGAGCAGCTCGCCGACCGCGACACGCACGCGGCGCAGCGTGGCGTCGTCGCGGTGCTCGAGCAGCTCGCGGATCAGCAGCCACTCGGGCGACGAGGTCGTCACGTCACCGATCAGCTCGGCCAGCGAGCACTGCAGCGCCCCCGCGACCTGCTGCAGCACCAGGATCGACGCATTGCCGATGCCGTACTCCAGGTTGGCGAGGTGGCGCTCGGACACGTCGGCGGCCACCGCGACGGCCTTGCGCGTCATGCCGCGGCGAGAGCGCAGCGCCCTCACCCGCTCGCCGAGCGCAACGAGGAAGGGATTCTTCTCGTCCGCGTCACCGCTGTCCGGTGCGACGCTCGGGCCGTCGACAGGGGGCAGCGGGTTCGGTGTTAACCCTTGCATATGAACTATAGTGCTTGACACTTGCAGACTCGGGTTTTATCTTTCGTGCCAGCACAATAATGCATGTCTTGCTCGCCCGCAAGGCATCGCTGGAGCAGCACCCGTGTCGCCCATCGAATTCCGTCAGCAGATCGCCAGCCTCACCGCCCAGCTCGAGGGCCGGCCGCTCGACGCCGCGCTGGACGCCTGGCTGAACGCCGAGCATGGCCCCGGCAGCGCGACCTACGCGGCGCTCGAAGCCGCCTGCCGGGCCGGCGTCGCCGCCGGCTGGATGTGCGAGCGCGAGGCCGGCGGCCTGCGCTACGGCCGCGTCATCAAGCCGGCGCCCGACGTGCACGGCCACTCGGTCGACGTGGTCGACATGAACGGCTGCGACGGCCCGCACCACACCCACCCCAACGGCGAGATCGACCTGATCATGCCGATCGACGGCGACGCGCGGTTCTGCGGCCGTCCGGCCGGCTGGCTGGTCTGCCCGCCCGGCAGCGCGCATGTGCCCAGCGTGACGGGCGGGCGGGCGCTGGTGCTCTACCTGCTGCCCGACGGCCGCATCGACTTCACGCGCTGAGCGCCCCCGGCCATGACCGAACTCCTCCACAACCACCTCGGCGGCCGCTGGAAGCAGGGCTTCGGGCCCGGCCATGCGCTGCACGACCCGGTGCTCGGCCACGAGCTGGTGCGCGTCGACGCGACCGGCCTCGACCTCGAGCAAGGCTTCGCCTACGCGCGCCAGCAGGGCGGCTCCGCGCTGCGCGCGCTGAGCTACCGCGAGCGCGCCGCGCTGCTGGGCGCCATCGCCAAGCTGCTGCAGGCCCGGCGCGCCGACTACGACGCGATCGCCACCGCCAACAGCGGCACCGTCGCGGCCGACTCGGCGGTCGACATCGACGGCGCGATCTACACCGTCGGCTACTACGCCAAGCTCGGCGAAGCGCTCGCCGGCCACCGGCACCTGAGCGACGGCGAGCCGGCGCGGCTGGCGAAGGACCCGCTGTTCCAGGCACAGCATGTGCTGCTGCCGACGCGCGGGCTGGCCCTCTTCATCAACGCCTTCAACTTCCCGGCCTGGGGGCTGTGGGAGAAGGCGGCGCCGGCGCTGCTGTCGGGCGTGCCGGTGGTCGTCAAGCCGGCCACCGCGACCGCCTGGCTGACGCAGCGCATGGTCAAGGACGTGATCGACGCCGGCATCCTGCCCTCGGGCGCGCTGTCGGTGGTGTGCGGCAGTCCGGACGGCCTGCTCGACGCGCTCGAGCCCTTCGACGTGCTGTCCTTCACCGGCTCGGCCGCCACCGCCGGCGCGATCCGCGCGCATGGCGCCGTCGCGCGGCGTTCGGTGCGCGCCAACATCGAGGCCGACAGCATCAACTCGGCGCTGCTGCTCGAGGGCGAGGCACCCGGCAGCGCCGCCTTCGAGCTGCTGGTCAAGGAGGTGGTGCGCGAGATGACGGTCAAGTCGGGCCAGAAGTGCACCGCGATCCGGCGCGTCTTCGTGCCGCAGGCGCTGTACGCCGCGGCGGCCGAGGCGATCGGCGCACGGCTCGGCCGCATCACCGTCGGCAACCCGCGCAGCGAGGGCGTGCGCATGGGCGCGCTCGTCAACCGCGCCCAGCTCGACGCGGCCCGCCGCGGCTTGGCCGTGCTCGGCGCGCAGGCCGAATGCCTGCACGACGGTGCCCGGCACGCGCTGGTCGACGCCGACCCGGCCGTCGCCTGCTGCCTGGGCCCGACGCTGCTCGGCACGCGCGACGCCGCCGGCAGCGATGCCGCCGACCGCGTGCACGACACCGAGGTGTTCGGCCCGGTCGCGACCCTCGTTCCCTACCGCAACGCCGCCCATGCCGAGGCGCTGGTGCGCCGCGGCGAGGGCTCGCTGGCGCTGTCGCTGTACGGCAGCGACGCCGCGGCGCTCGCCCACACCGCGCTCGAACTGGCCGACGCCCATGGCCGCGTGCATGTGGTCTCGCCCGACGTCGGCGCCCTGCACACCGGCCACGGCAACGTGATGCCGCAGTCGCTGCACGGCGGCCCCGGCCGCGCCGGCGGCGGCGAGGAACTCGGCGGCCTGCGCGCGCTGAACTTCTACCACCGCCGCAGCGCGATCCAGGCCAGCACCGCCGTGCTCGCCGCGCTGCAGCCGGCCTGACCCGCTCCGAGGAGACCTGCCGTGAGCACCGCCCTGCCCGTTGCCGCGCCGCCCGCGCGCTTCAATTTCGCGGCCCATCTGTTCGAGCGCAACGCGACGCGCGCGGCCAAGCCGGCCTACATCGACGACGCCGGCACGCTGAGCTACGGCGAACTGGCCGAGCGCAGCCGCCGCTTCGCCGCCGCGCTGCTGGCGCTCGGCGTGCGGCGCGAGGAACGCGTGCTGCTGCTGATGCACGACTGCAACGACTGGCCGGTCGCCTTCCTCGGCGCGCTGTACGCCGGCGTCGTGCCGGTGGCTGTCAACACGCTGCTGTCGGCCGACGATTACGCCTACATGCTCAAGCACAGCCGCGCGCAGGCCGCGCTGGTGTCGGCCGCGCTGCTGCCGGCGCTGGCCGCGGCGCTGGACAAGGCCGAGAGCCATGAGGTCAAGAACGTGATCGTGTCGCGGCCGACCGCCGCGCTCGGTGCCGGACAGCAGGCCATCGACGCACTGCTCGAAGCGCATGCGCCGCTCGCCGCGCCGGCCGCGACCGGCGCCGACGATCCCGGCTTCTGGCTCTATTCCTCCGGCTCGACCGGCAAGCCCAAGGGCGCGCTGCACACCCACGCCAACCCCTACTGGACGGCCGAGCTCTACGGCACGCCGGTGCTCGGCCTGACCGAACGCGATGTCTGCTTCTCCGCCGCGAAGCTGTTCTTCGCCTACGGGCTGGGCAACGCGCTGAGCTTCCCGCTGTCGGTCGGCGCGACCGTCGTGCTGATGGCCGAGCGCCCGACGCCCGACGCCACCTTCAAGCGCTGGGTCGAGCAGCGACCCACGGTGTTCTTCGGTGCGCCCACGGGCTACGCCGGCATGCTCGCGTCGCCCAGGCTGCCGGCGAAGAAGGACGTGGCGCTGCGCCTGTGCTCCTCGGCTGGCGAGGCGCTGCCCAGGGACATCGGCGAGCGCTTCACCGCCCACTACGGCTGCGAGATCATCGACGGCATCGGCTCGACCGAGATGCTGCACATCTACCTGAGCAATCGCCCGGGCGCGGTGCGCTACGGCACCACCGGCACGCCGGTGCCGGGCTACGAGGTCGAGCTGCGCAGTGACGACGGCCGGCCGGTGGCCGATGGCGAGCCCGGTGATCTGTACGTGCGCGGCCCGAGCGCGGCGCTGATGTACTGGGGCAACCGCGACAAGTCGCGCGACACCTTCCAGGGCGCCTGGACCAAGAGCGGGGACAAGTACCTGCACAACCCCGACGGGACCTACACCTACGCGGGCCGCGGCGACGACATGCTCAAGGTCAGCGGCATCTACGTCAGCCCCTTCGAGGTCGAGGCCACGCTGGTGCAGCACCCGGCGGTGCTCGAGGCCGCGGTGATCGGCGTCGCCGACGACGAGGGCCTGACCAAGACCAAGGCCTATGTCGTGCTGAAGCCCGGGCAAGGCGTCGACGAGGCCGAGCTCAAGGCTTTCGTGAAGGACCGGCTCGCGGCCTACAAGTACCCGCGGCTCATCGAATTCATCGCCGAGCTGCCGAAGACCGCCACCGGCAAGATCCAGCGCTTCCGGCTGCGCGAGAAGGAAGCGGGCAAGTGAGTCCGGAGTTCGTCGAGATCGACTGGGCGGGCCGGCGCGTGCGCATCGAGCACCGCTGGCTGCGGCGCGAGCGCGCAGCACGGCCGCTGCTCGTGTTCCTGCACGAAGGCCTGGGCTCGGTGTCGATGTGGCGCGACTTCCCGGCGCGGCTGTGCGAGGCGGCCGACTGCAGCGGCCTCGTGTACTCGCGGCCCGGCTATGGCCGCTCGACGCCGCGCTCTCCCGAGGAGTTCTGGGACGTCGACTTCATGCACCGCCAGGCCGAGCAGGTGCTGCCGGCGCTGCTGGAGGCGCTCGACGTCGACACGGTCGCCCGCCCCCCCTGGCTGTTCGGCCACAGCGACGGCGGCTCGATCGCGCTGCTGCACGCGGCGCGCTTCCCTGATCGTGTCGCCGGCTGCATCGTGCTCGCGCCGCACATCCTGGTCGAGGACCTGTCGGTCACGAGCATCGACGCGACGCGCCGCGCCTACCTCGAAACCGACCTGCGCGAGCGCCTCGCGCGCCACCACGACGACCCCGACTCCGCGTTCTGGGGCTGGAACCGCATCTGGCTGCACCCGCCGTTCAAGGCATGGAGCATCGAGGCCGAACTCGCGGCGATCCGCTCGCCGCTGCTGGCGGTGCAGGGCCTCGATGACGAGTACGGCACACTCGAACAGATCCGCGGCATCGCCCGCCGAGTGCCGCAGACGGAGCTGCTCGAGCTGCCCGACTGCGGCCATTCCCCGCACCGCGACCAGCCCGACCGGCTGGTCGCCGCTGCCCGTGATTTCATCGACCGACACAACGAAGGAGACAAGCCGTGACCCTGTTCCGCCTGACCCTGGTGGCCGCCGCCGCGACCCTGGCCGCCCCGCTGGCCGCCGCTCAGTCCTCCGCACCGCTCAAGGTCGGCCTGATGCTGCCCGCCACCGGCACCTTCGCCGCGCTCGGCACGGCGATCGAGAACGGCTTCAAGCTCTACGTCGACGAGCAGGGTGGCAAGCTCGGCGGCCGCTCGGTCGAGTACGTGAAGGTCGACGACGAGTCCGACCCGGCCAAGGCCACCGACAACGTCAACAAGCTGGTCAAGCGCGACAACGTCGACGTGATCGTCGGCACCGTGCACTCGGGCGTCGCGATGGCGATGGCCAAGGTCGCCAAGGAGAGCGGCACGCTGCTGATCGTGCCGAATGCCGGCGCCGGCGCGGTGACCGGGCCGATGTGCGCGCCGAACATCTTCCGCAGCTCGTTCAGCAACTGGCAGACCGGCTACGCGACCGGCGAGGCGGTCGCCAAGCGCGGCCACAAGCGCGTCGTCACGATCACCTGGAAGTACGCCGCCGGCGACGAGATGGTCGGCGGCTTCAAGGAGGCCTACACCAAGGCCGGCGGCCAGGTCGTCAAGGAGCTGAACCTGCCCTTCCCGGGCGTCGAGTTCCAGGCCCTGCTGACCGAGATCGCCGCGGCCAAGCCCGATGCGGTGTTCTCCTTCTTCGCCGGCGGCGGCGCGGTCAAGTTCGTCAAGGACTACGCGGCCGCGGGCCTGAAGAAGAGCATCCCGCTGTACGGCACCGGCTTCCTGACCGACGGCACGCTCGAGGCCCAGGGCGCCGACGCGGCGGGGATCATGACCGCGCTGCACTACGCCGACAGCCTGGACAACCCGCGCGACAAGAGCTTCCGCCTCGGCTACGCCAAGGCCTACAAGCTGCAGCCCGACGTCTATGCGGTGCAGGGCTACGACGCGGCGCAGATGCTGGCCGCCGGCCTGAAGGCGGTGGGCGGCGACACGGGCAAGAAGGAAGCGCTGTACGGCGCGATCGAGAAGGCCAAGATCGACAGCCCGCGCGGCCCGTTCACGCTGTCCAAGGCGCACAACCCGGTGCAGGACTTCTACCTGCGCGAGGTGGTCGGCAAGGAGAACAAGGTGATCGGCATCGCCAGCAAGGCGCTCGCCGATCCGGGCCGCGGCTGCAGTATGTGACCCACCCCCTACGCGCTTCGCGCGCCCCCTCGAGGGGGCACCGCCAGTGGACCGGCCGAGCCGGATCCACGGCGGTTGCTTGAAGGGCTCGACTACCGCACCCCATGGACCTCACGACTTTCCTGATCCAGTGCCTGAACGCGCTGCAGTACGGGCTGCTGCTGTTCCTGGTCGCCTCCGGGCTGACGCTGATCTTCGGGATCATGGGCGTGATCAACCTCGCCCACGGCAGCTTCTACATGATCGGCGCCTACATGGCCTTTGCGCTGTCGGCGCCGGTGGCGGCCACCTTCGGCGGCGGCTTCTTCTCGGTGCTGGCGGTCGGCGTGGTGCTGGCGGTGGTGCTCGGCTATGTGCTCGAGTGGGCCTTCTACAGCTACCTCTACGAGCGCGAGCACCTGCAGCAGGTGCTGATGACCTACGGGCTGATCCTGGTGTTCGAGGAGGTGCGCAGCCTGCTCGTCGGGGACGATGTGCACGGCGTCGCGCCGCCGCCGCTGCTCGCCGGCACGCTGCCGCTCGGCGAGCTGATGACCTATCCGGTCTACCGCCTGTTCATCTCCGGCGTGTGCCTGGCGCTCGCGCTCGGCATGTACTTCGTGTTCACGCGCACCCGGCTCGGCATGATGATCCGCGCCGGCGCGACCAATCGCGAGATGGTCCAGTCGCTCGGCATCGACATCAAGTTCCTCTACCGCGTGGTGTTCGCCGCCGGCGTCGCGATCGCGGTGCTGGCGGGCATGGTGGCGGCGCCGGTGTCCAGCGTCTATCCGGGCATGGGCAACTCGGTGCTGATCATCTGCTTCGTGGTGGTGGTGATCGGCGGCATCGGTTCGATCCGCGGCGCGCTGCTGGCGTCGCTGCTGATCGGCTTCGTCGACACCTTCGGCAAGGTGCTGCTGCCGTCGGCCGCCGGCGTGCTGGTCTATGTGCTGATGGCGCTGATTCTCTTGTGGAAGCCCGACGGGCTGTTCAAGGCGGGATGACGATGGACCGCAGCAAGCTCGCCTTCGTCGTCGCGGCCTTCGCGCTGCTGGCGGCCTTCCCGCTGGTGGCCGGTGCCTACGGCATCGACCTGGTCACCAAGATCATGATCTACGCGGTGTTCGCGCTCAGCCTCGAGCTGCTGGTCGGCTCGACCGGGCTGGTGTGCTTCGGGCATGCGGCCTTTCTCGGCATCGGCGCCTACGCGGCAGTGCTGCTGTCGCCGCAGGACGCGGCGCCGTCGATCGCCTGGCTGCTGCCGGCCTGCATCGCGGCCGCGGCGCTGTACGCGCTGGTGGTCGGCGCGCTGTCGCTGCGCACCAAGGGCGTGTACTTCATCATGGTCACGCTGGCCTTCGCGCAGATGGCCTACTACGTGGTCCACGACACGCCGCTGGGCGGCGGCTCCGACGGCATCTACCTCTACATCAAGCCGGCGCTGCTCGACAAGGCCCGGCCGTTCTACTTCTTCACCCTCGCCTGCCTGGGCGGCGTGTTCGTGCTGCTCGCGCTGCTGCTGCGCTCGCGCTTCGGCCGCGCGCTGGCGGGCATCCGCGTCAACGAGCAGCGCATGCGTGCCACCGGCTTCTCGACCTATCCGTACAAGCTCGCCGCGTTCACGGTCTCCGGCGGGCTGGCCGGGCTGGCCGGCTTCCTGTTCGCGGTGAAGGACGGCTACGTGAACCCGGAGCTGCTGAGCTGGCACCTGTCGGGCGCGGTGCTGATCATGATCATCCTGGGCGGCCTCGGCCACCTGCGCGGCGCGCTCGTCGGCGCCTTCGCGTTCGCGCTGCTGCAGGAGTTCTTCAAGTCCGAGGCGGTGTTCGGCAGCTTCGCGAAGCACTGGCACCTGGGGCTGGGGCTGACCATCATCGCCTGCGTCGCGCTGCTGCCGCGCGGGCTGGTCGGCGTGCCGGGGCAGCTGCGGGCGCGGCTCGTCGGGCGCCGCACAGGGGTGAGCCGATGAGCGAGGTGCTTCTGCGCGGCCGTGGACTGACGCGCCGCTGGGGCGGCCTCGTGGCCGTGAGCGACGTCTCGCTCGAGCTCGAACGCGGCACGGTGCACGCGGTGATCGGCACCAACGGTGCCGGCAAGTCGACGCTGATCAACCTGATCTCGGGCGAGATCCCGCCGTCGGGCGGCAGCGTCGAACTGCTCGGCCAGGACATCACGCGCTGGCCGCAGCCCCGACGCGCGCGCGCCGGGCTCGGCCGCAGCTACCAGCGCAACACCATCTACCCGAGCTTCAGCGTGCTGGAGAACTGCCGCCTCGCCGCACAGGCGCGCTTCCAGCGCCCCTGGTCCTTCTGGGAGGACGCGCAGCGCTGCGGCACCAGCGTCCCCGCGGCTCGCGAAGCGGCGGCGCGTGCCGGACTCGGCGAGCTGCTCGACCGCACGGCCGGGCTGCTGTCGCACGGCCAGAAGCGCCAGCTCGAGATCGCGATGTGCCTGGCCACCGCGCCGCAGGTGCTGCTGCTCGACGAGCCGCTGGCCGGCATGGGGGCCGAGGAGACCGAGCGCATGCTGGCGCTGCTGGCCGAGCTGAAGGCCGGCCACGCGATCCTGCTGGTCGAGCACGACATGGACGCGGTGTTCCGCATCGCCGACCGCATCACGGTGATGGTCAACGGCGCGGTGATCGCGTCCGACGCGCCGGCGGCGGTGCGTGCGAACGCCGAGGTGCAGGCCGCCTACCTGGGGGACCATTGAGATGAGCGCCGACCTGATCATCGACGCCCAGGACCTGCACGCCTGGTACGGCTCCAGCCACGTGCTGCACGGCGTGGACGTCGCGATCGGTCGCGGCCAGACGCTCGGGCTGCTGGGCCGCAACGGCATGGGCAAGAGCACGCTGATCCGCACGCTGCTCGGCCACGTGACGCAGCGCGAGGGCCGCATCACGCTGTTCGGCCGCGACGCCTCGCGTGCGCGCCCGCACGAAGTCGCACGCCTGGGTGTCGCCTACGTGCCCGAGGGCCGCGGCGTCTTCCCCAACCTGAGCGTGCGCGAGAACCTCGTGATGGCCGCGCGGCGCGGACGCGACGGCCGCGGCGACTGGACGATCGAGCGCGTCCTCGCGACTTTCCCCAGGCTGGCCGAGCGCATCGGCCACCTCGGCGGCCAGCTCTCGGGCGGCGAGCAGCAGATGCTGTCGATCGGCCGTGCGCTGATGACGCATCCCGAGCTGATCATCCTCGACGAGGCGACCGAAGGCCTGGCGCCGCTGATCGTCACCGAGATCTGGCGCGTGATCGGCGAAATCCGCGGCAGCGGCATCGCGACGCTGATCGTCGACCGCGACTACCGCAAGGTGCTGGCGCGCTCGGACCGGGCGCTGGTGCTGCAGAAGGGCCGCGTGGTCCTGCACGGCAGCGCCGCCGACGTCGCGGCCAGCGCCGAGCTGTCCGCCTACCTGGGCGTGTGAAGCCCGCGGCCGCGTCGTCCGGTCGCGGCGCCCCAGGGCGGTAACATCGCGGCGCTTCAGGTGCATCTGCGCGGTCCTCGCGCAGGCGTTAAACGGGAAGCAGGTGACGTGGCCGCGCGAGCGGCTCCCAGGCCTGCGCTGCCCCCGCACCGGTAAGCAGGAGCACGGCCCCCACTGAGCCACTGCGCGTTGCAACGCGTGGGAAGGCGGGAGCCGAGGCAGGGGCGTCATCCGCCCCCAGCCGTCCTGCGAGCCCGGATACCGGCCTCGAAGCGCAGCCGCCGCGGCGCCATTCGGGCACCGCGGCTCTCGCCACCAACGCAGCCTGCGGGGACGCTGGCTGCAGGAGTCATCGATGCGTTTTCCACTGCCCCCGCTGCGCGCGGCCCTGGCCGCCGTGCCGGCCGCGCTCGCCCTTCCCCACCCCCTGCTCGCACAGACACCGGCCCTCGACCCGGTGTTCGTCACCGCCACGCGCACGCCGCAGGCGGTCGCCAACGTGCTGTCCGACGTCCGCGTGATCGACGCGGCGACGATCCGCCAGGCCGGCCCGGTCACGCTCACCGAACTGCTGCAGGCCCATGGCGGCGTCGAGATCGCCGCCAACGGCGGCCCGGGGCAGCTCGCCGCGGTCTTCATCCGCGGCGCCAACGCCGGCCACGTGGTCGTGCTGATCGACGGCGTGCGCACCGGCGCGGCCACCGCCGGCACGGCCTCGTGGGAGAACATCCCGCTGGCGCAGATCGAGCGCATCGAGGTGCTGCGCGGTCCGGCCTCCAGCCTGTACGGCGCCGACGCGATCGGCGGCGTGATCCAGATCTTCACCCGCCAGGGCGAGCGCACGACGGCGCGCATCGGCGCCGGCCGCTGGGGCATGCGCGACGCGGCGATCGGCATCGGCCGGCAGTTCGGCGACACCCGCGTGTCGCTGGAAGCCGCCGCCCAGCGCACCGACGGTTTCTCGGCCACCAACGCCGGCGCGCCCGCCTACTTCGACCCCGACGACGACGCCTCGCGCACGCGCAGCCTCGGCCTGTCGGGCGCGCACACGTTCGCGGCGGGCCACGAGCTCGCGCTGCGCCTGCTCGAAAGCCGCACCGACGCGCGCTTCGACGACTTCGGCAACACCGACGCCCGCAACGAGCTGCGCCTGCGCAGCCAGTCCGTCGAGCTGCGCAACCGCCTGACCGACGGATGGCACAGCCTGCTGCGCGTCGCGCGCTCGGCCGACGAGCGCCGCACCGCGGCGGTCTGGGGCGGCTACTTCTTCGACACCGACCAGACCCACTTCACCTGGCAGAACGACCTCGCCGCGCTCGGCGGGCAGCTCGCCACCGGCCTCGAGTGGCGGCGCGAGCAGGTCGACAGCGACACCGTGTTCGACCGCGACTCGCGCCGCATCGCGTCGGCCTTCGGCAGCTGGGCGGCCGGCTTCGGCGAGCACCTGCTGCAGGCCTCGCTGCGCCACGACGACAACTCGCAGTTCGGCGGCCGCACGACCGGCAATGTCGCCTGGGGCTGGCAGTTCGCGCCGGCCTGGCGGGTGTCGGCCGGCGCCGGCACCGCCTTCAAGGCACCGACCTTCAACGACCTCTACTACCCCGGCTTCAGCAACCCGGAGCTGCGGCCGGAGCGCTCGCGCAACACCGAGCTGGGCCTGCGCTGGAGCGAGGGCGCGCTGGAGGCTTCGGTCACCGCGTTCAGCAACCGCATCCGCGACCTGATCCAGTACGACTTCGCGAGCAACGCGCCGGCCAACGTCGCCCGCGCGCGCAACCGCGGCGCGACCTTCGGCGCCGGCTGGCGCGCCGCGGCCTGGCACGCGAACCTGGAGTGGACGCTGCAGAACGCCGTCGACACCGACAGCGGCCAGCGCCTGCCGCGCCGCGCGCGCCAGCACGCCAGCGGCAGCGTCGGCTGGCAGCAGGGGCCGTGGCAGGCCGGCGCCGAGCTGGTGGCCGCCGGCACGCGCTACGACAACGCGTTCGCGCCGCCGGGGCCGCGCCTGGGTGGCTACACGCTGCTGAACCTGCGCACCGCGTACGCATTCGCGCCCGAGTGGTCGCTGTCGCTGCGCGTCAACAACGTCGGCGACAAGGACTACGCCTTCGTGCGCGGCTACAACACGCCGGGACGCAACGTGCTGCTGGCGGTCGAGTACGCGCAGCGGTAGAAGCGCGGCATGGCGAGGGCGCTGCGCATCTGGGGGCTGCTCGCGCTGGCCGCGGCCGGCGCGCTGCTGCTCGCGCTGGCCACCGGGTCGAGCGCAATCGCGCTGGCCGACGTGCCGCGGCTGCTGTGGCAACCCGATGGCAGCGTCGCCGCCGAGGTGCTGCACGGCCTGCGCCTGCCGCGCGCGCTCGCCGCCTTCGGCACCGGCGCGCTGCTGGCGGTGGCCGGCGCGCTGATGCAGGTGCTGCTGCGCAACCCGCTGGCCGACCCCTATGTGCTCGGCGTCTCCGGCGGCGCGGCGGTCGGCGCGCTCGGCGCGATGGTGCTCGGCCTCGGCGCGCTGCTGGTGCAGCTCGGCGCGCTGGCCGGCGCGCTGCTGTCGATCGCGCTGGTCTTCGCGCTGGCGCACCGCGACCTCGCCCGGCTGAGTGCCGCCGGCAGCGCGGACACCGCGCCGCGCCTGCTGCTCACCGGCGTGATGCTGGCGGCCGGCTGGTCGGCGGTGATCACGCTGATGCTCGCCGTGGCGCCCGAGGCCCAGGTGCGCGGCATGCTGTTCTGGCTGGCCGGCGACCTGTCGGCCGTCGATGCGGTGGCACTGCCGCTCGCGGCGCTCGCCGTCGTGCTGGTGATCGGCTTTCCGGCCGCGCGCGAACTCAACGTGCTGCTGCGCGGGCCGGCGGTCGCCGCGACGCTGGGCGTGCGCGTCGCGCCGCTGCAGCGCAGGCTCTACCTGCTGGCCTCGCTGGCCAGCGCGGTGGCGGTGACGACCGCCGGCAGCATCGGCTTCGTCGGCCTGGTGGTGCCGCATGCGCTGCGGCTCGTGGCCGGCAACGACCAGCGCGTGTTGCTGCCGGCCTGCGCGCTGGCCGGTGGCGCGCTGCTCGTGCTGGCCGACACGCTGGCGCGCAGCGTCGTCGCGCCGCAGCAGCTGCCGGTGGGCGTGATCACCGCGCTGGTCGGCGTGCCGACCTTCCTGGTGCTGCTGATGCGCCGCGGAGCGCCGCGATGAACGCGGTGCTCGAGGCCGACGGCCTGACGCTGCACGCGGGGCCGCGCACGCTGTTCGAGAAGCTCTCGCTGCGCGTCGCGCCGGGCGAGCTGTGGTGCGTGCTCGGCTGCAACGGCAGCGGCAAGACCTCGCTGCTGCACGCGCTGGCCGGGTTGCGCGCGCCGCAGGCCGGCACGGTGCGCCTCGGCGGCCGCGCGCTCGCCGACTGGCCGCCGGCCCACGCCGCCTGCCTGCGCGGCCTGCTGCCGCAGGCGCTGCACGATGCCTTCGCCGCCCGCGTGCTCGACATCGTGCTGCTCGGCCGCCACCCCCACCTCGCGCGCTGGGCCTGGGAGGACGACGAGGACCGCGCGCTGGCGCTGGCCGCACTGCGCGTGGTCGATGCCGACGGCCTGGCCGGGCGCGACGTGACCACGTTGTCCGGCGGCGAACGCCAGCGCGTCGGCATCGCCGCGCTGCTGGCGCAGCAGCCGCTGCTGCTGCTGCTCGACGAGCCGGTGGCGCACCTCGACCTGCGCCACCAGCTGATCGTGCTCGACCACCTGGCCGCGCTGGTGCGCGACGGCCGGCATGCGGTGGTGCTGAGCCTGCACGACCTGAACCTCGCGCGGCGCTACGCCACGCATGCGCTGCTGCTCGGCCCCGGCGGACCGCGGCTCGGGCCGGTCGACGAGGTAATGACCGAGGAGGCGCTCGGCATGGCCTTCGGCCACCCGGTGACACGCGCCGAGGTGGCCGGCCGCACCGTCTTCGTGGCCGGCTGAGACGCAACGATGGCGCCGGTCTCGATCCTGCTGCTCGCCGCCGCACTGCTGCTCGGTGGCGGTGCGGCCGCGGCGCCGGTCGAAGCGGTCGACGACGCCGGCCGGATCGTGCGCCTGCCCTCGCCCGCGCGCCGCATCGTCAGCGTCGCGCCGCACCTGACCGAGCTGCTGTTCTCGGCCGGCGCCGGCGATCGCGTCGTCGGGGCGGTGGCCTACAGCGACCACCCGGAGGCCGCGCGCCGGATCCCGCGCGTCGGCGACAGTGCCCAGCTCGACGTCGAGCGCATCCTCGCGCTGCGGCCGGACCTGATCGTCGTCTGGCACCACGGCACACCGGCGCTGCAGCTGCAGCGGCTGCACCGCCTGGGCATCCCGTTGTATGCGGGCGAGTCGCGCACCATGGCCGGCATCGCGAGCACGCTGCGGCGGCTCGGCGCGCTGACCGGGACGGCGGCCACGGCCGAGGCGGGCGCCGCAGCCTTCGAGCAGCAGGTCGCCGCGCTGCGCCGGCAGTACGCCGGGCGCACGCCGCTGCGGGTCTTCTACCAGATCTGGCCGCAGCCACTGATGACCGTCAACGGCCAGCACCTGATCAGCGAGGCGCTGGCGCTGTGCGGCGCACGCAACCTGTTTGCGGAGCTCGCGCCGCTGACGCCCACCGTCACGCTGGAGGCGGTGGCCGCGCTCGACCCGGACGCGATCGTCAGCGGCAGCGTCGCCAGCGGCGCTGCGACCGACCTCGCCGGCTGGCAGCGCCTGGGCTCGCTGCGCGCGGTGCGCGAGCGCCGCCTGCTGGTCGTCGACCCGGACCGGCTGCACCGCCAGTCCGACCGCGTCGTCGATGGCGCCCGTGAGCTGTGCGAGAAGCTCGACGCCCTGCGCCGGTAGGAGCGGCTACGCGCGAGCACGGATGACAATCCCTGCCGTCCTGTGCACACTCGCCGCCAACCATGAGCACCATCACCTGCATCGAAGACCTGCGCGTGCTTGCACAGAAGCGCGTGCCACGAATGTTCTACGACTACGCGGACTCCGGTTCGTGGACGGAGGGCACCTACCGCGAGAACGAGCAGGACTTCCAGCCGATCAAGCTGCGCCAGCGGGTGGCGGTGAACATGGAGAACCGCTCGACCGCGACGACGATGGTCGGCCAGGCGGCGAAGATGCCGGTGGCGATCGCGCCGGTGGGCCTGACCGGCATGCAGCATGCCGACGGCGAGATCCTCGCCGCCCGGGCCGCGGAGAAGTTCGGCATCCCGTTCACGCTGTCGACGATGAGCATCTGCTCGATCGAGGACGTCGCCGAGAACACCACCGCGCCGTTCTGGTTCCAGCTCTACATGATGCGCGACCGTGACGCGATGACGCGCATGATCGATCGCTGCAAGGCGGCCCGGTGCAGCGCCCTCGTGCTCACGCTCGACCTGCAGGTGCTCGGCCAGCGCCACAAGGACATCAAGAACAAGATGCGCGCGTCGGTGATTCCCTCGCTGGGAAACCTGCTCGACATCGCCACCAAGCCGCGCTGGTGCCTCGGCATGCTGGGCACCCGGCGACACACCTTCCGCAACCTCGTCGGCCACGTCAAGGAGGTGACCGACATGAAGAGCCTGGCGTCGTGGACCAACGAGCAGTTCGACCCCCGACTGTCCTGGGCCGACGTGGATTGGGTCCGGCGCCAATGGGGCGGCAAGCTGATCCTGAAGGGCATCATGGAGGCCGAAGACGCCAAGCTGGCCGCAGCGCACGGGGCCGATGCGATCGTCGTCAGCAACCACGGCGGGCGCCAGCTTGACGGCGCCCCCTCGGCGATCAGGGCGCTGCCGCCGATCGTCGACGCCGTCGGCACCCGGACCGAGGTCTGGATGGACGGCGGCATCCGCAGCGGGCAGGACGTGCTCAAGGCCTGGGCGCTGGGCGCACGCGGCACCATGATCGGCCGCGCGATGGTCTACGGCCTCGGCGCCATGGGCGAGGCCGGCGTGACCAAGGCGCTCGAGATCCTTCACAAGGAACTCGACATCACGATGGCCTTCTGCGGCCACACGAGTCTGCGCGACGTGGACCGCAGCATCCTGCTGCCCGGCACCTATCCCACCTGACGCGAAGGCTGCGTCCGATGAAGCTGCTGCTTCGCGCCGCGGGCGCGATCGACCGGCTCAACGAGTGGGTCGGCCGCCTGCTGATGTGGCTGGTGCTCGCGGCGGCGCTGGTCAGCGCCGGCAACGCGGTCGTGCGCAAGCTGCTCAACACCAGCTCGAACGCCTGGCTCGAGATCCAGTGGTACCTGTTCGCCGCGGTGTTCCTGCTCGCGGCGGGCTACACGCTGCTGCGCCAGGAGCACGTGAAGATCGACGTGGTCCTCGGCCGCTTCGCGCGCCGCACGCAGGTGTGGGTCGAATGCTTCGGCATCGTCGTCTTCCTGCTGCCCTTCGTGGTCGTGGTCATCGAGCTCGTCATGCCGCTGGTGACCCAGGCCTGGCAGTCCGGCGAGCGCTCGTCCAACGCCGGCGGGCTGATCCGCTGGCCGGTCTATGCGCTGGTGCCGCTGGGCTTTGCGCTGCTCGGGCTGCAGGGGCTCTCCGAACTCGTCAAGCGCATCGCCTTCCTCGCCGGCCACGGGCCCGACCCCGGCGCCCGGAAGGCGACCCGGACCGCCGAGGAGGAACTGGCCGAACAGATCCGCGCCGAGCGCGGCGCGGGGGCCGCGCCATGATCGAGTTCCTGCAGGCCAACATGGCGCCGATCATGTTCGGCGGACTGATCGTCTTCCTGCTGCTGGGCTACTCGGTGGCCTTCTCGCTGGCCGCCTGCGGTCTGGCCTTCGGCTTCCTGGGCATCGAGCTGGGCATGCTGCCGGCGTCGCTGATGCAGGCGCTGCCGTTGCGCATCTTCGGGATCATGCAGAACGAGACGCTGCTGGCGATTCCCTTCTTCACCTTCATGGGGCTGGTCCTCGAGCGCTCGGGCATGGCCGAGGACCTGCTCGACACCGTCGGCCAGCTGTTCGGCCCGGTCCGCGGCGGCCTGGCCTATGCGGTGATCCTGGTCGGCGCGATGCTGGCCGCGACCACCGGCGTCGTCGCCGCGAGCGTGATCTCGATGGGCCTGATCTCGCTGCCGATCATGCTGCGCTACGGCTACGACCGGCGCATCGCCGCGGGCACCATCGCCGCATCGGGGACGCTGGCGCAGATCATCCCGCCGTCGCTGGTGCTGATCGTGCTGGCCGACCAGCTCGGCCGCAGCGTCGGCGACCTGTACAAGGGCGCCTTCATCCCGGGCTTCGTGCTGACCGGGCTGTACCTGCTCTACGTGCTGGCCGTCAGCGTCTGGCGCCCTGCGTGGACGCCGGCGCTGCCCGCCGAGGCGCGCACGCTGCACGAGGGCGACGGCCGCTCGGGCCTGCGTTCGCTGGGCGCCGTCGCGGCGCTATCGGTCGGCGCCGCGCTGGCCTATGCGCTGCAGCGGCCCGCCGAGGCGCCGACCGACGAGACCATCGTGCTCGCGCTATGCGTCGGCGTCGGCACCGCCTTCGCGCTCGCGGCGATCAACCGGCGGCTCAAGCTCGGGCTGCTGTCGCGCATGGCCGAGCGCGTGACCTTCGTGCTGATCCCGCCGCTGGCGCTGATCTTCCTCGTGCTCGGCACGATCTTCCTCGGCGTCGCCACGCCCACCGAGGGCGGCGCGATGGGTGCGGTCGGTGCGCTGGCGATGGCCATCGGGCGCCGGCGCCTGGACATGACGCTGCTGCGCCAGGCGATGGACACGACGATGAAGCTGTCGTGCTTCGTGCTCTTCATCCTGATCGGCGCGACGGTGTTCGGCCTGTCCTTCCAGGCGGTCGACGGGCCCAAGTGGGTCGAGCACCTGCTCGCCGGACTGCCGGGCGGCCAGCTCGGCTTCCTGATCGTCGTCAACCTGCTGATCTTCGTGCTCGCCTTCTTCCTCGACTTCTTCGAGCTCTCGTTCATCGTCGTGCCGCTGCTGGCGCCGGTGGCCGAGAAGCTGGGAATCGACCTGGTGTGGTTCGGCGTGCTGCTGGCGATCAACATGCAGACCTCGTTCATGCACCCGCCGTTCGGCTTCGCGCTGTTCTACCTGCGCAGCGTGGCGCCGCACGAGGACTACCGCGATCGCGTCACCGGCCGCAGCATCGCGAAAGTCACGTCGGGCCAGATCTACCGGGGCGCGGTGCCGTTCGTGCTGATCCAGATCGTCATGGTCGCGCTGGTGATCGCCTTCCCGGGCCTGGTGTCGCGCGACGATGCCGGCGCGCAGCTCGACACCTCCGACATCCGCATCGAAGCGGCCCCGGACGACCTGCGCCGCGAGGACGCACCGGCGGACTTCGGCGACGCCGCGTCCGAGCCGGCCCAGGGTGCGTCGGCGCCGGCCGAAGACGATCCGATGAAGGCGCTCGAGGAAGCGCTCGAGCGCGAGAAGACGAGCCGCTGACGCGGCCGGATCAGAGCTTGACCGACTGCATGTAGCTGTCGAAGCGCCCCTCGGTGAAGCGGAACCACAGGTTCTGGTCGCGCCGGAACTCGGCGTAGTCGCTGTAGACCTTCTTCCAGTTCGGGTTCTTGGCGTTCAGCTCGGCGTAGATCTCCATCGCGGCCTTGAAGGCGGCGTCGAGCACCGGCTTGGGCATCGCCACCAGCTTGGCCTTCTGGGCCACCAGCTGCTTCAGTGCGCCCGGGTTGCGTGCGTCGTACTTGGCCTGCATGTCGACGTGCACGTAGGTGGCCGCCGCCTCGACCATCGCCTTGTAGTCCGAGGTCAGGCCCTCCCAGGCCTTGGTGTTGATGTACATGTCGAGCTGCGAACCGCCCTCCCACCAGGCCGGGTAGTGGTAGTAGGGGGCGACCTTGTGGAAGCCGAGCTTCAGGTCGTCGTAGGGTCCGACCCACTCGGCCGCGTCGATCGTGCCCTTCTCGAGCGCCTGGTAGATCTCGCCGCCGGGCAGGTTCTGCGGCACCGCGCCGATGCGCTCGAGCACCTTGCCGCCGAAGCCGCCGATGCGCATCTTCAGGCCCTTGATGTCGGCCAGGCCCTTGATCTCCTTGCGGTACCAGCCGCCCATCTGCGCGCCGGTGTTGCCGGCCGGGAAGCTGATGATGTTGTACTGGGCGTAGAACTCGCGCATCAGCTTCAGGCCGTTGCCCTCGAACATCCACGCCGACATCTGGCGCGAATTCAGGCCGAAGGGGATGGTGCAGCCGATCGCGAAGGTCTCGTCCTTGCCGAAGAAGTAGTAGGGCGCGGTCTGCGCCATCTCGACGGTGCCGTTCTGCACGCCGTCGACGACGCCGAAGGCCGGCATCAGCTCGCCGCCGGCATGCACCGAGATCTGGAACTTGCCGCCCGACATCTCGGCGACCTTCTTCGCGAAGGTCTCGGCCGCGCCGAAGATCGTGTCGAGCGACTTCGGGAAGCTCGAGGCCAGGCGCCAGCGGATGTTCGCCTGCGCATGCACGATGGCCGGCGCGGCACCGGCCGCCAGGACGCCGGCGATGCCGGTCGAGCGGATGAAGGAACGGCGTTCCATGAAAACTCCTGTGTCGGGGTTCGAGCGGACCACGCGACGTGCGGCCCTGCGGGTTCAAAATCATTCTAGGCAGCGCCTCCGGCGCCCCCGTCGCGGGTTTGTCCTCTCCGCAATCCTGCGTAGAAGCCCGCCCCGCTCAGGTGCCGGCGATCTTCATGCGCTCGACGAGCACCGAGCCGATGGTCTTGGCGCCGAGCGTGTACGCATCGGCGCCGACCGCGACGATGCCGAGCAGCATGTCGCGCAGGTTGCCGGCGATCGTGACCTCGTGCACCGGGTGCACGATGCGGCCGCCCTCGACCCAGTAGCCCGCGGCACCGCGCGAGTAGTCGCCGGTCACGTAGTTGACGCCCTGGCCCATCAGCTCGGTGACGAAGAAGCCACGGCCGAGCTTGCCCAGCATCGCGTCGAGGTCGTCGCCCTTCGCGGTGCGCCGGCTCGTCAGCGCGAGGTTCTGCGAGCCGCCGGCGTGGCCGGTGGTGCGCAGGCCGAGCTTGCGCGCCGAATAGGTCGACAGGAAGTAGCCCTGCACGACGCCGCCGGCGACGACCTTCCGCGCGCGCGTGCGCACGCCTTCGTCGTCGAAGGGCGCGCTGCCCTTGCCCTTGGGCTGGTGCGGGTCCTCGTCGATGTCGATGTGCGCCGGGAACACGGCCTTGCCGAGGCTGTCGCCCAGGAAGGTCGACTTGCGGTACAGCGCGCCGCCGCTGGTCGCCTGCACGTAGCCGCCGAGCAGGCCGACCGCGACGGTGGACTCGAACAGCACCGGCACCTCGCAGGTGGCGATCTTGCGCGCCTTCAGCCGCGCCAGCGCGCGCTCGGCGGCGTAGCGGCCGACCGCCTCGGGGTCGGCCAGGTCGGCCGGGTCGCGCATCGAGCTGTACCAGGCGTCGCGCTGCATGTCGCGGCGCAGCGAGGCGATCGGCGCGATCGACAGCGAATGCCGCGAGCTCGCATAGCCGCCTCGGAAGCCCCGCGTGTTGCCGGCGACGAAGTGCGACTGCTGGGCCGAGACGCCGCAGCCGTCGGAGTTGGTGATGCGCCGGTCGGTCGCGAAGGCGGCCGCCTCGCAGCGCAGCGCGATCTGCAGGGCCGCGTCGGCGTCGATCGCCCACGGGTGGTGGAGGTCGAGGTCGTGCGCCGCCTCGGCGGGCGTCGCCAGGTCGGCTGCGTCGGGCAGGCCGGCGGCCGGGTCCTCGGCGGTGAAGCGGGCGATGTCGTAGGCGGCGCGCACGGTCTGCTCGAGCGCGGCGCGCGAGAAGTCCGAGGTGCTCGCGTTGCCGCGGCGCTGGCCGAGGTAGACCGTGACGCCGAGCGACTTGTCGCGGTTGCGCTCGACCGTCTCGATCTCGCCCTTGCGCACCGAGACCGACAGGCCACTGCCCTCGCTGACCTCGGCCGCGGCGTCGCTTGCGCCGAGCTGCTTGGCACAGGCGAGCGTGTCGTCGATCAGCTGCTCGAAGCGCGCGCGGCTGTGGGCGAAACCGTTGGAGTCGGTGGGCATGGTGGGGGCGGCAGGTGGCGGTGAGGGGGCTCGCAACTATGATAGCCAGCGGTCCCCTCCCCCTGCGCCTGCCTTGAATCCCGAACTCCCGGACGACGACGCCGTCGTCGAACGCCCCAGCAAGACCGCCCAGAAGAAGGCGATGCACGAGCTGCAGTCGCTCGGCGAGGCGCTGATGGCGCTGCCCGATGCGCGCATCGACGCGATCGGCCTGCCCGAGTCGCTGCGCGAGGCGGTGCGCGCCGCGCAGCGCACCAAGAGCTTCGAGGGCCGGCGCCGGCAGATCCAGTACCTGGGCAAGCTGATGCGCAAGGCCGATGCCGATCCGATCCGCGAGGCCGTCGCCGCCTTCCAGCTCGGCCATGCGAAGGACGCGCTGGCGCTGCACCAGGCCGAGCGCTGGCGCGCCGAGCTGCTGGCCGACGACGAGGCGCTGACGCGCTGGTCGCGCGAGCACCCGGCCAGCGACCTGCAGCAGCTGCGCAGCCTGATCCGCAACGCGCGCAAGGACGTGACGCCGGAGCCTGCCGGCGCCGCGCCGCGCCACGGCCGCGCCTACCGCGAGCTGTTCCAGTTCGTGCGCGCGGCGCTGAACGAGGACACGAACGATGAGTGAGACCTTCGATGCGGTGAAGATCGGCCTGGTGTCGGTCAGCGACCGCGCCTCGAGCGGCGTCTACCAGGACCAGGGCATCCCGGCGCTGCAGGACTGGCTGGGCCGCGCGCTGAAGAACCCGATCACCTGGGCGACGCGGCTGATCCCCGACGAGCCGGCCGGCATCAGCGCCGCGCTGATCGAGCTGGTCGACGCGGAGCGCTGCGATCTGGTGCTGACCACCGGCGGCACCGGCCCGGCGCCGCGCGACGTGACGCCCGAGGCGACGCTCGCCGTCGCGCACAAGGAGATGCCGGGCTTCGGCGAGCAGATGCGGCAGATCTCGCTGCGCTTCGTGCCGACCGCGATCCTGTCGCGCCAGGTCGCGGTGATCCGCGGCCAGGCACTGATCATCAACCTGCCGGGCCAGCCGAAGTCGATCGCCGAGACGCTCCAGGGCCTGCCCGAAGCGAACCCGCCGGCGCACGGCATCTTCGCCGCCGTGCCCTACTGCATCGACCTGATCGGCGGGCCCTACCTCGAGACGAACGAGACGGTGTGCAAGGCCTTCCGGCCGAAGAGCGCCATCAGGCCCGCCAGGGCCTGATGCAGGTTCACGACGGCTTGACCAGCTCGTTGAGTGCCGCCGCGTCGAAGGCCTCGGCCTTCTGCGCGTCCGCCGGCACGCAGTCGCCGGCTGCCGAGCGCTGCGACAGCTTCTCGACCGCCGCCCACAGCATCGCGATCTGGTGCTCGTGGCCCGAGGCGTGGTCGATCAGCCCCTTCATCGCCTGCGCGACCGGGTCGTCGCCCTGGGTCACGCCATAGGCCGAGAAACCCATCTTCGCGGCCACGGCCTCGCGCTCCTTGTCCACCGCGTCGTGCAGGATGCGCGCCGGGTTGCCGACCGCGGTGGCGCCGGCCGGCACCGGCTTGGTGACGACCGCGCCCGAGCCGACGCGCGCCCCATCGCCGACCGTGAAGCCACCCAGCACCTGCGAGTTGGCGCCGACGATCACGCCCTGGCCGAGCGTCGGGTGGCGCTTGGCGCCCTTGTAGAGCGAGGTGCCGCCGAGCGTGACGCCCTGGTAGATCGTGCAGTCGTCGCCGATCTCGGCGGTCTCGCCGATCACGACGCCCATGCCGTGGTCGATGAAGACGCGCCGACCGATCGTCGCGCCGGGGTGGATCTCGATGCCGGTCAGGAAGCGACCGATGTGCGACAGGAAGCGCCCCAGCCAGCGCCAGCCGCGCGTCCAGCAGCCATGCGCGAGCCGGTGCACCGCCAGCGCGTGCAACCCCGGATAACAGGTCAGCACCTCGAAGCCCGTGCGCGCGGCCGGGTCGCGTTCGACGATGGTGGCGATGTCTTCGCGGAGGCGGCTGAACATGGAAGGTCTCTGCAACGCGGTGATTCAGTGTAGCCAGCGGTTTGGTTTCGAAGCCGCCAGGGACTTGCTCAACGCTTGAGCATCGTCGTCGCAATGCCGCGCAGCAGGTGCACCTCCTCCTGCGTCAGCGCGGCGCGGTTGAGCAGTTGGTTGACGCGCGGGATCAGCTTCTTGGGCGCCGCCGGATCGAGGTGGCCGATGTGCACCAGCGCCCGTTGCCAATGGTCGAGCAGGCCCTGCACCGCCGCGCCGTCGGCCAGCGCCGGATCGAGGGTGCGCGGCACGACCGGGAAGCCGCCCAGCGCCTGCCGCCACTCGTAAGCGACCAGCTGTACCGCCTGCGCGAGGTTGAGCGAGCCGTAGTCCGGATGGGTCGGGATGCTCAGGCAGGCGTGGCAGCGGTAGACGTCGTCGTTCGACAGGCCGTAGCGCTCCGACCCGAACACGAAGCCAACGCTCGCGTCGCCGCCCGCCAGCGCTGGCAGCAGCGCCCGCGGGGCGTGCGTGGGCGGCCCGAAGTCGCGCGGCGTCATCGCCGTGGCACACGCACAGGCCACGCCGTCCAGCGCCTCGGCCAGCGTCGCCACGACGCGGGCTCGCGCCAGCACGTCGGCCGCGCCGCTGGCCATCGCGACGGTTTCCTCGTGGCACAGCACGTCGGGAAAGCGCGGCGCCACCAGCACCAGTGCACCGAAGCCCATCACCTTGATCGCCCGCGCCGCCGCGCCGATGTTGCCGGCGTGGCTGGTGTTCACGAGGATGAAGCGGGTCGGGTCGGCAGGCGTCATCGCTCGGGCGGCTAAAATTCGATTATCGGCGTCGGGCTTCCCGGCGCCGCCGCTCTTTGTCCCCGCCGTCCACCTCTGCACCGCCCTCCGCGGGCCCCTGCCATGTCCCAATCGCTCCACCCGATGCTCAACACCGCCATCACGGCCGCCCGCGCCGCCGGCAAGATCATCAACCGGGCCGCGCTGGACATCGAGCGGGTGCAGGTCACCGCCAAGTCGCACAACGACTTCGTGACCGAGGTGGACCAGGCCGCCGAAGAAGCCGTCATCGACGTGCTGCTGCAGGCCTACCCCGGCCACGCCATCCTCGCCGAGGAATCGGGCCGCAGCCGCGGCGCGAAGGACAGCGAGTACCTGTGGATCATCGATCCGCTCGACGGCACCACCAACTTCATCCACGGCTTCCCCGTCTACGCGGTGTCGATCGCGCTCGCCCACCGCGGCCAGGTGCAGCAGGCCGTCGTCTACGACCCGGCGCGCAACGACATGTTCTACGCGTCCAAGGGCCGCGGCGCCTTCCTCAACGACCGGCGCCTGCGCGTCAGCAAGCGCACCCGGCTGCTCGAGTCGCTGATCGGCACCGGCTTCCCCTTCCGCAAGGGCGACAACTTCAAGCGCTACCTGAAGATGTTCGAGGAGGTCATGCAGCACTGCGCCGGCCTGCGTCGCCCCGGCGCCGCGGCGCTGGACCTGTGCTACGTGGCGGCCGGCTGGTACGACGGCTTCTTCGAGACCGGGCTGAACCCCTGGGACATCGCCGCCGGCTCGCTGATGGTGACCGAGGCCGGTGGGCTGATCGGCAACTTCACCGGCGAGTCCGACTACCTCTACCAGCGCGAGATCGTTGCCGGCAACCCGAAGATCTACGGCCAGCTCGTGAGCATCCTCGCGCCCTACACCAAGGTCATCAAGGACGTCGACATGCCAGCCGCGAAGCAGGCCCCGGCCGAGCCGGACGCGACCCAGGCCTTCGTCGATGCCACCGCCACCCCGGCCAAGCCGGCGAAGAAGGCCGCGGTGCGCATCCGCAAGGCCGAGGCCGCGAAGGATCAGGACGCGCCGTTCTGAGCGCTGGGCCGCCGCGACACGCAGCCCCACGCTGATGACGAGCGCCCCGCCGCCGCGCGCGTCCCCGCCGGCCCCGGCGCTGGCGGCGCTGCCGCCCCACCTCGTCAACGGCCTGAGCGTCGCGCTCGGGCTGGTCGCGGTCTGCGGTGCGATCGGAAGCACGGCCGGCATGCACGCGGCGCTGGCGGCCTCGGCGGGCGCCGCCTCGGTCAGCATCGCCGACACGCCCGTCGCGCCACGCGCCAAGCCGGCGCAGATGCTGCCGGCCTGGCTCGGCGCCAGCCTCGCGGCCGCGCTCGCGCTCGCGAGCCATGGCGCGCCGCTGGCCCTCGGCCTCGTGGTCGTCGGCATCGCCGCGCTCAGCGTCGCCTGGATGGCCTACGGGCTGCGCGGCGGGCCGCAGGGTTTCGTGCCGGTGCTGATGCTGGTGTTCCAGATGTCGGCGCTGCGCGACGGCCCACTGCAGGATGCGTTGGCGCTGTTCGGCTGGGCCGTGCTCGGCGGCGGGCTGTATGCGCTGTGGGCCGTCGCGAGTGCCCAGGTGCTGGCGACGCGCTACCGCCGGCTCGCGCTCGCGCATTGCCTCGCGACGGTGGCCGGCGTCTCGCGCGCGCAGGCCGCCCATGCCGCCGACTGCGCGGCCGGGCTGGCCGACCGCGCCGGCATCGACACGCTGCTGCCGCTGGTGCGGCTGCAGGCGGCGATGGCCGAGCCGCTGCAGCGCGCCCGCGACCTGCTCTACGACCTGCCCGACGAACACCGCGACGCACCGCTCGTCGCCGCGCTGCTGCACCTGATCGAGCTGCGCGACCAGTTGCTGGCCTGCCAGCTCGACCTCGAGCCGCTCGTCGCCGAGCCGCAGGGCCGCGTGGTGCTGCCGCAGCTCGCGCAGGCGCTCGACACGCTGGCCGCACGGCTCGACGAACAGGCCGACGCGCTGCGCCGCAGCCAGCCGGTGCCCGGCGCGGCGCCGCTCGACGCCGCGCTGGACGCGCTGCGCCCGGCATCCGGCGACGCCGCTGCGCTGGCTCTGCTGCGCCAGTCGCTGGCGGCGCGGCTCGGCCGCGTCGCCGCCGAGCATGCGCAGCTCAGCGCCACGCTGCAGCCCGGCGCGCCGGTCGTGCCAGCGCTGCCGGCCGAGTTGCGCGAGAGTTTCCTGTCGCCACGCGGCTGGCCGCTGGCGGCGCTGCGCGCGCTGTGGCAGCCCGGCTCGCCGCTGCGCCGCTACCTGCTGCGCGCGATGGCGGCCTTCGGCACCGCCTACGTGGTCGGCCTGGCGCTGCCCTGGGTCAGCCACGAGCAATGGCTGCTGCTGACGGTCGCGGTGGTGCTGCGCGGCAGCCTCGAGCAGACACTGGCGCGGCGCGACGCCCGCGTGCTCGGCACGCTGGTCGGCTGCGTGATCGCCGGGCTGCTGTTCGCCTTCGCTCCGTCGCAGGCCGTGCTGCTGGCGGTGACGGCGGTGGCGGTCGCGATCGCGCATGCCTATGTGCTCGTCGACTACCGGCTGACCGCGACCGCCAGCGCGGTGATGGGGCTGGCGCAGAGCCACCTGTGGATCGGCGCGCAGCGCTTCGCGGTGCCCGAGCGCCTGGCCGACACGCTGGTCGGCGCGGCGCTGGCCTGGGCCTTCTGCTACCTGCTGCCGAGCTGGGAGCGCCAGCAGTTGCCGGCACTGAGCGAGCGGCTGCTGAAGGCCGAGGCCGAGTACGCGCGCCACGCGCTGGTGCCGGCCGCCCTGCGCGGCGCCGAGCGCGGCTGGCGGCTCGCGCGCCGCGAGGTCTACGACGTGCTGTGGATGCTGGCGCAGACGCTGCAGCGCGCCTCGCGCGAACCGCTGGCAGTGCGCCCGGCGCTGCCGGCGATCGAGGCGCTGCTGCTGCACGGCCACCGCCTGACCAGCCAGCTCGCGGCGCTGCGCGGCCTGCTGGCCCAGCAGCATGCCCGGCTCGACTCGCAGCGTGCCGGGCCCGCGCTGCGCCGCGCCGAGGACCGCTTCGAGACCACGCTGCTCGGCGCCCCCAGCGAAGCCGACGAGGCCGCGCCGGCCGCCGACGACGCGGCCATCGGCGAGCGCGCCCCGGCGCTCGACGGCGACCCGACCCCCTTCCTGCTGCGCCGCCTGGCCCAGGCCGACCGCGAGGCGGTCGCGCTGGCGCGTGCCGCCGGCGCGCTGCGCGCCAGCCTCTGACCCCTGAACGCCATGACCGCCTCCCTGCCCGAGACCGCGGCCCACACGCCGATGATGGCGCAGTACCTGCGCATCAAGGCCGAGCACCCGGACACGCTGCTGCTGTACCGGATGGGCGATTTCTACGAGCTGTTCTACGACGACGCCCGCAAGGCGCACCGCCTGCTCGACATCACGCTGACCGCGCGCGGCGCCAGCGCCGGCGAGCCGGTCGTGATGGCCGGCGTGCCGGTGCATGCGCTGGAGAGCTACCTCGGCAAGCTGGTCCGGCTCGGTGAGTCGGTCGCGATCGCCGAGCAGGTCGGCGATGTGGCCACCGCCAAGGGTCCGGTCGAGCGCAAGGTCGTGCGCGTCGTCACGCCCGGCACGGTGACCGACACCGAGCTGATGGCCGAGCGCGTCGACACGCTGCTGCTCGCCGTGCACAAGCAGCGTGCGACTTGGGGGCTGGCCTGGTTGGGGCTGGCCAGCGGCACGCTGGGCCTCACCGAATGCGGCGAGCGCGAGCTGTCCGGCTGGCTGGCGCGGCTGCAGCCGGCCGAGCTGCTGGTCGACGGCGACGATCTGCCGGCCGCGCTGGTCGGCCCCCGAACGGCGCTGACCAAGCGCCCGGCCTGGCAGTTCGACACCGCACTCGGCGCGCGCAAGCTGTGCGAGCAGCTGCGCGTCGCCTCGCTGGCCGGCTACAACGCGCAGGACCTCGGCGTCGCCCAGGCGGCGGCCGCGGCGCTGCTCAGCTACGCCGAGCACACCCAGGGCCGCTCGCTCGCCCATGTGGGCACGCTGTCGGTCGAGCGCGCCAGCGACCTGCTCGAGCTCCCGCCGGCGACCCACCGCAACCTCGAGCTGACGCAGACGCTGCGCGGCGAGGACACGCCGACGCTGCTGTCGCTGCTCGACGTCTGCCGTACCGGCATGGGCTCGCGCGCACTGCGGCACTGGCTGACGCATCCGTCGCGCGAGCGCGCGGTCGCGAGCGCGCGCCACGACGCGATCGAGCGCCTGATCGAGCGCGGCGGCGAGGCCTTGCGCGAGGCGCTGCGGGGCGTCAGCGACGTCGAGCGCATCACCGCCCGCATCGCGCTGCGCCAGGTGCGCCCGCGCGAACTGACCGGCCTGCGCGCGACGCTCGTGCTGCTGCCGCCCATCCGCACCACGGTGCCGGCCGGCAGTGCCTTGCTCGACGCGCTGAAAGGCCACCTGACGCCGCCACCGGCCATCGCCGAACTGCTGCAGCGCGCGATCGCCGACGAGCCAGCGGTGCTGCTGCGCGACGGCGGCGTGATCGCGCCGGGCTACGACGCCGAGCTCGACGAGCTGCGCGGCATCGCGCAGAACTGCGACGCCTACCTGATCGACCTCGAGGCGCGCGAGCGCGCGCGCACGGGCATTGCCAACCTGCGCGTCCAGTACAACAAGGTCCACGGCTTCTACATCGAGGTCACTCAGGGCCAGGCGGGCAAGGTGCCGGGCGACTACCAGCGCCGCCAGACGCTGAAGAACGCCGAGCGCTACATCACGCCCGAGCTGAAGGCCTTCGAGGACAAGGCGCTGTCGGCGCAGGAGCGCGCGCTGGCGCGCGAGAAGCTGCTCTTCGAAGCCGTCCTCGACGCGCTGGCCGAGCACCTGCGCACGCTCGGCGAGCTGGCGCGCGCGCTCGCCGCGCTCGATGCGCTCGGCGCGCTGGCCGAGCGCGCCGCGACGCTGGGCTGGTGCCGGCCCGAGTTCGTGCCCCAGCCCTGCCTCGAAATCGAGCGCGGCCGGCACCCGGTCGTCGAGGCGCGGCTCGCCGAAACCGGCGCCGGCGCCTTCATCCCGAACGACTGCCGGCTCGACGCCAACCGCCGCATGCTGGTGATCACCGGCCCGAACATGGGCGGCAAGTCGACCTTCATGCGCCAGGTCGCGCTGATCGCGCTGCTCGCGGCGATGGGCTCCTGGGTGCCGGCCGAGCGCTGCCGCCTCGGGCCGATCGACGCCATCCACACCCGCATCGGTGCCGCCGACGACCTCGCCAACGCGCAATCGACCTTCATGGTCGAGATGACCGAGGCCGCCGCGATCGTCCATGCCGCCACCGAGCACTCGCTGGTGCTGATGGACGAGATCGGCCGCGGCACCTCGACCTTCGACGGCCTGGCGCTGGCCGGAGCGATCGCCAGCCACCTGCACGACAGGAACCGCGCCTTCACGCTGTTCGCGACCCACTACTTCGAGCTGACCGCCTTCCCCGAAAAGCACCCGCGCGCGCTGAACGTCCACGTCAGCGCGGCCGAATCGCACGGCAAGTCGGGCGACGACATCGTCTTCCTGCACGAGATCGAGCCCGGCCCGGCGAGCCGCAGCTACGGGGTGCAGGTGGCGCGGCTGGCCGGCATGCCCGGCGGCCTGATCCGCCAGGCGCGCGCGACGCTCGAGGCGCTGGAGGCGCAGCAGGCGGCCCAGTCGGCGCAGGTGGACCTGTTCGCCGCGCCGCCGCCCGAGCCGGCGCGAGAAGTCACCGCGATCGATGCCGCGCTGGCCAAGATCGACCCTGATACCCTGAGCCCGCGGGAGGCGCTGGATGCGCTGTACCGCCTGAAGTCCCTGCAAGGAAAACCGTCATGACCTACTGCATCGGCGTGCGCCTCAATGCCGGCATGGTGTTCCTGTCCGACTCGCGCACCAACGCGGGGCTGGACGCGATCTCGACCTTCCGCAAGATGATCGTCTACGAGCGCCCGGGCGACCGCTTCATGGTGCTGCTGTCGGCCGGCAACCTCTCCATCAGCCAGTCGGTGCGCGAGATCCTGCAGGTCGAGAAGGTCGACGCCGGCCCTGGCCGCGAGCCGATCACGATCTGGAACGCCACCAGCATGTTCGACGCCGCGCGCGTACTCGGCGCCGCGGTGCGCCGCGTCTATGAGCAGGACGGCGCCTCGCTGAAGGCCGCCGGCGTGGACTTCAACGCTTCGATGATCCTCGGCGGCCAGATCGCCGGCGAGGCGATGCGCATGTTCCTTGTCTACTCGGCCGGCAACTTCATCGAGGCCACCCGCGAAACACCCTACTTCCAGGTCGGCGAAAGCAAGTACGGCAAGCCCATCCTCGACCGCGTGATCACGCCGCAGACCAGCCTGGAAGCGGCCGCCAAGTGCGTGCTGGTGTCGATGGACTCGACGCTGAAGTCCAACCTCTCGGTCGGCCTGCCGCTGGACCTGCTGGTCTACAGGGACGGCGAATTCCGCAGCGAGCAGGTGGTCTGCATCGACGAGCAGAACCCCTATTTCCGCTTCATCCACGGGACCTGGGGCCAGAAGCTGCGCGAGGTCTTCGAAGGCCTGGAAGCGCCCCAGTGGAGCACCGGCGCCGGCGAGCACCCGCTCGTCACCGGCGCCGGCCGTTACGAGCCGCTGCGCAAGATCACCAACGAGCACGAGAAGATCGTCTGAGCCACCGCCGCCGCCGGGAGGGCCGGCCGCCCCGGCCGATATACTCTCGCTTTACCACCACGGCACTTTCGCTCTCAGGCAGGTGCCGATCGACATGACCAAGTTCGTCTTCGTCACCGGCGGTGTGGTGTCCTCGCTCGGCAAGGGCATCGCCTCGGCTTCGCTCGCGGCCATCCTGGAGTCGCGCGGCCTCAAGGTCACCCTGATCAAGCTGGACCCCTACCTGAACGTCGACCCGGGGACGATGTCGCCGTTCCAGCACGGCGAGGTGTTCGTCACCGACGACGGCGCCGAGACCGACCTTGACCTGGGCCACTACGAGCGCTTCATCACCACGCGGATGAAGAAGGCCAACAACTTCACCACCGGCCAGATCTACAAGTCGGTGCTGGAGAAGGAGCGCCGCGGCGACTACCTCGGCAAGACGGTGCAGGTGATCCCGCACGTCACCAACGAGATCCAGGAGTTCGTCAAGCGCGGCGCCGCCGGCGGCGTGGACGTCGCGATCGTCGAGGTCGGCGGCACCGTCGGCGACATCGAGTCGCTGCCCTTCCTGGAAGCCGCGCGCCAGATGAGCTTGAAGCTCGGCCCCAACCAGACCGCCTTCGTCCACCTGACCTACGTGCCCTGGATCGCCGCCGCCGGCGAGCTCAAGACCAAGCCCACCCAGCACACGGTGCAGAAGCTGCGCGAGATCGGCATCCAGCCCGACGCGCTGCTGTGCCGCGCCGACCGCCGCGTGCCGGAAGAGGAGCGCGAGAAGATCTCGCTGTTCACCAACGTGCCCGAGTGGGGCGTGATCTCGATGTGGGACGTGGACACCATCTACAAGGTGCCGCGCATGCTGCACGAGCAGGGCCTCGACGGCCTGGTGTGCGACAAGCTGCGCCTGGCCACGCCGCCGGCCAACCTCAAGCGCTGGGACGACCTCGTCAACGAGGTCGAGCACCCGCAGCGCGCGGTCAAGATCGCGATGGTCGGCAAGTACACCGACCTGTCGGACTCCTACAAGTCGCTCAACGAGGCGCTGCGCCACGCCGGCCTGCACAACCACGCCAAGGTCGAGATCGAGTACGTCGATTCCGAGACCATCACGCCCGACAGCGTGGGCTCTCTGGGGGCCTTCGACGCGATCCTGGTGCCCGGCGGCTTCGGCAAGCGCGGCATCGAGGGCAAGATCTGCGCGGCGCGCTACGCCCGCGAGAAGAAGATCCCCTACCTCGGCATCTGCCTGGGCATGCAGGTCGCGACCATCGAGTACGCGCGCCACAAGGCCGGGCTCGAGGGCGCCAACAGCACCGAGTTCGACCCGGAGACCAAGCACCCGGTGATCGCGCTGATCGACGAGTGGCAGGACGCCGACGGCAGCATCCAGAAGCGCGACGCCCATTCGGACCTTGGCGGCACGATGCGCCTGGGAGCGCAGAGCTCGGACGTCAAGCCCGGCACGCTGGCTCACCAGATCTACGGCCCGGTGGTCACCGAGCGGCACCGCCACCGCTACGAGGCCAACGAGCATTACCTCGAGCGGCTGCAGGCCGCCGGCCTGGTGATCAGCGCGATCACCCAGCGCGAGAAGCTCACCGAGATCGTCGAGCTGCCGCAGAGCGCGCACCCCTGGTACGTCGGCGTGCAGTTCCACCCCGAGTTCAAGAGCACGCCCTGGGCCGGGCATCCGCTGTTCATCAGCTACGTGAAGGCAGCGCTGGCGCACCATGCGGCGGGCAAGGAGAAGGTGGCGGCATGAAGCTGTGCGGATTCGAGGTCGGCCTTGACAGGCCCTTCTTCCTGATCTCCGGCCCCTGCGTGGTCGAGAGCGAGCAGCTGCAGATGGACGTGGCCGGCCGGCTCAAGGAGATCACCGCGAAGCTCGGCATCCCCTTCATCTTCAAGTCCAGCTACGACAAGGCCAACCGCTCCAGCGGCACCTCCTTCCGCGGCCCGGGCATGGACAAGGGGCTGGAGATCCTCGCCAAGGTGAAGAAGGAACTGAACGTCCCGGTGCTGACCGACGTGCACTCCGAGGCCGAGATCGCCGCCGTCGCCAAGGTGGTCGACGTGCTGCAGACGCCGGCCTTCCTGTGCCGCCAGACCGACTTCATCCGTGCCGTGGCGCAGAGCGGCTTGCCGGTCAACATCAAGAAGGGCCAGTTCCTCGCCCCCGGCGACATGAAGAACGTGATCCAGAAGGCGCGCGACGCGGCCCGCGAGAAGGGCCTGCCCGACGACGTCTTCATGGCCTGCGAGCGCGGCGCGAGCTTCGGCTACAACAACCTCGTCTCCGACATGCGCAGCCTCGCGATCATGCGCGAGACCGGCGCGCCGGTCGTCTTCGACGCGACCCACAGCGTGCAGCTGCCCGGCGGCCAGGGCACTTCCAGCGGCGGTCAGCGCGAGTTCGTGCCGGTGCTGTCGCGCGCGGCCATCGCCGTCGGCGTGGCCGGCGTGTTCATGGAAACCCACCCAGATCCCGCCAACGCGCTGTCCGACGGCCCGAACGCCGTACCGCTGAAGCACATGGCCGCGCTGCTCGAGCAGCTCGTCAGCATCGACCGCGTCGTCAAGGCCCAGCCGCTGCTGGAGAACGATTTCTCGTGCTGACGGCCGGCCCGCATCTGCTGCCCCTTGCCGATACCCCCGCCGCACTCGCGTTCCAATCCGCGGCACCGAACCCATAAGAACCGCTCTCGAAAGGTAGACCCATGAGTGCCATCGTCGACATCGTCGGCCGCGAAATCCTCGACAGCCGCGGCAACCCCACCGTCGAGTGCGACGTGCTGCTGGAAAGCGGCACGATGGGCCGCGCCGCCGTGCCCAGCGGCGCCTCCACCGGCTCGCGCGAGGCGATCGAGCTGCGCGACGGCGACAAGTCGCGCTACCTCGGCAAGGGCGTGCTGAAGGCCGTCGAGCACATCAACACCGAGATCTCCGAGGCCGTGCTCGGCCTCGACGCCTCCGAGCAGGCCTTCCTCGACAAGACCCTGATCGACCTCGACGGCACCGACAACAAGGCCCGCCTGGGCGCCAACGCGACGCTGGCCGTCAGCATGGCGGTCGCGCGCGCCGCGGCCGAGGAATCGGGCCTGCCGCTGTACCGCTACTTCGGCGGCATGGGCGGCATGCAGCTGCCGGTGCCGATGATGAACGTCGTCAACGGCGGCGCGCACGCCAACAACAGCCTGGACCTGCAGGAACTGATGATCGTGCCGGTCGGCGCGACCAGCTTCCGCGAGGCCCTGCGCTGGGGCGCCGAGACCTTCCACGCGCTGAAGAAGATCCTGCACGACAAGCACATCAGCACCGCGGTCGGCGACGAGGGCGGCTTCGCGCCCAGCGTCGAGAACCACGAGGCCGCGATCCAGATGATCCTCGAGGCGATCGACAAGGCCGGCTACACGCCCGGCACGCAGATCGCGCTGGCGCTGGACTGCGCCGCGAGCGAGTTCCACAAGGGCGGCCAGTACGTGCTGGACGGCGAAGGCGGCCTGAAGCTGTCGGCGACCGGCTGGACCGACATGCTGGCGAGCTGGGTCGACAAGTACCCGATCCTCAGCATCGAGGACGGCATGGCCGAAGGCGACTGGGACGGCTGGAAGCACCTGACCGACGTGCTCGGCAAGAAGATCCAGCTGGTCGGCGACGACCTGTTCGTCACCAACACCCGCATCCTGCAGGAAGGCATCGACAAGGGCATCGCCAACTCGATCCTGATCAAGATCAACCAGATCGGCACGCTCAGCGAGACCTTCGCGGCGATCGAGATGGCCAAGCGCGCCGGCTACACCGCCGTGATCTCGCACCGCTCGGGCGAGACCGAGGACAGCACGATCGCCGACATCGCGGTGGGCACCAACGCCGGCCAGATCAAGACCGGCTCGCTCAGCCGCAGCGACCGCATCGCCAAGTACAACCAGCTGCTGCGCATCGAGGAGGACCTCGGCGACGTCGCGCAGTACCCCGGCCGCAAGGCGTTCTACAACCTGCGCTGATCCGCTCGCGCGGGCACGATGCGCCTCGTCACGCTCGCCCTCGCTGCCGCGCTGCTGCTGGTGCAGGCGCAGCTCTGGTTCGGCGGCAACGGCATGGGGCGCGTCGTCGAGCTCGGCCGCCTGCTGGAGGACCAGCAGGCCACGAACGACGAAGCCCGCCAGCGCAACCAGCGGCTCGCCGCCGAGGTGCGCGACCTGAAGGAAGGCCTGGAGATGGTCGAGGAGCGGGCCCGCCTCGAGCTCGGCATGATCAAGCCCGACGAGATCTTCGTGCAGGTCGCGCCGCGGCGCTGAGGGATGGGCGGTCCGGTCATCGCGCTGCTGGGGGCTGACGGCAGCGGCAAGACCACGCTGGCTGCGGCGCTCGCCGCTGCGTTGACCGAGCGCGGACTGCGCGCTCTGGCCCTGCCCGCGCCAGCCGACGAAGCGGCCGACGACGGCAGCATCGTGCTGGCGGACACGCCGCCGCGGCTGGCCGAGGCCCTGCTGCGCCGGCGCCGCTGCCGCGCCGTGCTGCTGATGGGTCTCGACCTCGCCGCGCGGCCCGACAGCGAGCGCGTCGACGCCAGCCTGCGCGCCACGCTGGACGCCACCGGCCTCGGCTACGCGGTCGTCTATGGCCGCGGCGAGGCCCGCGTCACCGCGGCGCTGGCGGCGCTGGCGGCGCCGCTTGGCCTCGCGCCGCGGCGAACCGACGATGCTGGCCGGCCGCTGCGCCTGCGCTGCCGCGACTGCCTCGTCCCCGGCTGCGAGCACCTGCTGTTTCCGACCCCGAACCCCATGCCATGAGCGACGACACCCCGCCCCACCGCCCGATCCGCAGCTTCGTGCTGCGCGCCGGCCGCATGGGCCCGGGCCAGGCGCGCGCGCTCGCCGAACTCGGCCCGCGCTACCTGCTGCCCTATCAGAGCACACCGCCCGACTGGGATGCGCTGTTCGGCCGCCGCGCGCCGCGCATCCTGGAGATCGGCTTCGGCATGGGCAGTGCCACCGCGCAGATCGCCGCGGCGCGGCCTGAGGTCGATTTCATCGGCTGCGAGGTCCACGCGCCGGGCGTCGGCGCGCTGCTCAAGCATGTCGGCGAACAGGGGCTCACCAACCTGCGCCTCGTGCAGCACGACGCCGTCGAGGTGCTCGAACACATGGTCGAGCCGCATTCGCTGGCCGGCATCCACCTCTACTTCCCCGACCCCTGGCACAAGAAGCGCCACCACAAGCGCCGGCTGGTGCAGCCGGTCTTCGTCGCGAAGCTGGTGACGCGGCTCGCGCCGGGCGCGACGCTGCACTTCGCGACCGACTGGCAGCCCTATGCCGAGCAGATGCTGGAGGTGCTGTCGGCCGAGCCGGCGCTCGCCAACACCGCGCCCGGCTACGCGCCGCGGCCCGGCTACCGGCCGCTGACCAAGTTCGAGCACCGCGGCCTGAAGCTCGGCCACGGCGTCTGGGACCTCGTGTTCGTCAGACGCTGAGACCGAGGGGGTGGCGCGATGCGCGGCGGCGAAGCATCATTCGCGCCGTCCGCAACGATCCGGCCGCCATGACAACGACCGCCCGCAAGCCGCGCATCTTCACCTTCTTCGCCGTCGGCGCGGCGATCGTCGTGTTCGCGGGCTTCGCCCGCAGCTGGTACCTCAAGGCCTGGTTCGGCACGCCCGAGCTGCCCCCGCTGGTGCATGTGCACGGCGCCGTGATGACGCTGTGGTTCGTGCTCTACGTGCTGCAGGCCAGCCTGATCGCGACGCACCGCGTCGCGCTGCACCGGCGCATCGGGATGCTGGGCGTGGCCCTGGCCGCGCTGGTGCTGCTGATCGGCACGCACACCGCGATCGAGGCCGCGCGGCTCGACCGCATGCCCGGGCCGCCGCTGGCCTTCCTGGCCGTGCCGCTGGGCGACATGGTGGTGTTCGCCACCTTCTTCGGCCTCGGCCTCGCCTACCGCCACCGGCCCGACATCCACCGCCGCATGATGACGCTGGCGAGCGTCGGCATGCTCGGCGCGGCGCTGTTCCGGCTCGGTATCCCCGGCGGGCTGGCGGGAACCATCGGTGTCATCTTCGCGATCCTCGCGGCCTGCGTGGCCGCCGACTGGCTGGTGCACCGCCGCCCGCACCGCGCCTTCGCGATCGGCGCGCTGCTGATCGCGCTGTCGTGGCCGCTGCGGCTGTGGCTGTCGGGCACGACAGCCTGGCAGCGCTTCGCGGGCTGGCTGGTCGCTTAGGGCGCGCAGGCCCTAGGGCTGCCAATCCCCCAGGCCAGCCCAGGCGCCGAGCAGGATCACGCCGCCGAACACGATGCGGTACCACGCGAACGGCACGAAGTCGTGCGTGGACACGTAGCGGATCAGCCAGCGGATGCACAGCAGCGCGCTGGCGAACGCGACCGCCGTGCCGACCGCGAACATCGGCAGGTCTTCCCAGCGCAGCAGCTCGCGCTGCTTCCACACCGAGTAGGCGCCCGCGCCCATCAGCGTGGGGATGCCGAGGTAGAAGCTGAACTCGGTCGACGCCTTGCGCGAGAAGCCCAGCAGCAGCGCGCCGATGATCGTGGCCCCCGAGCGGCTGGTGCCGGGGAACAGCGCCAGGCATTGCAGCAGGCCGACCTTCAGCGCGTCGAGCGCGCTCATGTCGTCCACCGTCTCGACGCGCGCGATGCGCCCGCCCTCCAGGTCGCGCGCGCCGTACAGCCGCTTGTGGCGCCGCTCGATCCACAGGATGGCCACGCCGCCGACCACCAGCGCCGCGGCCACCGGCACCGGCGAGAACAGGTTCGCCTTCACCCAGCCGCCGAGCAGAAGCCCGAACACCACCGCCGGCAGGAAGGCGATCGCCACGTTGGCCGCGAAGCGCCGCGCCACCGGGTCATGGCCGATGCCGGCGACGGTGCGGCCGAGGCGCTCGCGGTACTCCCACACCACCGCGAACATCGCGCCGGTCTGGATCGCGATCTCGAACACCTTGGCCTGCGGGCCGTTGAAGTCCAGCAGCGCGCCGGCGAGGATCAGGTGCCCGGTGCTGGAGATCGGCAGGAACTCGGTGATGCCCTCGACCAGGCCGAGCACGGCCGCCTTCAGCAGCAAAACCCACGTCACGTCATCCAAGCCGGCTCCCGAGGGGCAAAGCCGGGCATCTTAGCGGCGCCACAGGGCCCGGCGCCCGCGTGCGGCCGCTAGCCAGCGCCGAGCCGTGCCAGCGTCGCCGCGTCGGGAACGCCGGAGAAGTACCTCGCCAAAGCCTCGTGGAGGCACGCGCCTGGCTAGGCCACCTGCCCACCTGCGAGAACAGCCAGCGCGTCGGCGTAGATCGCCGACTGGGCCGCGACGAAGCGATCCAGGTCGTGAGGGGCGTCGGTGTTCATGGGCCGCCCGGTGCGCGACGCCCTGCCCTCGCCACCGGGCTAGCCGACGGTGCCGCAGCCTCGCGGCTTGTGGACGCGCTCCGCTGAAGCCGGGTACTTGATCAACACAGCGGCCGGGCGCCGCGGCCGGCGCAGCAACTCACCGCCACAGTTGGGGCAGATGCCGTGCAGCTTCGTGTCTGCGCAGCTTGCGCAGAACGTGCACTCGAAGGAACAGATCCTTGCGTTGTCTGCGTCGGGCGGCAGATCCGCATCGCAGCACTCGCAAGACGGGCGAAGTTGAAGCATGGGGAGTGGCCTTCGCGCTGCCCGCGCCGATGCGGTGCACCGGTTTCGCCGAGACTGGCCGAATGTACTGTCTTCGTCAGGCCGAGCCAAACTGCATGCCACAGTCGATCCGGTCACTGGGCGAATGGCAAGGCCTCACCGTGCGTAACGTCGACACGCGGCGCCTCTGCGACACGTCGCCCGGCTATGCTGAAACCTGATGCGCGTCCTTCAAATTGCGTTCGCCCTGATCATTGGTGGCGCCGTTCTTGTCGCCACCTTCGGAGGTGGCGCCCTGCTCCTGGTCCACCACGCCCCGACGATCGTCGAAGGGTGGGCGTCGCGTTCGTGGCCTGGCGCGGCGGCGGTCATCCGGCGATCGGCGGCGGTGCACAAGTACTCTCCCTCGGGTTGGTCTCGCAGTGGCATCGGCACGCATGTCGTGAGCGTCGGCTATGCGTTCGAGGTCGACGGGCGCCCCTACGAGGGTTCCCGCCGCAGTCTCGACGACGAAGGCAAGGTGCTGAGCCAAGAGCATGCGACCAAGGCCGCCGCGCGACTGCCGGTAGGCGCCGCCGTCACGGCCTACTACGACCCACGCGATCCGGCCCAGTCGCTGCTCGAGCGCGGCGTTCCGGTCGGGGGCGTGCTCGGATCCCTTTTCGGCCTGATGTTGATCTGCGCCGGTATCACCCCGTTCGTGCTCGGCCTGCGCATTCGTTCGCACCTTGCGAAGCGCGGAGGGAGACAGAAGGCTTGACTGCAGACTCACCCGGCGCCTGCCTCATGCCGGCGGGCCCGCCCTGCCTGGGCGGCGGCGCCACCAAAGCAGAGCGAGGAAGACCGCGAACAACGACAGTACCAGGGCCGGGATGGCCAGCACGCCGCTTTGTTCGTGAAAGACGGTCGACGTTGCCTCGTCCAGGTAGCGGCCCTGCTCATTGAACCGGCCGCGGTGCGGCCAGTACAAGGTGAAGTAAAGGGACCACAGGAAGAGCGACCCCGCTGCGCACAGGCTGGCGGCGATCAAGAGCAGCAGCGGGCGCCAGTTGATCGGCATGTCGTGCAGACGCATTCGGCGCCGCGGGCTACTCATGCCTCAACGCCTCGATCGGCAACAACCCCGCCGCCCGCTTCGCCGGGTACCAGCCGAAGAACACCCCCACCGCCGCCGAGAAGCACACCGCCAGACCGACGGCCCCCGCCCCCATCGCCACCTGCCAGCCGGCGAAGGTGGCGACCGCCCAGCTCGCCAGCGCGCCCAGCGCAACGCCGATCGCGCCGCCCACCAGGCTCAGCGTCACCGCCTCGATCAGGAACTGCGCGAGGATGTCGCGGCTTCTCGCGCCCACCGCCATGCGCAGGCCGATCTCGCGGGTGCGCTCGGTCACGCTGACCAGCATGATGTTCATGATGCCGATGCCGCCGACCACCAGGCTCACCCCGGCCACCGCGGCCAGCAGCAGCGCGAGCACGCGGCTGGAGGCCTCCTGGGCCTGCAGCAGCTCGGTGAGGTTGCGCACGCTGAAGTCGTCGTCGGCCTCGGGCTGGAGGCGGTGGCGCTGGCGCAGCAGTTCGCGGATGCGCTCCTCGGCCACGGCCATGCTCTGCCCCTCGCGTACCTTCACGTTGATCGAGCCCACGCGCTTGAGCCGCCCGCCGGCCTGGCCCTGGATGCGGTTGCGGAAGGTGGCGATGGGCACCATCACGGTGTCGTCCTGGTCCTGGCCGAGGCTGTTCTGGCCCTTGGACGCGAGCACGCCCACGATGGTCAGCGTCACCTTCTTGACGCGGATCACCTGGTCGATTGGGTCGGCGTCGCCGAAGAGCTGCTGCGCCACCGTGGCGCCCACCAGCGCCACCTTGCCGGAGCCGGCGACCTCGCCGGGCTCGAAGTTGCGGCCCTGGGCCACCGGCCATTCGCGCGCCTCCAGGTAGTCGGGCGTGATGCCGAGCGCCGAGGTGGCCCAGTTGGCATTGGCGGCCACCACCTGCACGCCGGTGCGCAGCGTCGGCGCGGCCACCTGCACCTCGGCCACCTCGCGGGCGATGGCCTCGGCGTCGTCCTCGGTCAGCGCCTGGCCGGTCTGCGCGCCGAGGCGCACGCCGCCGGCGGTCTGGGTACCGGGCAGCACCAGCATGATGTTGGAGCCCAGGCCCTTGATCTGCTCGGCCACGCGCTGCTGTGCGCCGCTGCCGATCGCGATGGTGGTGATCACCGCGGCCACGCCGATGATGATGCCCAGCATCGTCAGCATGCTGCGCAGCCAGTTGGTGGCGATGGCGCGCCACGCGGACCGGAGGGCGGCGAGCAGGTTCATGCCGTGCGGCCCGGCTGGCGCACGTCTTCGAGCACGCGGCCGTCCTTGAACACGATGCGCCGGCGCGCCCACTCGGCGATGTCGTGCTCGTGGGTCACCAGCACGACGGTGATGCCGCCGGCGTTCAGGCCGGCCAGCAGGCGCATCACGTCCTCGGAGGTGGCGCTGTCGAGCGCGCCGGTGGGCTCGTCGGCCAGGATCATCTGCGGCCGGTTGACCAGCGCGCGCGCAATCGCCACGCGCTGCTGCTGGCCACCCGAGAGCTCCGCCGGCGTGTGCCCGGCGCGTTCGACGAGGCCCACCTGTTCCAGGCTGGCCAGCGCGCGGGCGCGGCGCTCCTTCGGCGTCACGCCGGCGTAGACCAGCGGCAGCTCGACGTTCTCCAGCGCCGACGTGCGCGGCAGCAGGTTGAACTGCTGGAACACAAATCCGATGCGGCGGTTGCGGATGGCGGCGAGCGCGTCGCCGTCGAGCGACTCGATCGCCTCATCGGCCAGCCGGTAGTGCCCGGCGCTCGGGCGGTCCAGGCAGCCGATCACGTTCATCAGCGTGCTCTTGCCCGAGCCCGAGGCGCCCATGATCGCGACGAACTCGCCGGCCTCGATGTCGAGCGACACGCCGCGCAGCGCCTGCACCTCGTTGGCGGCGCCCTCGTGGGTGGCGCCCATGCGGTAGGTCTTGACGAGGTCGCGGACCTCGATCAGCGCCATCGCCCGGCTCCGCTCAGAACGGCGGCCGCGCGCCGCCGAGCGGCGAGCGCGCCGGCGTGCCGTTCGGGCTGCCCACGGTGCCGGTGACGACCTGCTGGCCGGGCTGCAGCGCGTCGCCGAGCAGCTCGGTCATGCTGCCGTCGCTGATGCCCAGGCGCACCGCCACGGCCTGCGGCTGGCCGCGAGCGTCGAGCACGTAGACGCGGCCGCGGCCGGCGCGCTCGCCGCCCGCCCGGCCACCGCCACCGCGCTGCGGCGCGCTGGCCGCGGCGCTGGCGGCAGAAGCCGCCGGCTCGGCCACGCCGGCCAGCCGCATGCGCAGCGCGGCGTTGGGCAGCTTGAGCACGTCGTCGCGCGTGTCGGTGACGATGCGCGCATTGGCGGTCATGCCCGGCAGCAGCTGCACGCGCCCGCGCGCCGTGTCGGGCGTGAAGGCGACGACGACGGTGTAGGTCACGACGTTGTTGGTGTTCAGCGCCGCCTTGCGCACCGCGGCGACCTTGCCCTCGAAGGTGCGCGTCGGGAAGGCATCGACCGTGAAGCTCGCGGCCTGGCCCTCGCGCACGCGGCCGATGTCGGCCTCGTCGATCGCCACCTCGACCTGCATGTCCGACAGGTTGCGCGCGATGATGAAGAGTTCCGGCGCCTGCAGGCTGGCCGCGACGGTCTGGCCGACGTCGACGCTGCGCTTGATCACCACGCCGTCCACCGGAGAGCGGATCTCGGTGCGGTCGAGGTCCACCTTGGCCTGCGCCAGCACCGCTTCGCGCTGGCCGATGCTGGCCTGCGCGCTGGCGGCCTGGGCCTTGGCGACGTCGAGCTGGGCCTCGGCCACCTTCACCTGCTCGGCCAGCGTGCCGGCGGTGTTGCGCACCGCGTCGAGCGCGGCGCCGGACACGAAGCCCTTGTCGAGCAGCTCCTGCTGGCGCGCCAGGTCGCGCGCGGCGTTGGCGGCGTCGAGCCTGGCGCGCGACAGCGCCGCCTGCGCCGCGGCCACGTTGGCCTGCTGCTGCAGCGCCTGGGCGCGCGCGGCGTCGACGTCGGCCTGGGCCTGGCGCACGCGGTAGGTGATGCTCTCGGGGTCGATTCGGGCGATCAGCTGGCCCTGCTTGACCTCGGTGTTGAAGTCGGCGCGCAGTTCCTTGATCTGCCCCGACACCTGGCTGCCGACGCTGACCTGGCGCACCGGGTTGACCGTGCCGCCGGCCGCCACGACGGCCTGCAGCGCGCCGCGCTCGACCGCGGCGGTCCTGTAGACCGGCGCGCCGTCGCCACTGCGCATCCACCACCACGCGGCGGCTGCGGCGGCAGCGAGGACCACCACCACGAGCAGCGTCCAGCGAGGGCGTTTCATGCGGCGCGATTCTAGGCAGCGCCCTCCGGCGGACCCGCCGCGCGGCGTCAACTTCAAGCATCTTTACCCCGCTTGACAGGCCGCTCACGCAGGGCGTGCACAGTGCGGCCGGCACGCAGGCAAGCTGTGGGCATGCAACTTCCACCGGTTTGACCCGCTCGAAGCAGGCAGCTACATTACTGACCAAGCAGTCAGTAAATCTCATGTCCTCCATCGCCCCCCTCGCCACCACCCCCCGCCAACGCCGCAAGGAAGCCCGTCCGCAGGAACTGCTGGACGCCGCGCTCGAGCTCTTCGTCGAGAAGGGCTTCGCCGCAACTCGCTCTGAGGAGGTGGCCGCACTCGCCGGCGTGTCCAAGGGCACGCTCTACCTCTACTACCCGAGCAAGGAAGAGCTGCTGAAGGCGGTGATCCGCCGCACCATCTCGGCCGAGATCGCCGAGGGCGTGGACATCGTGCGCAACCACGAGGGACCCACTGCCGAGCTGCTGACCTACCTGATCCATGAGTGGTGGCGCCGCATCGGCCAGACCAAGGCCTCGGGCATCTGCAAGCTGGTGATGGCCGAGGTGCGCAACTTCCCGGAAATCGCGCAGTTCTACCTGGAGGAGGTCATCGAGCCGGCCGAGCGGATGATCGCCAGCGTCATCGAGCGCGGCATCGAGCGCGGCGAATTCCGGCCGGTGCCGGTGCACGAGACGGTGCATGCGCTGATGGCGCCGGTGCTGTTCATCATGCTGCACAAGAACTCGATCGGCGCCTGCCCGGTCGCCGAACACCTGATCGACCCGCCGAAGCAGATCGCCGTGCAGATGGACCTGATGCTCCACGGCCTGTGCCCGCGCGAGGCGGCCCCGGCCGCCAAGCCGGCCGCGCGCAAGACCAAGGGAGCGGCGCGGTGAAACGCCGCACCCTGGTGGCCGGCGTGGCGGCGCTGGCCGTGGCCGGCGTGGTGGCGGCGATCGCGCTGCGCCGCCCGCCGGCGCCGGCCCCGGTGGCCGCCGCCGCACCCGAGCTCGAGCTGGCCCCGGCCGACGTGGCCGTCGCCGCGCCGCGCGAGCTGCGGCGCACGCTGGAGGTGACCGGCGCGCTGAAAGCGGTGAACTGGGCGATGGTCAAGGCACGCGTCGCCGCCGAGGTGGCGCGCATCGACGTGCGCGAGGGCGACCGCGTCAGCGCCGGCCAGGTGCTCGGCCGGCTCGACGGCACCGAGTACGAGCTGAAGCTCCGGCAGGCGCAGCAGCAGGCGATGTCGGCGAAGGCCCAGCTCGACATCGCCGAGCGCGCGCTGGAGAACAACCGCGCGCTGGTCGGCCAGGGCTTCATCTCGCAGAACGCGCTGGACACCTCGGTCTCCAACGCCGCGGCCGCGCGCGGATCGCTGCAGGCCGCCAACGCCGCGGCCGACCTGGCGCGCAAGGCACTGACCGACACGGTGCTGCGCGCGCCGATCGCCGGCTGGGTGGCGCAGCGGCTCGTGCAGCCGGGCGAGCGCGTGGCGGTGGATGCCAAGCTGATCGAGATCGTCGACCTGTCGAAGCTGGAGATCGAGGCCGCGGTACCGGCCCAGGACCTGGCGTCGCTGAAGCCCGGCGCGTTGGCGACGCTGCGCGTCGAAGGCGTCGAGACGCCGGTGACGGCACGCGTCGCGCGCATCGGCCCGAGCGCCCAGGCCGGCACGCGCGCGGTGCCGATCTACCTGGCCGTGGATGGCCAGCCGGGGCTGCGCCAGGGGCTGTTCGCGCAAGGCGAGATCGAGCTGGAGCGCCGCACGGCGCTGGCGGTGCCGGCGAGCGCGGTGCGCATCGACCAGGCGCTGCCCTATGCGATCGCGCTCGAAGACGGCCGCGCCGTCGCCCGGCCGCTGGCGCTCGGCCTGCGCAGCGGCGCCGGCACCGAGGGCGAAGCCCTGGTCGAGGTGACCGCGGGGCTGGCCGAAGGCAGCACGGTCCTGCGCGGCAGCGTCGGCACGGTGCGCGACGGCACGCGGCTGCGGCTGGCCGGCGCAGCCGCCGGGTCGCACAGCGCCTCGGCCGGCACCGCTCCCGCCGCCCGCTGAGCGGTCGCGATCGCCATGTGGTTCACTCGCATCTCGATCGCCAACCCGGTGATGGCCACGATGGCGATGCTCGCCTTCGTGGTGCTCGGCCTGTTCAGCTACCAGCGCCTCGCGGTCGACCAGTTCCCGAACATCGACTTCCCGACCGTCGTCGTGCAGATGGAGTACCCGGGCGCGTCGCCGGAGATCGTCGAGAGCGAGGTCACGAAGAAGGTCGAGGAGGCGGTCAACACCGTCGCCGGCATCAACAGCCTGTACTCGCGCTCCTACGAGGGGCAGTCGATCGTCATCGTCGAGTTCAACCTCGACATCGACGGCCGCAAGGCCGCCGAGGACGTGCGCGAGAAGGTCGCGCTGATCAGGCCGCTGCTGCGCGACGAGGTCGAGGAGCCGCGCATCTCGCGCTTCGACCCTGCATCGCAGCCGGTCTTCAACGTCGCGGTGCTGTCCGAGGACGGCAAGAAGTCGACCCAGGAGCTCACCACCTGGGCCGACCAGGTGCTGCGCAAGCGGCTCGAGAACGTGCGCGGCGTCGGCTCGGTCAGCGTGGTCGGCGGGCTGGAGCGCGAGATCAACATCCACCTGCGCCCCGACGCGCTGGAGGCCCTCGGCATCGGCGTGGACCAGGTGCTCGCGGCGGTGAAGAGCGAGAACCAGGAACTGCCGCTCGGCAGCATCCGCTCGCGCGAGCAGGAGCGCGTGGTGCAGATCAACGCGCGGCTGAAGCGGCCCGAGGACTTCCGCGACATCGTCGTCGCGCAGCGCGCGATGACGAGCTCCAGCGGCGCCGCCGCCGGCGTGCCGGTGCGGCTGTGGCAGGTGGCCGACGTGGTCGACGGCCCGCAGGAGCAGGAATCGCTGGCCCTCTACAACGGCCAGCGCACGGTGCTGCTGTCGGTGCAGAAGTCGCAGGGCGAGAACACGATCGCGGTGGTCGACGGCTTGAAGCTCGCCCTCGACGGCGCGAAGGACGTCACGCCGCCCGGCGTGAAGCTCGAGGTCAACCGCGACAACTCGCGTGCGATCCGCGTCTCGGTCGCCAACGTGCAGCGCACGCTGTTCGAGGGCGCGCTGCTGACGATCGGCATCGTCTTCCTGTTCCTGAACTCCTGGCGCTCGACCGTCATCACCGGGCTGACGCTGCCGATCGCCCTGATCGGCACCTTCCTGTTCATGCACCTGTTCGGCTTCACGATCAACGCGATCACGCTGATGGCGCTGAGCCTGTGCGTGGGCCTGCTGATCGACGACGCGATCGTCGTGCGCGAGAACATCGTGCGCCATGTGCAGATGGGCAAGTCCGCCCACCAGGCGGCGCTCGACGGCACCGACGAGATCGGCCTGGCGGTGCTGGCCACCACGCTGTCGATCGTCGCCGTGTTCCTGCCGATCGGCTTCATGGGCGGCATCGTCGGCAAGTTCTTCCACGAGTTCGGGCTGACCATCGTCGCGGCGGTGCTGATCTCGATGTTCGTCAGCTTCACGCTCGACCCGATGCTCTCGAGCGTCTGGAACGACCCGCAGGCGCATGGCGTGCACCACGGCAAGCCGGTGACGCTGTACGACCGCACGCTCGGCCGCGTGACCGGCGCCTTCGAGCGCTTCACCCTGCGACTGTCCGACGGCTACCAGGCGATCCTGCGCTGGTCGCTGCAGCACAAGCTCAAGACGCTGGCGGCGGCGGCGGCCACCTTTGCCGCGAGCTTCTTCATCATCCCCATCCTCGGCGCCGAGTTCGTGCCCAAGGCCGACTTCTCCGAGACCCAGGTCAACTTCTACACGCCGGTCGGCTCGTCGCTGGAACTGACCGAGCAGCGCGCCAAGCAGGTGGACGCGGCGCTGCGCGAGTTCCCCGAGGTGCTCTACACCGTCACGACGATCAACAGCGGCTTCGCGCAGGGCAAGATCTACGCCTCGTCCTATGTGCGGCTCGCGGACCGCAAGCAGCGCCAGCGCAGCATCGCGCAGCTGACCGAGCCCTTCCGCGCGCGGCTGGCCCGCATCCCCGGCATCACCGTCACCAACATCGGCGTCACCGACCTGGGCGGCGGCAAGAGCCTGCAATTCTCCATCCAGGGCCCGGACCTGGCCGAGCTCGAGCGGCTGTGGAAGCAGATCGCGCCGAAGCTCGAGGCCATCCCCGGCCTGGTCGACCTGGACAGCACGCTCAAGCCCGACAAGCCGACGGTGGCGATCGACGTCCGGCGCGACGCAGCGGCCGACGTCGGCCTCAACGTCGACGCGCTGGCGTCGACGCTGCGCACGCTGGTGGCCGGCACGACGGTGGGCAACTGGCGCGCACCCGACGGCGAGAACTACGACGTCAACGTGCGCCTCGCGCCGAGCCAGCGCAGCGCGATCGAGGACCTCGAGCGCCTGCCGCTCACCGTGGGCGCGGCCGCCGACGGCACGCCGCGCATCGTGCGGCTGTCGCAGGTGGCCGCTGTCAGCCCATCCACCGGGCCGAACCAGATCAACCGCCGCGACCTGAACCGCGAGATCAACGTCGACGCCAACGCCTCGGGCCGCAGCTCGGGCGAGGTGTCGGCCGAGATCCGCCGGCTGCTCGACGCCACGCCCTTCCCGCCCGGCTACCGCACGGTGTTCGGCGGCTCGACGAAGAACATGCAGGAGTCGTTCAGCTACGCGGTCGGCGCGCTGGCGCTGGCGATCGTCTTCATCTACATGATCCTGGCCAGCCAGTTCAAGAGCTTCCTGCAGCCGCTGGCGCTGATGAGCTCGCTGCCGCTGACGCTGATCGGCGTGGTGCTGGCGCTGCTGGCCTTCCGCTCGACGCTGAACATGTTCAGCATCATCGGCATCGTGATGCTGATGGGCCTGGTGACCAAGAACGCGATCCTGCTGGTCGACTTCGCGATCCGCTGCCGCGCCGGCGGCCACGCCAACCTCGACGACCACGGGCACGACAGCGCACCGATGGACCGCGAGACCGCGCTGCTGCACGCCGCCAAGGTGCGACTGCGGCCGATCCTGATGACGACGCTGGCGATGATCTTCGGCATGGTGCCGCTGGCCTTCGCGCTCAGCGAAGGCTCGGAGCAGCGCGCGCCGATGGGCCAGGCCGTGATCGGCGGCGTCATCACCTCCTCGCTGCTGACGCTGGTGGTCGTGCCGGTGATCTACTGCTACCTCGACGATCTGGCCGCCTGGGCGCGCCGCCGCTGGCACCGGCGCGCCACGGTCGCCGCCGCAGCCGCCCAGCCCGGACCCGCCAAATAGAATCCTGCGCCTTCGCCCGGAGCCCACACCATGAACATCGAACAAGCCCGCTTCAACATGATCGAGCAGCAGATCCGCCCCTGGGAGGTGCTCGACGCCTCGGTGCTGTCGCTGCTGTCGCTGCTGCGTCGCGAGGACTTCGTGGCGCCCGCGCACCGCGCGCTCGCCTTCATGGACCTGGAGGTCCCGCTGCCGGAAGGCCAGTGCATGCTGGCCCCGAAGGTGGAGGCGCGGCTGCTGCAGGAGCTGGCGCTGCACAAGCACGAGCGCGTGCTCGAGGTCGGCGCCGGCTCGGGCTACATGGCCGCGCTGCTGGCGCACCAGTCCCAGCATGTGATCACGCTGGACAAGCGCGCCGTGCTGGCCAAGCTGGCCACCGACAACCTGCGTCGCGCCGGCGTCTTCAACGCCGAGGTGCGCCATGCCGACGGCGCCGGTGGCCTGCCCGGCGAGGCGCCGTTCGACGCCATCGTGCTGTCCGGCTCGGTGGCCGCAGTGCCGCCCGCGCTGCTCGAGCAGCTCAAGGTCGGCGGCCGGCTGGTCGCGATCGAGGGCGACGAGCCGGTGATGCCGGCCGTCCTTTACACGCGCAGCAGCGCCGACGGCTGGCAGCGCGTCGAGCTGTTCGACACCGTCGCCCCGCGGCTCGAAGGCTACCCCGAGCCTTCGCGCTTCAGCTTCTGAGCCGCGGACGCATGGCCGCCGGTGCACCGTCCATCACGCTGCTGCCGCAGGCCGGCCTTCGCTTTGCGCCGTCCGTCGCGCGCCGCGTGACCCCGCCCGCCGCCGCCGGTACAAGCCCGGCTGCGGATCTCCGCCGGCGCGCGACCGACCCGGTCGCGCCGCCGTCCGTCTTCCTGCATTGACCCTGCCAAGGAAAGCCCCATGCCCCAGCGCCGCCCCTCTTCCCGCCGTCCTGCCGCATCGCGCCCTGCCGTCCTCGCGCGGTCCCTGATGGCCGCCGGGGTGATGCTGTTCGCGGCCGGCGCGGCCTCGGCGCAGAGCATCCAGGCGCTGTACGACGCGGCCCGCGGCTACGACGCGACCTACCTCGCCGCGCAGGCCCAGGCCGAGTCGATCGGCCATCAGTACGAGCGCATCAAGGCGCTGCAGCGCCCGACGGTGTCGCTGGGCGCCGGCATCTCGCGCAGCCTGTCGGATTCGCCGAGCGCCGACAGCACCTACGCCACGCGCTCCGAGGTCGGCGTCAGCGCGCGCCAGCCGCTGTTCAACCGCAGCAACAACCTGACGATCGACCAGGCCGAGCGCTCGCTGCAGGCCGCCCAGGCCGACCTGGCGCTGGCCGAGCAGGACCTGATCGTGCGGCTGACCACCGCCTACTTCGAAGTGCTCGCCGCGCAGGACACTCTGGGCACCGCACAGGCCAACAAGACGGCGATCGCCGAGCAGCTGGCCTCGGCGAAGCGCAACTTCGAGGTCGGCACCGCGACGATCACCGACACCCGCGAGGCGCAGGCCCGCTTCGACCTCGCGACGGCGCAGGAGATCGTCGCCGAGAACAACCTGCGCACCGCGCGCGTCGCGCTCGACCAGCTGGTCGGCACGCAGAACGTCGCGCCGCGACCGCTGGCGGTGCCAGTGCGGCTGCCCACGGTCGAGCCGGGCAACGTCGAGGCCTGGGTCTCGCAGGCGGTGGATGCGCCGAACATCAAGCGCGCGCAGCTCGCCTACGACGTGGCGCAGCTCGAGACCGGCAAGGCGCGTGCCGGCCACCTGCCGACGGTGGACCTGGTGGGCAGCTACGGCAAGTCGCGCAACGACAGCGTGGTCGGGCGCGCGCAGACCGTTTCGGGGCTGCAGGGCAGTTTCACCAGCGGCAGCATCGGCGTCGAGCTGAACGTGCCGCTGTTCGCCGGCTATTCGATCCAGAACCGCGTCAAGGAGACGCTGTCGCTGGAGGAGAAGGCGCGCAACGACCTCGAGTTCACGCGCCGCGGCGTCACGCAATCGACGCGCCAGGCCTTCCTGGCCGTGCAGTCGGGCGAAGCCTCGGTGCGCGCGCTGGAGGCCGCCGAGGCATCGAGCAAGCTGGCGCTGGAGGCCACGCAGCTCGGCTACAAGGTCGGCGTGCGCGTCAACCTGGACGTGCTGAATGCCCAGACCCAGCTCTACACGACGCAGCGCGACCTCTACCGCGCGCGCTACGACGTGGTGCTGGGCAACCTGCGGCTCAAGCAGGCCGCCGGCTCGCTGCGGCCCGAGGACGTGGCCAGCGTCAACGGGCTGCTCGCGCCCTGATCCGCCTCAGGCCGCCGAGCTGCGCAGCGCCTCGCGCACCAGTTCGTCGAGCCGGCCGGTGATCTGCGTCAGCTCGCCGGACACGACCGCGAACTCGCGCCCCGCCGCGCCCGCGCGCGCGGCGATCACCTGGGCATTGAAGGACACGATGCGCGCCTGCTTCGCGATCGCCTCGATGTCCTGCATCACGCGCGTCATCTGCTTCCTGGCGCCGGCCCCCTGGCGCTTGCCGAGGTCCTCGTAGACCTGGGTGACGCGGTTCAGCACCGCGAGCAGTGGCGTGGCCTTCTCGATCAGCTGCTCGACCAGCGCCGGCGCGCCGCGGCTGCCGCCGGTGATCGCGTCGAGGCTGCGGCGCGCAAGGCCGATGAAGTCGCGGATCACCTCGTCGGCGCCGCCGGCGCCGAAGTAGACCTGCTCGAGCGCCTCGCAGAACACGCCGGGCACCTGCTCGTTGCCGTCGATCAACGCCGCATGGGCGGCGCAGAAGGTGTCGAGCGCCTCGGCCGCCATGGCCATCGCATCGGCGCGACCCTGCAGCGCCAGCGTCGCGTAGAGCACGACGCGCTGCGACGTGAAACGCCGCCGGCCCGACAGGTTGATCAGGATGCTGTAGACCTCGCCCGACTGCGGCGCGGCCGCATTGCGGCTGCCGAAGCGGGGCGCGGGCGCACGCTGGGGGTGCAGCATGAGAAGGCTCCGTGACGAGGGTCACGGCCGCGTTCCCCGGGATGGGGAACGCCGTCCGTGCCTTCCCTCGTCCAGCAGGCGCCGTGCCAGCCGCTCAGTCGGCGAGCCGCGCGCTCACCTCGTCGGCCAGCGCGAGGCAGGATGTCAGCCCCGGCGACTCGATGCCGAACAGGTTCACGAGCCCGGCGATGCCATGCGCCTCGGGCCCGTCGATGCGGAAGTCCGCGGCCGGCTCGCCCGGCCCGGCGAGCTTGGGCCGCACGCCGCTGTAGGCCGGCTGCAGCGCGCCGGGTTTCAGGCCCGGCCAGTAGCGGCGGATCGCGGCCTCGAAGGCCGGCGCGCGGCTGGCGTCGACGCGGTAGTCGATGCCGCCGGCCTCGTCGGCGTCCATCCATTCGACATCGGGGCCGAAGCGGGCCTGGCCGCCGAGATCCAGCGTCAGGTGCACGCCCAGGCCGGCGGCCTCGGGCAGCGGGTAGACCAGGCGCGAGAACGGCGCGCGGCCGGCCAGGCCGAAATAGTGACCCTTGGCGAAGCGGGCCTGCGGACGGTGGGCTGCCGCGAGGCCTTCGGTGCGCGCCGCCAGCGCCGGCGCCCACAGCCCGGCGGCGTTGACGACGATGCGTGCGGCCAGCTCGGTGCCGTCGGCGCGCACGACATGCGGCGCACCGCAGACGATGCGCTCCGCCGGCGTGTGCAGTGCGACCACGCCGCCGGCGCGCTCCAGGTCACCCTGCAGCGCGAGCATCAGGCCATGGCTGTCGACGATGCCGGTGGAGGGCGAGAGCAGCGCTGCCGTGCAGGCGAGCTCGGGTTCGAGCGCCAGTGCCTCGGCACGGCTCAGCAGGCGCAGGTCGTGCACGCCGTTGGCGGCGCCCTTGCGCTGCAGCGCCTCGAGCTCGCCCTGCTGTCCCTCATGCGCCGCGACGACCAGCTTGCCGCAGCGCCGGTGGCCGATGCCGCGCTCGTCGCAGTAGACATACAGCGCCTCGCGGCCGGCCACGCACAGCCGCGCCTTCAGCGAGCCGGCCGGGTAGTAGAGCCCGGCGTGGATCACCTCGCTGTTGCGCGCGCTGGTGACGGTGCCGATCGCGCCCTCGGCCTCCAGCACGATGGTCTCCAGCCCGCGCTGGGCGAGCACGCGCGCCACCGCCAGGCCGACCACGCCGGCGCCCACCACGATCGCATCGACCTGTTCCATCTCGACGGCGATTGTCGGCCGTCAGCCTGGCGAGCAGCGCGCCCCTCACAATCGATCGCAGCGCATCGAACCGAAGCACGGAGGAACCCATGACATCCGATCGACCTGCCCTCAGCCGCCGCCTGGCCGGCGCGGCGACGCTGGCGCTGGCGCTGGCCTTCGGGGCTGCGCCCGCCCATGCCGCCGGCGGCGGCGCCGGCTCGGGCGCCAAGGCAACGACCAGCAGCAAGCACTACGACTACTACCTCACCGGCAGCGCCGTCGACGCGCGGCCGGCGGCCCCTGCCTCGAAGATGATGGTGCTGATGGGCGGTGGCGTCGATGTCGACGACGCCTTCAGGGCGATGATCGCCCGCGCCGGCGGCAGCGCGACGAACAGGATCGACGTCGTCATCGTCCGCGCATCCGGCGCCGACGGCTACAACCCCTACCTCTACGCGATGACCGGGGTCGACTCGGTCGAGACCCTGGTCGTCAAGACCCGCACCGGGGCCAACGACCCGGCGGTCAACGCCATCGTCGCCAAGGCCGACGTGGTGTTCATCGCCGGCGGCGACCAGTGGAACTACATCAGCCTCTGGAAGGGCACGTCGCTGGAGGCCACGCTGCTGGCGCTGGCCGACCGCAGCGTGCCGACGGGCGGCACGAGTGCCGGCCTCGCGGTGCTGGGCGCGGTGGACTACTCGGCGCAGAACGGCACCGTGACCTCGGCCGACGCGCTGGCCGATCCCTACCACCGGCGGGTGACGCTGGACCGGGACTTCCTGAACCGGCTTGCGCACCTCGGCGGCACGGTCACCGACCCGCACCTCGTCACGCGCGACCGCATGGGCCGGCTGGTGACCTTCATGGCCCGCATGATCCAGGACGGCTGGGTCACGACCGCCGATGCGCGGGCGATCGGCGTCGACGAGCAGACGGCGTTGGTCGTCGAGGCCGCGAGCGGAAACACCCCGACCGCAACGGTGGTCGGCATCGGCGCGGCCTACCTGCTGCAACCCTCGATCGCCCCGACCACCGTGGCGGCGCGCAGGCCTCTGAGCTTCTCCGCGATCGGCGTGCGCAAGGTGACGGCGGGCAGCGGCAGCTTCCCCCTCTGGGGCGGCGCACCGAGCTACCACCTCGACGCCGTCAACGGCGTGCTGACCTCCGATCAGGCTGGCGGCGCGAGCGTCTACTGACGACCCGCACTCAGCCCAGCGCCGCCACGATCTCGGGCGGAGCCTGCACCAGCTCGATCAGAACGCCCTCGCCCGACAGCGGGAACTCGTCGTTGCCCTTCGGGTGGATGAAGCAGATGTCGTGACCGGCCGCGCCGCGGCGGATGCCGCCGGGGGCGAAGCGCACGCCGTTCGCGCTCATCCACTCGACCGCCTTCGGCAGGTCGTCGACCCACAGGCCGACATGGTTCAGCGGCGTCGCGTGGACCGCGGGCTTCCGGTCGGGATCGAGCGGCTGCATCAGGTCGACCTCGACCTCGTGCGCGCCGGCACCGATCGCGCAGATGTCCTCGTCGACGTTCTCGCGCTCGGAGACGAAGTGGCCCTTGACCGCGAGGCCGAGCATGTCGACCCACAGCGCGCGCAGGCGCTGCTTGTCGGGCCCGCCGATCGCGATCTGCTGCAGGCCGAGGATGCGGAAGGGCTTGCTCATCGTGGCCTCCTCAGGCGAAGCGCAGGATGGTCTGGTCGACCGACAGGCTCTCGCCGGGCTTGGCGACGATCTCGGCCACCGTGCCGTCGCGCACCGCGACGAGGATGTTCTCCATCTTCATTGCCTCCACCACCGCGAGCCGCTCGCCGGCATGGACCTGCTGGCCGACCGTGACCGCGATGCTCGCCAGCAGCCCCGGCATCGGCGACAGCAGCATCCTGCTGGTGTCGGGCGGCGCCTTGTAAGGCATCAGCTTCTGCAGCGCGGCCGCGCGCGGGCTCAGCACGAGCGCGTCGAGCCGCCGGCCGTTGTGCGCGACGCGGATCCACACGCCGTCGCGCTCGACCTGCGCCGCGAACGGGCGGCCGTTGCACTGGCCGATCGCGCGCACGCCGCGGTACAGCCAGCTGCCCGTCAGCGCGTAGCGGCGGCCGGCGATCGTGACGTCGATGCTGCCGTTCGTGGCCTCGACCGTCAGCGGCCGGTGCTCGTGGCGGCCCTCCTCGCCCTTGACGACGACGACGAACTCGTTGCCGATGCGCACGCCGTGACCGGGGAGCTGGCCGCTGATCGCCGAGGCGCGCTCGAGGAAGCGCCGGTTCGCCGCCGCGGCCAGCGCGACCAGGAAGTCCGGATCCTCGTGCGGCACGTCCTCGGCGCGGAAGCCGGTCGGGTACTGCTCGGCGATGAAGCCGGTGTTGAAGTCGCCCGCCACGAAGCGCGGGTGCGCGAGCAGCGCCGACTGGAAGGGGATGTTGCTGTTGATGCCGCGGATCACGAAGGCGTTCAACGCCTCGCGCATCCGCTCGATCGCCTCGGTGCGGTCCTTGCCGTGCACGATGAGCTTGGCGATCATCGAGTCGTAGTGCATCGGGATCTCGCCGCCTTCGTAGACGCCGGTGTCGACGCGCACGCCGCCCTCGGCAGGCCTGGGTTGCGCGGCCACCATCGTCGCGTTCGGCGGCTGGTAGCGCACCAGCCGGCCGGTCGAGGGCAGGAAGTTGCGGAACGGGTCCTCGGCGTTGATGCGGCACTCGATGGCCCAGCCTTCGCGCTTGATCTGGCCTTGAGTGAACGGCAGCGGCTCGCCAGCGGCGACGCGGATCATCAGCTCGACCAGATCGAGCCCGGTGATGCACTCGGTGACCGGGTGCTCGACCTGCAGCCGCGTGTTCATCTCCAGGAAGTAGAAGCTCTGGTCCTTGCCGACGACGAACTCCACCGTGCCGGCCGACTGGTACTTCACCGCCTTGGCCAGCGCCACGGCCTGCTCGCCCATGGCCTTGCGCGTCGCGTCGGTGATGAAGGGCGAAGGCGCCTCCTCGATCACCTTCTGATGCCGGCGCTGGATCGAGCATTCGCGCTCGTGCAGGTAGACGGTGTTGCCATGCGCATCGCCGAGCACCTGGATCTCGATGTGGCGCGGCTCCTCGACGAACTTCTCGATGAAGACGCGGTCGTCGCCGAAGCTGTTGCGCGCCTCGTTGCGGCAGGAGGCGAAGCCCTCGTGCGCCTCCTTGTCGTTGAAGGCCACACGCAGGCCCTTGCCGCCGCCGCCGGCGCTGGCCTTGATCATCACCGGGTAGCCGATGCCGCGGGCGATCTCGACCGCGCGCTCGGGCGACTCGATCGCGTCGTTCCAGCCCGGTATGGTGTTGACCTTGGCCTCGTTGGCGAGCTTCTTCGACGCGATCTTGTCGCCCATCGCGGCGATCGAGTAGTGCTTCGGGCCGATGAAGACCAGCCCCTCCTCCTCGACGCGCTTCGCGAAGGACTCGTTCTCCGAGAGGAAGCCGTAGCCGGGGTGGATGGCCTCGGCGCCGGTGGCCTTGGCCGCGGCGATGATCTTGTCGGCGACCAGGTAGCTCTCGCGGCTCGGCGCCGGGCCGAGCAGCACCGCCTCGTCGGCCAGCTCGACGTGCAGCGCGTCGCGGTCGGCCTCCGAATAGACCGCCACGGTCGCGATGCCGAGCTTCTTCGCGGTCTTGATGACGCGGCAGGCAATCTCCCCGCGGTTCGCAATCAGGATCTTCTT